>JAANMX010000677.1_pt1 | contig 43442 bp, 38 predicted proteins | sample 7279681 | NCBI WGS metagenome assembly JAANMX01 (sample SAMN14094542, study PRJNA606508) | bioreactor metagenome | isolation source: A lab-scale SPAN reactor treating ammonium-rich wastewater day 351 | place: Ireland: Galway | collected 2018-01-01
ACGCCGCGGCTGTGGAAGCAGCACTTCGCCCACCAACGGCTGCGTTCCGAGATCGAGCGCCTCGCGCTCTGACAAGTACGCCGCTCGGCGAGCGGTTACACTGAATGAACGTTTCGCGCTATTTCATGGCGAGCGCCATCCGTCAACCCTGAGATCGGCCGAGCCCGAGCCCGGGGCGCCCTTACCGCGCGACCGTCGATGCTCCCGGCGGGCCGCCCGGCGGCCGGTGCGCCGCCATGAACGCGCCGGTGATGACGCCCACGCCCTCGCGCCGGGCGTGCTCTTCGAGGCGGCTGCGGATGCGCTCGCGCAGGAACGCGGGGATGCGCTGCAGCCGGGTCTCGGCCTCGGGCTCCCAAGCGATGGCCGCGCTGGCGGCGCTGCCCGCGCAGGAAGCGGGCGGTGGCTCGGGCGGACGCGCCGGCGCCCGAACGTGCCGGCAATTCGGATCCTCGCCCATCAGGTCGCGATGACGCGCGAAGGCGCGCGCACGGCAGCCGCCGCAGCTATAGCGAAAGTCGCAGTCGGCACATCGCCCGCGCGGCAATTCGCTGCGCAGCCGCACGAGCGTCGGGTGCTGCTCCCAGATCGTGCGCAGCGACTCCTTGCGCAAGTCACCGACGACCTCCGGGATATAGGGGCACGGTGTCACCGTCGCCTGCGGGGTGATGCGCAGATAGCGCCGGCCGGCGAGGCACGCGCTCGACCAGTCCGCGAAGTCGCCGCGGGCCTCGGTCGCCTGCAGCCCCAGCACGCGGCGCAGGTACGGCGCGCAGCGCGCGCGCACCTTCATCTGCGGTTGCGCGCGCTGGAGGTGCACGATCTGCGCCAGCGTCTGCTCGTAGGCTTCGGGGGACAGATCGGTCTGCGTGGCGCCACGGCCGGTGCAGACGAGAAAGAACACGTTGAACGCGATCGCACCGCTCGCCACCGCCAGGTCCGCGATCGCCGCGAGCTCGCGCCGGTTCTCTTCGAACACCGTCGCCTGCACGAGCAAAGCGAGGCCGGCCGCGCGCGCCGCCGCCATGCCGCGCAGCGCGCCCGCCCAGGCGCCCGGCTGGCCGCGCAGGCGGTCGTGAAACCCTGCCGTCGCCGAATCCAGGCTGACGCCCACCCCGAGCGCGCCGGCGGCGCGCAGGGCCGCTGCGCGCCGCGGGTCGAGCAGCGTGCCGTTGGTGCCGACCACGGGCGCGAGGCCGCTGGCGGCGGCGGCCCGGATCAGTTCGGGCAGATCGCGGCGCATGAGCGGCTCGCCACCGGTGAGCACCAGCATCGCTCCGGGGGCGAGGGGCGCGATCTGCGCGATCACCTCGCGGGCGGCGTCGCTGTCGACGTCGTCGCGCGCCTGGCCGCGCTGCACGGCGTCGAGGTAGCAGTGCGCGCACGCGAGGTTGCACCGCCGCGTGAGGTTCCACGAAATGAGATGGGGCGCGGGCACGCTCGCGGCCCCGCGCTCCGGCAAGCCGGGCGGCGCGCTCAACTCCCGTCCGCGCTGCGGGAGCGGCCTCGCAGCCGGCGCAAGCCGGCGACCTGGGCGGCGAACACACCGGCGATCACGGCCAGCGGCGCGAGGTAGGTCGCGACGCCGGTGGGCTGCTCGAGGCTCAGGAAGTACCAGGTGGAAACCGACTTCTCGCCGCCCCGCTCCATCTTCTCGCCGTTCCAGGCCGCGAACGCGACCGGGAAGGTCTTGCCGCGGTCGAAGCTGAACGCGTCCTGAGCGCGCGGGATCGAGATCACGGTCTTCCAGACGCCGTCCTTCCATAGCGCCTTCGCTTCGGCGTCCTGCGCATCGGCGGCGACCGGCTCGAGCGTGCCGAAGCCGTGCGCGACGAGCTTTTCGGCGGCGTGCTTGCCTGCGAGCGCGGGGTCCATCAGCGGATTGCCGACCCAGCGGCTGGGCACGAACGCCTTGTCTGCGCCGTCCTTGCCGTAGTCGGCTGCCTCGGCGATCTCGTTCGCGGCGCGCGCGGAGAACGGGTACCAGTCGACCGCCATCTGCGGGTACTTCTCGTCGACGTCCGGGGGCGCGTCTGCCGCCCAGTCCGCCTTCCATTGGTAGATCACCACCGGGCGTTCGCGCTCACCCATGCCGAAGAAGGGAATGCCCTTGGCCGGATCGTAGGGAAACTCGATCGCGACCGCGTCGCGGAACGCCTGCGCCCCGCCTTCCATCGCGTTGCGCTCGGTGTCGCGCCACTCCAGGCGCAGGCCGAGGCGCTCGGCGCTGTACAGCGCGCGCACCGTGAGCGCCTTCACTCCCGCATCGTAGCGGCGCGGCTTGACGACCGCCTGCGCAGCGAGCGGCACGTCGAGCACGTCGGACTCCTGCCAGGCCTGCGCGTCGGGGTCGTCGGGGATCTTGTCCACCGGCCGCGCGAGCAGACTTGCCTTGTCCGCGGACTGCGCGCGAGCCGCCGGCGACGCGAGCCAGCCGCCGAGCGCGGCAAGCGGCATGGCGAGCCACGAGCGGCGCCCGCTGTTCGGCCTAGATGCACGCATGGTTCACCTCGCTTCCTCCGGCCGCCGCCGGCGCGCCGCATCGCGCCGCGCACGCTCCGTCGGACGCTTCCGGTGCCTCGTTCAAGCGGCCGCCTCCGCCTTCCGGCACCTCGAGCCGCGCCGCCTCGGCGGCGACGAAAGCCTCCAGCAGCAGCGCGAGCGACCGGTACGGCCCCTCGCCGGCGACCACGGCGAGGCGCTGCGCGAAGCCACGCGTCCAGGTCGCAAGGTGCTGCCCGAGGAACTTGGCCTGCGCCGCGCGGCATTGCGCGGCGCGGTCGGACGCTTCCCCGCGCTCGGCCGCGTGCGCCTCCTTCAGACACAGGAAGTGCATGAATTCGAGCTCGACGCTCACATGGTCGGCGCGTTCGTGCAGCGCCGGTGCGGTCTGCAGGCCGAACGCGCGGTAGAAGCCCGCGATATCGGCGAGCGTCTGCGTCTTCTGGAACAGGTTGGCCTGGTCGTATTCGGCCGCGTACGGCGGGCATTCCTTCGAAATCGCGTGGCCGAAGCACTGCACGTGCGCCGCGAGCCAGCGCCGCGGCCGCAGCCGCGGCAGGAGCGTCCGCCACGCCCGCGCCTGCGCGAGCGCCACCGCGTCGCCGAGCGTGCGGAGGTCCGACTCGAGTCCGGCCACCTCGCGGCGCAGCTCCGCGAGCTGCGCGGCTTGCGGGTCCGCGAAGGCGAGCGACAGGTAGCGGTAGACGCTGCTGCGGTGCGGCGCGAGCGAAGCCTTCATATCGAGTTGTAGTGCTTGTCGGAACGCACGATCTTCGGCTCCTCGACGGTCACGCGCGCGACCTCCTTGCCGCTGCGGCCGTAGCCGATGACGGTGTCGTTGTACATCTCCCACTTGCGGCCGCCCACGGTGGCCTCGAACACCTTCGGGCCGGGAACGATCTTGTAGCGCGACACCACGGTCTGGCTGGCGCGGAAGAGCTGCAGCACCGCGAGCAGCTCGCGCGAGGGGCGGGTGTAGCGCTCGATCGCCTCGTCCACGCCCGGTCCGAACATCTGTCGCAGGTAGGCCCGCGGCGCCCAGCGCGGCGGGATGTAGTAGCCGTTCGGCCCGGTGCCGAACTGCGGGTACAGCGGCAACGCCACCTTCTCCACCTTGACGAGGAAGTAGAGCGGGTTGTCCGGCTGCTCGACCCAGGCGCCGTCGGTGCCGATCTCGACCAGCCCCTGCATGCGGATCTTGCCCACACAGGCGGCCATGCAGCGGGTCTCCATCGGCTCGCCTTCGGTGAGCGCATCCTTGCCCTCGATGCGCGGGTAGCAGGCGATGCACTTTTCCGACACCCGCGTGGTGGCGCGGAACATCGGCTTCTTGTAGGGACAGGCCGCCACGCACTTGCGATAGCCGCGGCAGCGCTTCTGGTCGATCAGCACGATGCCGTCCTCGCCGCGCTTGTAGATCGCGCGGCGCGGGCAGGCGGCGAGACAGGCCGGGTACGCGCAGTGGTTGCACAGCCGCTGCAGGTAGAAGAACCAGGTCTCGTGCTCGGGGAGCACGGCGGCTTTGAGGTTGAGCGAGGCCCGCTGGTTCTGCGAGCCGGTGGCGGTGTCCTCGTAGATGTTCGGGAAACGCCATTCGAGGTCGGTCGGCTCGTAGCCCAGCGCGACCGCATCGCGGCGGTCCGCGGCGCGCGCCGCCTCGAACACCGTCATGCCTTCGTACACGCCGTACGGACCGGTCTTCGGGTCCTGCTTCGACGGGTCCCATGCCGCCTCGCGTCCCGCGTCGCGGTGCGCGGCGTCGAGCAGCTCGAGCAGCTTCGCGTCCCAGAACTGCGGGTAGCCGCCGTAGGGCTTGGTCTCGACGTTGTTCCACCACATGTACTCCTGGCCCTTGGAGAAGGTCCAGGTGGACTTGCACGCCATGGTGCAGGTCTGGCAGGCGATGCAGCGGTTGATGTTGAAGACGAACACGAATTGCTCGCGCGGATGCGCCGCGCGGTAGGGGTACTCCATCGGCCGGCCGAGCTGCCAGTTGTGGACCTTAGGCATCGCGGGTCCCCCATTGCGCGAAGACCTCGCCGATCAGCGCGCGGAAGCGCTCCTCGCCGAGCGTGCGGTACAGCCCGTGCGTGGCGCGATAGCCCGGACGCGCGAACAGCGCGCCGATCCGCCGCTCGTCCCAGCCGAGCAGCAGATACTCCTCGATCAGGCAGCGCGCCATCGCCGTCGGGTCGCCCGCCGGAACGCTCACGCCCACCAGCGCCATCGGGTCGCCCTGCTCCGCCGGTTTCGTCACGCCTTGCCTTTCACTTTGACCGCCTCGCCCTTGAGGTAGCGCGCGGCGAACGCGCTTTCGTGCGCCGGCGAGTACCCGCTCGCCGCCGGCTCCCACACGCCGCTGCCGCCGAGCCCGCCGGGCTCCGCCTTCTGAATGCGCACCAGCGTCTCCTTGGGCACGGTGTTCACCGCGTGGTTGTCGACGTCGAAGCCGAACACGAAGCCCATGCCGCCGACCTTCTTGTGGAACAGGCTGTCGGTCTGGTGCATCGGCGGCGCCCAGCCGCGCGTCACACTCTGGTGCGAGCCGTAGCGGAAGTTCGACTGGTAGCCGGTGTCGGCCGCGAGCGCGCGCTTGTCGGGCCGCGTCTCGTGCGCCTTGACCGTGCGCTCGCTGGCGATCCAGGCGCTGTGCTTGGTCATGACCACGTTGTACGGATACGCCGGGTTGTACTTCACGCGCGTCAACAGTCGGAACGCCTTGTAGCGCGGGTCGGATTCCTTCCAGCCGGCGAACGGCCGGTCGACCGGGTTGGCGTCCACGTGGATGTAGTCGCCATCCTCGATGCCGAGGTCCTTCGCCGCCTGCGGGTTCATGTGCACCTGCCAGTCGCCGACGCCGGGCTGGCGCGTGTCCATGCGGTACGGGTCGCCGAAATTGGTGCTCCAGATCCAGTTCCAGTCCACCGTCGCCCACGAGGAGTGCGTCGTGTGCCGGCTCTTGGGCGTCATGCAGTAGAAGCGGTAGCCCTGCTCCCACAGCGGGTTCTTGGTCGCCTTGACCTCCTTCCACGGCAGCTTGTTGTTGGCCACCGCCCGCAGGTCCGCGTCGAGCGGCTTCGCCTGCAGCATCTGCGGCGTCACGCCGTAGTTGTTCGGCCGCACGAAGGGACTCGAGGAGACGATCACGCCCGGCAGGTAGGGCGTGGCCTCCGGCGCCTCGCGGTGCACGACCAGGTTCTCGCCGTACTCGATCGCCTCGGGAATGTCGGTGTACGCGTTGAGCCGCCCGGTGTCGGTGTAGAAGGGCAGGCTGTCGTGGATCTGTTCGTAGAACGCGACCCGCGGGTAGGTGCGGAACAGCAGCAGCGCCGCGCCCGGCTCGCCGTACTTGCCGGCGAGGATGTCGCTCACCTGGTAGCCCTGGGTGGTGCACGAGGCATCGAGCACGCGCTGTATGTACACCTCGGGCTTGCCTTCCAGCATGAACTTCCAGTAGTCGCGGAAGCGCTGCTCGCCGGTGAGCTTGGCGAGCTTGTCCGCGACGAGGGCGAAGATCATGCCGTCGTCCTTGGAGTCGTACAGCGGCTTGATGCCGTCGCCGCCCCAGATCTGCAGGAACGGGTTCGAGCACGAGACGCCGCACTCGCGGGTCTCGAACTCGAGCCAGGTGTTCGCCGGCAGGACCACGTCGGCGTACTCGGCGGAACCGGTCCACTCCACCTGCTGATCGATGATGCAATCGATCTTCGGGTTGACGTTGACCAGCAGGTGGTAGATCCACTTCGCCTGGTTCATCAGGTTCGCGTTGTTGTACCACATGAGCTTGGTCGGGCTCGGCATGTGGGTCTTGCCGGTGAAGTTCCTGCGGCCCGCGGGGGTCTGGACGATCAGCGGACGCTCGCCGAAGCCCCAGTAGCTCATCTCCTCGCCGTGCAGGCACTCGCGAACGTTTTCCCGGCCGATCTTCGCCTTGGGGTCGAGCACCGGCTTGAACGGATCCTCCTCCACGTACGCGCCGCCCACGCCCGGGCCCGACCACAGCGAGCCCTGGAACAGCGCCCCCTTGTAGTTGCCCGCCCAGGTGTGCGCGCCGGAGCCGGGAATGCCGATGCTGCCCACCAGCATCAGCGGCAGGCACACCGCGCGGTTGTGCAGCGTGGCGTGGAAGTAGTGGTTGATCCCCTCGCCGTAGTGGACCGCGATCGGGTAGGCCTCGCGCGGCTTGCCCTTGTAATCCGGGTCCCAGAAGCGGCGGCCGAAATCCTTCGCCAGCTGCTCGAGCAGGTCCTTCGGCGCGCCGCTGATGTCGCTCGCGGTGTCGAGGTCGTAGTCGCGCAGGTGCACGCGGTACATCTCCCACACCGTCATCGCCTCGACTTCCTTGCCGTCGACGAGGCGCAGCTTGCCCTTCCAGTCGAGCCGCGGCTCGATGCCCTGCGCGGCGAGGTGCTTGCCGACGTCGTCGCGGCTGACCGGCTTGACGCCGCCCGCCTTGCCGTCCCAGACCAGGAAGTCGCCGACCCGCTCGCGCTGCTCGGCGGTCAGGCCGTGGATGGCCATTCCCGGGCCCTTGGAGATGTCCTTGTTGCGGTAGCCGGCGATGACCTCCTGCGGCTTCACCCGCTTGAGCGTGTCGGTGCGCACGAGCAGCGGAAAGTCGGTGAACTGCTTGACGTAGGCCTCGTCGTACCAGCCCTTGTCCATCAGGTAGCGCGTGACGAACAGGAAGATCGAGGTGTCCGACAGCCCGGGGCGCACCGAGATCCAGTAGTCGGCCTTGCTCGCCGCCGGGTTGTACTCCGGCGCGATGACCGCGATCCGCCCGGCGCGCTCGATGATCTCGGTGAGCCAGTGCGCCTCGGGCATCTTGTTCTCGATCAGGTTCTTGCCCACCTGCACGGTGAACTTGGTGAAGCGCAGGTCGTTGAGGTCGATGTCCGAGGTCTGCAGGCCATGGACGAACGGCTGGCCCGGCGCCTGGTCGCCGCGCCAGGTGTATTCGGACCATTCGCGCGCGCCCTTCGCCTTGTCGGGGCCCACCTTGCGCACCTGCGCGTCGAGCAGCCCGAGCATGTTGGCCATGCGAAAGGTGCCGAACTTGCCGATCACGCCGTGCGGCGGCAGCGAGCTGCCGAGCTTCATGGTGCGCGTGCCGGCCTCGTCCCAGTGCTCGAGCATGTCCTCGGGGTAGCCGTCGTCCTTGACCAGCCGGCGCCTGCCCTCCGCGCCGCTGTACGTGCGCGCGATCGCGATCAGCGCCTTGGCGACGTAGGTCGTCGCCTCGTCCCACGACACCCGCACGAAGGTGTCGGTGCCGCGCGCGTCGAAGCGGTACTGGCTGCGCAGCTTCGGGTTGTCCGACAGCGGCGGAAAGCCCGCGTCGGCCCACTGCCGCCAGCCGCTGCGGATCATCGGTCCCTTGGCGCGGTAGGGCCCGTACACGCGCCGATGCATGGTGAAGCCCTTGAGGCACATGCGCGGGTTCCAGGCCGCCGTCGCCTGGTTGCCGTACAGGTCCTTGTAGCGGTGGTGGTCGTAGTTCTGCTCGATGCGCGTCACCACGCCGTTGCGCACGAACGCGCGCACGCGGCACATGTGGGTGTCGTTGGGGGCGCAGATGTAGGTGAAGCTGCGCTCGTACGCGTACTGGTTGCGGTAGACCTCCTCCCAGTCGCGCTCCGGATAGTGCTCGAGCGGGTTGTCGATCCCCGGCGCGGCGACCAGCGTGCGGCCGGCAAACGCACGCTCGGTCGCCGCCAGCCCGGCGAGCGCTCCGCCGGCGGTCGCGGCGCGCTGCAGGAACTGCCTGCGCGTGAGCTTGCTCATGGACGCTATTCCCTGCGCGGTTCGAAGTTGCTCGCGCGATAGATGTAGAGGATCGCCTGCCACGCCTCGTCGGGCGAGAGGTCGTTCGCGTGCAGCGTCGAGGCGTCGGGCTCCTCGTCGCCGGCCACCCATTTCGGCATGGCGCTGTTGAACTGGTTCTGGAGGCCGCCGATGGTCAGCCGCCAGTACACGTAGGGCAGCGTCAGTTGCGCGATGGTGCCGGCGTCGGTGAAATCCGCCGGCCGGATCGGGTAGCGGAAGGCGTCCGCGGCGGGGCCCCGGCCGTCGAGCTTCTCGCCGTGGCAGACCGCGCAGTTCGCCTCGTAGACGCGCTTGCCGGCGGCGACGTCCTCGGCACGCCACTTGGCCGGATCCGCCGCCCAGGCCGGCACCGCGATGCGCTTGAGCACCTCTTCGCCCACGGTCGGGTGGCGCTGGAAGATCTCTACCGGCGGCGCGTAGTGCGGGCGCAGTGCGTCGTAGACCCACCAGCCGAGCACCAGCGGGAGTACCGCGAGCAGCGCCCAGCGCTGGCCACGGATCGCGCGCGGCTCGCGCTCGGGCACCTGCACGAAGAAGTCGACGAAGCGGCGGATGCGCGCATCGTCGAGGGTGACGTGGATGATCGCGCCGGCGATGACGAACCCCATGTACAGCAGGATCACGCTTCCCGGAATCACCGGGCGCACGAGCTTCAGCCCGACGTAGATCGCCGCCACCACCAGGACCACGCCGGTGGGCAGCGGCAGCTGCGCCCACGCCGCGCGCAGCCGCTTCATGGCTTGCTCCCGGCGAGGTACTCGATGAGCGACTTGAGCTGCGCGGCCGTCAGCATGCTGCCGTATTCCTGCGGCATCATCCCCGCAGGGAACTCCTTCGCCTCGTACGCCTTCGGATCGACGATCGCCTCGACCAGGAAGGCTTCGAGACTCATCTTGCGCCCCGCCGCGACCTGCCGCAGCCCGCCCGCCTCGAGGCTCGGCCCCAGCACCTTCTTGCCGGCCTCGAGGCTGTGGCAGCCGAGACATCCGAGCGTGCCGAGCAGCGCCTTCGCATCCAGCGTCGCGGCGGCGGCCGGCGCCGGGGCGGCGGCCGCGCCGGCCGGCCGCGGTAGTTCGCCGATCTTGGCCGACGGCTTCCCTCCGAGCGACTGGAGGTAGTTGACCACGGCGACGATCTCCTCGTAGCTGAGCTTCGCGGGCACGCCGGTCGAGCGCGGCATGATGTTGGTGTAGCCCTCGACCACGTACGCGCCCGGCTCGTACAGCGCCTGCACCAGGTACTCGACGAGGCCGCCCGGGCCGCCGGCCGCGCCCCTGGCGCGGCGCGTGGCGACGTCGGCCAGGTTCGGCCCGCGGCCGCCGCCCTTCACGCCCGCGCCGGGCTCGAGGGTGTGGCAGGTCATGCAGCCGCGCTGGCGAACCAGCGTCGCGCCGAGCGCAGCGAGCTCCGCGGGGGTCATCGCTTCCGTGATCGCGAGCTTCTGCGGCGGCTGCCAGCGCGTCTGCGGAATCCAGTTGGCGAACCAGACGAAGAATCCGACCACGATCACCGCCGGCAGCGCCGGCGCGGCGTACGCGGCGGCGCTCCTCACTGCGGCTGTCCCTGCGGAGCGAGGTCGACCAGTGTGCGCTCCTCGGTCCGGTGCGCCATGCCGGCGATCGCGAACGCCACCGCGAGCAGCGCGAAGAAGATCGCGGTGATCAGCGTGATGACCAGCGCCGCCTCGCCGAGCGAAGGCAGCCCCGCGCCGGGCGACGTGTCTTCCACGATCCCGAACACATGCCAGTTGAGCCGCGCGCCGCTGCGCGCGTAACCCATGAGGCCCATCAGCCACACGATCACGACCGCGAGCAGCACCAGCACGTACTGGCCGCGGCGCGGCAAGGTGCCCCAGCGCACCGCCGCGACCGTCCTTGCCCCGCGCAGCAGCGCCTGGTCGAGCGCGAAGGTGACTGCGATCCCGCCGATCAGCACGTAGATCTGCCAGATCGACGTCTTGATGCGGATGTGCGCCGGCGCGAAATAGCCGTAGATGCCGAGCGCGGTGATGGTGAGCGCCATCAGGCCGACGAGCCCCCACTCCACCCTCGTCCCGGTGCGCGCCCAGGCGACCGCCGGCTCGCGCCCGGCCCGGCGGTACAACAGGTAGCTCGCGTACAGCACCACCAGCACCAGCGTCACCGCGATCATCTTCGGCGCCATCACGCCGAGCGCCCCGAGCACGGGATGGAAGCCGCCGGTCGATTCCTCGATGCTCGCGGCCATCGTGTGCGGCGTGGCCCAGACCGCGAAGCCCGCGATGAGCAGCACGTTGAACACCGGACTCCAGCGCTGCTGCGCCTGCGAGCCGGGGATGCGCAGCAGCCCGAGCCAGGAGTAGTACGCCGCACCGATGAACAGCACCGCGATCACGATCGCCTGGATGATGAACAGCCACGAGAGCACGCCGCCCATCAGCGTCACGCCGTAGGTGGCGGAGAACGCGAACAGCTCGAAGCCGAAGTAGTAACCGGCAAACGGCAGGAACAGCATCGTGAACAGCGCGATCAGGTTGCCCGTGTAGCCCATCCAGTCGTACAGCGCCCGCTCGCGGGCGTCTTCGCTCAGCAGCAGCCGGTACGCGGCGTAGGCCGAGCACAGCAGCGCGCCGAAGGTGACGTTGGCGACCAGGCGGTGGATGTTGAGCGGCATCCAGCCGGGGTTCCACACGGCGTCGAACAGGCTCACGAGCTGGCCCTGCTCGTTCACGCCGGCGGGGGTCATCATGTACGTCGCCCACGCATCGGCGATGAACATCACGATGGTGCCGAAGACGTTGAGCAGCAGCCCGAGCAGCAGGTGGAACCATTTCCAACGGCCCTGCCACCGCTTCCACCCGTAGTACCAGAAGTACAGGCACAGCGTCTCGGCGATGAAGAACAGCGGATAGACGACGAAGGTCGGGCCGAACACCCCCGTCATGTGGCGCATGAAACCCGGATACGCGGCGAACAGCAGGAAGCCGAGCAAAGCGCCGGTGATCGCGGTCAGCGAGTACGCAACCGGCAGCAGGCTCGCCATCTCGTGCGCGAGCCAGTCGTGGCGGCGCGCGGCGACGCGGTCGGTCTTCTCGGCCCGCCACCCCAGGTACTCGATGAACAGCGCGAACATCGGCACCGCGAGCACGAACGCCGCGAACTCGAGGTGCAGTTGCGCCGCGATCCAGGCCGCGAGGCGGCTGTCGATACCGAGGATCGTGGCATAGGCGGCCGACTCGGGCGTCTGGGCCAACGCCGCGCCACACAAGACGGCCGGCGCGGCGCCCAGCATACGCGCGGCGCCGCGCCGCCAGGCTCGAGTCGCATTGCCTGCCGCCATTCGCTCCCCCGCGCTCGCTTCCCCCACGGCGGGCGCGTGCAACATTCGGACCAGACGTCCGCGGCCACCACCGTCGCGTTTCGCGGTCGCCGATTGAACGAATTGCTCAATCCGCAGCGCGAATGTCGGCGCGCGACGGAACGATTCGTTCAACGCCACGCTGCCCTCACGGCGAATCGCACTGCACGATCTCGCGCCCTTGCTGGCACGATCTCTGCCTCAAGCGCGCAGACACTTGCCGACGGGGTCTGAAGCGCTCATGAGCCAGTCTGTCGCCGATCACGCGGCCGCGCCCGCAGCGCGCGCCATGCCGAGCGAATCCGCCGCCGCACCCGGGTACCGGGCCGTTCTCGCCGCGCTCGACGGCTCGGACCGCTCGGACCGTGCGCTCGCCGAAGCGCTCGCGCTTGCTACCGCGTTCGGCGCCCGGCTCGCCGCGGCGCACATCTACGCGGCGCGCCTGCACGACCTGCGTTTCCGCCAGATGGAGGGCGGGCTACCCGAGCCGTACCGCGAAGACGAGCGGCTCGGCGAGCAGCGCGCGGTGCACAACGAGCTCATCGAGCGCGGGCTGCGGCTGATCTCCGACTCGTATCTGGACGCCGCCGCAAGCGCCTGCGCGGCGCGCGGCATCGCGTTCACGCCGCTGAGCCTCGAGGGCAAGAACTACCGTGCGTTGCTCGACGAGGCCAACTCGGGGCGGCACGACCTCGTCGTGCTCGGCGCGAACGGCCTCGGCGCGAGTGCCGATGGCGAGCTCGGCACGGTGTGCGAGCGCGTCGCGCGCCGGGCCGCGATCGACTGCCTGATCGTCAAGGAGCCGCAGCGCGCGCTGGCGGAGGGCGCGCTCCTGGTCGCGCTCGACGGGTCGGCGCAGTCCTGGGGCGCGCTGCGCTGCGCGCTCGCGCTCGCGCGGCACCTGCGCGCGCCGCTGCACGCGGTGTCGGCCTACGATCCGCACTTCCACTACACCGCGTTTCGCCGCCTCAACAGCGTGCTCTCCGACGAAGCGCGGGCGCTGTTTCGCTTCGAGGCCCAGCAGCGCCTGCACGAGGAGATCATCGACGGCGGACTCGCGCGCATCTACGAGGGCCACCTCGCGGTGGCGGAGTCGATGGCGCGCGAACACGGCGTGCCCATCCAGACCCGACTGCTCGAGGGCAAGCCGTGCGTGGCCATCGCGCGGCACGTCCGGGAGCTGCGGCCCGCGCTGCTCATGGTCGGCCGCCTCGGCGTGCACGCCGACGCCGGGCTCGACATCGGCGGCAACGCGGAGCGCCTGCTGCGCGCGGTCGACTGCGCCGTGCTGTTGGGCGCGCGAGCGCACCGGCCGCCCGCGGAGCTTCTCGCCGAAGCGACCATCGGCTGGACCGCGCAGGCCGAGCAGCGCCTGGCGCGCGTGCCCGAGTTCGCCCGCCCGATGGCGCGCCTCGCGATCCTGCGCTTCGCCCAGGAACGCGACCACACGATCGTCACCGGGGATCTCGTGCTCGAGGCCGTGAATGCGCTGTGCCCCCATCTGCGCCACGCCGCGCCCGCGTCCGCGCGCCCGGCCGGCGAGAGCGACCGTTGAACCCCGAAGTGCTGGTCGTCGGCGGCGGGATCTCCGGCTTGTCGGTCGCCTGGTGGCTCGCGCAGCGCGGCGTGCCGGTGGAGGTCTGGGAGCGCGCCGGCGCACCCGGCGGGGTCATCCGCACGCACCGGGCGGGCGGCTACGCGATGGAGACCGCCGCCTCGCTGATGCTCAATTTCCGTCCCGAGGTCGCCGCGCTGCTCGCGCAGTCCGGGCTCGCGTCCAGGAAGCTCTCGCTGCCGGGCAACCTGCCGCGCTTCGTGATGCAGCGCGGGGCGCTCGCCCGGGTGCCGATGCGCGCCGGCGCGCTCGCCTGCGCGCCGTTCTGGAGCTGCCGGGGTCGGCTGAGGCTGCTCGCCGAGCCGCTGGTCCCGCGCGGCGGCCACGAGGATGAAACGGCAAGCGCCTTCATCGAGCGCCGCCTGGGCCGCGAGGCGCTGGACAAGATCTTCGAGCCGTTCCTGGCGAGCACGTTCGGCTGCGACCCGGATCGGGCGCAGGCGCGGGCGGTGCTGCCGCGGCTGGCGGCGCTCGAGGACCGCTACGGCAGCATCGCAGCCGGCGTGATCGTACGCAAGCTCCGGCGCGAGGCCGCTCCGGCCATGGAGCTGTTCTCGTTCGAGGGCGGCATGCGGACCCTGGTCGACGCGCTCGCGCTCGCACCGGGCGTGCGGCTGCGCACGCACTGCGCGGCGGTCGCGCTCGTGCGTCAGGCGGGAGGCTGGCACGCGCAGGGGCGCGGCACGACGGGCGAGCGCAGCGTGCACGCGCGGCACGTCGTGCTGAGCGTCCCCGGCGCGGAGGCGGCGGCGTTGCTCGGGCCGAGCGACCCCGCCCTCGCCGGCTTCATTGCGCAAATCGACTACGCGCCGCTCGCCGTGGTGCATCTCGGTTTCGACCGCGCCGCGGTCGCCAGCCGTCTCGACGGCATGGGCTTTCTCGCCCCGCGCGCGGAAGGCGGTGCGCTGCTCGGCTGCCAGTGGACGAGCGGCGTGTTCAGCGGCCGCGCGCCGGCCGGCAAGGCGCTGCTCAGTGCGTACCTCGGCGGCGCGCGCGCCGCGCACATCGGCGCCTGGGACGAGACGCGGCTGGCCGACGCGGCGCTGCGCGAACTCGCCCCGGTGCTCGGGCTCCGGGGCACGCCGGAAACGGTGTACGTGGCGCATCACCGGCGCGCCCTGCCGCTGTACCACGGCGCCCACCTGCAACGGGTGCGACGCATCCGCGAACGGCTGCGGCTGTGGCCGGGCCTGCACCTGGCCGCCAGCTACCTCGACGGCGTCTCGACCCGCGAGCGGATCGTGAGCGGGCATGCCGGCGCCCGCGAAATCTGTTCGCAGTTGTGCCAGGACGGCGCGATGGGGTGGGACGCGCGCGCCAACGCACACGCCCCGCCCCGCCGGGAACCAGCGCCGGCGACTACAATGTAGAGCGTTGGCACCTTGTCGGAGCGGTCATGCCGATGGCGTTTGGACCCTCCAGTCTGCAACGGCAGAGCCCGGCCGCGTGCGTTCCGCCGGTGAACTCGGCCGGGAGGGGCGCGCGCTGGTTCGCTTCGCGCTGGCTCGCCTGGCTGATCGGGTTGACGGTGAGCGCGGCGACGCTCGGTCTGTGGGCGGCGCTGCTCGCCCAGGAGCAGGCGCAACTCAGCCGCGCCACCGCGCTCCAGCTCGAGCGTGTGCGCAACGAGCTTCGCGTGCACCTGGAAGCGCGCATCCTCGCCCAGCTGCGCATGGCGCGGCGCTGGGAAGCGCGCGGCCAGCCGCCGCGCGAAGAGTGGGAATCCGACGCCGCGCACTACATGCGCCACTACCGCGGCCTCCTGAGCATCGCGTGGGTGGATCCGCTGCTCCAGGTGCAATGGGAAGTGCGGTCGGCCGACGCCGCCGGCGCGCTGCTCGACCCGGGATCGGCTGCCGTGCAGGCGGCGTGGCGCGCCGCGCTCGGACGCGGGCAGGTCGCGCTCACCCGCTTCGTCGCGGGTCCTGCGGGCCAGCAGGTCCTGATGGTCGACGTGCCGATCCTCGGCGGCCACGGATTCGGCGGGCTGATCGTCGCCGCGTACGGCGTGCAAGCGCTGCTCGACGAAATCCTGCGCGAGGACATCGCCCCCGGGTACGGCATCCGGATCCTCGAGGGCGAGCGCACGATCTACCTGCGCGGGCAGGCGCTCGACGATGCCGATTCGCCGTTCGAGCAAGAGACGGCCATCCGGCTGGCGAACGCGGACGGCCGGATGCGCATCTGGCCGCAGGCCGGGACCCGCGCCGCGATGCGCTCGCCGCTGCCCCAGGCGGTGCTTGCCGGAGGGCTCACCCTCGCGCTGCTGCTCGCGCTCGCGACCCGCCTGACGCGGATCGCGCGCGCGCGCGAGACCGAGGCGGAAGCCGCCAACCGCGAGTTGCAGCGCGAGATCGCGGCGCGCCACACGGCGCAGGAGCGGCTGAGGAAGCTTTCGCGCGCGGTCGAGCAGAGTCCGACCATGGTGCTGATCACCGATACCGCCGGCACGATCGAATACGTCAATCCCAAGTTCACGCAAGTGACCGGCTACACGCTCGACGAGGCGAGGGGGCGCAATCCGCGCATGCTGAAGAGCAACCAGACGCCGCGGGAGACCTACGACAAGCTGTGGGCCACGATCCGCGCGGGGGCGGAATGGCGGGGCGAGCTGTGCAACCGCAGGAAGAACGGCGAGACGTACTGGGAGCACATCGCGATCTCGCCGATCCGCGACGAGCGCGGGGCCGTGACCCATTTCCTGGCCGAGGCCGAAGACATCACCGAGCGCCGGCGGCTGCAGGAGGAGGTCGCGGCGAGCAACCGCCGGCACGCCGAAACGCAGGCGCTCGCGGCCATGGGCCAGGCGGCGAGCATGATCGCGCACGACCTGCGCAACCCGCTGTCGACCATCAAGATGAGCCTCGGTATCCTCGGCAAGCAGACCGGCCGGCCGCCGACCGACAGCGAGCACGAGATCAACCGCATCGCGCTCGACCAGGTGCGCTACATGGAGGAGGTTCTGTCCGACCTGCTGACGTATTCGCGCCCGGACGCCTTGCAGCCGACCTGGCTCAGTCTGGGCAAGCTGCTCGACGCCGCCGTGCTGCTCGCCCAGCGCGAAATCGAGGAGCGCAAGGCGCGGGTCGAGACCCGCTGTGAACCCGGCCTGCCCACGCTGCACGGCGACGCCAACAAGCTGCGGCAGGCATTCTCCAACCTCATCATGAACGCGGTGCAGGCGACCGAGGGTGTCGCGGGTCGCACCCCCGAGGTCGTGGTCAGCGCCCGGCTGCGCCTCGGGCCGCAGCCGGCCGAGATCTGCGTCGAAGTCCTCGACAACGGCTGCGGAATCCCGCCGGCGCTGCGCGAGCGCGTCTTCGAGCCGTTTTACACGAGCCGCGCCAAGGGGACCGGCCTCGGCCTGTCCATCGCCAAGCGCATCGTCGACCAGCACCGCGGCCGGCTCGAGCTGCGCGCCGCTCCACACGGGGGGACCTGCGCGACGGTGACCCTGCCGGTCGGTCCGGTGGGGGATGCGGCGTGAGCCCGAGGGCTTTGGCCTTGGCCGCGGCGCAGGGGGTCGTCGCATGAGCGCGGTCCTGATCGTCGACGACGACCTCGCGAGCTGCCGCACGCTGCAGCTTCATCTGCGTGCCCAGGGCCACGCGGCCCACGTCGCGCACAGCGCGGAGGAAGGGCTCGCCGCGGCGAGGGCGCTGCGTCCCGACCTCGTGGTTCTCGACATCCGCATGCCGGGGCGCACCGGCCTGCAGGCCCTGCCCGAGTTCAAGCGGGTCTGCCCCACCGCGCCGGTCATCATGATCACCGCGTTCCATGAAATGGAGAGCACCATCCAGGCCATGCAGGGAGGCGCCACCGATTACATCCAGAAACCGATCGACATCGACGAGCTGGACGCCGCGGTCGCCAAGGCGCTGCGCGCGCACGACGCGGACGCAGACAGCGTGCTGGTCGTTCCGGCGCCGGGCGGAGCGCGGCCCGGCGGCGAAGTCATGGTCGGACACAGCCGCGTGATGAAGGAGGTGTTCAAGACCATCGGCCTTGCCGCGCAGAGCACGGTCACCGTCCTGATCACCGGCGAATCGGGCACCGGCAAGGAGCTGGTGGCGCGCGCCATCCATCGCGCGGGCGCCAATCCCTCCGGACCGTTCGTCGCGGTCAACTGCGCGGCGCTCGTGGATACGCTGATCGAGTCCGACATGTTCGGGCACGAAAAGGGCGCCTTCACCGGCGCGGTGGAGCGGCACGCGGGCAAGTTCGCCATGGCGAACAACGGCACGATCTTTCTGGACGAAGTGAGCGAGCTGTCGCCCGCCGTCCAGGCGAAGCTCCTGCGCGTGCTCCAGGAGAGGGAATTCGTGCCGCTGGGGGGCCGGACTCCGCAGAAAACCAACGCGCGCGTGATCGCGGCGACCAACGTCGACCTGCGCGAGCGCGTCGCGCAGGGGGCGTTCCGCGAGGACCTGTACTACCGCCTGCAGGTGGTGACGATTCACCTGCCGCCGCTGCGCGAGCGGCGCGAGGACGTGCCCGAGCTGGTGCAGGCGTTGCTCGTGCGCATCAATCGGGAAGTGCGGCACGGCACGGTGCGCATGCATCGCGACGCGCTGCGCTGCTTCCAGGCGTACGATTGGCCGGGCAACGTGCGCGAGCTCGAGAACGTGCTGATGAAGGCGGTCGCCTTGTCCTCGTCGGAGACGATCGGCTGCGACATGCTGCCCGCGCACCTCTGCTCGCACCCGGGCCAGATCGCGAAGCCGGCCGAGCCCGTCGCGCAACGCAGCCTGCTCGAGATCGAGAAGGCGCACGTCCTGCGCGTGCTGGAAGCCACGGGCTGGCACCGCGGACAGGCCTGCGAGATCCTCCGGGTATCGCGGCCGCGCCTGCGCCGCATGATCCGGCAGTTCGGCTTCGTCGCCCCCGCGGACGCGCCACCGGACGAAAGTGAATCGCACGAGGAGCACTCTGAGCTTTCCCTCGAAATTCGTCTTCCAAGGGTCTTTGGATAGGATAGGCGAAATGGAGGTTGGGAATGTTGCATTGCTCGTCGGTGCTGCTTCTGGAGCTGCTGGTCTTGCATTCCGCACATCGCCGGACGCATTTCCCGGTAATTTCCGGAGCGCTCGCCGGGATCAGTGATCGCGAGGCGCTTCGGCCTCGATGAGTCGTTCGGTTTCGCTCTCCCAGGCACGCAGTAGCTTCTTGACCTTGCGGTAGTTGGCGAGGGCCTGACGCATGAGCCGGGCCTGCTCGGCCGAGAGACGGCGGCGCACGAGCTTGCCACGCCGACAGGAGACGGTCCACGGTTTCGCCGCGGGGATGTTCGGCATCGACGCCGACCAGATGCGGCGATTGTCAGACGACCGCATCGGCCGCGCCCTGGATCGACTCTTCGACGCCGACCGCGCGGCGCTGCTCACCGAGGTGGTGGTCGCGGTGGGGCGGCGCTTTGGCGTGACCTTTGATCGGCCGCACGACGACTCGACCTCGGTGGCCTTCTGCGGCCGGTACCGCGCGGTGGCCGGCCGGTCCGATTTCCTGTACGTCGCCGACCCCAAGCTGTGCTCGTACGCGAACATGCAGCACATCGACGCTGCGGGCGGGCGCTTCGTCACCGTGATGCCGCGAAGCCGCCAGGAGGATGCGCGCTTTCGCAAGTGGATCCAGTCCCACACCCCGGACTGGGAACTGGTCCGGGAGCGGCCGAATGTCCGGCACGCCGACGGCCCGCGGGATTGCTGGTACGTGTACCGGCCGCAGTTGTCCTCGATGGAGGGCTGGCCCATCCCCTGGGTGTGGAGCACGCTGCTCACCCTGCAGCAGCGCGCCGCCCGCGACCGCCGGGTCGCCGCCGCCACCGAACAACTCGAGCAGCTGCACCGGCGCCTCGCCGGCGCCCGGGCGCGGTTGCGCGGCGCCGCCGAGATCGACCGCCGCGTGCAGGAAATCCTCGAGCAGTACCGGGTCGCCCGCTACCTGAAGGTGCAGCGCGTGGTGCGCGAGGAGCACAGCTTCAAGCAGGCCCGGCGTGGCCGCCCCGGTCCTGACACCGCCTACCGCCGCATCACCCTCCGCCGCTTCGACATCGAGTATCGCCTCGACGAGGACGCCGTCGCCTACGACCGCAGAAGCGACGGGATGTGTCCGCTACTCAGCAACCACCGCAACCTCACCGCCGCCCAGGTGCTCGAGGCCCACAAGGGCCGGTCCACTATCGAGAAGCGCTTCGAGCAGGTCAAGACCGTGCGCGAGATCGCCCCGGTGTTCCTCAAGAACGAGGGACGCATCGAGGCTTCACGCCATACTTCTTTGCGCTGCTCGCCCAGGCGCTTATCGAGCGCGAACTACGCGGCGCGATGCAGCGTGAGAACATCCGACGCTTCTTGCAACCGACAAGTACTTCGCGCACGCCGCCAAGCACTGCCCGCTTCGCGTTTGGCCGGCGAGGGCGCGCGCAAGGCGTGATGCCTGAGAGGCTGTCAAGCGGTGTGGGATCACTCGGCCTTCTCCAGGGGCCGCGCCCGGCTGCTGGCGCACCGGGTCGTGGAGGGGTTCTTCGCCGAGGTCCTGCGCTTGGCCGATCGGCAGGGCCTGCTGTCGATGGAGCACTACCCGGTCGACGGGACGCTAAACCAGGCGTGGGCGAGACAGAAAAGCTCCGACCCAAGGACGGGTCGGACGACCAGCGGCCAGGCGACGGCGGGCGCAATGCCCTGGCCGACTGGAAGGGCCGGCCGCGAAGCAACGACACCCACGCGAGCACCACCGATCCAGGCGCCCGCGCCTGCCGCTGCAATGGCGGCGCGGTCGGAGGAGAACTTCGCCATGACTGACATCAGAGCGATCGAGCGGGAGATCGAGCGCCTTGATGACAAGACGTTCGCTGCATTTCGTGATTGGTTCATCGCGTACGAAAATGCGCGGTGGGATCGGCGGATCGAAGCTGATGCCGCTGCGGGAAAGCTCGATCCGTTGGTTGAGGAGGCGCTAGCCGAGCATCGCACAGGAAAGACCCGGCCGATGTGAAACACTCGGCGTCGTCGCGATTCCGGGCGCAGTACAGCGCATTGCCGACGGAGGTTCGTGAACTCGCGGACAAGAACTTCCGGTTGCTGAAAACGGACTCGTCGCATCCGTCGCTACATTTCAAGAAGCTCGGGAGTGTGGTCCGCGCGTGTTGGCCTGCACTATCGTGCGCTTGCGGTGGAGGTCGACGGCGGTTGCCTGTGGGCGTGGATCGGCAGCCATGCCCAGCATGACAAGATGCCGTGATGTCGATCGCAGCGTCTCCTGACGTCGCAGTTCTGCGCATGGATGCGAAGGGCGTCCGGCTCAAGCCGGACCCACGAGGATCTTCGGCCCGATCCGCGAGGATCGCGCATCGGCGCTCGATGCGCCGCCACCGGAATCTCCGCCGCATCTGACTTCTGTCGCCCGACTCCTGACTCCTGAACCCGGCGCTCGATGCGCCGCCACCGGACGCTCCGCCGCCCCTGTCAACTGCCAACTGTCAACTGACAACTGAATCAATCGACCCCGATGAACCGCGACACCCGCAGCGGCACCTCGGCCGACTGCAGGTCCTGCGCCTGCGAGAGCACGGCGCGGTCGGCCATCGTCATGCGCGAGCGCAGCCGCAGGTACTCGGCCCAGGACTCGACGACGTAGCGCTCGACGTAGCGGCCCTCGACGCCGATCGCGCGGAACACGCGCCAGCTCGTCGCGCCGTTGCGTCGCCGCGTCGGCCCCACGCGGCGGATCGCGTCGACGAAGGCCTCGCGGTCGGGCGGGTCGATCTGGTACTCGATCTGGATCAGCACCGGCCCGTCGTCGGGGCCGGGTTCCTCGTCGATCCCGAGCGCGTCGAACGTGCCCGGCGTCACGTCGGCTTCGCTTCCCATGCGCACGCGCACGCGGCGGTTGAGCAGCACGAGCGTGAGCAGCATCGCGGCGGAGAGCGCCATCGCGACGCGCGTGTCGAAGGCCGCGGCGACCGCGCCCCAGACCGGGCTCCCGAGCGCGAGGCAGGCCTGCACGGCGACGAGGTTCATCGCGACCGCGCGCGTGCGCACCCACGCCGGCGCAGTGGTCTGCGTTCCGGTCGACAGGCTCGCGTGCACGGTGACCCACGCCGCGCCGCAGCCGAACGCGCCGGCCGCGGCGAACGCGACCTCCAGCGTCACCGCGATCAGCACGCTCGCGGCGGCCCACAGCACCATGCCGCTGAACACGGTCCGGTTGAGCGTGCGCACCTTGAGCTGCGCGGGCATCGCGATCGCGCCGGTCACCGCGCCGAGGCCGAACATGCTGAACAGCAGGCCGTACCCGCCGGCGCCGAGCGCGAGCTGGTCGCGCGCGATCACCGGCAGGAGCGCCCACAGCGCGCTCGCGCACACGGAGAACGAGAGCGTGCGGATGATGAACGCGCGCATCGCGGGTGAATGGCGCACGTAGCGCACGCCGCTCTGCACGCCCGAGAGCAGGCGTTCGGGGACGCCCAGGTGCGCGGGTGGACGCACCGGGAGCCTGCGCGCGGCGAAGATCATCACGACGAAGAACGCCGCGCTCGCGAGGAGCGCACTCCCGGTGCCGACCCACGCCGTCAGCGCCCCGGCGAGCGCGGGCCCGAGCGCACGCGAGACGTTGAACGCCACGGCGTTGAGCGACACCGCCTGCGGCAGTTCGGCGCGCGACACGAGGTCGTTGACGCTCGAACTCTGCGCGGGCTGGTAGAACACGAACGCCGCGCCGATCAGGAACGTGACCGCGAGCAGCGCGGCCGGTCCGACGAGTCCGGCCAGCTCGGCGACGCCGAGCAGCGCGGTCAGGGCCACCAGCACGACGTGCGTGACCACGATGATGCGCCGGCGGTCGATGATGTCGCCCATCGCGCCCGCCACGAGGCCGAACACCAGCGCCGGCGCGGTGCTCGCGGTCTGCACGAGCGCGACCATCACCGCCGACGGCGTCAGCGTCGCCATCAGCCACGCGGCGACCGTCGTCTGCATCGTGTAGCCGAGCGCCGCGGCGATCGACCCCGCGTAGAACGAGCGGTACGCGGCGTGGCGCAGCGGCGATCCGGCGAAGAACGAATTCGCGAGCGAGGCCAGGCGTTCCTGCACGCCGGAAGTCTAGCCTCATTCGCGCGGACCGACCTCCCGGCGCCCGTCGTACAATCGAGCCATCCCGCCTTCGCGCCCTTCGTGCCATCCGCTCCATGACCGGACTCGATCCTTCCACGCCGCGCCCCAGAGCGATCACGCTGCACCAGGCCTCGCGCGTGCTCGAGATCGCGTTCGACGACGGCCGGTCCTTCCGGCTGCCCTGCGAGTACCTGCGCGTCTACTCGCCGTCGGCCGAAGTGCGCGGGCACGGCCCCGGACAGGAGACCCTGCAGGTCGGCAAGCGCGAGGTCGGCATCTCGGAGATCGAGGCGGTCGGCCACTACGCGATCCGCCCGACGTTCACCGACGGCCACGCGAGCGGCATCTTTTCCTGGGACTACCTCTACGACCTGGGCGAGCGGCAGGACGAGAACTGGGCGCGATACCTCGAGCGGCTCGCCGCCGCGGGAGCGTCGCGTGACCCCCGATAGCCGCAGCCCGCGTCGCGCACGCGCCTCCGCAGCGCGCGCCGCGGCAACGATCGCCGCACCGTCGCGATGACCGATCCGGTCGACTTCGGCTACGAGCGCGTCTCGCCCGACGAGAAGACGCGCCGCGTGCGCGGCGTGTTCGACTCGGTCGCGCGCCGCTACGACCTGATGAACGACCTGATGTCGGGCGGGCTGCACCGGCTGTGGAAGCGCTACGCCATCGGCGTCGCGGCGGTCCGCGCGGGCGCGCGGGTGCTGGACCTCGCCGGCGGCACCGGCGACCTCGCGCGGCTGTTCGCGCAGGCGGCAGGTCCGACCGGACGCGTGGTGCTCACCGACATCAACCACGCGATGCTGGCCGAGGGCCGCGACAAGCTCCTCGACGCCGGGATTCAACTGCCGGTCGTGCAATGCGACGCGGAGCGGCTGCCGTTCCCCGACCGGTCGTTCGACCGCGTCTCGATCGCGTTCGGTCTCCGCAACGTCACGCGCAAGGAGGCCGCGCTCGCCGAGATGCGGCGCGTGCTCGTTCCGGGCGGCGCGGCGCTCGTCCTCGAATTCTCGAAGGTCGCCGCGCCGCTCGCGCCGGCCTACGACTGGTATTCGTTCAAGGTACTGCCGCGCCTCGGCGCACTGGTCGCCGGGGACGAAGCGAGCTATCGTTACCTCGCCGAGTCGATCCGCATGCACCCCGACCAGGAAGCCCTGAAGGCGATGATGGAACAGGCGGGCTTCGACGCGGTCGAAGTCCACAACCTCACCGCCGGCGTGGTGGCGCTGCACGTCGGGCGGGTCTACTGAAACATCGGGGGAACACCCTCGCGCGGCGCCCCGCCGCCCGTCACACGATGGAGTCGAACGTGAAACAGCTCACCGTCCTCGGAATCCTCGCCGTCGCCACCGCGCTCGTCGCGGCCGACGTCGCCGACGCACGCCGGCTCTCCGGCGGCCGCAGCCTGGGCGCGCAGCGTCAGGCCGCGCCCCCTGCGCAGTCGCCCGCGCCTTCCGCGCCCGCCGCGAGCCCGGCCGGCGCGTCGACCTCGAACGCCGCAGCGGCCACGCCTCCGGGCGCGGGCCCGGCGAGCAATCCGGTGATGGCGCCTCCCGCCGGCGGAGCCAACGCCCGTCCGGCGGCGGCCACCCAAGGCGCGGCGAACACGGCCGGGGCGGCGCAGGCAGCCTCGGGCCGGTCGCGCTGGCTCGGGCCGATCGCCGGCCTCGCGGCAGGCCTGGGTCTCGCCGCGCTCGCGTCGTACCTCGGGTTCTCGGAAGAACTCGCGAGCGTCCTTTTGATCGCGCTGTTCGTCGTGGCCGCGATCGCGCTGCTGCGTTTCGCGTTCGGCCGGCGCGCCCCCGCGCGCGCCGCGATGCCCTACGCCGGCGCCGGCGCGGGGCTCGGCTCCACGCCGGGCGGCTACGAGACGCAGGTCCCGCCGCGCACCGCGCGCGTCGAGCCGGCGTACGGCGGCGTGCCCGCGATGGGCGCCGCGCCGCACGTGCCCGCGGGCTTCGATGCCGCGGGCTTCGCGCGCGAGGCGAAAAGGCAGTTCCTCGCCGTTCAGGCCGCCCACGATCGGCACGACACGAAGGCGCTCGCCGATGTGATGACGCCCGAATTGCTGCGCGAACTCACGCGCGAGATGGACCTCTCCGGCGCGGCGCGGCCGACCGAGATCGCCGAGGTCGACGCCGAGGTCATCGACGTCGCGACCGAGGGCCGCAACCACTGGGTGAGCGTTCGCTTCTCGGGCACCGCGCGCGAGGGAGGGGTGCTCGAGCCCTTCGACGAGGTGTGGAACCTGGTGAAGCCGGTCGACGGCAGCGCCGGCTGGCGGGTCGCCGGCATCCAGCAGCAGGTCGTGCCCTCGTGAACGCAGGCATGTCGCCGGAGGATCTGGCGGCGGGCCTCGCGAACCGGGCGCTGGCGCGCGAGGACTGGGCACGCGCCAAGCTCGCGGCGTTCGCCGGACGCAGTTTCGCGCTGACGGCGGGTCCGCTGTCGGCGACCTTCGCGATCGGCAGCGACGGTGCGCTCGCGCCCGCGCCCGCCGGCGCGGCGCCGGCCCTCACGGTGACGACCTCGCCGTTCTCGCTGCCGCTCATCGCCTCCGACCCCGCTCGCTGGAGCGAACTGGTGGAGAACGACGGCGATCCCGCGCTGGCGGCGACGCTGGGGGAACTGGCGCAAACCTTCCCGTGGGTGGTCGAGCGAGCGCTCGCCTCCGCGTTCGGCCCGATCGCGGGACAGGCGATCGCGGACGCCGGGCGCTCGCTCCTCGGCGTCCCGGCCGCGTTGTCGAAGCACGCGGCGTCGAGCTTGGGCGAGTTCGCCGCGGAGTCCGAGGTCGTCGCGCGGCGCGCCGACTTCGATGCGTTCTCCTGCGGCACGGCGGAAGCCGAGGCGCGCGTGGACGCGCTCGCCGAGCGCATCGCCGCGATCGAATCGACCGGGCCGCGCCCACGGCGGCGCCCGAAAGCGGTAACGTAGCGGGTTTTTCCGGGCGGACTCCGAGCCCGGCAATGCCCGCACGATGGCTCCTGCTCCCACGCTCGCGAAGTTCAGCCGGCCGCGCCTGTACGCGGTCGTCAAGCGCGAGCGCCTGTTCCGCCTGATCGACGACGCGCGCGCGCACCCGGTCATCTTCATCGCCGGTCCGCCGGGCGCGGGCAAGACGACGCTCGTCGCGAGCTACGTCGAGGTGCGGCGCACGCCCGGACTCTGGTTCCAGGCCGACGCAGGGGACGCCGATCCGCCGACCTTCTTCCACTACCTCGCTGTGGCGGCGGCGTCGATCGGCGGCAAGGCCGCGCGCAAGGCATCCTCGCTGCCGCGCTGGAACCCGGGGTACGCGAACGAACTCGCGGCGTTCACGCGGCGGTTCCTGCGCGAGTTCTTCGCGCTGTTTCCCCCCGGCTCGCTCTTCGTCGTCGACAACTTCCACGAGGCCGCCGGCAGCCAGGAGTGGCGCGCGGCGTTCATCGAAGCGCTCGCCGAGATCCCCGCCGGCATCAACCTGATCTTCCTGTCGCGCGTCGACCCGCCGCCCGAGATGAGCCGGCTCGTCGCGACGCAGGCGATGGTGTCGCTCGGCTGGGAGTCGCTGCGCTTCACCGAGGACGAGGCCGCCGCGGTGGTCGGCAAGGTCGGCGAGTCGCCGGCGATCGTCGAGGCCATCCACCGCGCGAGCGACGGCTGGGCGGCGGGGCTCGTGCTGATGCGCGAGTCGATGAAGCGCCTGTCGCTCGCCGACGCGGGCGCGCTGCGCAGCACCTCCGCCCTCGACGACAGCCGCGAGGCGGTGTTCGCGTTCTTCACCGGCGAGATCTTCGCGCGCGCGCGCCCCGAGAATCGCCAGACGCTGATGCTGTGCGCGTTCCTGCCGTCGGTCACCGCCGACGAGGCGCAGGCGCTGTCCGGCAACCCGGACGCGCTGCGCCTGCTGGAGCACCTGTACCGCCGCCACATGTTCGTCGACCGGCGGCGCGCGGGAGATCGCACGAGCTACCACTTCCACGCGCTGTTCCGCGAGTTCCTGCTCGCCGAGGGACGGAAGCGGCTCGATCCGGTCGAGCGGCGCGCCGCGCTGGCGCGCGCGGCGAGGACGCTCGCCGAGCGCGGCGACGTCGAGGCGGCCGCGGCGTTGTATCGCGACGCCGGATCGTGGAAGGAACTCGCCTCGCTCGCGTGCCACGTCGCCACCCGCCTGATCGGCGAAGGGAGGCACGAGACGCTGCGCGAATGGATCGAGGCGCTGCCGGAGTCCGAGCGCGAGCGCGAGCCCGAACTCGTCTACGCGCTCGCCACCACCTGCGCCTACGGCGACCCGGCGCGCGCGAAGGCGCTCTTCGCCCGCGCGCACGACGCCTTCGCGGACGCGGGCGACACGCGCCACGCGATGCTCGCGGCCGCCGCGTCGATCGACTGCCACTACCACGAGTGGGCGGACTTCGCGCCGCTCGACCGCTGGATCGAAGTGATCGAGCGCGGGCTCGCGGGCCCGCCGGTGCTGCGCGACGCGGCCGAGGAACTCCGCGTGCGCGCGAGCCTGCTGCTCGCGGTCCTGTTCCGCCAGCCGAACCATCCCGAACTCGCGCGACACGCGCAGGCGGTCGCCGCGCTGCTCGCGAGCCGCGAGATCGCCGCCACGCCGGTCAACCTGCGGCTGTCCGCGGCCTCGGTGCTGTTCAACTACGGCAACTGGGCGACCAAGGGCGAATCCGCCGACGCGCTGATCGCGCTCGCGCTGCCCTGGCTCGACGATCCGCAGGCCACGCCGCTCAACCGCGTGTGGTTCCTCGTGCATCTCGCGTTCCACGAACAGATCACGCGTCAGTACGCGAAGGCGCGCAAGCGCATGGCCGAGGCCGAGGCGATCGCGCGCGAGCACGGCCTCGCCTCGGTGCTGTTCGAGATCTACCACGCCGACGTGAGCGCGGCGTCCGCCGCGCGCGACGTGCCCGGCGCCCAGGCGGCGCTCGATCGCCTGCGGACCGCGCTCCGGCCCGCGCGCCGGATGGACGTCGCGTACTTCCGCCACCAGGAGGCCGGCGTGCACCTCATCTCCGGCCGCGCGCGCGAGGCCGCCGCCGCGTCGCGCGAGGCGGTCGCGGCCGGACGCGAGGCGGGCATGCCGTCGATGCAACTGCCGCACCTGATGGCGCTCGGCGCGCACGCGCTGGTCGCCGTCGACGACCGCGAAGGCGCGATCGCCGCCTACGACGACGCCATCGCGATGGCGGCCCCGGTCGACGCCCGCAGCTTCCGCCACCATCGCGAGTTCGCCCGCGCGATCTTCGCGCAGCGCGACGGCCGCGACGACGCGTTGCGCGCGATCGTGGCGCCGCTCTTCCGCGCCTGCCGCGAGGCGGGCTTCCACGGCTTCATCCGCCAGCCGCCCGGCGACGTCGCGAAGGTCGTCGCGTTCGCGCTCCGTGAGGGCATCGAGCCGGAGTACGCGCGCGCGCTCGCCCGGGCGCGGAAGCTCGCCGCGCCTTCGCCCGACACGATCGACTGGCCGTGGCCGCTCGCGATCCGCACGCTCGGCGCGTTCGAACTCCGCCGTGACGGCGAACCGGTCGTCTCGAAGGGGAAAGCGCAGAAGAAACCGCTCGAATTGCTGAAGGCGGTCGTCGCCCACGGCGGCCGACGCGTCGATGCGGCGATGCTGACCGCGCTCCTCTGGCCCGACGCGGAGGGCGACGACGCGAAGGCGTCGTTCGACAGCGCGCTCTACCGGCTGCGCAAGCTCTGCGGCGTCGAAGGCGTGCTCGTGCTGTCCGAGGGCAAGCTCACGCTCGACCCCGGGCTCGCCTGGGTCGACGCGCGGGCGCTCGAACAGATACTCGACGAATCGCCGGTGCCGGTCGCACGGGCACTCGCGCTCGCGCGCGGCGACTTCCTCGCCGACGAGGGCGCGGTGCCCTGGGCCGCGCGGGAACGCGATCGCCTGAAGGCCCGCCTGCTGCGCGCGGTCATCGCCGAGGCCGGCGAGCACGAGGCCCGCGGTGATTTCCACGCGGCGCGCGCGCTCTACGAAGCCGCGCTCGAACGCGACAACCTGGCCGAGGCGGTCTACCGCCGGCTGATGGTCTGCCAGCGCGAACTGGGCGACGCCGCGGGCGCCCTCCTCACCTACCGCCGCTGCCGCGAACTCCTGTCGATCGTCCTCGGGCGCACGCCTGCGCCCGAGACCGAGGCGGTCCGGCGCACGCTCTCGACCGCCTGACGCCCGTCTCCCCGGCCGGCGCCGGCGCGCGGGCGCCCCAGGGTCCCGGCCATCGGGGAACTGCCAGGCGATCGTCCCCGTCGGCCTTCGGAGGAATCGAGGCCGGGAGACGGCCGCCAGCCTCCGGTCAGTCATCCGTCAGTCGATCCGAAGCCCCATCGGCGGGCCGACCTCGAGCCCGGGCGCTCGGGCGATCCGCGCGGCCATGTCCCTGTTTTTCAATTGGTTAAGTGACCACTCCACGATCGGAAGCCCCGGCCGGGCGAACCGTGAGTCATGCGCCAGATGCTGCATAGCAACATGCGCCTCGTCCAATCGATGCCACGAAGATGAGGAACACCATGCAAACGCCCGCTGACCTCCGCTCCGGATCGCACCTCACGTCCCTGCCGATCGTCGGCCGGACGGGCGAACCGGTTTCGATGCCCTGGCTGCCGTTCGCGGTCCGCCACAAGCCCGAGGCCAGGTCCGCCGCCGGCGCGATCGCATTCGCGGTCCAGATGGCGCGCGAGGTGCTCGAACGGCGGATCGGCGCCGTCGTCCCGGTACGCGTGCTCGTGGTCGACGGCCCCTGCGCCGCCGATTCGCATGCGCTCCGGCCGGAGTCCACGCTGTGGATCGCCTCGGAGCCGTGCGCCGGGTGGAACGAACTCGCCCGGATGCTCGACGACCGCCTGCCGCAGCGCTCGCGGCTGCTGCTGCGGAAGGCGATGGGACGCGCTGCCGGTCCGCTCGACCTCACGCCGGTCGCGCACACCTTCGCCATCGACACCTACGCGGGGGCGCTCGCCCGCGCCTCGGGAACGCGGTTTCCGCGGCGCTGGATCGCGAACGCGTTCGCGGCGTATGCCCGCGTGGTGACGTTGGCGGAAGGCGACCCGGACGCGCTCGCGAGCCAGGCGCATCTCGCGGAAGTCGTCGGTGCCGTGCTGCCGCCGTCGTACGCGCTGGCCGACCCCGACGTGCGCGCCGTCGTCGAGCGCATCGAGGCGACGCGTGACGCGGTGCATGCGCACGCGCGCCTCGGCCATGCACCGCTCGCGCGATTCCTGCGCGCCTTCCCGCGCGGCATGGCGCCGCGCACCGACAGCGAGCTCGCGCGCCTCGTGCTGCGCGAACTCGGCGACGCCGCGTTCCTGCCCACGATCGAGGCGCTCGCGGCGTAGACCGACCCTCTGGAGACACGACATGCAAGCGAACCCCCCATGCTGCCGCGCCAGCCTGACCTGCGCGGCCGTGATCATCGCGCTGTGCGCGCTCGCCATCGGCGTCGCGGCGTCGACCATCGACCCGCGCGTCGCCGAGATCGTCGCGGTCGCGATGAAGCCGATCGCCTGAAGAGGAGACCAGGATGAACACCGTTTCGAAATGGGTCGCGGCCACGGCGTTCGGCGCCCTCGGCGCCACGGCCGTGCTCGCGCCGTTCCTACTCTCGCTCGGCCGCGACGACACCGTGGCGTCCGATGCGACGAGTCTGATCGCGACCGCCGACGCAGCGGGGCCTGCGGACGGCGTCGCGCGCGGGCGCTACGTGATCTCGATCGCGGGCTGCAACGACTGCCACACGCCGGGCTTCGCGATGAACGGAGGCAAGACGCCCGAGCAGGCGTGGCTCACCGGCGACGCGCTCGGCTGGCAGGGGCCCTGGGGCACGACCTACGCGCCGAACCTGCGGCGCACCTTCGCCTCGCTCGACGAGACGTCATGGCTCGCCATGGCGCGGACGCGCGAATTCCTGCCGCCGATGTCCACCCCTTCGCTTCGCGCGATGAGCGACGACGACCTCCGCGCCGTGTACCGCTACGCCCGCTCGCTCGGCGTCGCCGGCGAGCCTGCGCCGGCGAACCTGCCGCCCGGCCAGTCGGCGCGCGGACCGGTCGTCGCCTTCCCCGCGCCGCCGCAATGACTGCCAGGTCATCGAAGCCGAAGGCGCGTTCGCGACGCTCCGGCCTCCGGGTCCGCGCGAAGCGCAGGCGCCGGCCGCGATTCGTGCTGTAAGCCGGCCTGCAGCATCCATCTTCTGTCCTCCGGTCCTCGACCCCCGAACCCGGCGCTCGATGCGCCGCCACCGGTGACACCGGCAGTACTGTCAACCGACAACTGTCAACCGACACCTGCCCGCTTAGAATCGCGGGATGCTGCGCATCCTGCGCCTGGCGCGAATCGTCCAGGTCGCGCTCAGGCACGGCCTGGACGAGTTCCTGCTCGGGCACGAGCGCGTCCGCGGCCTGCGGCCGTTCGTCAACGGCGTGCTGTTCTGGCGCGATCTCTCGCAGCCGCGCGCGGAGCGGCTGCGCGCCGCGCTCGTCGACCTGGGCCCGATCTTCGTCAAGTTCGGGCAGGTGCTGTCGACGCGGCGCGACATCCTGCCGCCCGACATCGCGGACGAACTCGCGACGCTGCAGGATCGCGTGCCGCCGTTTCCGAGCGAGCAGGTGGTCGCGACGCTCGAGCGCGTGTACGGCCGACCGGTCGACAGCGTGTTCGTGTCGTTCGAGCGCGAGCCCGTGGCGAGCGCGTCGGTCGCACAGGTGCATTTCGCCGAGCTTCCCCCGAAGGACGGGGGCGCGCCGACGCCGGTGGCGGTGAAGGTGCTGCGCCCCGAGATCCGCAGCGTCATCGAGAAGGATCTCGGCCTGATGCACACCGGCGCGGTCCTGGTCGAGCGCCTGTGGTCCGACGGCAAGCGCCTCAAGCCGCGCGAGGTGGTCGCCGAGTTCGAGAAGACCATCCGCGACGAACTCGACCTCACGCGCGAGGCCGCGAACGGCTCGCTCCTGCGACGCAACTTCCGCCACTCGCCGCTGCTGCTGATCCCCGAGGTCCACTGGGACTACACCGAGCCGGAAGTGCTCGTGATGGAGCGGATGGCGGGCATCCCGATCGGCCGGATCGACGAGCTCAAGCAGGCGAACGTCGACCTGAAGCGGCTGTCGCGCGCGGGCGTCGAGATTTTCTTCACGCAGGTGTTCCGCGACGGCTTCTTCCACGCGGACATGCACCCGGGCAACATCTTCGTGGCGACCGATGCGGCGAACCACGGCAAGTACGTCGCGCTCGACTTCGGGATCGTCGGCACGCTCTCCGAGACCGACAAGCGTTACCTCGCGGTGAACTTCCTCGCGTTCTTCCGGCGCGACTACCGGCGCGTCGCCACCGCGCACGTCGAGTCGGGCTGGGTGCCCCCGGGCACGCGCGTCGACGAACTCGAAGCGGAGATCCGCGTGGTCTGCGAGCCGATCTTCGACCGGCCGCTCTCCGAGATCTCGCTCGGCAAGGTGCTGCTGCAGCTCTTCCGCGCGTCGCGGCGCTTCAACGTCGAGATCCAGCCGCAGCTCACGCTGCTGCAGAAGACGCTGCTCAACGTCGAGGGGCTCGGCCGCCAGCTCGACCCCGGACTCGACCTGTGGACGACGGCGATGCCGTTCCTCGAACGCTGGATGGAGGACCAGATCGGGCCGCGCGCGCTCGCGCGCCGTCTGGAAACCGAGGCGCCCTACCTGATCGCCACGCTCCCCGAACTGCCGCGCCTCATCCACCGCAGGCTCTCCGGCCCGCCCGCGGCCTCCGACGAGGTGCTCAAGGTTCTCGCCGAAGCGCAGCGCGCGCGCAACCGCTGGCTCGCGATCGTCGCGGCGCTCCTCGTGCTGGTGGTGGTCGAGCTCTTCGTGCGGCGCACCTGACGCCGCGTCTTTCGACGGGATGCCCGGCCCCCGCCGGACACCCGCACTACCGGGGCCGGACGGTCTTCTCGATCCGGTAGACCTCCGGGCCGGCGACGTCCGGTGTCCGGCGGGCGGCGCCGATCCCGGCGAGCGGCGCGCGCCGCAGGAACGTGTTCGCCTCGCCCATGATGAGGCGCACCATGTCTTCCAGCGCGGGCTCCTCGAGGGCTCCGGCCGAGAACTCGAGCGTCACCGCCTCGAACCGGTCGACGTTGCGCATCGTGACCTCGACGGTCTGCCGCTTGTAGTCGGGCACGAAGCGCACCATCGCGACCACCATCGGCTCGACCGTGAACACGCCCTGCCGCAGCGGGTCGACCTCGGTTCGGTACTTGAAGCGGAGCTGGCAGGCGTTCAGCCGGCTCTCGGTCGAGGCCACCGCGGCCGGCGCGACCTTGAGCACGATCGGCTTGTCGCCGGCGAGCTTGTAGAAGAACTCGATCTGCTCGATCACCTCGGAGACCCCGAGGGACTTGCGCCGGAACGACAGGAACCCGCTGTCGAACCTGGGCGAGGCGATGGTCACGAGGTCGTCGGCGCGGAACTCGTGCGCGACGACCGGCTTGATCACCTCGAGGTGCGCGACCGCCTCGTCCAGCCACTTGAAGGCGCGCCACAGACGGCGGTCGATCTCGCGGATCGACTCCTCGAGCGGGCGCCGGGCGGCTTCTCCCTGCCCCCGGACGGCATCGGACTGGGCCCGGAGCGTCTCGAGGAGCGACCCCGAAGTCTTGTTCGTCGACATCGTCTCGAAGGTATCACAAGGGCCGACGCCCCGATCTCGGCCGTTCGGACAGGGCGCTCCCGCGCCTCGAACGGCCGACCCGCCGGACCATGCAAGGGACGTGCCGGGCGTCTCGCCGGATGATGCACTGCGCCATGCCTTACAATCCGCGCACCGTTCTTCCCAGCCGGTCCGGAGGCTCGCGCCCGTGGCGCTGCTCGACATCCAGGGGGTCACGCGCCGCTTCGGCGCGTTCACGGCGGTCGACCGCGTCGGCCTCGCGATCGAGGCCGGGGAGTTCTTCACGCTGCTCGGGCCCTCCGGCTGCGGCAAGACGACGCTGTTGCGCATGATCGCCGGATTCGACCTCCCGGACGAAGGCCGGATCCTGCTCGACGGGAAGGACCTCGCGGCAGACCCCCCCGAACGGCGCCCGGTCAGGACCGTGTTCCAGAGCTACGCGCTGTTCCCGCACATGACCGTCGAGGGCAACATCGCGTTCCCGTTGCAGATGGCGCGGACACCGCCCTCCGCGATTCCCGGCAAGATCGCCGAGGCGCTCGAGGACGTGCGGCTCACCGGCTTCGGCAAGCGCATGCCGCACGAACTCTCCGGCGGACAGCGCCAGCGGGTCGCGATCGCGCGCGCGCTCGTGACCCACCCGCGCGTGCTGCTGCTCGACGAACCGCTCGCCGCGCTCGACGCGAAGCTCCGCGAGGAGATGCAGATCGAGCTCATCAACCTGCAGAAGGAGGTCGGCATCACGTTCGTCTACGTGACGCACGACCAGACCGAGGCCCTTGCGCTGTCGCACCGCATCGCGGTGATGAACCGCGGCCGGGTCGAGCAGCTCGACGAGCCGTCGCGCATCTACGGCTCGCCCGCGACCCGCTTCGTCGCCGACTTCATCGGCCAGTGCAACCTGCTGTCCGGCCCGGTCGTGGCGCACGAGAACGGCGTCCTGTCGCTCGACGTGCCCGGGATCGGCGTGGTCCGCGCGTCCGCGCCCGAGGGCACGAGCGTTCCGGCGCAGGGCACGGTCGCGCTGCGGCCGGAGAAGATCCGCATCGTCGCGCGGGCGCCGGAAGGCACGCCGGACAACCACGTCCGCGGCAGCGTCGCCGACCTCCTGTACATGGGCGATGTCACCGTCTACAAGGTGGAGACGCCGGGCGGCGCGCGCGTGGAGGCGCTGCTCGCGAACTCGCAGAGCGGGCGCGCGAAGTTCTTCGAGGTGGGCGACGCGGTCGAGATGAGCTGGGCGGTCGACGCCGGCCACTTCATCGCCGGGTGAGCGCTCGAGCGATGGCCGCGCGCGGACGCGTCGACTGGGGCAAGTGGGCGATGAGCGGCCCGCCGCTCGCCTACCTGCTCTTCTTCTTCGCGATCCCGACGCTCATCATGCTCGCGGCGTCGTTCCGCACGCCCGGCGACTTCGGCGGCCTCGCGCCGCTCGTCGGCGCGGACGGACGGCTCGACCTCAATCTCGAAAGCTACGCGCGACTCGCCGAGAGCACCGTCTACCTCGAGGTGTTCCTGAAGTCGGTCGCCTACGCGCTCGTCACGACGATCGCCTGCCTGCTGCTCGCCTATCCGCTCGCGACGCTCATCGCGCAGAGTCCGAGGAAGTACCGCGACCTCCTGCTGCTGCTCGTGATCCTGCCGTTCTGGAGCAACTTCCTCATCCGCATCTACGCCTGGATGATCATCCTCGGGCCCAACGCGGCGCTCGCCCGGGGCGTGAACGCGGTGCTGGCCCTGTTCGGCGCCGAGCCGGTCCCGCTCTTGTTCAGCGCGTTCGCGGTGCTCGTGTGCCTCGTCTACGTGCACCTGCCGTTCATGGTGCTCCCGCTCTACGCGAACCTCGAGAAGCACGACCGCGCGCTGCTCGACGCGGCGCAGGACCTCGGCGCCAGCGGCTGGCAGCGGTTCTGGCGGATCACCTTCCCGCTGTCGCTGCCGGGCGTCTACGCGGGCGCGGCGCTCGTGTTCATCCCCGCGCTCGGCATCTTCGCGATTCCCGACATCCTCGGCGGGCCGAACGACAGCCTGATCGGCAACCTGATCAAGCAGCAGTTCCTCGAATCGCGGGACTGGCCGTTCGGCAGCGTGCTGTCGATCGTGCTGACGGCCGCGGCGCTCGGGCTCGCCGGGCTCGCCGCCTGGGTCGGACGTCGCGGCGGCAGGGGATCGTCCCGTGCGTAGAAGCGGCACGCGCATCGCGTTGTGGGCGGCGGCGATCGTCGCCTACCTGTTCCTGTACCTGCCGCTCGCGATCGTCGTCGCCTACTCGTTCAACGACTCGCGGCTCAACGCGGAGTGGGTGGGGTTCACGTTCGACTGGTACCGCAAGCTCGCGCAGAACGAGGAGATGATCACCGCGGCCGTGAACTCGCTCGCCATCGCGCTGGCCGCGAGCGTCGTGTCGACCGCGCTGGGCACGATGGCGGGCGTCGCGATGCATCGCTACCGCCTGAGGCTGCTCCCGGTCCTGGTGCTGACGCCGATCGCGATCCCGGAGATCCTGATGGGCGTCGCGCTCTTGATCTTCTTCGTGATGCTGAACTTCACGCTGGGGTTGGTGTCCGTGGCCATCGCGCACATCGCGTTCTGCATCGGGTTCGTGGCGATCGTCGTCCGGGCACGCCTCGCCGGCATGGACGAGAGCCTCGTCGAGGCCGCGCGGGACTGCGGCGCGACGCCCTGGCAGGCGTTCCGGCGCGTCACGCTGCCGCTGATCATGCCCGGCGTGATCGCGGGCGCGCTGATGGCCTTCACGCTGTCGATCGACGACTTCGTCATCACCTTCTTCACGGCCGGCGCCGGTACGGTTACCCTTCCGCTCCAGATCTACTCGATGATCAAGATCGCGGTCACCCCCGAGGTCAACGCCGTGTCGACGCTGCTGATGCTCCTGACGCTCGTGCTGATCGTGGTGGCCGCACGCCTCTCCCCCAGCCTCCTTCGCACCGAATCGGACTGACGCCATGACTTCTCGCCTACTCGCTTCCGCCCTCGCGGCGGCCCTCGCCTCCCTCGTCGCGGCCGCGCCGGCCGGCGCCGCCGACCAGCTCCATCTGTACAACTGGAACAACTACATCGCGCCGGAGACGGTCAAGCGCTTCGAGGCCGAGTGCAAGTGCGAGGTGGTCCAGACCTACTACTCGGACAACGAGGAGCTGCTCGCGAAGCTCGCGGCGGGCGCGAAGGGCTACGACGTGATGGTGCCGACCGGCGGCACGGTCCAGGCGCTCATCCGGGGCGGCCAGCTCCAGCCGATCGACCTCTCGAAGCTCCCGAATCTGAAAAACGTCGACCGCGTCTACCTCGACACCCGGTTCGATCCGGGCAACAAGTACTCGGTGCCCTACGCGATGTCGACGACGATCATCGGGTACAACGACCAGAAGATGAAGGAGCTGGGGCTTCCGACCGACACCTGGGCGGTGATCTTCGACCCGAAATACCTCGCGAAGGTCAAGGGCCGCGTCACGGTGCTCGACAGCCCGGCGGAGCTCTTCGCGGCCGCGCTCAAGTACCTCGGCTACTCGGCCAACGACACGAACGAGAAGCACTGGCGCGAGGCGGCCGACGTCATCAAGAAGGCGAAGCCCTACTGGGCCGCGTTCAACGCGTCGTCGTACATCAAGGAACTCACGGTCGGCAACATCTGGCTCGTCCACGGCTACAGCAACGACATCTTCCAGGCCGACCTCGACGCGCAGGCCGCGGGCCGCAAGTTCCGCATCCTGCAGGGGATGCCGAAGGAGGGAGCGGTCCTCGCCGTCGACAACATGGTGATCCACAAGAACGCGCCGCGCCCCGACCTCGCGCACCGGTTCATCGACTTCATGCTCGACGGCCGCAACTCCGCCGAACTCACCAACCTGATCGGGTCGGGCAACCCGAACCTCGACGCGGCGAAGTACATCAAGCCGGAACTGAAGGCGCTGCCGGCGGTGTTCCCGCCGAAGGACGTCGCCGCGAAACTCGAGCAGTTGCAGGACCTCACGCCGGCCCAGCGGCGCCTGCGCAACAAGCTCTGGACCGAGATCAAGGCCGCGCGGTAGACGTCGCGTCCCCGATGCCGGGTGCGTGCCCGGCGGCGGAGGTTAAGATGACGGAATGCCGAGCACCGGCATCTCCGTCGTCCGCCTGTCGCCGGCCGCGCGCGAGGATTATCTCGCGTTCTTCGATCACGAGCGCGGGCCAGCGTTCTCGGACAACCCCGAGTGGGCGCGCTGCTACTGCCAGTTCTACCGCGTCCCGCGCGCGCTCGACTGGACCGCGTTCACCGCCGGGCAGAATCGGATCGCGGTGTCCGCCTCGATCGACGCGGGTGAAGCGGAAGGCTACCTCGCGCGATCCGGCGGCGAGACCGTCGGCTGGCTCCACGCCGCGCCCCGGCACAAGCTGCCGCACTGCTTCGAGCGCCTGAACGTCGCGCCGACGCCGATCGACGTGCCGCCGCAGGACGCCGCGGTCATCGTCTGCTTCGTGATCGCGCCGGCGTGGCGGCGGCGCGGCGTCGCCGGCGCGCTCCTCGACGGCGCGCTCGCCGACCTGCGCGAACGCGGCATCGCGCTCGTCGACGCGTTCCCGTTCAAGGCGGGCGACAGTACGAAGGCCGGCGACCACTACCACGGCCCTTCGTCGCTCTTCGCGTCGCGCGGTTTTCTCCCGATCGGCGAGACCGCGGATCTCACCGTCGTGCGCAAGTGGCTGACGGCCCCCGCGCCCGCCGTGGAGCCATGAACGATCCGGCGGGATGGGACGCGTCCGGCGCGGTCCACGGCCGGCCCCGGTCGCTCCTCCCGCACGCGCTCGCCGGGATCTACGCGCTCGCGATCGTCTATGCGAGCCTGCAGCCGTTCGGCGACGTGCTGGCGCCACCCCCCGACGCTCCGTTCTGGCTGTTCTCGCCCGGGCGCCTGCGCTGGCCGCGCTACGACGTCATCGCGAACGTCATCGCGTACCTGCCGCTCGGCGCCTTCGTCGCCTTGATTCCGAGGCGCGCATCGCCGGCGCGGCGGATCGCGCTCGGCGCGATGGCGGGCCTCGCGCTGTCCTTCGCGATGGAGTCGCTGCAGGCGTGGATCCCGCCGCGCGACGCGAACGTCATCGACCTCGCGTCCAACACGCTGGGCGCGCTCGCCGGCGCGGCGGTCGCCGCAGCGCTCGCGCGACGGCCCGACGCCCGCGCGCGCCTCACCGCGTGGCGGCGCGGGCTGTTCCTGCGGGGCGCGCTGGGCGACATCGGCCTCGCGCTGCTCGCGTTGTGGCTCGCGGCGCAGCTCAATCCCGCGATTCCGCTGTTCGCGATCACGTTCGACCCGGCGACGGAGCGGCTCGTCGCGGAGGTGCCCGGATCCGACTCCGCGTCCATCGTCATCGAGGCCGCGGAGAGCGCGTTCCAGCTCCTCGGCGTCGGGCTGTTCCTGACGCTCCTCCTTCGCCACAGGCGACACGCCGGCGTGGCGGTGCTGCTCCTGATCGGCACCGCGCTGCTCCTGAAGGGCGTCGCCGCCCTGCTCCTGCTCAAACCCGCGGCGTGGGAAGGGTGGCTGCGGCCCGGCGTGTCGATCGGAGCCGCCGCGGGCGCGCTCGCGCTGCTCGCCGCGATCGCGCTGCCGCGGCCGGCGATGATCGCGCTCTGCGGCGTCGCGCTGCTGACCTCGCTTCTGACGCCGGTGCTCGCCTCGGACGTCCTCGATGCCCGGGCCCCGCTGACGCTGTTCTCGTGGCGCTACGGCCACCTGCTCAACTTCAACGGCCTGACGCACACGGTGCTGCTGCTGTGGCCCGTCGCGGCCGCGGGCTGGCTCTTCGCGCTGTCGGGCCGCCCGGCCTGGGGCGCGCCCGGGGATTCGGACTGAACGCCGCCTCCGGGACCGCCCGTCCCGCGGCTACAATGTTCGTTTGCCCGGGCCTGCACCGCCGATGAGCTACTACCAGCGCCACGTCTTCTTCTGCCTCAACCAGCGCGACGCGCCGGAGAAGTGCTGCGCGAGCGCCGGCGCGGCCGCGCTGCAGAAGTACGCGAAGGACCGCGTGAAGTCGCTCTCGCTCTCCGGCCCGGGCAAGGTCAGGATCAACCGCGCGGGCTGCCTCGATCGATGCGAGGAGGGGCCCTGCCTCGTGGTGTACCCGGAAGGCGTCTGGTACACCTACGTCGACCGCGACGACATCGACGAAATCGTCGACCGCCACCTCGTCGGCGGCGAGATCGTCGAGAGGCTGCGCATTTGACGTCGGGATTCGCCGCCGCGACCGAGCGCGTCGTCGCCGACGGCCCCGCCGGCGCGCTGGAGATCGTCGCGAACGCGCCGTCGTCCGTGCGCCGGGGCATCGCTCTCGTCGCGCATCCGCACCCCGAGCAGGGCGGCACGCTCGACAACAAGGTGGCGCAGACGCTCGCGAAGGCGTTCCACGCGCTGGGCTACGTCGCCGTGCGTTTCAACTTCCGCGGCGTGGGCGCCTCCGAGGGCCGCTTCGACGGCGGCATCGGCGAGACCGACGACGCGCTCGCGGCACTCGGATGGGCGCGGCAGCGGTTCGGCGCGCACTCGCCGGTCGCGCTCGCCGGGTTCTCGTTCGGCTCCTACGTGCAGACGCGCGTCGCGAAACGCGTCGACGCCGAGCGCCTCGTGCTGGTCGGGCCCGCGGTGAAGCGCTTCGCCGTCGAGCCGGTTCCCGCCGACACGATCGTCGTCCACGGCGAGTCCGACGAGGTGGTGCCGCTCGCCGACGTGCTCGACTGGGCGCGCCCGCAGGCGCTGCCGATCGTCGTCTTCCCCGGCTGTTCGCATTTCTTCCACGGACGCCTGCCGCAGTTGCGCGACACGATCGTCGGCATGTGGCATCGCGCGCGCGCGGGCGGAGGCGAATGATGGCGTCGATCGTCGATCGGGTGCTGCCCGGACTCGCGGCGGGCCGGCGCGATCGCGTGCTCGCGGTCGACGGACTCGTCAAGCGCTACGGCGGCAACGAGGTCGTGCGCGGCCTGTCGTTCCAGATCCGTCGCGGCGAGTGCTTCGGACTCCTCGGGCCCAACGGCGCGGGGAAGACCACGACGCTGCGCTGCTGCCTCGGACTCATCGAGCCCGACGGCGGCACGATCGAGCTGTGCGGCGAGCCGGTGCCGAAGGCCGCGCGAGCGGCGCGCGTGCGCGTGGGCGTCGTGCCGCAGATGGACAACCTCGATCCCGACTTCACGGTCACCGAGAACCTCCTCGTCTACGGACGCTACTTCGCGATCGACCGGACCACGCTGGAGCGCCGCCTGCCGCGGCTCCTGGAATTCGCCGGGCTCGCCGCGAAGGCGCACGCCCCCATCCGCACGCTCTCGGGCGGCATGAAGCGGCGCCTGACGCTCGCGCGCGCGCTCGTCAACGATCCCGAACTCCTCATCCTCGACGAGCCGACGACCGGACTCGATCCGCAGGCCCGCCACCTGATCTGGGACGGCCTGCGCCAGTTGCTGACGCAGGGCAAGACGATCCTGCTCACGACGCATTTCATGGACGAGGCCGCGCGGCTCGCGACCCGGCTCGCCGTCATCGACCACGGGCGCATGATCGCCTGCGACGCGCCGCGCGCGCTGATCGCCGAGCACGTCGAGCCCGAGGTGGTCGAGGTCTACGGCGACGGCGCACGGGCCTGGGCCGATGCGCGGGGACGCAAGCTCGCGAAACGCCTCGAGATCGCGGGCGAGACCGCGTTCTGCTATGCGATGGACGCGCAGGCGCTCGTCTCCGACCTCGCGACGCGCGGCGGCGTGCGCTACCTGCACCGGCCCGCGAACCTCGAGGACCTGTTCATCAAGCTCACCGGCCGCGAGCTGCGGGACTGACGGTGCGGGCGATCTCCCTCGGCCTCCCCGCCCACCTGGCCGCGCCGCCGTCGTTCTCGCTGCGCTTCGTGCCGGTGTGGCGGCGCAACCTGCTCGTCTGGCGCAAGCTCGCGCTCGCGAGCGTGCTCGGCAACATCGCCGACCCGCTGTTCTACATGCTCGCGCTCGGCTACGGCCTGGGCGCGCTCGTCGGCGAGGTCGGCGGGATGCCCTACGTCGCGTTCATCGGCACCGGGATGGTCTGCCAGAGCGCCATGTTCACCGCGTCGTTCGAGGGCATGTATTCGGCGTTCTCGCGGATGCACGTGCAGCGCACCTGGGAGGGCATCATCAATGCGCCGATCTCGCTCGACGACGTGGTGTTCGCCGAGTGGATCTGGGCCGGCACCAAGGCCGTGATGTCGACCGCCGCCATCCTCGCGGTGGTCCTGGCGCTCGGATTCGGGCACACGTGGTTCGCGGCCTTCATCCTGCCGCTCGGCTTCCTCGTCGGCCTCGTGTTCGGCGCGTTCGGCCTCACGATGACCGCGCTCGCCCCCAACTACGACTTCTTCACCTACTTCTTCACCCTCGTGATCACGCCGATGCTGCTGCTGTCGGGCGTGTACTTCCCGGTCGACCAGATGCCGGGCGCCCTCGCGGCCGCGGCGAACGTCCTGCCGCTCAAGCACGCGATCGACCTCGCCCGCCCGCTGATGCTCGGGCGCGTGCCCGACGCCGTCGCGCTGCACCTCGCCGTGCTGGCGACCTACGCCGCCGCCGCGTACTGGCTGGCGCTCGTTCTCACCCGGCGCAGGCTCCTCAAGTGACCGCCGCGCCCGGGGCGTCCGTCATGGGTCCGGCACTTCGCTGCGCCGGACGAGATTGCACGGGGAGGCCGCGATGCTGACGGTCAAGGCGCTGCACATCGTCTTCGTCGTCGCGTGGTACGCGGGGCTCTTCTACCTGCCGCGGCTCTTCGTCTACCACGCCCAATGCGCGCCCGACGACCGCGTCGGCATCGAGCGCTTCAAGGTGATGGAGCGGAAGCTCTACCGCGGCATCATGACGCCCTCCGCCGTGCTGGCGATCGGGTTCGGGTCGTGGCTGTGGCTCGGCTACGGGATCTCGGGCGGATGGCTGCACGCGAAGCTCGCGCTCGTCGTGCTGCTCGTCGCGTTCCACGTCTACCTCGGCCGCCTCGTCCGCGCGTTCGCGCAGGACCGCAACCGCCACGGTCACGTGTTCTACCGCTGGCTGAACGAGATTCCCGCGCTGCCGATCCTCGTCGCCGTGGTGTTCCTCGTCGTCCTGAAGCCGTTCTGACCGCGTGGAAGCCTTCTTCGCGCCCTGCCCGCGCGGGCTCGAGGCCGCGCTCGGCGCGGAACTCGAGCGTCTCGGGGCCGCCTCGGTCGCTCCGGTCGACGGCGGCGTCGGCTTCGCCGGCGCGCTCGAGTTCGCCTGCCGCGCGAACCTCGAATCGCGCCTCGCGAGCCGCGTGCTGTGGAAGGTCGGCGGCGGGGCCTGCCGCGACGAGCGGGAACTGAATGCGCTCGCCCGCTCGATCGCATGGCCGAAGCACTTCCGCGTCGACCGCACGATCCGCGTCGACGTCGCGGCCACGCGCTCGCCGCTCCGAAGCCTGGAGTTCGCCACGCTCACCGTGAAGGACGCGGTCTGCGACCGCTTCCGCGACGAACAAGGCAAGCGCCCGTCGGTCGACAAGCGTGCTGCGGAGGTCCGCGTGCACGCCTACCTCACCGAGCGCGAGGCGACGTTCTACCTCGACACCTCGGGCGAGCCGCTCTTCAAGCGCGGCTGGCGGCGCGACACCGAGGAAGCCCCGCTGCGCGAGAACCTGGCGGCCGGGCTCATCGCGCTGTCGGGCTGGACGCCGGACCTCGCGTTCCTCGACCCGATGTGCGGCAGCGGCACGATCGCGATCGAGGCCGCGGCGATCGCGGCCGATCGCGCTCCCGGACTCACGCGCACGTTCGGCTTCCAGAAGCTCGCGTGGTTCGACGGCCCGACCTGGCAGCGCATGAAGCAGCGCGCGCGCGACCGCGTGAAGCCGCCCCCGGAGCACCCGACGATCCACGCGAGCGACCGCCTGTCCGCGGCGGTCGCGAAGACGCGCGCGAACGCGTCGCTCGCGCAACTCGACGGCCACCTCGCGATCGAGCAGGCCGACGCGCTCACGCGGCCCGCCCCGGCACCTTCCGGTGTCATCGTCACCAACCCGCCCTACGGCATCCGGCTCGAGGACCAGGAGCGCGTGGCCGCGATGTACCCGAAGTTCGGCGACGCGCTGAAGGCCCGATTCGCCGGCTGGTCGGCGTTCCTGTTCTCGGGGGATACCAACCTCCCGAAGAAGTTCGGCCTCAAGGCCGAGCGGCGCACACCGCTGTGGAACGGCGCGATCGAGTGCCGGCTCTACGCCTACCGGATCGTCGCGGGCAAACTCGAGCGTTGAGCCGGCCGCGCGCCGTCGCGTCCGGCATCGTCCGTTGGTACCATCGCGAAATCGGGACGGGCTCCTGCACGCTCCCGTCGATGAAAGTGAGGGAGCTCGTCGACCGCCTGAAGCTGGACGGG
>JAANMX010000680.1_pt1 | contig 43387 bp, 35 predicted proteins | sample 7279681 | NCBI WGS metagenome assembly JAANMX01 (sample SAMN14094542, study PRJNA606508) | bioreactor metagenome | isolation source: A lab-scale SPAN reactor treating ammonium-rich wastewater day 351 | place: Ireland: Galway | collected 2018-01-01
ATGCTGACCCACCCGGACAAGATTTACCCGGGTCAAAAACTGCGCATTCCCGCGCTGTAATCGCGCCCTGCCAATGCCAAGCCAGCCTGATAGGCTGGCTTTTTTTATGGCCGGGGCGCAGACGGAGCTGGGAGGCGGGGCTAGGAGAACGACTCTTCCAGCGCCCCCGGTGCCAGATGGCGCACGTCGCCCCAACCAACCAGGCTCAGGCCCTGGGGTGTCCAGAGCAAGCGGTTGATGGCGGTATTGGTCAGCGCCCAGGTGCGCGGCGCTTGCAGGTCTTGCTGGGTGGCCAGGCGGTACAAGATGTCCATCACCCCGCCGTGCGCAATCAGGGCGATTTGCTCACCCACATGCTGCTGGGCCAGGCGCTGCACGGTGGCGGCGATGCGTTCACGCAGTTGCAGCAGGGATTCGCCGCCACCAGGAAAGACCAAGTGGGGGTCGCGCTTGCGCCAGCGGTGCGAGTCTTCGGGGTGCGATTGCGCCACCTCGGCAAAGGTGCGCCCTTCAAAAACACCAAAACAGCGCTCGCGCAGGCCCGGCTCAGGGTGCAGGGCGGTTTGCGTGCTCGTGGCCAGGGCCTGGGCGGTTTGCCAGGCGCGCTGCAAGTCGCTGCTGTAAATGGCGGCCAAGGTTTCATCGGCCAGCGCCTGGGCGGCCTGCTGGGCCTGGGCTTGGCCCGTGGCGTTCAAGGGAATGTCGGTGTGGCCTTGAATGCGGCCAGTCGCATTCCAGGAGGTTTCGCCGTGCCGAATGGCAATGATGCGGGTTGCGTCCATGGGCAAGAAAAAAAGGGGGGTAAAAAAGCGTTTGATTCTCGGGTAAACCCTAGGTGCTTGCAAGCCCCAGAGGAATACAGCGGCGAATGCGCGATTTTGCACGCCATTGCAGGCAGAAGGCAGCAGGTTCGTCGCGCATGACTGCAAAATGGCGATCTGCACTTAACTATCATTAAGTTTGCGCAAAATTGGGATGATTTGCCGACATTTGCAGACAAATAAATAGCGCCGATTATTTTGCGCTGCTCCTCTGGGCAAGCCTGAAACACTCTCCTACCATCGCCGTCGATTGTTTTTGCTTTGGAGATTGCGATGACTGCTTGGACTTTGTCTGCTATTGAGGATTTGTTTGCCCAGCCGTGGCTGACGGTGCTGCAACGCGCCGTTAGCGTCCACCAGGCCCATTGGCCCCAGCCGGAGGTGGAGCTGGCCACCTTGCTGTCGGTCAAAACCGGCGGCTGTCCGGAAAACTGCGGCTACTGCCCCCAGTCGCAAAGTTTTGAGACCGAGGTGAAAGCCAGCAAGCTGCTGCCTGAAAACGAGGTGCTGCAAGCGGCCCAGGCGGCCAAGGCCGCTGGGGCCACCCGCTTTTGCATGGGGGCCGCCTGGCGCAGCCCCAAAGGGCGGGATCTGGAAAAAATGGCCGACATGATCGCCAACGTCAAAGCCCTGGGGCTGGAGACCTGCGCCACGCTGGGCATGCTCTCGCCCGACCAGGCGCAGACCTTGCAGGCGGCCGGGCTGGATTACTACAACCACAACCTTGATACCAGCCCCGCGCATTACGCCCAGGTGGTGACCACACGCAGCTACCAAGACCGGCTCGATACCCTGAGCGCCGTGCGCCAGGCCGGCATCAAGGTGTGCTGCGGCGGCATCATTGGCCTGGGCGAGCAGCAGGCCGACCGCGCCAGTTTGATTGCCGAGCTGGTCAAGCTGCAGCCCGAGTCGGTGCCCATCAACAGCCTGGTGCCCGTGCCCGGCACGGTGCTGGCCAGCAGCGCCCCGGTGGATCCGCTGGATTTTGTGCGCGTGATTGCCATCTGCCGCATCACCATGCCCCGGGCGCGGATTCGCCTGTCGGCCGGCCGCCAGCAACTGGGCGAGGCGGTGCAAGGGCTGTGCTTTTTGGCCGGGGCGAATTCGATTTTTTATGGCGACAAGCTGCTGACCACCGGCAATCCGGACACCCAGGCCGATGATCAGTTGCTACAAAAATTAGGGCTGCAAGCGTTTACTGCAAGCCAAAATGAAGGTGTTAGCGCCCCAATTCTGAAGCAGGACGAACGGGAACTGATCCATTAACAGGAGCAGCCGTCGCCGGCACAGCCCCTGCGGGCGCGGGTTGCGCAGCTGGCGGCAGGGTGGTGTCCACCGGCTGCCAGGCCGGCAGCGGCACGCTGGCCGGGGCCTGCGGGGCCGCTGCCGGCGCAGGCAGGAGGGTGACCTGGCGGGGCCCGGCGGGCGGGGCCGGGAACCCGGTCAGGGCGGCATCAAACAGCACCTGCCAGATGGTGTCGTCATTCACGCGCACTTCATCGTACTGGGCCGAGGTTTCGTACACGATGCGCTGGCTTTGCGCATCGCGCAGCACCAGCTTGACGGCCCGCAGATACACCCGGGGCGGGGTGTCCATCATCATCCAGTGCATATTCCAGCCGCTGTACCAGCCACCGCCGTAGCCCAGGCCCCAACCAAAGCGCGGGCCGTAGTAGTACGGATCCCACGTTGGATGCTGGGCGCGGCCTTCGCCGGCCGAGGCACCCACTTGCACCACCAGTTTGGCCTGCTCGGGGCGCGGGGCGCGCTGCAAGCCCACCTTGGTCAAGGCCGTGTCGGCGGCCATTTCAATGCGGGCAAAGCTGGCTTGCTGCGCCTGGGAGGGCAGCACCTCCAACCGGTAGGTGCTGGGCAAGGCCACGCCTTGCATGCTGGCGTAGGACTGCACCTGGCTGGTAATGGCCGCCGGGCCGGTGGCGCAACCGGCCAAGAGCAGCGCACTGGCCAGGGCGGCTGCGGTGAATGCGCGTTGGAACATGGTGATCCCTTTCTGGCCCCGGCGGGGCGCGTTAATTGTCGAGGCTGGTTTCCAGGGTAGAACGGCTGCGCTGGACGACTTGCGGCATCGGCAGGGGTTCATCGTCAAAGGCAATGTCGCCCTGGGGGTCGGCCATGCCGGTGGCCTTGGCGTTTTTAAAGTCGTGCAGCTTGGGGTCCATCATGTGCGTGGTCACCACATGGCCCATGGCGCGGAACATGCTTTCAATGCGGCCGGGGTGTTTTTTCTCCCACTCGCGCAGCATTTCATTAACGGCCACGCGCTGCAGGCCGTCCTGGCTGCCGCACAGATTGCAGGGAATGATGGGGAACTGCTGGTGCTCGGCCCAGCTGCGCGTATCGCGCTCGGGCACGTAGCACAGGGGGCGAATCACCACATGCTTGCCATCGTCGCTGACCAGCTTGGGCGGCATGCCCTTCATGCGTCCGCCGTAGAACAGGTTGAGCAGCATGGTGGCCAAAATGTCGTCCCGGTGGTGGCCCAACGCCACCTTGGTGCATTGCAGGCGGTCGGCCACCGAGTACAAAATCGCCCGGCGCAGGCGCGAGCACAGGCTGCAGGTGGTCTTGCCCTCGGGCACCACGCGCTTGACGACGCTGTAGGTGTCCTGGTTTTCGATGTGGTACTCCACGCCAATGCTTTTGAAGTAATCGGGCAGGATGTGCTCCGGAAAGCCCGGCTGCTTCTGGTCGAGATTGACGGCCACGATGTCAAACTTGACCGGGGCGCGCTTTTGCAGCTTGCGCAAAATGTCCAGCAGGGTGTAGCTGTCCTTGCCGCCGGACATGCACACCATGATGCGGTCGCCCTCTTCAATCATGTTGAAGTCGGTAATCGCCCGGCCCACCTCGCGGCACAGGCGTTTTTCCAGTTTGTACGCCTCGCGCTGGGCCTTGGTTCGGCCGCTGGTGGCCGCCTCCGGGGCGGGCATGGCGCTGCTGTCGGTGTCAGAAAAGTCGGCAGCCTCAGCCACCCAGGAGGGAGAAGTATCAGTATTCATACAAGCCAATTTGCGGTAAAAGCGCGGGTACTTGAAACAATTTATTTCATCCCATCAACGCTGCTGAGGCGTGATTTTCCCTGTAATTGAATGCGGTTTGGCCCCCACGGGCATTCCAGCGGAAGATTCGCGGCGCAGGCCAGGCCGCCTCCAGCGTTGATACCACCTCGGGCTAAACCTTATGGCGGCACTCTCCTGGCATTCCTTGAAACTGCGCTTGCCGCTGCTGATTGTGGTTTTGTTTTTAGGGGGCTTATGGGCCTTGGCGGGCTTTGCCAATTACCAGTTGCGCCACGACATGCGCCACCAGATTGAACGCCAACAGCGCTCCGAGGCCGCATTGGCGGCCCAGGCACTGGAGCACACCTTGCAAGAGCGCCAAGCGATCTTGTTGCGTGTGGCCCGCCACTTTGCCCCGGTGCTGGAGCATGCGCCAGAGCAGCTCAACCGCCCGGCCACAGATTTTCGTGCCTTGCGCCAGCCCTTTGGCGAGGTGCTCTCCACCCCGGATTCAACCCAGCTGGGCCTGGTCGTGCTGCAGCAACTGTTCAATGGCGGCACCTTTGTTACCAATGCCCAGGGGCTGGCGCTGACTTCGTTTCCGCCCCACATTTTGCGCACCGGCAATGACTACGGCGGGGAAAGCTTTATTCAAGCGGCCTTGGCCGGGCGCAGCGTGGTCAGCGCCCCCTTCATTGAAACCGGCACCCCGGTGGTGGTGCTGGCGGTGCCGATCTGGGGCAGCAGCGGCCAACCGATTGGGGTGTTGGCGGGGGTGCTGGATTTAAGCCGCCCCAATTTTTTGTCGCGCATTGAACAGCAAACCTATGGGGTACAAGGCACATTTTTCATCGCCGATGTGAGCACCCAGACCGTGCTGGCCGCCAACCAGCCCCAGCGGGTGATGGAGCGCTTACCGCCGCTGGGCAGCAATCCGCTGGTCGATGCCCTGGCGCAGGGCCAATTTGCCCAGGTGGAGTACGACAACCAGGGCCAAACCTGGTTGGCTGCCCTGCAGCCCACCACCCTGGCCCACTGGATGGTGGTGGTCAGCTTGCCACTGGACGAAGCCCTGGCCCCGATAGACAGCGTAAACCAGACCATCACCCTGGCGGCCGTGTTGGTCAGCGTTTTGGCGGCCCTGGCCATTGCCTGGCGGCTGCACCATGAATTGCGCCCGCTGGCGGCCACCACCCGCACCCTGTCGGCCATGGTGCGCAATGGGGGGCGTTTGCAGCGCATCGCCTTGCCAAAGCAAACCGAGGTGCGGGACATGGTGCAGGTCTTCAACCACTTGGTCAGCGAAGTCGAAGCGCGCCAGCAGGCCGAGCGCGAAGCGGCTGCACACATTGACCGACTGACCTCGACCGATGCCCTCACCGGCCTGCCCAACCGCCAAGCGTTTGTGGATATCCTGGCCCAGGTGCAAGCCCAGTGCGTGGCCGGTCACGGGCTGGGGGCCTTGCTGTATCTGGATGTGGATGACTTCCAGTCCGTCAATGACACCCTGGGGCACGAGGCAGGCGATGCCTTTTTGACCGCCTTGGCCCAGCGCATTCGCCAACTGCTGCCCGCGGGGGCAGTGGTGGCGCGGCCCAGTGGGGATGAGTTTTTGGTGCTGATTTCGCAACTGCCGCCGCAGTGGGGCGATGCGGCTTTGCACACCGAGCGCCTGGCAGCGGGGTTACTGCACGCACTAGAGCAGCCGCTGGCCTTTGCCCATACCACCCAGCACTGCAGCGTGAGCATTGGGATCGTGGTGTTCGGCGGGGCGACCCACGAGCCGCCGATGGAGCTGCTGCGCAAAGTCGATTTGGCGCTGCACCAGGCAAAAAATACCGGCCCGGGCAGCATTTTGTTTTACGAAGCCCAGATGCAAGCCCAGGTGACCACCCGCGCCCGCTTGCAACACGACCTGCGCGAGGCACTGCAGCAAGAAAGCTTTTGCCTGCACTACCAGCCCCAAATCAATGCCGCTGGGCAGGTGGTGGGGGTGGAGGCCTTGGTGCGCTGGATTTCAAAAAAGCATGGCTTTATCTCGCCCGCAGAATTTATTCCGCTGGCCGAGAAAACCGGCCTCATCCTGCCGCTGGGGCGCTGGATTTTGCACACTGCCTGCACGCAATTGGCGCAGTGGGCACGGCAGCCACAGCGCCAAGGCCTGAGCATGGCGGTGAATGTGAGCGCCGGGCAGTTTCAGCAAAGCAATTTTGTAGAGCAAGTGCGCGAGGTGCTGCAAGAAACCGGGGCACCGGCGCACCAGCTCAAGCTGGAGCTGACCGAAAGCGCCATGGTCGAAGACATGGATGCCGTGGTGGCCCGCATGCAGGCCCTGCGCCAGCTGGGGGTGCGGTTTTCGATTGACGATTTTGGTACTGGCTTTTCCTCGCTGGCCTACCTCAAGCGCTTGCCGCTGGACCAGCTCAAGATCGACCAGGGCTTTGTGCGCGACTGCCTGGAAGACCACAACGATGCCAGCATTGCCCAAACGGTGATTGCCCTGGGCCACAGCCTGGGCCTGGAGGTGATTGCCGAAGGGGTCGAAACGGCCGCCCACCAAGCGGCCCTGCAAAGCTGGGGGTGCCGCTTTTTTCAGGGCTACGGCATCAGCAAGCCGCTGCCAGCACAGGCACTGGAAGCCTTTTTAACCACCCACGCTGCCGTTGCCGCCAGCGCCAGCGCTACCACTGCCCCGCTTCCACCCGGATAGCGACTTCGCAGTCGTCAAAAATCTCCAGCTTGGCGATTTTGATGCGCACACCCAGCACGCCAGGCAGCTGCATCAGGCGCTGGGCGAGTTTGCCGATCAGGCTTTCGAGCAAATTCACGTGCTCGGCCGTGCACTCCTCGATGATGATTTGCCGCACCTTGCGGTAGTCCAGCACGTGCAGGATGTCATCGTCCTGCGGGCGCAGCGCTTGCGGGCCTTGGTTCAGCTCGGCATCGACCTGGATGGGCTGGGGGGCGGTTTTTTCCTGCTCCAAAATGCCCAGGCTGGCCGCAAAGCGCAGGCCGGTAAGGGTCAGGATTTGGTTACCGGTTTGCGGCACCGAAGAGAGATTTAACATAATGATAGCTGTCAGCGCTTGCTGACGTTGATTTATAGTTGGTTTTTACCCAAAGATTGGCATGATTTGAGCGCTACGCGCTCTACACCGATCGAGGTGCTGTCCGGGTACACATCGGGCTTGCGCGTGGCCACGCGCACGGCCTGCACCGCCGGGTTGGCCAGCAGCTGGGTGGCGATGCGGTCGCACAGGGTTTCTTGCAGCTCGTGGTGCTGGTCGCCCACCACCTGGGCAATCACCGCGCGAATAAAGTCGTAATCCAACGTGTGCGCAATATCGTCGTGCGCGGCGGCGGCCTGGGCCAGCGGCACGCACAAATCCACATCAAACCACATGCGCTGCGGGGCCTGGCGCTCAAAAGCATGCACGCCAATGCGCACCGGCACCTCGTGGCGGCGCAGGCTCAGTGCCCGGCAGTGCAGCGCCAGGCGGGGGTCCAGGGCGGCAAACGCCAGCAAGATCGAATTCATAAGGGCTGCTCCTGCGCACCGGCACCGTGCGGGGTGGTCTCAATGGCAAACATCACATCGCGGCCCAGCGGCACCAGGTGCTGGCCGTTGTCCACGGGCAGGGTGCAGCCATTCAACGCCGCCGTCTCGGCCACAAACACCGCGCTGGCGGCCACCTGCGCCGGGTCGATGGGCGCTTGCAGCAAATTCACCCGGCTGGCGCGGTCAAAGTTGTCCTGCGTTTGCGGCCCGCTTAAAAACATCAGCCCCGGCGAGATGCCGCACACCCGCACCCACGGGGCCAGCGCCTGCGCCTGCAGGGCCACGCTGCGCTCCAGCGCCAGTTTGCTGACGGTGTAGGAAAAATAATCTGGGTTCAGGTTGTGTACCTTTTGATCCAGGATGTGCAGCACGCTGAACCAGCCCGGCGCGGGGCTGGGGTGCTGCTGCGCCCAGGCCAGCAGGCCATTGCCCAGCAAGAGCGGCGTGGCGGTGTTGGTTTGCCAATGCGCCTGCAGGCCCTGGGCCTGGGCGGTGGCGGCGGTATCGGGCTCGAATTGCGAGGCGTTGTTCACCACGCAGCGCAGTGGTTGGCCGCCCAAGGCCATGGCGCAGTCGGCCAACAACTGCTGGGCGGCGTGCGGCTGGGCCAAATCGGCCTGCAGCAGGGTGCATTGCTGGCCTTTGGCCTGCACCAGCGCCTGCACCTGTTGCGCGGCAGCGTGGGAATGGCGGTAGTGCAGCACCACGTTCCAGCCCGCATCGGCAAAGGCCAAGCACAAGGCCTTGCCCAAACGGGCCGCCCCGCCGGTAATCAGCACCCACGAGGGCGGCTGCGGTGGCGGGGCCGCAGCAGAATCGGCGGATAAAAACGGCAGCTTATTCATGAATCACCAAGGGCCAGGGAAAATACGGGTAAAAATCGGCCCGATTATGAACACCTGCGCACCCTCCTCCGCCGAACTCAACCAGCACATTGCCCACGCCATCACGGCCGCCGGTGGCTGGCTGGGGTTTGACCGCTTCATGCACCTGGCGCTGTACGCCCCCGGCTTGGGCTATTACGCCAACGACAGCCTTAAATTGGGCGCGATGCCCGCCGATGGCAGCGACTTTGTGACGGCTCCTGAGCTGTCTTCGCTGTACGGGCAAACGCTGGCCGCCCAGGTGATCGAAGCACTGCAGCACACCGCCACCCATGAAGTGTGGGAATTTGGCGCGGGCAGCGGGGCACTGGCCGAGCAGGTGCTCACCACCTTGCAGGCGCAGGGCGTGCCGCTGGAGCGCTACACCATCGTCGATGTCTCGGGCAGCCTGCGCCAGCGCCAGCAAGCGCGGTTGGCCGCGTTTGGCGATGTGGTGCAGTGGGCCGACCATTTGCCCGAGGCCATGCACGGCGTGGTGCTGGGCAACGAGGTGCTCGATGCCATGCCCGTGCAGCTGCTGGCCCGCATCGACGGCACCTGGCACGAGCGCGGCGTGGCGCTGAGCGACGGGGGCGCTTTCATGTGGAGCGACCGCCCCACCCCCCTGCGCCCGCCGCTGGAGATCGAGGGCGAACACGATTACGTGACCGAAATCCACCTCCAGGGCGAAGCCTTTATCCGCACCCTGGGCCACCATTTACAGCGCGGCGCGGCGTTTTTCATTGACTACGGTTTTGGCGAGGACGAGTACTACCACCCCCAGCGCTCCATGGGCACCCTGGTCTGCCACCAGCGCCACACCATGGACAGCGACCCGCTGGCCGACGTGGGCGGCAAAGACATCACCGCCCACGTCAATTTCACCGGCAGCGCCGTCGCCGCGCAGGACGCGGGCTTTGACATCCTGGGCTACACCAGCCAGGGGCACTTTCTGCTGAACTGCGGGTTCACCGCAAAAACCGATGCCCTCACCCTGCCCCAGCGGGCGCTGGCCGGCAAGCTGGTGCTGGAGCATGAAATGGGCGAGCTGTTCAAGGTGCTAGGCCTGTGCAAAGGCGTGCCGCCCTGGCCCGCCCTGGGCTTTGCCCACGGCGACCGCACGCACCGGCTGTAAGCCCCCAGGAGCACACCACCATGCTGCTGCGCTGGGCCGTCATCGTCTTCCTCGTGCTGCTGCTCATCGACAGCACCACCGGCATTCTGGGCAAGTGGCCTAAATTGCCCGGCGACCTGCGTTTTCGGCTGGGGCGCTGGACTGTGCGGCTGCCCTTTACCAGCGCTTTGCTGCTGGCCGTTCTGCTGCTGGTGGCCCTCAAATCTCTGGCTTGGCTGGCGCAGCAGCTTTAACCATTAGTTTTGATGGTTTTTAGGGGTGCTGGCCGGGTCTCGCCCCGGCAGGCGACATCCTTTCTTGCACGCGCAAGAAAGGACGCAAAGAAAGCGTGCTGCGCAGCTTTTGCACCGTGAAACTCGCTTCGCGCCCTTTGGGCGCTGCGCTCGAACAACCACGGTGAGTCAGACGGGTGGCGCTCGCTATGTTGAAGACGGTTGCGCTCTTACGGTTGCGCTGTTGAGGAATGACTTCTTCGCTTGCTGCGCAGCAAGCGAAGAAGCCACTTTTCAAGCGCATCAAGAAAAAGCGCAGCCACTGATCCAGCAAGCCCTCACCCATCCATGCTCGCCGTAGCTGTTTGAGCGCAGCGCCCGCAGGGCGCGAAGCGAGTTTTACGGCGGGTATTGAAGCTGCGCAGCACGCCTTCTTTGCTGACTTTCTTGCGCGGGCAAGAAAGTTAGTCGCCCGCCGGGGCGAGACCCGGCCAACGGAAAATGAATCCAAAAAGAAAGCTGCCACCGCAAGCAAGCATTAAGTCTCGAAGAACTAAAACCGCGAAACCCAATAATCACCAGCGGAACCAGCTCTCTTTTCAGGAATCATCCCCCGTTTTAAGCCACTGCCCCAACGCCTGCACCCGCACCGCATCCACCGCCTGCCCAATCGCCGCGCCCTGCTTCCCCGCTGCCACGGCCTGCGCCGCAATCGGCCCGGTGGCCACGCCCAGCACCACCGCCAGCGCCTGCTCCAACCGCCCGCGCTGCGGATAGGCTGCAGTCTCAAACCCCCAGCGCCCCCGCGCATCGCATTCGCAGGCCCACAGCGCCTGGGCAAAGCGCTCGGGCTTGCGCAGCGCGTCGCAGCGCTGCAGCAGGCGCAGCACGGCGGCAGGGGACAAATCCAGGCTGCGGTGGATGTTGCCGTGCTCGGCCGCCACCAGCTCGGCCAGCTCGGAGCACTCTTTGGGCACGCGCCAGCGCTCGCCCACCTGCCGCACCAGTTTGGCCCCGCGCTGCTCGTGGCCAATGTGGCGCGGCAGCACGTCGGCGGGCGTGGTGCCTTTGCCCAGGTCGTGGACCAGGCAGGCCCAGCGCACGGCCAGCGGTGCTTGCTGCTGCACGGCCTGACCTAGCACCAGCATGGTGTGCAGGCCGGTGTCCACCTCCGGGTGGTAATCGGCGCGTTGGGGCACGCCCCACAGGCGGTCCAGCTCGGGCAGCAGCACGGCCAGCGCTCCGCATGCGCGCAGCACGGCAAACATGCGCTCGGGCTGGGCCTCCATCAGCCCCCGGCTGATTTCCTGCCACACCCGCTCGGGCACCAGGTGGGCCACTTCGCCCGCTTGCACCATGGCCTGCATCAGCGCCATGGTTTCGGGGGCGACGCTGAAGTCGGTGAAGCGGGCGGCAAAGCGGGCCACGCGCAGGATGCGCACGGGGTCTTCGGCAAACGCCTCGGTCACATGGCGCAGCACCTTGGCGTGCAGGTCGGCCACGCCGTGATAAGGGTCAAAAATGCCTTCAGCGCCCGTCCAATCTGCGGGAGCAGCTATGGCATTGATAGTTAAATCGCGCCGCGCCAGGTCTTCTTCCAGCGTCACATCGGGGCTGGTATAGACGGTAAAGCCCTGGTAGCCGTGGCCGCTTTTGCGCTCGGTGCGGGCCAGGGCGTATTCCTCGTGCGTTTGCGGATGCAAAAAGACGGGAAAGTCCCGCCCCACCGGGGTAAAGCCCTGGGCCACCATCTCCTCGGGCGTGGCCCCCACCACCAGCCAATCGCGGTCATGCACCGGCAGGCCGAGCAGGGCATCGCGCACCGCGCCGCCAACTTGGTAAATCTTCATTCCGGCAGTGTAGGGCCGCTGCGGTAGGGTTCCAGGAACGGCACGAAATCGTTCTCTGCCGCAGCATCCGCGCACCACTGCTGCAGGGCGGGCAAGGCCAGCACCCGCTGCACGTAAGCCTGCACGCTGGCGGGCATGGCGCAGGGCAGCGCATAGGTTTGCAGGCGCAGCCAGACCGGGGCCAGATAGGCGTCGGCCATGCCGAAGGCGCCGAACAGCATCGGGCCGGAACTGTTTTGCAACAGGCTGGCGCAGCGCTCCAGCAGGTGGTGTACGTCCTCGCGCAGATCGGCCTGCTCTTGCCACACCCTGGCCCCCACTGCGGGCAGGCGGGCGCTGACGTTCATCGGGCAGTGCTGGCGCAGGGCGGTAAAGCCGCTGTGGATGTCCGCGCACAGCCCCCGCGCCTGGGCACGCTCGGCCGGGGCACCGGGCCAGACGCCCGCATGGGGAAAGGCTTCGGCCAAGGTTTCGGCAATCGCCAGGCTGTCCCACACGGCCACGCCGTCCAGCACCAGCACCGGCACCTTGCCGCTGGGGGTGAACCGGCGCAGGCGCTGCTTGAACTGCGCATCCATCCCGAAGCCGTCGAAACGCAGCGGCACTTCCTCGAAGGCAATGCCCAGCCCGTGCAGCGCCAGCCAGGGGCGCAGCGACCAGGACGAATAGTTTTTGTTGCCGATAAGCAGTTGCAGCATGGCTGTCCCTCCCGCAAAAAGCACCTACTCTAGCCAGCGCCCGGCAGCGCGGTGGTGTAATCGCCGCCATGCACACACGCGCCTTGGTTTTATTTTCCGGTGGGCAGGACTCGACCACCTGCCTGGCCCACGCCCTGTCCCACTACGCCCACGTTGAAACCCTGGGTTTTGACTACGGCCAGCGCCACAGCGTAGAGCTGCAGGCCCGCCAAACGGTGCTGCAGCGCCTGCGCTGGCAGTTCCCCCATTGGGCGGCCCGTCTGGGTGCAGACCATGTGCTGAATGTGGATGTGATCGGGCAGATCGGCGGCTCGTCGCTGACCGAGGATGTGGCCATCGCCATGCAGCAAGATGGCCTGCCCAACACCTTTGTGCCGGGGCGCAACCTGCTGTTCATGACCCTGGCCGGTGCGCTGGCCTACCGCCGGGGGCTGCAGGTGCTGGTGACCGGGGTGAGTGAGGCCGACTTCTCCGGCTACCCCGATTGCCGCGACGACACCATGAAGGCCATGCAGCTGGCGCTGAACCTGGGGCTGGAGCGGCGCCTGCGCATCAGCACCCCGCTGATGTGGCGCGACAAGGCGGCGGTGTGGCAACTGGCCTTCGATCTGGGCGGCCAGGCATTGATTGACCTGATCGTGCACGACAGCCACACCTGCTACCACGGCACGCGCACGCCCCATGCCTGGGGCGCGGGCTGCGGGCAGTGCCCGGCGTGCCAGTTGCGCGCCAGTGGTTGGGAGCGTTGGCACCAGCCCCAGCCCCAGCCCCAGCCCCAGCAGGCTGGCCATCCAGCGGGCGCGTAAGGCTGCTGGTTTAAGTTAAGCCGCCGGTGTGCAGCAGGTGGCAATCACCTCGCGCACCAGGGCATCGGGGGCGCTGCGCAGCACCGCTTTGCCCGGGCCATCAATCAGCACAAAGCGGATGTCGCCCGCCTCGGCTTTTTTGTCCACGCGCATATGGCTCAGGTAGGCCCCGGCGTTGTCTTGGGCATCGAGCACCGGGCCCCGCGTGGGCAGGCCGGCGCGTTCAATCAGGCGGGTGAGCCGCGCAACAAAATGCGCATCCACCAGCCCCAGGCGCTGCGACAAGTGCGCGGCCATCACCATGCCAGCGCCCACGCCTTCGCCATGCAGCCAGTGGCCGTAGCCCATGCCGGCCTCGATGGCGTGGCCAAAGGTGTGGCCAAAGTTGAGGATGGCGCGCAGGCCCGATTCTTTCTCGTCCTGCCCCACGACCCAGGCTTTGATCTCCACGCTGCGCTTGACGGCCTGGGCCAGCGCGGCGCGGTCTTGCTGGCGCAGCGCGTCCATGTGCTGCTCCAGCCAGGTGAAAAAAGCCATGTCGGCAATCGGCCCGTATTTGATGACCTCGGCCAGCCCGGCCGACAGCTCTTTGGCCGGCAACGTGGCCAGGCTATCGAGGTCGCACAGCACCAGGCGCGGCTGGTAAAAGGCGCCAATCATGTTTTTGCCCAGCGGGTGGTTGATGGCCGTTTTGCCGCCCACGCTGGAATCGACCTGCGACAGCAGCGTGGTCGGAATCTGCACAAACGGCACGCCGCGCATATAGCTGGCGGCGGCAAAGCCGGTCATGTCACCAATCACGCCGCCGCCCAGGGCAAACAGCACGGTTTTGCGGTCACAGCCGTGGCCCAGCAGGTGGTCAAAAATTTGGTTCAGCGTGGCCCAGTCCTTGAACGCCTCGCCATCGGGCAGCACCACTTGGCGCACCTGGGGGTAGTGCGCGGCCAGGGCCGCCTGCAGCTGGGCGGCATACAGCGGGGCCACCGTGGTGTTGGTGACTATCACGGCCTGTGTGGCCTTGGGGCACTGGGCAAAAATAGCGCTGCTCGATAGCAGGCCGCTGCCAATCAAAATGGGGTAGGAGCGATCGCCCAGGTCAATGCCAACGCGGTGCAAAATTTCAGTCATAGTGGTGGTTTAAAAAGGCAGACTCAAGTGCGCAAGCGCAATAAAAATGAATGTGCCACGGTTATGGGTTACGCCCCGCAGCATTTTTTGTATTTTTTACCGCTGCCGCAGGAGCACGGGTCGTTGCGGCCCGGTTGCACGCCTTTGACAATCGTTTCTTGCTGCGGGCCCAGGCTGCGCCAGGCTTGGCGCAGGTCGTAGATGCCCCAGATGGCATGGCCAAACGCATCAATGCGCGGTTGGCTGGTGGAGGCGGGGCCGTTCTCATCGTACAGGTTGTGCGCGGGTTTGCCGGTGTCGTCTTCGGTGAGGGCGACGATCTGCTCCAGGGCGTTGTCAATCATCTGCGCCGCTTCTTTGTCGCGTGGCAAGGCCCAGTCGGCCTCCCAGTTTTCCACGGCAAACATAAAGCCCAGCGCCCAAACTTGGGCCAGCGAGGGGATGGGCTCATCGCCAATCTCGGCCTGCTCTTCGGCGCTCATCATCAGCACGGCCCCCCGGGTGTCCAGCACTTCGGGGGAGAAGGCATCGTCCTCCTCCAGGCTGTGGGTGGGGCGGTCCAACTGGCGCAGGATTTCGTCCAGCCGCGCTTGTGCCAGTTCTAAAAAGCGGGTTTGCTGCGCCTCGGTGCCAAAAACGGGCAGCTGGGGCAGGGGCGCATGGGCCGGCAAAGGCTCGCCATCGCCCAGCAGCATGGGCAGCCATTCGTGTACGCCAATGGGACGGCGGGTGCAGGCGACGGCGGTGAGAAAGCCGTCACAAAACTCCCACTGGGGGACTTCTTCATGGGTTTCGCGCAGCGCGGCGAGCAGGTCGTCCAGCTCTTGCAGGGTGGTTTCGTCCAGTGCGGGGGGGAAGGAAATGGCGGTGGTCATGAGTGAAATTTCAAACGGTATGCATGCCAAGCATGCAGATTTTGGTGGTGAAGGGGCTTGCTGAGGCGGCCAAGGACAGTCAGCCCTGCGTAAGCGCACAATCGCTGCCTTCGCCATGGCAGGCATCGCCAGATGCGCATAACACCATGGCGTGACAGTGCGTTTGGCAGTGTAGCCCGAGCCACTGGATTGTCCCCTCTTGGAGCTTTGTATGTCCGCTGCGTCTGGCCGTTTTCCGGGCCTGTTTCCTATTCGCTATACGGTGCTGGTGCTGTGCGCCGTAGGCACCATCACTGGCCTGGGGGCTGCCCTCGCGTGGGGCGGGTGGTGGTGGCTGCTGCCGCTGGTGCTGGGGGCGCTCAGTGCGGTTGGCGTGCAGGATTTGCGCCAAACGCGCCATGCTGTGCTGCGCAATTACCCGGTGATTGGGCATATGCGTTTTATGCTGGAGTTCATCCGCCCAGAGATTCGCCAGTATTTCATTGAGGGCGACCATGAGAACCTGCCCTTTTCGCGTGCGCAGCGCTCGCTGGTGTACCAGCGCAGCAAGGGCGTGTCCGACAGCCGCCCCTTTGGCACGCTGCTGGATGTGAGCGCCCCAGGCTACGAGTGGGTGAACCACTCCATGGTGCCAACCAAGCTGGCCTCGCAAGATTTTCGGACGTGGATTGGCGGCACGCCGGGCCAGCCTTTACCTGGTGCAGAGGTGTGTACCCAGCCCTACCATGCCAGCGTGTTCAATATTTCGGCCATGAGCTTTGGGGCTTTGTCCGCCAATGCCGTGCTGGCGCTGAACCTGGGCGCACGCACAGGCGGCTTTGCCCATGACACGGGCGAAGGCTCCATCAGCAAATACCACCGCGAGCATGGTGGCGATTTGATCTGGCAAATTGCCTCGGGCTACTTTGGCTGCCGCAACCCCGATGGCACGTTCAGCGATGAAAAATTTGTGGAAAACGCCCGCGATCCACAGGTCAAGATGATTGAGCTCAAGCTCAGCCAAGGGGCCAAGCCCGGCCATGGCGGCATGTTGCTGGGGGCCAAAGTGACCCCGGAAATTGCCGCCGCACGGGGCATTCCGGTGGGGCAAGATTGCATCAGCCCACCGTTTCACAGCGCGTTTTCGACCCCGCTGGAGCTGATGCACTTCATTGGGCGGCTGCGTCGCCTCTCCGGCGGCAAGCCCGTGGGCATCAAGCTGTGCATTGGCCACCCTTGGGAATGGTTTGCCATGGTCAAAGCCATGCTTGAGACCGACATCACCCCTGATTTCATCGTCGTCGATGGGGCCGAGGGCGGCACCGGCGCGGCACCGGTCGAATTCACCGACCACGTGGGCGTGCCGCTGCAAGAGGGGCTGATTCTGGTGCACAACACCCTGGTGGGCGTGAAGCTGCGCGATCGCATCAAGATTGGTGCGGCGGCCAAGGTGATTACCGCCTTTGACATCGCCCGCATGATGGCCCTGGGGGCCGATTGGTGCAATGCGGGGCGGGGCTTCATGCTGGCGCTGGGCTGCATTCAGGCGCAAACCTGCCACACCGGCTTTTGCCCCACGGGGGTGACCACGCAAGACCCGGTGCGCCAAAAAGCCTTGGTCGTGCCCGACAAAGCCATGCGTGTGGCCAACTTTCACCGCAATACCATGCATGCGCTGATGGAGCTGGTGCAAGCCGCAGGCCTGCACGCACCGGGCGAAATTACCGCCCACCACATCGTGCGGCGCATCAACGATGCCGAAGTGCACCTGCTTTCTCAACTTATCATGCAGGTGCGCCCCGGGGCGCTGCTGGGGTCGTTGCACCGCCAGCACCGCGTGTTTCGCCTGTACTGGCCGCTGGCCAAGGCAGACAGCTTTCAGATAGCGCCACCACCCTTGGTGCCCTCCGCACCCAAGCCCTCGTTGGCTGCCCAACGGGCCAAAGCTGCAGAAACGCAAGGGTCGGCGCTGTCCTAGTCTGAAGAATCTGAACAAAGGATCGTGTGTGCCAACTGAGGCAGCGGCAGCGCCCGCACTGGATTTCGCGGCATTTTTAGCCAGTCACGCCCCCCACCAAACGGCGCTGGTGCAGCGCTACCAATGGCAGGGGCACAGCCTGTGGCTGAAACGCGCCGGGCCCGCCCACCCGGCATGGCGCTATCGCGCCCTGGCGTGGGTCTCCCACTGGCTGCAGGTGCCGGCGCTGCAGCCCGTGCCCAATCCCGGCGGCGTGCAGGCCATTGCCACCGAGGTGCAGCGCTTGCAAACCTTGGCGGCCTGCGGCCTGCGCGTGCCCGCCGTGGTGGCGGTCAGTAAGCAGGCCTTTGTCATGCGTGATTTGGGCCAAGCAGGCCAGCCCGTGCAAAGCCTGGGCCATGCGCTAGAACAGGCGGGGACTGCGGCGGCCACCTTGGCGCTGTGGCAGCATGGCTTGCAGGCCTTGGCGCAAGTGCATGGCCAAGGCCAGTGCCTAAGCCAGGCCTTTGCCCGCAATATGGTGCTCTGCGCCGATGGGGGCATTGGCTTGATTGATTTTGAGGACGACCCCGCCGCCCACCTGCCCTTGCCCCTGTGCCAAGTGCGCGATGTGCTGTGCTATGTGCATTCCACCGCGTGGATTTTGGCCCGCGTTCAGGCCTTGCCCCAGGCCCAGGTGGCCTGGCAGCAGACCCTGGCCCAGTGGTCGCCGCCGCTGCAGCAAGCCTTGGCCGCAACGCAGCAGCGCTTGGGCCTGCTGGGCAAACTGCCCCGCTCACGCCGCCTGGGGCGCGATGCCTTGCGGCTGCGCATGGCCTGGGCGTTGTTGGCGGGCAACAATGTCTGAATAAAACCACTGGTTATTTAAAAAAGCTAATAAAAGACAGTAACGCCTTGTAAGCTTCTATTTTTTTAGGCGTTAGCCTTTCGGGGCTAACGTTTTTTTCTGTTGAGGTTGCAATCCATGGCGTCTTTGTGGAATAGCTGGCGAATTACGCACCGTTTTATTGCGGTGTTGGCGGCATTTATGGTGTCGATCTTGGTGATCGCTGGGATTGGTTTATCGGGGATGGCCTCGGCGCGAGATGATTTGCGCCAGCTGTACGAAGGCGCCATGGTGCGCTCGCAAATGGCCGAGCAAATTGTGCAAATCCAAAATGACACACGCTTGCAAGTGCTGCTGGCGTTTCAACATGCGCCTGGCAGTGAATTGGCAGAGGCCCACGACCATCCCATCCAGGTGCACTTAGACGCTATTGCCACCAACCAAAGTACCGCCATTGGTGTCCATAAAACCTTGGTGGAGGACAGTCAAACCGACGAAGAACGCGCCTTGCTGGACGAAGCTACCAAAGCCCGCCAGGCTTGGCGGCCCAAGCTGGCACAGGCCCTGGAGGCGATTAAACGCAATGATTTCAGCGCCCAGGTGATGGGCGACTTTTTGGAGGCCGCGCGCAACGAAGGCTCCGAGGTGCACATGACCATGGAAGCCTTTCGCGCCCACCAGTTGATCCGGGCCAGCACCCTCTATAACCATGCCGAAGAACGCTACGCGCTGGCGCTGTGGGTTTTTGGTGGCGCAGCCTTGCTGTTGGTGGTGCCCTCGGTGCTGCTGGCCTTGGCCCTGCTCACACGCTTGAAGGGTGGGTTCATGACCGCCAGTACGGCGCTCAAACAAATTGCGGACAGCGATTTGTCCCACCCCGTGCCCCACAGTGGCACGGATGAAATTGGCCGCATGCTCCAGCACATGGAGGGCATGCGCTCGAACTTGTCGCGCGCGGTCGGCAATGTCAAAACCGGGGCGGGGGCCATTGCCAGCGCCTCGGCCCAGGTGGCCGCAGGCACGCTGGACCTGTCCTCGCGCACCGAACAACAGGCCAGCGCCCTGGAAGAAACGGCTTCGGCCACGGAAGAGCTCTCCAGCACCGTGCAGCAAAACGCGGACAACGCGGTGCAAGCCAATGAACTGGCCGGAGAGGCACGGCGCATGGCGCAAAACGGGGGCGATATCGTCGGGCAGATGGTGAGCACCATGGCCGAGATCAACCAATCGGCGAAAAAGATTGTGGACATCATCAGCGTGATTGATGGCATTGCCTTCCAAACCAACATCTTGGCGCTGAATGCCGCCGTTGAAGCGGCCCGCGCCGGCGAGCAAGGCCGGGGCTTTGCCGTGGTGGCCGGCGAGGTGCGCTCGCTGGCCGGGCGCAGTGCCGAAGCCGCCCGCGAGGTGCAGGCCTTGATCACCGATGCCGTGAACAAGGCCGAAATGGGCAACGCCCAAGCGGCGCAGGCCGGCACGTCGATGCAAGAAATCGTCAGCGGCATCCAGCGCGTGGCGGGCATCGTCGATGAGATTGCCCTGGCCAGCCGGGAGCAGGCCTCGGGCTTGGCGCAAATCAACCAGGCGGTCAGCCACCTTGATGGCGTAACCCAGCAAAACGCGGCGCTGGTGGAGCAATCCTCGGCCGCAGCTGCCGCCTTGCAGCAGCAGGCCCACCACCTGGCCGAGGTGGCCGACACCTTCCGCCTGGAAGAACAGGCGGGCTTGCGCCGCCCCGACTTGACCGCCTTGCGCTAAACAAGAAGGCAAAAACAATAGCGTTACCCGCTTATCAATACTAAAAATTACAATAAAAATAGCTGCCAGTGCTTGTAAACAAAGCGCTAGCAGCTATTTTTTTATTCTTATTTTGGGGGGTGCGGCGGGGTGGACTGGGGGCCAACAGGGTTTACGGTCTCGGCCCCGGATCGGCCTTGGCCCCTTGCGCCGCAATGATTTTTTCAAGGTGCAACAAAGCTTGGTAAACCGCTTGCGCCCGCACGCTGCTGCGTGGGCCGTCAAAGTGAAAGCACTGGCTGCGGACCACGCCATCCACCCACCAGCCCAGCCACACGGTGCCCACCGGCTTGTCTGGGCTACCGCCGTCTGGCCCGGCAATGCCGGTGCTGGCCACGGCAATGGGCACCTGGGCGTGCAAGGCTGCGCCGTGCGCCATGGCGCGCACAACCGGCTCGCTGACGGCACCGTGCGTGGCAATCAGTTCGGCCGGTACGCCAAGCAATTGCGTTTTGGCGGCATTGGAATAGGTGACAAAGCCGCGCTCAAACCAGCGGCTGGAGCCGGCGATGTCGGTGCAGGCAGCGGCAATCAAGCCACCGGTGCAGCTTTCGGCGCTGGCCAGCATCCAGCGGCGTTGCTGCAATTGCTGGCCCAGGGTGGTCACCAGGGCGCTCAAGTCCTGGGGGGGGTTGGGGTCGTGGGGCATGGTCACCATAGTCCAAAGTGCCGCCCGGCCGCCAGCACCAGCAGGGTGCAAAAAGCGGCAACCAGGTCGTCAAACATAATCCCCCAGCCACCGCGCCAGCCGCTGCCTTTAAAGCATTGGTCGGCCCAACGCACGGGGTGGGGCTTGGCCGCATCGAACAGGCGAAACAGCGCAAAGGCCAGCAGCTGCCCGTGCCAGCTGGCCGGGGCCAAGAGCCACAAAATGAGCCACATGGCGACCACTTCATCCCAGACGATGCAGCCCGGGTCATCGCGGCCCAGGTTGCGGGCGGTAATGGTGCAGGCCCACCAGCCGATGGGCAGGGACAGGGCAATCAGCCCCCCCAGCTGCGCGGGACTGAACACCTGTTGCAGCAACACAAACACCCCCCAGGCCCACAGCGTGCCCGCAGTGCCGGGGGCGATGGGCGAGAGGCCGCTGCCAAAGCCCAGCCCTAGCCAATGGGCCGGGTGGCGCAGCATAAAAGCCAGGGTGGGGCGTGTAGCCGCATCGGGCGCTGCGCCCGCATCTTCTGGGTAGGGGATGAAGCGCTTGGGCTGCACGTCCTGGATGGAGGGGGGTGCATCAAAAGAACGGGGCATGGGCGTTAGGCAAAGTGGTCAAAACCGGGCCAGCGCTGCTGCAGGCGCTCGCCCTGGGGGCCAAAGATGCGGATGCCCGGCAGGGCTTCGATGGTGCCAATGCGGGTGACCGGGGTGGCGCTGGCTTGGCTGGCGGCTTCAACAGCGCTGCGCTGGGCGTGGGGGGCGGTAAAGCACAGCTCGTAGTCATCTCCCCCGGCCAGGGTGCAGGCATCAATGCGGCTGCTGGCCATGGCCCGCAGCAGGGGGTGGTGGCTGGCGGCCAGCAGGGGGCGGGTGGTGGCCACCTCAATGCTGGCCCCCACATGGCTGGCGTGCAGGATGTGGTTCAGGTCGCCCAGCAGCCCATCGCTCACGTCCAGGGCGCTGCTGGCAATGCCGCGCAGCGCCTGGCCCAGGGCCACGCGCGGGGTGGGCGCTTCCAGGCGCTGGCGGGCCTGGGCCAAGACGGGGGGCGGCAGCATGTGCTGGCGCTGCAGCGCATCCAGCGCCAAGCGGGCATCACCCAGGGTGCCGCTGACCCAGATATCGTCGCCCACCTGGGCACCGCTGCGCAAAATGGCTTGGCCGCTGGGCACTTCACCAAACACGGTGATGCAGATGGTGAGCGGGCCTTGCGTGGTGTCGCCGCCGATGAGTTCGCAGTCGTGGGCTTCGGCCAGGGCGAACAGCCCTTCGCTGAAGGCTTGGCACCAGGCCTCGTCGCTGTGCGGCAGGGCCAGGGCCAGGGTAAAGGCCAGAGGTTGGGCCCCGCAGGCGGCCAAGTCCGACAAATTGACGGCCAGCGCCTTGTGGCCCAGCAGGCGGGGGCCCACGTCGGGCAAAAAGTGGCGGCCTTGCACCAGCATGTCGCTGGAGACGGCCAGCTGCATGCCGGGGCGCGGGGCCAGCAGGGCGCAGTCGTCGCCCACGCCCAAGGGGCTGCGGTGGGCTGGGCGCTGAAAGAAGCGCTGAATGAGGTCAAATTCGCCCAAGGGTTGCTTCATAAAGGGGAGCTTTCAACGCTTTAAATATAAGCGTTAGAGGCCAAAATCATATAAAAAATCAGCCGTTTTGTCACGGTTGCATGGGCGGGACTTGGCGAAAGCGCAGCGCCGCTTGGCGCGAGACTTCGCCCAGCAGCGGCGTGTGCGCCTGGCATTCGCGCAGCCAGTGGGCATCGTTGTGGCGCTGCTCGACGCTGGTGCGCAGCAGGGAAAAATCGCTGTGCGCGTAGGGGGCGATGGTGTCCATGGTGCGCAAAATATGCTCGGCCAGCGACAAGTGCGCCCCGTTGGCCGGATCCACGTACACCCCCTCCAGCCCAAAGCGGCAGGCCTGAAAGCGGTTGAAGGTGTACACGAGGTAATCGTCCTCGCAGGGCGTAAAGGGCTGGGTGTCCAAAAACCACGCCCCCAGCGCCTGCACGTAGGCGGCCAAGGCGGCAGCGCGTTCGATGGAGAGTGGGGTGTCAAAGACGCGGATTTCGATGGTGCCAAATTCGGGCTTGGGGCGGATGTCCCAGTAAAAATCCTTCATGCCCTGCACCACGCCGGTGGCCGTCATTTTGTTGAAATACTGGCCAAACTCGGCCCAGGTGAGCACGCACGGGGCGCGGCCCGACAGGGGAAAGGCGAACACCGAGTTGAGCCGCGCCGAATCAAACGCGGTGTCCTGCCCCTGCACAAAGGGGCTGGAGGCCGACAGCGCAATGCAGTGCGGGATGTAGCGGCTCATGCGGTGCAGCATGAGCAAGGCGGCATCGGCATCGGGGCAGCCAATGTGGACGTGCTGGCCAAAAATGGTGAACTGCTTGGTCAGGTAACCGTACAGTTTGGAGAGCTGGTGAAACCGCTCTTTTTCATAAATGCGCCGCTCGTGCCACTGCTGAAAGGGGTGGGTGCCGCCCCCGGCAATGGCGATGTTGAGCTTGTCGGCGCAGGCCACCAGGGCATTGCGAATTTGCGTCAGCTGCGCCAGCGCATCGGCCCCGTCCTGGCAGATGCCGGTGGAGATTTCGATCATGCTGCGCGTCATCTCCGGCACCACGGTGCCGGGCAGATCGGGGTGGTGCTGGCGCATCAGGCGCAGCATGTCGGCCGCGTAGGGGGTCAGGTCGTAGTCGTGGGTGCTCAGCAGTTGCAGCTCCAGCTCCACGCCCAGGGTCAGCGGTTGTGAGGGGGCAAAGGCTTCAAGCGTCATGGCGCACTCCCAAGGTATCGCGGGCCTCGCCAGCGCGGCGCAGCGCCCAGGTGGCGGCCATGGCCCCGAGCAATTCCATTAAAAGAATAGTTGGTAGCGCAATGCCAGCAATGGTTTCACCGCCACTAATGGTTGTAAATGGCACCGTCATTACGAGTGCTACTGCAGATAAAGGAGCCATGGTGCAGGCCGTCCACAGCGTTTGCCGCCAATGGATGTGGCTGCCCCAGTGCCCCAGGCCAATGCCCACGGTTTTGGCCACCAGGCGCAAGCCCACCAAGGCCAGCACGGCCAACGGGATGCTGCCCGTCCACGGCGCATGGGCGGCCACGGCGGCCACCAGCACAAACACCACCATGCCCAGCAAAGCGCTGATGCTGCCCAGGGCCTGCGTCCACGGCAGCGGCTGCGGGCGGAAAAACTTCAGCACCATGCCCGCCAGCAGCGCCGCCAAGGGGGCCGAGCCGCCCAGGCCACTGGCGCTGGCCGCCGTGGCCGCAATCAGCGCCAGCAGCACGATGGCGGTGTTTTGGCTCAAGGGGCTCATCCAGCGCAGCACGGCATGAATCAGGGCAAACAACACGCCCGCCACCACGGCCGACACCAGCAGCACCTGCAGCACCGGGGTGATGTCGTGCCACAGCGACTCTTGCGGATTGGCAAAAATCTGCGCCTTGGCCGCACTGAGCACCAGGGCGTACAGGGTGGACAAGGTGGACAGGGTCAGCGCCCGGTCGGTCACCGCCCCGGCGGCGCGGGTATCGGCAATCACGCGGCTGAGCAGCACCGGGGAGGCGGCCATGGCAATCAGGCCCAGCGGGCCGGCGCTGCGGGCCTCCACCCCCACCGCCTGCAGGCCGTAAAACACGGCGGTGTAGGTCAGTGCCGCCTCCAGCACGCTTTGCACCAGCACCATGGGGTTGTGTACAAACCAGCGCACATTGATGCGCGCACCGCACTCAAACAGCACCACGGCAATGCCCAACTCAAGCAGCAACAGCACCGGCCCGTGCAAGGGCCACAGCGCGGCACCCAAACCAAAAAATCCGGCAATGCTGCCCACTGCGGCATAGCCCAGCACCCTGGGCAGGCCCAACTGGCGCTGGCAGGCATAGCCCACCAGCGCGGCCAGCGCCAGCACCAACGACCACTGGATGGCGGGCAGGTGGCTGGCAGCAAGGGGTTCGGTCATGGCGCAAATCCTTTCGTTGTCGGCTCCGCCATGGGCTTCTGGGGCCTTAGGGCAAGAAGAAGCTGCTTGGCTTGGAGCGCAAGCGTTGGCGGATGGCGGCGTAAATGCGCGAGCGCTCTACGCCGTTAATGTTGTGGGCCCGCAAGGCCATGCGAAACGCCAGATAAAAACTGACGATCACGTTCAGCGCCCCATTCAGCGGCAGCAGGGCCAAGGCCCACCAAAACGCCGGCAGGGCAAGCACGCCCAGGCCAAACGTGGCGCTGGCCACCCCCAGCTGGCCCGACGAGAGGGTGACGTGGCGCACCTCCAGCCCCAGGCCAAAAAACGCCGCAATCGCCGGGGTCAGCCCCAGCATCATGCCCAAAGAGATATTGGCGGCAAAGCCCGAGATATTGGCCCGCCAAAAATCCCCCCAGCGCTTGGCACGGCCCTTGCCCAGCCAGCGGGTGAAACGGGGGTTATACCGTATCGCTGAATCCAGGCGGCGCAAAACAAACCAGTTTTCCACCCAGCCGGCGATCAAACTGCTGGCAAACAGCAGCACCCCGGTGTAGGCGGCAAACAGGACCGAAGGGCCCAAGACGTGCAAAGAATCCAGGGTCGATTGCGCATGCTCCGCATCCAGCGGGGTCGCGCCAAACATCTGCCACCACAGCAAGGACAAGATCAGCGCGGCCGGAAAGACCACCAGCACGTTGCCCAAAATGGCCGCCACCTGGGTGCGCACCAGGTTGGCAACCTCATCGACAAACGCCTCTAAGGTGTGGGTGGCATCCTCACTGGACTGCATGTCTTTGAGCTTGGCCGCCATGGCCGGGGCCGTCATCGCGGGCTGTTTGGTGGCCACCGTCCAGTGCAGCAGCTGAATCAGCACAAAGCTGATGGAGTAGTTCACCCCAGCCCAAAACCCGCCCCAAAAGGCCGAAAACGCCAGCGCCGCCAAGCCAAATTTCAGCAGCGTGGTGACCGACATCAACAGCCCGCCCCCGGCGGCACGGCGCACCATTTGCAGGTATTCGCTGCGGTTGTGGCTGATGTAGTGTTCGCCGGTTTCGGCGCTGCGCTCGGTCACCTTGGCCGCCAGCAGGGACGAGTTGGTGGCCAACAGGTGGCGCAGGCTGCGCCGGTCGCGCCCCACGCTGACAAAACCGGCCAGCAGCCGCGCCGCCTCTTGCTCTGGGTGCGCGCTGGTCAGGCAGGCCAGCAATTGGCGCACGCGCACGATGCGGGTGCGCACCTGGCGCACACGAAACACCAGCCCCACCGAAATCCCCTCTGCGGCAAAGTGTTGGTACACCGTGCCAATGGCCGCGCGGCAGGCATCCAGGCGTTCGCGCAGGCGCTGCTCGGCCTGTTCCAGTCGTTCGGGCGTGCGCACGCCGTGGACAAATTCGATCCGAAAACTCTCCACATCGTGAATCAGCGCGTGAAAGGGCTGCTCCTCGCGGGCCTCTTCGCTCATGCGCAGGCGCAGTTCAGGGGAAAAGCCATTGGCCAAAATTTGTCCGGCGCAGTAGGTAATCGCCCCCAACAGGGCGTGGCGCCAAAAGCCAATGCCCTGCTGGGCCTCCTCAGGCACCAGCAGCGCCGTCAAGCGCTGCAGCAGCGGCTCGGGCAAAGCGGTAAGCCAGCGGGCATCGAACTCGTGCGGCAGCGCAATCGAGAACAACTCAGCCGCGTCAATCGTCTCCGGGGTGCCCGGCAGCAATTTCAAGCGCAGGCGTTCGGTCAGCTCCGTCACCATCGCCGTGCGGGGCGCAAAACCAAAATCGGCCAGCAAGGTGGTGATGTCCACCGTGTCGCTAAAGCGCTGCCACCACAGTTGCAAACGCAGGCGCAAAGCCTCATCGGCTTCAAACGCCGCGACAAAAGATTCTGCTTTGGCCATCGCCACCTCAATCGAGGGCGCGGCCGAGCGCATCCAGTGCAGCACATGAATCAGCCACAGGTGGCGTTCTGCCAACTCGGCATGGGGATCGAGTTCCGCCAGCAGGGCGGGGAGGTCGTAAGAAGAGCGCATAAGGCGCTAATGTAAATGAGGCATTAGCCCAAGCCTGCGACAATTGCGCCCTATGAGCCGCATGAATACTCCCTCCCCCACCGCCCCGACCTACCGCATTGCCCCATCCATTTTGTCCGCCGACTTTGCCCGCCTGGGCGACGAGGTGCGCAACGTGATTGCCGCTGGTGCCGACTGGATTCACTTTGACGTGATGGACAACCACTATGTGCCCAATCTGACCTTTGGCCCCATGGTCTGCCAGGCGCTCAAACCCCATGCCGTCACCCCCAGCGGCCAGCCCGTGCCCATTGACGTGCACCTGATGGTGCAACCCGTCGATGCGCTGGCCCAAGCCTTTGCCCAGGCCGGGGCCGACCTGATCAGCTTTCACCCCGATGCCAGCGCCCATGTGCACCGCAGCATCCAGGCCATCAAAGCGGCCGGCTGCCAGCCGGGCCTGGTCTTCAACCCAGCTTTGCCGCTGGATGTGCTCGATTGGGTGATTGAAGACATCGACCTGATTTTGCTGATGAGCGTGAACCCCGGTTTTGGCGGGCAAAGCTTTATTGATAGCACCTTGCGTAAGGTGGAAGCCGCTCGCAAGCGCATTGAAGCCTGCGGCAAAGACATCCGCCTGGAGGTCGATGGCGGCATCAAAGCCAGCAACATCCGCGCCGTGGCCGACGCTGGTGCCGACACCTTCGTAGCGGGCAGCGCCATCTTTGGCAAACCCGACTACCAGGCCGAGATCAACGCCATGCGGGCAGCACTGGCCCGATAAGCGCCACCAGATCGGCTGAGTACCCTGGCGAGAGAATCCTGCCGCATGCCTTGCGGCGGCACTGGCCGCAAGCGCCATGCAGCCTGATCTTGCCCCGCCTTCGGTTTGGACGGCGCCCATGGCCGCCGCATCTGGAGATACCGTCAAAAGTACCGAACCATTGACGGCCTGCGCGAGAACACCATCAACGCCGCCCATGCGGCGCATGGGCTATAGCACCAAAGAAAACATCACAGACCACGGCTTTCGGGCCACGGCCTGCACTATCTTGGATGAGCGCCTGGGCTTTGACCGCGCCACCATCGAGGCGCAACTGGCCCACAGCGCAAAAGACCTGAACGGCCGCGCCTACAACCGCACCGAATTTGTGGAGCAGCGCCGCACCATGCTGCAAGCCTGGGCCAACTACCTGGACACCTTGCGCCAGGGCAATGTGCTGCCACTGCGGGCCCACAGCGGCTAACCACCGCCCAGCCACCTTGCCCACCAGCAGCCGCCCACCGGGGCGGCTTTTTTGTGCCTGCGCGCCAAAGAAGTGTCAGCTTATTACAACGAAGCGCAACCCCGGCTCTGTTCCCGCAAAACCGTGGGAACGTGGGAACAAATGAGGCAAAAATACTGGAAACGCTGATCTAGCAAGCGCTAGGTGCTATCAAAAGCTGTGGAAACAAAGTGGGAACAAAGTGGGAACAAAGTGGGAACAAGATGGGAACAAGATGGGAACAAGATGGGAACAGAGTGGGAACAAGATATGATTTGATTTATCAGAGTAATGATTTATATTTGAACTTTTATCAGAAGAAATCCAATGAAAATTCAAAATAAAAATACATTTGAGGCACACTTGAATCAAGGTGTGAATTTGTTTCTGGGTGCGGGTTTTTCTATTGCGGCCAAAGGAATATTTGAAGGAAAGCCAAAAAATCTTCCTGTTGGAGATTATCTAAGACAAGAATTACTATCTAGATTTAATCGCCCTAAAACATCCAAGCTTAGCTTGGCACAACTTTGCCAAATAATATCAACAACTCAAAAAGACGATTTAAACAATTTTTTTAGAGAGCGTTTTAATGTTATTGAGTTTGACAATTTATACAAGAATTTAGAAAGAATATCACTTAAGTCTATATTTACAACAAATATAGATAATTTAGTATTTAAGATATTCGAGGATAGTCATAATTTTTACGTGAATGATATTAGTACCCGTGGCCCATCGATGCCAAGCGGTACAGCCATAGATTACATTGCATTACATGGATGTATAAATTATCCGGACTCAAATTCAATGGATTTCTCCCCAATAGAAATCGCATCGAGCTTCGAGAGGGACAAGGATAAGTGGTTTGGATATATAAATAGAATACAAAAAACACCCACTATTTATTGGGGATATAAAATTGAAGATGCCGGTGTTCTTCAGGCATTGTCAAAAGAGGCTAGCGGAGGAAAAGAAAAGGCTGACTCCTGGATAGTCTTACGTTCGACAGACGAAGAATCTATTGAGTATTTTTCTTCTATGGGTTTTCAAATCATAGAAGCAGATACCGTTGAGTTTTTGAAATATTTAGGTCAGTTAAAGAAGCTTAAGAGTTCAGATAAGTCAAAGCTATTAATTGAAAGAAATTTCAAAGAGTATTTTTTGCCAACCCAAAATAGTGTTTCAGTCAGAAGTCTTAATGAATTTTATTTAGGTGCAGAACCAGTCTGGTACGACATATATTTTGGAAATTTACATAAGACAGATCACTTTAGCAAGATAAAAGACTCCATTCACGGAGATAAAAACTGCATCATTATTGGATCGGCAGTAACAGGTAAATCAACGCTGCTTAGGCAGTTGGCTGTAAATTTTAATGGTGAATTTCATTCACTATTCATTGAGGAAATTTCACCTGAAAAGGCTCATTTACTAAAAAAAGATATAGATGCGGAGGGAGCTAAGGTTCTTCTATTTATAGACAATGCGGCCGACTCATGGGAATCAATAAACATACTGCGAAGCAGCAGTAATATTAAAATAATAATTGCTGAGAGAGATTATATCTATGACAGTGTTGCTCATAGGTTCCCTACTAACTATTCAATATTTGATGTTACAGGTTTAAATAAAATTGATATTCAATCTATTATTGACAAAATTCCAAATGGGGTACAAAGGATAAATAAGCCTTTCTTTGAAACTGCTTCCAATAAAAAACAAATATTCCAAGATTTTGATCCATCTTTTTTAGAAGTGCTAGATTCAAAAGTATATGGGCACTTTTTATCTGAACGATTCATTGAGTCAATATACGAAATAAAGGAAGAAAGTGATGTTAAGTATGACTTAATCACACTAGCCTGTTACATGTATATGTGCAGAGTACCAATGTCAACTGACGTTGCTATCTCATATTTGGGTTCTAAGCTTGCAGACAAAACTCAGATAACAGCCCTGCTAGGCAGCATGTCATCGATTCTGTCCAATTACTCAGGTGAGCACTCCGACGCTTCGCAGGACTTCTTTGTGCCACGGTCGCGTGCTGTTGCAGAAACAGTTATACGAGGAATGAAAGTCGGTGAGTTGAAATATTTGCTTGTTAGATTCCATGAAAATATCTCTACTACGAAAATAACAAGGTATGATATTTTCAAACGGATGGCATATGATGCCAACCTTACAAACAAAGCATTTCCAAATTGGAAGGAAGGACTTGAATTTTACGAAAAATGCCTTCATAGAGATCAATCGCATTCTTTCAAGCAACAAGCTGCAATATATTTATCTAGAAAAAAACAAACACTTTTAGCATTTAAGTGGATTGATGAAGCGTTATCCATAGCAGGAAACCGTGCAGCCTCTGTGAAGAATACATATGCTGTTATTTTGTTTAATGCAAACTATGAAAAAAATGGATCGGAAATAGTTAGGTCATTAGATGACAGCATGAACATATTGCGAGATTGCTATAAAGATGACTTGAAGAAGATTTATCATGCCAAGGTTTTCGCCGATCAAGCGATAAAATATTTTGACAAGTTCAAGAACTCAGAATTAGCTTTATCGTATTTAGATGAGGCCGAGGAATGGTTAAAAAGCGAATCAAAGTTGAGAACAGGAGATCGATCAATTGGGACTTTATTGCGATCATTGAAATCGAGAAAAAGACAAGTAAAAAAATAAATTTTGTGCGACAATCCACCCCAGCCCCCTGTCCCGGGGCTGGTGCTTGAAAACACCTTTTGACAACGGTGCAACCTCCCCGATAGCGAGGTTTTGTCACGTCTAAACGCTGGAAGTGTGGGCACCCTGCCCACACTTCGAACGGTTTCGGGCGGGATGGGGCTACCCGCAAGGCTGCCCGCACGTCTTGTCACGTGTTTTCAACATCCCGTCCACCTGCTTCGTGCTTGAAAACGCGGGGCAGGTGGTTTCAAAGTCTCGACAAGGAGCACGGAACCATGAACACCGTTTCTCACGCCATGGCCAGCGCCCAGCCTTTTTCTGGTGCTGCCCCCATGTCTCAGGCCGCCAGCACGGCTGCCACCCCCTCCCCCTCTCTGTCCATTCAATCCGCAGCCGCGCACACCGCACCGGCCATGGCGTTGAACAGCACCACCCCTGACCCCATCCGCACTCAACTGCCTGAGCCGATGCACGGCTATCTGGCAGCCGCACAGCAGGCTATTGCAGCGCTGCAATCCATTGATCTGCCGCTGGGGAGGTAAGCCATGCAAGCCACCCAAAAACACGTGGCCGCCGTGGCAACGCAGGCCGAGCCACGCCCAGAATTTCCCCCCTGCGTACTACGCCCATTGGGCACAGTGCAGCCCCGCACAGTCGGCTGACCAGCCGCAAAGCACGCCGCTTGGTCAATGAGGTGGAAGCCCATGGGCTTTCGTGGATCTATATAGACAACAAAAAAGCCCTAAGTATTTATTTACTTACTTAGGGCTTCGTGACTCCAGCGGACTTCCGTGGAATGGTATTTGGTGGCCTGGGACGGGATCGAACCGCCGACACGCGGATTTTCAATCCGCTGCTCTACCAACTGAGCTACCGGGCCAAACAAGTGCAGTGTGCTAACTTGTGTGAAGCCGTGATTATAGGCACACTTTTTTCTACTTTTTCGAAAAACGTAGAATTTTTTAATTTTTCCGACTGCGGCCCAAATCAACGCCCAATTGGCGCAATTTACGGTACAGGTGGGTGCGCTCTAAGCCGGTTTTTTCTGCCACCCGGGTCATGGAGCCGCCTTCGCGGGCCAGGTGAAACTCGAAATAGGCCCGCTCAAAGCCGTCGCGGGCTTCGCGCAAAGGGCGGTCAAGGTCAAAGCCCTGGTGGGCATGGGCCTCAGCGCTGGCCAGACTGACAGAAAAATCTTCCCCTACGCCTTTGAGCAACGCATGGGTGCCCGTCGTGTCGCCGGGCCGACTAGCGGCGGGGGTGCGACTGGCCAAGCCCTGCTCGACCGCTTTCAGCAGTTTTTGCAAGGTAATGGGTTTTTCCAAAAAGGAATGCGCCCCAATGCGGGTGGCTTCGACGGCGGTTTCGATGGTGGCATGGCCACTCATCATGATGACGGGCATGGAGAGCAAACCGGCCGTGCTCCACTCCTTGAGCAGCGAGACACCATCGGTGTCTGGCATCCAGATGTCCAGCAGCACCAAATCGTAGGCAGCAGAGGCCCGCGCGGTGCGGGCTTGGGTGGCGTTCTCGGCGAGGTCGACGTTGTGCCCCTCGTCGTTCAAGATTTCCTGCAACAAGTCTCGGATGCCGAGCTCATCATCTACTACCAGTATGTTTGCCATGTCTCTCAAAGTTGATTGCTGTACCCAGACTGCTGCCCTTGCACGGCTAGCTTCCACTCTCTGCAGGGGCAAATGATAGCGACACTTGTGCGCCTTTTACGACACCTCCTTCGAGGCGGTTGGACAAATCAACGCGGGCACCATGCTCATCGGCAATTTTTTTCACCACGGCCAGGCCCAATCCGGTGCCTTTGGGCTTGGTGGTGACATAGGGCTCAAAGGCCCGTTGCAAGAGCGCTTCGGGAAAGCCGCAGCCGCTGTCCGTCACGGTGATGCGCACCCGGCCGGTGGTGGCATTCCACTGGGTGCTGAGGCACACGGGCTGCGCTGCCACGCCCTCGGCCTGGGCCCGCTGCAGACTGGCATCCTGGGCGTTTTGCACCAAATTGTGTAGCACCTGGCGCAGTTGGCCAGGGTCGGCGGCGATGCGGGGGCAGTGTGCGTCCAAGTCCATGTGCACCGGCACCAGCACGCCTTCTTCGGTGTAGAGCTGCAACACGTCGTGCACTAAAAGATTGACATCCACCGGCTGCAAAACGGCCGGAGGCAGGCGGGCGTAGTCGCGAAACTCATTGACCAGGCGCAGCATGGCCGCCACCTGCTCGACGATGGTTTTTACAGACTTTTGCAATAACGCCTCTTCCGCAGGCGGGAGCTTGCCACTGAGTTTGAAGGCCAGGCGCTCGGCAGACAGCTGGATGGGGGTGAGTGGGTTCTTGATTTCATGGGCCACCCGCCGCGCCACTTCGGCCCAGGCTTTGGAGCGCTGGCCCGAGACGATTTCTGAAATATCGTCAAACACCACCAGCCGCTGATCGTGGGGCAATACGGCACCGCGCACGACCAGGGTGATTTTGTCCTGGGGCACTTCGCCGGCCGTTTCAGCTTCTGGGAGCTGGGGCAAAAATTCAAAGACATTTTGCCAGCGCGGCGTTACCACGCCTGCGCTGCGTGCTTCAAAAAACTGAGCAAACTGAGCATCCACCATGGCGGCCAAGCTGCCCAGCGTGGGCAGGCTGGCCAAGGTCTGGCCACTCAGGGCGGCGACATCGCTGCGCAAAATATGGGCCGCGCCGGGGTTGGCGATTACCACCCGCCATTGGGCATCGAGCACCAGCACCCCGGCGGTGAGGTTGTCCAAAATGGTTTGCAAATTGGTGCGGGCCGCCTGCACCTCTTGCACCCCTTGGTTTACGGCCGTGCGTGCTTCCAGCAATTGCTGGGTCATCAGGGCAAACGAGCGGGTCAGGCCGCCCACCTCGTCCCGGGTGAGTGAGACGGCCTTAGGGGTTAAATCGCCCCGGGCCACATCGCGCACGCCTTGGGCCAAGAGCAGCAGTGGCTGGGCCAAGTGATTGCCAAACAGCACCGCCAGCAGCACCGCCCCAAATACGGCCAAAAACAGACTCAACGTAAGGGTGCCGATGTACATGCGCCGCAGCCCCTGGCGGGCAATGGAGCGCTCTTGGTACTCGCGGTGCGCTTCTTGCACGGCCAGGGCATTGCTCACCAGCGTGGCGGGCAAGGCAATGGTGGCCTGCAAAAAGCGGTTGCCGGTGAGCAGCCCCAGCTGGGCATTGGGCACAGCGACCAACACACGCACACGCACGGCGGACAAATCGACGGTGCCGCTGACCCCCAGGTCATCGTCCAGCCCCTCGATGCTGGTCAGGGGGCGCTGGCTACCACGCAGGCTGCGCAGCACTTGGGCACTGGGGCGCTCGGGGCTCAAATCCAGCAAGGACTCGCCCGCTGAGGCCACGGCCACGCCGGCGCTGTTCCACAGCACCACATCGATGGCCCCGAGCTGGTCGCGGATGCGTTCCAGCACCAACCCTGCCCCGGCATCGGACACCTCGCCCAGCTGGGTGCTGGCATTGCGGGTGTTGTTGGCCATGTCATTGGCCATGGCATCCAGGGTGACGCTGGCCAAATTCACCCCGGCGGTCAGTGCCCCTTCGACCTTGACATCAAACCAGCTTTCAATCGAGCGCGAGACAAATTGGTAGGACACCGTATAGATCAGCGCCCCCGGCAGCACGCCGACCAGGGCAAAAATCGTCGCCAGTTTGAGCAGCAAGCGGCTGCCAAACTTGCGCTGGTGCCAGCGCTGCAACAAGCGCCCGCCCATCCACAGCAACACCAACAACAGCAAGCCGGCGACCAGCACATTCAGGCCAAACAGCCAGACGTAGTAATCCTCGTACAGCTGGCGGTTGTTGGTGGCCACCGTCAGCAAAAACAGCAGCACCAGGCCCAGGGCCATCATCACCGCGGTGCCAACGCCCAAAATCCACCGGGCCGTTTTGCGCAGCCGCTGGGCGCGTTGTTGTTCGTGCTGGGCGCTGGGCTCGTCGTACACACTGGCTGGCATTACAACTGCTCCAGCATCAAGGGCTGCGTTTGCTGCACCAATAAATTCCAGTCCGAACGGCCAAAAGCGCCAATTTGCAAAGGCTTGGGCAGTTGCGACAAATCAATGCGAAAGCGCAGCTGCAGCAGCGCCGGCCCGTCGGCGGGCAGGCTATCGCGTGCGCCAATGCGCCAGCGCACCCAGTGCTGCAGGGTCTGCAAGGCATCGGCCAAGTCGGTGTAGGAGTTGCCCAAGGCCGTGCCCAACCCCAAGCCGTTGAACGGCTGGCTGCCCGTGTGCAAACGCCAGCGGTGGGTGAGGGCCTGGTAACTTAAGCGGTAATAGCGCGTGGCCGTCAGCAGGCGTTGGTTGCTCCAATACCAGCGTTGGCGCAGCAGCTGCACCTCGGCCACAAAATGCACGGCCACGCCTTTGCGCAGGGCTTGCTCAACGGCGCTGGGCAATTGCCAGGGCACATCGGAGCTCAGAAACAGCTCCCCCTCTTCCTGCTGCAAGAGCACGCCGTTGTCCAGGCGCAAGGTGTGCGCTTGGGCCGGTGCCACCAGGGGCACGCCGCCCCAAGGGGCCGCCAATAGCCCAACACCGCCCAGCAGCAGGCGGCGGCGCTGCGCCTGAAAGCGGGCAGACTCAAGCGGTTTTAACGAGCAGGGCGTAGAAAAATCCATCATGGTTACCGGCCTGATTGTCAGCCACTGCGCCACTGCCGGGCAGCAAATACCCCGGCGAAGGCTGCCAATCGGCGCATTTGTGGCGTGCAACAAACGCCTCAATTTGGTCTTGCCCCTCCTCCCGAAACACCGAGCAGGTGCAGTACAGCAGGCGGCCACCGGGTTTCACCAGCGGCCACAGCACCTCCAAGAGCTGCGCTTGGAGGGCGGCCAGCTGGGCGATATCGCTGGGCCGGCGCAGCCAGCGCACGTCCGGATGGCGGCGCACAATGCCCGAGGCCGAGCACGGGGCATCGAGCAAGATGGCATCAAACTGCATGCCGGGCGCGGGCAGCCATTGGCGGGGTTGGGTGGCATCGGCCACCACCACCTGGGCGGACAGCCCCAGCCGCGCCAAGGTGTCGTGAATGCGCTGGCTGCGTTGGCCATCGACCTCCAGCGCCAAAACCTGGGCCTGGGGCAGCAGATCGAGCAAGTGCGCCGTTTTGCCGCCCGGTGCGGCACAGGCATCCAAAATGTGTGCGTTGGCGGGCACCACCGGGGCCGGGGCCGCACCCGGCTGTGGCGCAGCGCACAGCAGCAGCGGGGCGGCCCATTGCGCGGCCCCGTCTTGCACGGTGAACCAGCCCTGCTCAAAACCGGGCAAGGCGTGAACGGCCACGGGCTGGGCCAGCTCCACCCCCTGCGGCCCAAAAGGCTGGGCCGCGATACCCGCCTGGGCGAGCGCGGCCAGGTACTGCGCTTGGCTTATTTTTTGTAGCTGCACCCGCAATGCCATTGGGGCATGTTGGTTGTTAGCATGCAAAATTTGTTGCCAATCTTGCGGGAACTGCTTTTGTAATTTATCAATCCACCAGCGTGGGTGGTTAAACAGGGCCTCCAAATCCGCATCGGTGGCCGCCACCAGGGCCGGTTGCTCGCGCAAAAAGCGGCGCAGGCAGGCGTTGATAAAGCCGGCCTGGCGCTCCAGCCCACAGGCCCGGGCCGCTTGCACGGTTTGATTGACCAGGGTGAAGGCGGTGTAGGGGGCTTGCGCCGCATCCCAAACCAAGGCCAGGGCGGTACACAGCAGCGCATCGACTTTGTCCGCCGGTTTTTTGGGGGCCAGCAGGGCCCGCAGCGCCTGCGCCCGCCCCAGGTTGCGCAGCACTTGAAACAGCAGCGCTTGCACGCCAGGGCGCAGAGGGGGCACGACGGCCTCCAGCACCGTGGTGGTTGATTGCCCCGCTCGCACCTGCTGCAAGCCCTGGGCGACGCACAGCAATTGCTGGTGCAAGGCGGGATGTTTCACGCTGGCCGAGTGCGCAGGACTGGCCGGCTTAGAGGAGGAAGAGGTCATACACAGGGCGCAGCGGGCGCTGTCAAAAATCAGGGAACCGCATTGTGAGCGGTAAAAAAATACCCCCAGCAAGTGGGCCCTGCTGGGGGTGGGGGCGATCAACGGCACGCGGCCGTTCAGGCCAAGCAGCAGGCGCAAGCGCCGTGCTTATGCCGTCACGGATTGCGCCGCTTATTCAGCCGCGTCTTGCACATCGTCCGCCGAGGCGATGGCGGCCAGCTCGGCCTCTTCGGCTTCGGCAATGGCGCGGCGCTCGGCCTCGTCCATTTGGTCCTTGGCTTTGCGAGCCTGGTGGTAAGCCAAGCCCGTACCGGCAGGAATCAAGCGACCGACGATGACGTTCTCTTTCAAGCCACGCAGCTCGTCGCGCTTGCCCATGATGGCGGCCTCGGTGAGCACGCGGGTGGTTTCCTGGAAGGAGGCGGCCGAGATGAAGCTGTCGGTGGACAGCGACGCCTTGGTAATGCCCAGCAGGATGTTGGAGTAAGTCGCGGGGATCTTGCCTTCGCGCTGGATGGCCTCGTTGGTGTTGAGGATCTCCGAGCGCTCGACCTGCTCGCCCTGGATGTAGCTGGTCTCGCCCGGGTTCTCCACCACCACGCGACGCAGCATCTGGCGCACGATCACTTCAATGTGCTTGTCGTTGATCTTCACACCCTGCAAGCGGTACACATCCTGCACTTCATCGACGATGTAGCGGGCCAGCTCTTCGATGCCCAACAGGCGCAAGATGTCTTGCGGATCGGCCGGGCCGTCCACAATGTGCTCGCCCTTGTTCACCACCTGGCCTTCGTGGACCAGCACGTTTTTCTCTTTGGGGATCAGCTCTTCCCAGACGTGGCCATCGGGGTCGGTGATCTGCAGGCGCACCTTGCCCTTGGTCTCCTTACCGAACGACACCGTACCGGTTTGCTCCGCCAGCGTGCCTTTGTCCTTGGGCGTACGCGCCTCGAACAGCTCGGCCACGCGGGGCAGACCGCCGGTAATGTCGCGGGTTTTTTGCCCTTCGACCGGGATGCGGGCCAGCACTTCGCCGGGGCCCACTTCCTGGCCGTCGCGCACCTGGATCAGCGCCCCCACCTGGAAGCCAATGGCCACCGGCAGCTCGGTGCCGGGGATTTTCACTTCCTGGCCATCGGCATCGATCAGGCGCACCAGCGGGCGCACCACCTTGGTCGAGCCACGGCGCTTGGGGTCGATCACCACCAGGGTCGAAAGGCCGGTCACATCGTCCACCTGCTTGGCCACGGTCAAGCCTTCTTCGATGTTCTCGAACTTGGCCGTACCGGCGTACTCGGTGATGATGGGGCGGGTCAGCGGGTCCCAGTGCGCCAGGATGGCACCGGCCTTGATGGCTTCGTCGGGCTTGATGTTCAGCACCGCGCCATAGGGCACCTTGTGGCGCTCGCGCTCGCGGCCGTTGTCGGTAATGATGATTTCGCCAGAGCGCGAAATCACCACCAGCTCGCCCTTGGTGTTGGTCACATAGCGCATGGTGGCGTTGAAGCCAATCGTGCCGTTGGACTTGGCTTCCACGCTGGACTGCACCGCAGCACGCGAGGCCGCACCCCCAATGTGGAAGGTGCGCATGGTCAGCTGGGTGCCGGGCTCGCCGATCGACTGGGCGGCAATCACGCCCACGGCCTCGCCCAGGTTCACCAAGCCGCCACGGCCCAGGTCACGGCCATAGCACTTGGCGCACAGCCCGTAACGGGTTTCGCAGGTCAATGCCGTGCGAACCTTGATTTCATCAACGCCGACTGCTTCCAACTCATCGAGTGTGAACTCGTTGAGCAAGGTGCCCGCCGGCAGCAGCAGGCTGTGGGTTTCCGGGTGCAGCAGGTCTTCGGCGGTGGTGCGGCCCAACACGCGGTCGCGCAGGGATTCGATCACCTCGCCGCCCTCGACGATGGCGCGCATCACGGTGCCCTCGGAGGTGCCGCAATCGTTTTCGGTCACGACCAAGTCTTGCGTCACGTCCACCAGACGGCGCGTCAGGTAACCGGAGTTGGCGGTTTTCAGCGCCGTGTCGGCCAGACCTTTACGCGCACCGTGGGTGGAGATGAAGTACTGCAGCACGTTCAACCCCTCGCGGAAGTTGGCCGTAATGGGGGTCTCGATGATCGAGCCATCGGGCTTGGCCATCAGGCCACGCATACCGGCCAGCTGGCGAATCTGCGCGGCCGAACCGCGCGCGCCCGAGTCGGCCATCATGTAGATGGCGTTGAACGACTCCTGATCGACTTCGTTGCCGTGGCGGTCAATGACTTTTTCAACCTTGAGCTGGTCCATCATCACCTTGGACACGTCGTCACCAGCCTTGCCCCAGATGTCCACCACCTTGTTGTAGCGCTCGCCCGAGGTCACCAGACCCGAGACGTACTGCTGCTCGATCTCTTTGACCTCGGACTCGGCGCGGGCCAGGATGTCGGCCTTTTGCGGCGGCACCAGCATGTCGTCAATCGCCACCGAGAAACCGGCGCGGGTCGCCAGACGGAAGCCGTTTTGCAGCAGCTTGTCGGCAAACACCACGGTGTCTTTCAGGCCGCACTGGCGGAAGCTAGCGTTGATCAGCTTGGAGATTTCTTTCTTCTTCAGCGCCTTGTTCAGGTTGCTAAAGGCCAAGCCCTTGGGCAGGATTTCCGACAGCAGGGCACGGCCCACGGTGGTTTCCACCAAGGCCGTGGTGGCGACAAATTCGCGGGTCACTTTGTCTTTGACCCACTCGGTCAGGCGCACGGAGATCTTGGTGTGCAGCTCCACCTGCGCGGCATCCAAAGCGCGTTGCACCTCGGCGACATCGGCAAACACCATGCCCTCGCCCTTGCCATTGATCTTGTCGCGGGTGGCGTGGTACAGGCCCAGCACCACGTCCTGCGACGGCACGATGGAGGGTTCGCCCGAAGCGGGGAACAGCACGTTGTTGGAGGCCAGCATCAAAGTGCGCGCTTCCATCTGCGCTTCCACCGACAGCGGCACGTGCACGGCCATCTGGTCACCGTCAAAGTCGGCGTTGAACGCCGCGCACACCAGCGGGTGCAGCTGGATGGCCTTGCCTTCAATCAGGATGGGCTCAAACGCCTGGATGCCCAAGCGGTGCAGCGTGGGCGCACGGTTGAGCATCACCGGGTGTTCTTTGATGACCTCTTCCAAAATGTCCCACACCACCGGCGTGCCGGTTTCCACTTCTTTCTTGGCCGCCTTGATGGTGGTGGCAATGCCGCGCTGCTCCAGCTGGGCAAAGATGAAGGGCTTGAACAGCTCCAGCGCCATCAGCTTGGGCAGACCGCACTGGTGCAGCTTCAGGTACGGGCCCACGGTAATCACCGAGCGGCCCGAGTAGTCCACGCGCTTGCCCAGCAAGTTCTGGCGGAAGCGACCGCCCTTGCCCTTGATCATGTCGGCCAGCGACTTCAGGGCGCGCTTGTTCGCGCCCGTCATGGCCTTGCCACGGCGGCCGTTGTCCAGCAGCGAATCAACCGCCTCTTGCAGCATGCGCTTTTCGTTGCGGGCAATGATTTCTGGGGCGTTCAGCTCCAGCAGGCGGCGCAAACGGCTGTTGCGGTTGATGACGCGGCGGTACAGGTCGTTCAAGTCGGAAGTGGCAAAGCGGCCACCGTCCAGCGGCACCAGCGGGCGCAGGTCCGGCGGCAGCACGGGCAGCACATCCAGCACCATCCACTGGGGCTTGATGCCCGATTTTTTGAAGGCTTCCAGCACCTTGAGGCGCTTGGCGTTTTTCTTGACCTTGGTTTCCGAGCCGGTCAGGTCGCCGCGCAGGCGCTCGATTTCGGCGTCCAGGTCGATGCTTTCCAGCAGCTCTTGAATGCCTTCGGCACCCATCTTGGCGACAAATTCGTCGTAGCCAAATTCTTCGCATTTCGCGTCGTAATCGTCCTCGGTCATGATGCTGAATTTCTTCAGCGGGGTCATGCCGGGGTCGGTGACCACGTAGGCTTCAAAGTACAGCACGCGCTCGATGTCGCGCAGCGTCATGTCCAGCACCAGGCCCAGGCGCGAGGGCAGCGATTTCAAAAACCAGATGTGGGCGCAGGGCGCGGCCAGGTCAATGTGGCCCATGCGGTCGCGGCGCACCTTGGTTTGCGTGACTTCAACGCCGCACTTTTCGCAGATCACGCCACGGTGCTTGAGGCGCTTGTACTTGCCGCACAGGCATTCGTAGTCCTTGATCGGGCCAAAAATCTTGGCGCAGAACAGACCATCGCGCTCGGGCTTGAAGGTGCGGTAGTTGATGGTCTCGGGCTTTTTCACCTCACCAAAAGACCAGGAACGGATTTTCTCGGGCGAAGCCAGGCCGATCTTGATGGCATCGAAATGCTCATCGGGCGTGAATTGCTTGAACAGGTCGAGTAGCGATTTCATAGAACTCTTTCCCTCTTTCAAAAACTATAGTTGCTGCCGCTTTATTTATAACGATTTGCAGTAAATATCTACTGCAAATCGTTTGTTTATCAGCGGAAAACGCTCATTTATTTAAGAACACCTTAGGAGCGCTCAAGCTCAATGTCCAGGCCCAGGGAGCGAATCTCCTTGACCAGCACGTTGAACGACTCGGGCATCCCGGCTTCGATGGCGTGTTCGCCCTTGACGATGCTCTCGTACACCTTGGTACGGCCTTGCACGTCGTCGGACTTGACGGTGAGCATTTCCTGCAGCACGTAGGCCGCGCCATAGGCTTCCAGTGCCCACACCTCCATCTCACCGAAACGCTGGCCACCGAACTGGGCCTTACCGCCCAGGGGCTGCTGCGTGACCAGCGAGTACGGGCCGGTGGAGCGCGCGTGCATCTTGTCATCGACCAAGTGGTGCAGCTTCAGGTAGTGCATGTAGCCAATGGTGGTCGGGCGCTCAAACTGCTCGCCGGTGCGGCCATCAATCAGGTAGGCCTGGGTGCGGGTGTCGGTCAAGCCTTTGCGCTCTTTCAGATCGTCCGGATAGGCCAGCTTGAGCATGTCCTTGATCTCGGCTTCCGAAGCGCCGTCGAACACCGGCGAAGCAAAGGGCACGCCCTCTTTCAGGTTGTGCGCCATGGCCAGCACTTCGTCGTCGGTCAGATCGGCAAAGTCCTGGGCGCGGCCGCGGGCTTTGTAGATCTCTTCCAGGAAGGAGCGCACTTCGGCCGCTTTGGCTTCCTGCTGCAGCATGTCGCCAATGCGCTGGCCCAGGCCCTTGCCGGCCCAGCCCAGGTGAACCTCCAGCACCTGCCCGATGTTCATCCGCGAGGGCACGCCCAGCGGGTTCAGCACGATATCGACAGGGGTGCCGTCGGCCATGTGCGGCATGTCTTCCACGGGCGTGATCTTGGAGACCACACCCTTGTTGCCGTGGCGGCCGGCCATCTTGTCGCCGGGCTGCAGGTGGCGTTTCACGGCCAGATAGACCTTGACCATCTTCAGCACGCCGGCGGGCAGCTCGTCGCCTTGCGTCAATTTCTTGCGCTTTTCTTCAAACGCCAGGTCAAAGCTGTGGCGCGTTTGCTCCATGGCGTTCTTCATGGATTCGAGCTGGGCAGCCACCACCTCATCGGCCGGGCGAATATCAAACCAGTGAAATTTCTCCACCCCGGCCAGGTAGTCCGCCGTGATGACCGCGCCTTTGGCCAGCTTTTGCGGGCCGCCATTGGCTTTTTTGCCCACCAGCAGCTTCTCGATACGGTCAAACGCGTCGGCTTCCACGATGCGCAGCTGGTCGTTCAGGTCCAGGCGGAAGCGCTTGAGCTCATCGTCAATGATCTGCTGGGCGCGTTTGTCGCGCTGGATGCCTTCGCGGGTGAAGACTTGCACGTCAATCACCGTGCCCGAGCTGCCTTGGTCCACGCGCAGGGACGTGTCTTTCACGTCCGAGGCCTTCTCACCGAAGATGGCGCGCAGCAGTTTTTCTTCGGGCGTGAGCGTGGTTTCGCCTTTGGGCGTGACCTTGCCGACCAGCACATCGCCGGGCTGCACTTCCGCGCCCACGTAGATGATGCCGGACTCGTCCAGGCGGTTGAGCTGGGTTTCGCTCAGGTTGGGAATATCCCGGGTGATTTCCTCGGAGCCCAGCTTGGTGTCCCGCGCCATGACCACCAGCTCTTCGATGTGGATCGAGGTGTAGCGGTCTTCGGCCACGACCTTCTCGGAGATCAAAATCGAGTCCTCGAAGTTGTAACCGTTCCAGGGCATGAAGGCGATCAGCATGTTCTGGCCGATAGCGATTTCGCCCAGGTCGGTCGAAGCGCCGTCGGCAATCACATCGCCCTTGGCCAGCACATCGCCTTTTTTAACGATGGGGCGCTGGTGGATGTTGGTGTTCTGGTTGGAACGCTGGTACTTGATCAGGTTGTAGATGTCCACACCCACTTCACCGGCCTGCGCCTCAGCATCGTGTACGCGCACCACAATGCGGGTGGCATCCACGTAGTCCACCACGCCGCCCCGGTTGGCCGTCACCACCGTGCCCGAGTCGATCGCGGCCACGCGCTCAATGCCGGTACCGACCATGGGTTTTTCCGGACGCAGCACCGGCACCGCCTGGCGCGACATGTTGGCACCCATCAAGGCGCGGTTGGCATCGTCGTGCTCCAGGAAGGGAATCAGCGAAGCGGCCACCGACACGATCTGCGCCGGCGACACGTCCATGTACTGCACGCGCTCGGGCGACAGCAGAGTCGATTCACCTTCTTCACGGGCCGACACCAAATCGCCCACCAGGCGGCCTTCGGCATCCAGCTCGGCGTTGGCCTGGGCGATGATGTACTTGCCTTCTTCGATGGCGGACAGGTAGTCGATCTCGCTGGTCACCTTGCCATCGACCACGCGGCGGTAAGGGGTTTCGATGAAGCCGTACTCGTTCAAACGCGCGTACAGGGACAGCGAGTTGATCAGGCCAATGTTCGGACCTTCCGGCGTTTCGATGGGGCACACGCGGCCATAGTGGGTCACGTGCACGTCACGCACTTCAAAGCCAGCACGTTCGCGGGTCAAACCACCTGGGCCAAGGGCCGATACACGGCGCTTGTGGGTGATTTCGGCCAGAGGGTTGGTCTGGTCCATGAACTGCGACAGCTGCGAGGCACCGAAGAACTCTTTCAGCGCAGCAGAAATCGGCTTGGAGTTGATCAGGTCGTGCGGCATGAGCGGCTCTTGCTCAGCCTGGCCCAGACGCTCTTTCACGGCTTTTTCAATGCGTGCCAAACCGGTGCGGTACTGGTTTTCAGCCAGTTCGCCCACACAACGCACGCGGCGGTTGCCCAGGT
>JAANMX010000682.1_pt1 | contig 43366 bp, 35 predicted proteins | sample 7279681 | NCBI WGS metagenome assembly JAANMX01 (sample SAMN14094542, study PRJNA606508) | bioreactor metagenome | isolation source: A lab-scale SPAN reactor treating ammonium-rich wastewater day 351 | place: Ireland: Galway | collected 2018-01-01
CTGGGAACGCCCACCCCGTCTCGAGCGCAAGGGCTTCCCCTTCCCAGATCCGCTCGCTGGGGAAGTGCCGCAGCGTCTCCCGCGGGAGGGCGTATCGTTGCGCCGGCGCCGGCGGGGGGTCGAGCGGCTCAAGCGGTTCCCAGCGGCGGACCTCGGGGTGTCCCTCGCTCACGACCCCACCTGCTGGACAAGGGGGTTGTCCTTCGGAACCGGGTTCTTCTGCGCTCTCACAAGCCGGGCCACCTCTCGGGCGAGCCTCCGGCGTTCCTCGCGATCAGGGCATGCCTCGGCCAGGCACCGCGCCTCGAGCGAGCGCCTCGTCCTGCACCCGAGCCCCGTCGGCTCGATCACCAGGCACGCGAGCATCCGCGCGAGCGAACGCGGGCCCATCCCCCGGCGGACCGCGATGCAATCGACGATCGCGACCTCCGCGCCCCACTCGTCCACACGCGTCACAATCAGGTTCGAGGGCTTGTGGTCCTGGTTGAATCGGCCCAGCGACGCCAGCCGCCGAGCCTGCGCGCCAAGTTCCCGAGCCAGCGCGTGCTGGGCGCGGGCGGGCAGACGCCTTCCCTCGAAGGCCCCGCTCGCCAGGACCCGTATCAGGGGTGTCCCGGGCACATACGACGCGACCACGGCCTCGACCGCTCCCGCGTCCGACCGTCCTCGCAGGATCGCCAGGGGCCGCGGCGCAAGGAATCCCCGTTCGCGGAGCCATGCCGCCCCGCGCCAGAACCGCCACGCGCGACCGGTCCGCGTCGCGTGCTGCACTCGCCGGCGCGCGTCGTCCAGGGCCGAGCACTTCACGATCCCCGCCTCGATCCGCCACACCCCGTCGCGCACCCCGGCCTTGACGACCTGCGCCGCCGCGCCGAGTTCCCGTGCCCAGTCCCGTCCCGGGAGGGCCGATCTCAGGACGCGAATGTCACGCTCGGGGAGCACAGCGGGCACCATAGCGGGTCGGGCGGCCTCGGGCTATCGTCCCCCCGTGGCTTCCCTCGCCGTCGCGCTCACCTTCAAGAACAACTCCCGTACGCTCCCCCTCCTGCTGGCCTCCGTCGCGGGGCTCGCCGACGAGATCGTCGCCATCGACTCCGGCGCGACCGATGCCTCCGCCGACCTCGTCCGCGCCGCGCCGGGCGCCAGGGTCATCCGCCACGACTGGATCGGCTACGCCGCCACGAAGAAACTGGCCGTCGACGCGTGTTCGCGCCCGTGGATCCTGCTCCTGGATTCCGACGAATCCCTCGAGCCCGACCTTCGCGCCTCCGTCGCCGAACTCCTCGCCGCGGACCCCCCGGACACCGCCGCCTGCAGAGTGAACCGCAAAACGTGGTACGCCGGCGCGCCGCTGGACCACGCGTGGCAGCCCGAATGGCGATTGCGCCTCTTCCGCCGGGGTCGGGTCAGGTTCTCGGGCTTCGATCCCCACGAGAGCCTCGTGGTGGACCCCTCCGACCGGGCTCCGTCTCGGGTGGTCGATCTCCGCGGGACGCTGCGCCACGATTCGTTCGAGACCATCGCCGAGCACCTCGCCCGCTGCGCCCACTACGCCTCGATCGCGGGCGACGCCCTGGTCAGCCAGGGCAGGCGGGGAAGCCTCGCGCGGGCCGTCCTCTCTCCGCCCGGTGCGTTCCTCAAGCAGATGGTGCTCAAGGGGGCCTGGCGCGACGGCGTCCGCGGGTGGCTCGCCGCCGGGTCCACCGCCGCCGCGACCCTCATGAAGCACCTCGTGCTCATCGAGAAGTCACGCGTCGAACCGGGTCGTCGTCGAACCTAGGATCCCGGCGTGAATCCACCCACGTCCGCCGAGTCTTCTTCCTCCAACGTCGACCCCGAGATCTTCGCCGGCGAGACGACCTTCGCTTCGCTCGGGCTCCGCGCGAGCGTTCTCAAGGGCGTCGAGGCCCTCGGGTTCGAGAAGCCCACGAAGATCCAGGCCACGCTCATCCCCGTCGCCCTCACCGGACGCGACGTGCTGGGCCAGGCCAAGACCGGCACCGGCAAGACCGCCGCCTTCGCCCTGCCCATCCTCTCCCTGGCCGACAAGGACACGCCCTCCCAGGCCCTCGTCCTCGCGCCGACTCGCGAACTCGCGATCCAGATCGGGCACGAGATCAACGACCTCGCGAAGTTCACGCCCCTCCGCGCCCTCCCCGTCTTCGGCGGGCAGCGCATGCAGCAGCAGATCACCGGGCTCAAAAAGGGCGCGCAGATCATCGTCGGCACCCCCGGCCGCGTCCTCGACATGGTCGAACGCGGGCACCTCCGTTTCGACAACATCCGCTTCGTCGTTCTCGACGAGGTCGATCGCATGCTCGACATCGGCTTCCGCGAGGACATCCGCAGGATCCTCAAGTCCTGCCCCGCCGAGCGACAGACCATCCTCGTCTCCGCGACCATCTCGCCCGAGATCGAGAAACTCGCCCGGTCCTACATGCGCAACCCGGAGAAACTCGTCGTCGCTGCGGGCTCGCTCACCGTCTCGCTCGTCCAGCAGTTCTACCTCCCCGTCGAGCACTGGGACAAGAAGCGCCTCCTCCTCCACCTCCTCACCCACGAGGAGCCCGCGCTCACCCTCGTCTTCTGCCGCCTCAAACGCTCCGTGGACAACGTCGCCAAGTACCTCTGCGACAAGGGCATCGACGCCCACGCCATCCACGCCGACCTCGCCCAGGGCAAACGCAACCAGATCATGGAGAAACTCCGCTCCGGCAAGCTCGAGGTCCTCATCGCCTCCGACCTTGCCAGCCGCGGCATCGACGTCGAGGGCATCACCCACGTCGTCAACTACGACCTCCCCGAGGACATCGAGCTCTACGTCCACCGCATCGGACGCACCGCCCGCGCCGGCCGCGGCGGGGTCGCCTGGTCGTTCGTGACCCCCGACCAGGGCCGCCTCCTCACTCAGATCGAGCAACTCATCAACGCCGAGGTTCACAAACTCGACTACCCCGACTTCAAGCCCGGCCCCGTCCCCGACGACGTCCGTCACCAGCGCGAACGCGACGCCGCACGCGCCAATCGTCCGGGCGCCAACCGCTTCTCCGCCAGCCCCCCGCCCGCCCCGGGTGCCCACCCGCCGGGCACGTCGGCGGCGCCCGCAGCGTCCCCCGCCGCCACGACGCCCGCCCTCGATCCTTCGAAGTTCCCGGGCGGCCTCGTCCCGACCCAACTCCCCACTCGCCGCCTCCAGGGGCGCGTGCGCTCCTCCCGCCGATGACACCTGTCTCGCGCGCCGACTACCTCCGCTGGCTCCTCGATCTCACCTCCCTTCCAACCGCCGCGGGAAGAGAGCATCGTGTCATCGACTGGGTCCGCGCCTGGGCCATCGAGCGCCCCGCCGTCGAACTCACCGCCGACCCCTCTGGCAACCTCCACCTCGCCCGCCGCGGCGCTCGCGGGCCGGTCCTCTATTTCACCGCCCACCTCGACCACCCCGCCTTCGTGGTCGAACGCGTCCTCGCCCCCGGCACGCTCGAACTCGCGTTCCGCGGCGGCGTCATGACCGATTACTTCGCCGACGCCTCGGTCGTGCTCCACCCCGCCCAGGGCCACCCCTGCCGCGCCCGCCTCATCGAGCCCGCACCCTCGCCCTCCAGCCCCTTCAAGCACTACCTCGCGGAACTCGAGACGCCCACCGATGCCGCACGCCCGGGCGACGTCGCCGTCTGGGACCTTCCCCCCAGCCGTGTCGATGACGGCCTCCTTCACGCCCCGGCGTGCGATGACCTCGCGGGCCTCGCCGCCGCCCTCGCGGCCTTCGACGCCCTGCTGCTCGAAGCCCAGAACCAGGACTGCCGCCTCCTCCTGACCCGCGCGGAAGAGATCGGCTTCATCGGGGCCATCGCCGCCTGCCGCCACGCGACCATGCCCCGCGAGGCTCGTCTCCTCGCCCTCGAGACCAGCCGTGCGTTTGCCGACTCCCCCATCGGCGGCGGGCCCATCGTCCGCGTGGGCGATCGCATGAGCACCTTCTCCCCCAACCTCACCGCCGCCGTCGCCCGCAAAGCCGAAGAGATCGCCGGTGCGCCCTCTCAGCCCATCGCGACTCAGAAACACGACGACGCCCGGACCTGGAAGTGGCAACGGAAACTCATGGCCGGAGGCGCGTGCGAGGCCACGGTCTTTTGCGCGGCGGGGTTCGAGGCGACTTGCCTCTGCCTCCCCCTTGGCAACTACCACAACATGGGCAACCTCGACGCCGTGCAGGCCGGCGGCGGACCCGCGGCCATCGCCCCCGAGACCATCTCCCTCTCCGACTTCGACGGGCTGGTGGACCTCCTCGTCGCCTGCGGCCGGTCCCTGCCGGAAGCTCCGACCACCCAGGCCCGCCTCGACAAACTCTTCGCCGAACGCTCGTTCGTGCTCGACTGACCTGGAAACGCTTCAAACACCAAAAAGCAACCGCGGCCGGGGATCACCCGACCGCGGCATGGATTGGTTGCCGTTGGTTCGCAGGCGTTCAGCGACGCCGACGCAGCCCGGCCAGCCCGGCCATCGCGAACACGCCGATGGCGCCTGGGGTCGGAACATACGCGAAGAACGTGTCGCCGCCGAAGGGCAACTGGCCGTCCACGCGGATGTGGTAGCCCCAGAAGTCGACATCGCCCGTCGCAAGCGAGTCGAACGTGAACGTCTCGTCGTTGCCGACGGTGATCCCCGTATTCGGGTTCGTCTTCCACCCGACGATCCCGCCAGTCCCGGCGTTGCTCTGATGGGCGCCCCACAGGCCGAACGACGTGGTAGACCCCGAGAGGTCGATGTCGCTCGACAGGGCCCAGAAGCCGAAGATGTCCGTAATGTCGTAGTCGTTCCCGCCGACGTTGACCTTCGCGCCCGCGTTCAGGGTCACCTTGTACTGAAGCAGCCCGGTATTCTGCACCGAGATGCCCGTGATCGGGACCTGCTGGAAGGAACTGAACGTCTGCGCCGAAGCCGACCCGGCGAGCGCAAGAACAGACGCGACAAGGACTCGGGTGCTCATCTCATGCTCTCCTCCCCGCCGTCAAGCGGGAACTACACACACAATACAGTCTTCAGGATCGACTTCAACCAACTTCGGCAATTTCTTGCGCGGAATTGTGGCCATTCTCGGAATTGTCAATACAGACCGATGTTCTTGCCCTCCATTAAACCTAACACAATCCTTCTGTTTTTGTTATTGGACCCGTGCTTTCGGCCTGGCATCCGCTGCTTCCCGCTCACCCCGTCCCAAGCGCCTGGGCTTCGCCCGGGGCATCCGTCGCGCGCGGCATCGCCGAAAGGTCGATCGGCCAATAGACGCCGTGCTCGTGGTCGCTGTTGAGGACCACCGCGTTGGGCAACACCACCCTCACCCCGCGCTCGGCGTGCTCGTGTCCCAGGATGAACAGGTTCACGCCCCACCGCTCCACCAGATCCTCGAGCAGTTCCGCGTCGTAACCCCGTCCCCACACCATGAGGTGCGCCGACCCCTGCCTCGGCTCATAGTCCTCTTCCCGGATTTCCCTCGACAGGATCCCCGGATCGAACCGCTGCATCATCGCCGGCGAGGGGATCGAATGTGCGCACAGGATCTCCCAGGGCTGCCCTTCGCGGTTGACCCCCCCGGCCCGGAGCGCCAACGGCATCGATCGGATGAAGTCCACGCACGCCGCCTCGACCCGCTCCGCATCCCCGCCGAACGCGTACTCGATCCCCGCGTTGAACGCCTCCACCACCCGCACGCCGTCCTTCACGATCCCCGCCCCGACCATCTGCGAGAGTTCGTGGTTCGCCAGCAGCGTGTGGATCCGTTCGGGGAACGCCGCCTTGAGCGACGCCGCCCTCGCCAGCGCGCGATAACTCATGTCCACCCCGCCCAGCAGACGGTCCGAGTGGATCATCTCGTGAAGCGTGAGGTGGGCGCCCTCCGGGTCGTTCAGCCTCGCGGCCGCGACCACGGCATCAAAATGGAAGGGGTTGTCGTGCAGGTCCCCCGTCGCGACCAACCGTCCCGGGGAGTGGATGCGGTCCACCGACCCCGAGCGGCAACGCGCCGTCCGGTTTGCCCCCGCCCCCGCCAGGAGCGCATCGCACACCGCGTCGGCGTCTCGGAGGTCGATCTGGACGGGCTCGCCGGCCATCGTCCCGGGAGCGTATCCGCGGCCGCCCGGACCGTGCGCGGCTCGCAGGCGATCGGCTCGAGAAGTTCTGCGAGGGGAAGGTCACCGGCCCTCACGCCGGTTGCTTGTCCCCGCCCTTGCGCTCGGCCTCGGCGCGCAGGATCCCGTGGATCAGGTTCAGCCGATCCGCGACCCATGCCATCGATTCCGGCCGCTTCTCCGGGTCCACCTCGATGCAGTGCATGATGAGCTCGTTGATCCTCGGGTGGACGCGGGGGTTCAACTCGATCGGGGGCGTCGGCTTCTCGATCATGTGGTCGTCGAGCGAGCCCACGAGCGCATCCCCCTTCGCCAGAGCCGTCGGGATGTGCTTGCGGGTGAACACCCAGTACATCGTCGCCCCGAGGTTGTAGATGTCCGTCTTGGGCGTGATCGCCCGCCGGTGCACCTGCTCCGGGGCGATGTAGTCCGGCGTCCCCTGGATGCGGGGCTTGACCGTCCCCGACTTGCACGACTGCCCCAGGTCGATGATCTTCGCCACCCCTTCCGCCGAGACCACCACGTTGTTGGGCTTCATGTCCGCGTGGACGTACCCCCGCGAGTGCATGTGCGCCATCGCGTCGGCGACCTGGTGGAAGATGTGCGCTGCCTGGTCCGATGTCGCCGGCTGCTTCACGTCCAGGCTCACCCCGTCCACGTACTCCATGACCAGGTACAGGTCCCGGACCGTGAACAGCCTCGCACGCTTCTTGATGACCTTCTCGATCTTCCGGATCGCCGGGTGGTCCAGCGCCTGGGCGACCCCGTACTCCGCCTCGGCCTGGTCGAGGAACCGCTGATCCTTGGGCTCTTCCTTCTCGACGTGCTTGAGCGCCCAGATCTGCTTCGTCCGAGGGTCCTGCACCAGGTAGATCGCCGACGCCGCGCCGACGCCCAACTGCGAGAGGACCCGGTAACCCTCGACCACGTCACCCTTTTTCTTCAGTTCCACTCGCGACCATCCTGAGGTGACGAACTGGGGCATGGCGTTCGATTCGCACCCGCGGCACAACTGTTCGCACGACTCCAGACGGAACTGGTCCGACCAGCGACCAAACGGATCGTCGCTCCCCCCCACGGGTTGTCTGAGGGAAGGTCGATCATAGGCGTCGGGAGTATCGGCCAGGCAACGCCGCGGGGCAAGCGCCGCCTCGGGGTTCGCCTAGCGGAGGCGCGCCAACTGTTCGCGGAACTCGGCCTCGCTGAAGAACAGCCCGGGGTCCCGAACCGGTGCCACGTCCGAGTGAAGCACGATCCGTTCCTCGGGGATGCCCAGCGATTCCGCCAGGGCCGCCGCCAGTTGCACCAGCCGACGCATCTGGGCGTCGGTGAAGGGTCGCGTCGTCCCGTCCCCGATGAGGCAGATCCCGATCGAGCGTCGATTCAACTCGTCCCCTCGCTCGCCAGCGACGTGCGCCCCGGGGACCTGGTCGAGCCACCGCCGGGCGACGAAGAGCTCCCCGTCGCCCGTCCCGCGGCCGTTCCCGATCACGAAGTGAAACGCGAGCCCGTCGAGGTCCTGGCGGAGGTGCTGGGCCTCGAGGTCCGAGGGTGTTCCGGTGGTCCTGCCCGAGTGGTGGATGACGATCGTGTCCCAACGCTCTCGCGCCAGCGGCGCCCGGGTCGAGAAGATCGCCCCGATCGACGTCGTCCGCGTCACCCCGAGCATCGGGGAGAGCGCCACCCCGTCGAACGAACGCCCTCGCCCGCCCTCCAGCGCCCACAGCATCCCGCCCACCAGCGTCATCGCCGCCGCCAGCGCGGTCCACACGATCTGGGGGCGCGTCAGGGAGGCTCGCGAAGGTGCCAGGTTCATTCGCATGGTCGCGGCCCGATGGACGTGCGGATGGGTAACGCGGGTTGAATCAAGGATCGGGTCCGGAAGCATCCATTCTTCCAAAAACGCGCGAACTTCGCACCCTCCCGCGCCGATCGTGCGCCCTCGGGCCATTATCGGGACACTCACTCTTTCAGCAGGCGGCCTCGAAGGTTCGGGACGCGACGCCCGTACTCATTGTACCGATACAACTCCACCTGCTCGCCACGCATCCGGTCCCGTCGGTCAAAGACCGTCAGGTCGTCCTTCTCTCGCACGAGCGAGCCCCGGCATCCGCCGATGAGCGGGACCGCCAGGAGCACCACCGCAATGAGACCTCGATGCATCAGGTTGCCTCGCTTGGTCGATCCGCGCATAGTACGCGCCATGACCACCCGGGCCCTTTCCTGCCTCGCCCTCTCGCTCACGCTCCTCGCCTGCGAGTCGACGCCCACGTCCCCTTCCTCACCCCCGACGCGCGGCCGGCCCGTCGTCATCGACGGCCTCTTCAACGAGTGGGACCGTGGCCCAGGACGCGCCTCGGTCGTCCTTGCCGATGCCGACTACCTTTACGTCCGCCTTGGCGTCGAGGGCGAAGACCTCTCCCTCCAGAGCGGACGCGAGACCTTCTCGATCTGGATCGACGCCGACGACGATCCACGCACCGGACGCAGGGTCGGCCGCCCCGCCCCCGCCGCCACGCTCGGGACCGATCTCGAGATTCGCTTCTCCCCCGCCCAGGGCGGACGCATCACGCCGGGCGCCTCCGTGGTGGTCTACGCCGCCGACGGCACACCCTCCAATGTCTCTCCCTACGCGATCGGCCTCGTCGCCGCACCCACCCACTCATCGTCCTGGTTCGAGGTTCGCATCTCACGCCATCTCGACGGCGTGCCCGGGCTTCCCGACCGCGGGCTGCTCTCCTCGGGGTCGCTGGCCGGGCTCCACGTCCTGAGCAACGAGCGGAGCGAGCCGGTCGGGTGGTCCGAAGCGCCCTTCAGCGTCAACCTCCCGCCGCGCGCCCCCGCCCCGCCGCTGGCGGATATCCGTCTCCCGGCGACCCACCCCGATGCGATCCGCATTGTCTCCTTCAACGTCCTGCGTTCGGCGCCCGCCGTCAAGAGGCGGGAGTTCGCCCATCTCTTTCAGATCCTCGACCCGGACATCGTCCTCCTCCAGGAGTGGGACGCCCCGCCGGAGGAGATCCAGTCCTGGTTCGCCGTCCTGATGGGCGACCCGCGCGCGACCTGGCATGTCCGCAAGGGCGATGCATGGGGCGTCGCCATCGCCTCTCGCCACCCCATCGAGCCGCTTGGTCCCGATCGGCTCGCGCTCCCGGGCGACGACGCATCGGCTCCGCCCGTCCGCTTCGTCGCGGGGATCGTCCGTACACCCCTGGGCGAGGTCGGCGTCGCCAGCGTCCACCTCAAGTGCTGCGGCTCGGCGGGGAGCGACGAGGACCGCCGCCGCCTCGCCGAGGCGCAAGCCGTGCGCGACGTCCTCGCCGAGGCCTTCTCCGAGAGCGCCACGTCGATGCGCGTCGTCGGGGGCGACCTCAACCTCGTCGGCTCGCGCGACCCCCTGCTCCGGCTCGCGCGCACGCTCGACGCCGACGGCACGGACCTCACGCCGGTCTCCGCCCCGCTGCTGGGCGACGCCACCCACATCACCTGGAGCGACCCCGCCAGCCCCTTCCCCCCCGGTCGGCTCGACTGGCTCCTCGTGGGCGATGCTCGCGCCTCGATCGTCAACTCCTTCGTCCTCGACACCGCCCGCCTGACCGACGCCGCCCTCGCCCGCATGGGGCTCGACCGGGGCGATTCATCCGCCAGCGACCACCGCCCGGTCGTTGTCGATCTCCGTCCGGCACGATGACGAGAAGGTCGATCAGAGGTTGGCCGCCGTGAACAGCCTGCCCGTGCTGTCACGCTCCCACGTCCAACTCTTCCCGTGCCTGAGTTCGTAGTACGCCCACAACTCGAACCAGTACGACCGGAACGCCTGGTCGCCCATCGGGGCGAAGTGCTCGTGCACCCGGCGCATGACCTGCGCACTCGACCCCTCGAAACCAAGCACCACCCGCCCGTGACGGACCGACTCCGTGTCGAGCGGCAGGCGGGAATAGCGCCCGAGCAGTTGCAGGATGTTCGCCGCGGCGTAGGGCCCGACCCCCGGGAGGCCCAGCAGCGACTCGACGACCTCATCGTCAGACGCGCGCGGATCCTCGAGGCGGAGCGCGTCGATCCCGCCTCGCTCCGGGGGCGTCGCGAATCTCCGCGCGATCTCGACGATCCGTGCATCGCGATAGCCCACGCGGCATCGCGCCCGGAGCATCGACGTCCGTGCGCGCGCCAGCCTCTGGGGCGTCGGGAACGCGTGCGCCGGGGGGCCCTCACCCGCGACCTCCTCGCCGAAGACCTCGCAGAGACGCAGGTTCATCGCGACCGTCCCCGGCCACTGGACGTTGCAACTGGTGACGGTCTTGATGACGTCCTCGAAGAGCGTCGGGGAGCGACTGAGCCGCCCGCGGCCCGTCCCCTTCCATCGCGGGTCGACCCGGTGGAACGCGCGGATGGCCGCGGCGTCCTCGTCCAGGCGGAGCATCCTTCGGAGCAGGCCTCTCACCTCTCTTCGCTCGCCTGGGTCGAGCGGCCGCGAGGGTTCGACCGTCAGGGCCCGCCCGCGGGACTGCCGCATCGTCCGCCCGGGCTGCGAGACCCGAACGTGAACCGCGGTCGATCCGGGAAGGGAGAGCGCCCGTGAGAACGTCCGCGTGGACGGGTCCCAGCGGTTGGGGGCGAGCAGGAAGTACCCGTAGGAGGGCAGGTCGCGGGCCAGGACATAATCCATCGGGACACTCAGCCGCATGGTCAGGCCGAGAGCCGGGTGAAGGAGGGGAAGCAGAACGTCGCGAGGTTGACGCAGAGGCGGTCGGCGAGCCTGGCGAACATCTCGTAGTGGTCCTCGCACTCCTGCGCAAGACCCTCGATCGTGTTCCCGCACCGGGCCAGTTCCTCGGCGTCGTCGCGAGCGAGCGCCTCGATCATCGCGAGGTCGCACTCGAAGTGGTACTGGAAGCCGAACGTGCGCAGGCCGACGCGGTACGCCTGCACCGCGCAGGCCGCCGATCGCGCGAGCACGACGCTCCCGGGCGGCGGCTTGACGACCTCGTGCGCGTGGGCCTGGAACTGCCGGCTCGTCCACGCGATTCCCGCGAGGATGGCCTCCGTCTGCCCGGGCGGAAGGACCTCAACCGGGCGGAACCCCCACTCGGGCTCGCTGGCCCGCGCGACCGTCCCGCCCAGTGCCGCCGCGATGAGTTGATGCCCGAGGCAGATGCCGAGCGTCGGCAGCCCGCGATCGTGCGCCCGCCGGAGGAAGTCCATCTCCGCCGCCAGGAAGGGCACGCTGTCGCCCACGTTCTGTGGCCCGCCCAGGGAGACGACGCCGGAGACCCCGTCGAGGTCCCGCGGCACGCCCGCGGGTCCGAGCAGGTCAAGGCGTCGGATGTCGAGGCGGAACGCGTGGTCGCGAAGGGTTGCGCCCAGGCGCCCCGGGGTGCAGAGGGGGGAGTGCTGGAAGACGATGATCGCCATGCGCCGATGGTATCACGCGCGCGAGAGCGTGATCGTCGCATCGTTCTGGGGGAGATAGTCCTGGCGGAACGCGACCCGGGGCGTCCGCCCGAGCGACCACTCCAGGACCTCGATCGGGTCGAACCGCAGCGCGGGTCCGAGCCCGGGGCCCGTTGATGTCCCGCCCGCGCGCGAACTCAGGAAGTTGAACACGAGCCTCCCCGTCCGCATCGACGCCCACGCCCGCTCCAGGCACACGCAAGCCTGGAGCCATGGCATCGTGTTGAGCGACCCGCAGAAGATCACTACGTCCGCCTCGCCGGCCAGCGAGGGCAGCAGCGCCTCGTCGCCGGCGAAGTCCGCGTGCACGAATCGGCACCACCCAAGGGGGGCGCACGCCCGCGCGCTCTCGCGGACCATCTCCGGGAGCGCATCCACCCCGACGTACGCGTGCGGGCGGATCCCCCGTTCGCGAAGGAACAGGGGGAGGTCGCCCCGGCCGCAGCCGAGGTCGAGCACCCGCCGGCCCTGGAGTTCGGTCATCGCGGCGATCGTCTCGAAGCGGGCGGCCTGCGAGGGCCGATCCGCCCACAGCAGCGCCTCGAACCCCGCCCCGAGCCGGGCGACCGCCTTCCGATAGGGTTCGAGATAGGCAGGCACGTCACGCCCCCCGTGCGGGCCGGGGCTTGAGCCCGGAGGTGCTCTGGTACGAGATCCGCCCGTGGAAGACGCTCGTGACGGTCTTGGACATGGACTCGGTGATGGCGCCGAGTTCGCGGAGCGTCAGTTCGCACTCGTCGAACTGCCCGTCGAGGAGCCGCTTGTTCGCCAGCGATCGGACCAGCGAGTCGATGCGGCTGGGCGTGGGCTCCTGCATGGATCGAGTCGCGCTCTCGACCGCATCGGCGAGCATCAGGATCGCCACTTCCTTGGACTGGGGCTTGGGCCCGGGGTATCGATACTCGATCTCTTCGGGGGGCTTGGCGGGCTCGTCCCCGGCTTCCTCCGCCAGCCGCCGCGCCCGGTCGTAGAAGAACTCGACCAGCGTCGTCCCGTGGTGGGCCTCGATGAAGTGGAGGATCGAGTCGGGCAGGCCCGCCTCGCGGCCCATCTCCACGCCGTCCTTCACGTGCCCGACGATCACGAGCAGGCTCATCGCGGGGGAGAGTTTGTCGTGCTTGCTCGGTCCCCCGGACTGGTTCTCGACGAAGTACTCGGGCTTGTTCATCTTCCCGATGTCGTGGTAGAGGGACCCGACGTAGGCGAGCAGCCCGTTGGCGCCGATCGCATCGGCGGCCGCCTCGGCGATGCTGGCGACGGTGAGCGAGTGGTTGTAGGTCCCCGGGGCGCGCTGCTGGAGTTGCCGAAGGAGCGGCTGCTTGGGGTCGCGCAGTTCGAAGAGCGTCATGCCCGTGGTGATCCCGAAGACGCGCTCGATCGTGGGCAGGATGAAGAGCGTCACGCCCCCGACGAGCAGCCCGCCGAAGCCCGCGAGGGCGGCCTCGATCCCCGCCTGCCGGATCGAGGGCGCGATGATCGGGCGGTCGATCAACGAGACCAGGACCGTCGAGACCGCGAGCCCCACGCCGGTCCGTACCGCCGTCCGGACGATCGTCCGGCGGTCGCGGATCTCGTGGAGCCCCCAGACGGCGGCGCCGATGCCCGTCACGATGACCGCGAGCATGCCCACGCGCTGGTCGAGCGAGATGCACACGAGCAGCCCGTGCAGGATCCCGATCGCCAGCGCGACTCGCTGGTCGTACGCCACCACGAGGATGATCGCCGCGAACACCGTCGGCGCGACGCCCGTGAGCATGATCAGCGAGGGCGAGGCGAGCGTCCCCCAGCACCCGACGGCCAGGCACCCGGCCAGGAGCGCGCCGAGCCCCCACATCCGCCCCGGGCGACGCGCGATCTTCGGGCAGAAGAGCCGGATATACCCCGCGATGGCCAGCGTCACCGCCGCCACGGCGCACGTCACGCTCACGATCCGGATCGCGACGCGCCAGAGGGGTGCGGCCTTGGCGAAGTTCGCCGACTCCGCCAGCAGGAGGTCGAGTTGTGCCTGGGTCAGCACGTTCTCGCGCGCGTAGATCACGTCCCCCACGCGCATCGTCCGCGTCCGGGGCGCGACCTGCGACACCGCGTGCGCCTGCCTCGAAGCCGTCGCGTCCGCATCGAACCGGAAGGTCGGCGTCGGGTTCTGCGTCAGCCGCGCGACGAGCGTCGGGATGGTGACGGCGGTGAAGCCCGCCCGCCGCGCGAGGGTCGAGGTCGTTTCCTGCAGCCCCACGGGCTCGCCCTGGTTGATGACCGCGGTCTTGGGGATGACCCTCGACGCGCCCTCGACGATGACCTCGACCTCGACGTGCTTGCCCTCGATCATCGCCGCCTGCCACGCCGCCGCGTCCAGCAGCGGCCGTTCCTTCAGGAGGTCCATGAACCGGTCGACGCGGAGGATCCAGGCGCCGCTCGCCTCGCCCTCGGCCGTGGCCTCGGCCCGGATCACGTTGAAACTCTCGGGGGTCAGGGCGAACGCACGGCGGATGGGGTCCTCGACCTGCTCGAGCGACTCGACGCCCGCGAGCGTTCGGGGCAGCGCGCGGAGTTCTCCATCGAGCCGCTCCAGCACCGCCTGCTCCGCCGCGTAGACGCGAGGCGTTCGGTCCTGCGCGAGCTGGCGGGCGTCCGCCGTCGCCCGCTCGTCCTCGATCTCGAAGGGCAGTCGCACAAGCCGCGTGTCGTTCATCACCTGTCCGACGGCGACGAGGGGACGGGCGCGTGTGACGTTGGCGATCGCCGCGCAGATCGCCGTGAAGGCGAGGGAAGCCGCGATCGCCCAGGCGAGCAGCCCGGAGCGCATCGCGTCTCGGAACGCCCCCCGGCTGCCACGATCGTCGATCTTCACGCTGCTCCGGCGGGTGCGCGGAGCCCGGACGATCCCCGACTTGGGACCCTCGCGATTCACGCCGGAGACTCCCCGTAGGCCTCGACGATCCGCTGCACGAGGTCGTGCCGCACCACGTCGCCCTTCTCCAGCGTCACGCACGCCACCCCCGGCGTGCGCTTCAGCCGATGCACGGCATCGATGAGCCCGCTGTCGCGCGGGTCGGGCAGGTCGATCTGCGTCGTGTCGCCCGTCACGATCATCTTCGAGCCCTGCCCCAGCCTCGTCAGGAACATCTTCATCTGCCCGCGCGTCGTGTTCTGCGCCTCGTCGAGGATCACCACCGCCCCATTGAGCGTCCTGCCCCGCATAAACGCCAGCGGCGCCACCTCTACCACGTCGTTGTCCATCAGCCGACGGATCGCCGCGAAGTCCATCATGTCGTGCAGCGCGTCAAAGAGCGGCCTCAGGTACGGGTTCACCTTGGCCTGCATGTCCCCCGGCAGGAACCCCAGCCGTTCCCCCGCCTCGACCGCGGGCCTCACCAGGATCAGTTTCCGTGCCCGGTCCGTCCGCATCAGGTGGACCGCCGTCGCCACCGCGAGGTAGGTCTTGCCCGTCCCTGCCGGGCCCACCGCGAAGACCAGGTCGTGCGACGCGATCGCGTCAAGGTACGCCTGCTGATTGGGTGAGAGCGCCCGGATCGGCCTCCCCCCCGAGAAGACCTCAAGGGCGGGTGTTCCGACCCCATCGCCCCGGCCAGCCTCCTCCGCGATCACCTCGAGGACCTTCCGGCGTGAGGCCTGGCCCGACGATGCCTCACGACCCAGCCGCTCCATGACCTTTCTCGCCGCGTTGACCGCCTGCCGATCCCCCTTGATCAGCACCGTCCCGTCCCTGGAACTGACGCTCACGCCGAGCGACTCGCGGATCATCTTGAGATTCCGGTCCCCCGAACCCAGAAGCGCCACCCGCTCATCGCCGGTGGGCAGTTTGATCGAGATCTCCACGCGACCAGGACTCCCAACGGCTCATCACGCCGAGCCGGACCGCCCGATTCTACTCGATCGGGCACCCATCAGACCGGGTTCCGCCTTTCCGTCCGTACATGCGAACATCATCCGTACGATCAAGTTTCTTCCTGACCCTCACGGGCATTGTGTTCGTATCGTGTCAGGCTTCTGGACCACACGACTCCGGGCCACGGATGCTCTCGGGTGACTGGGACGACGTGGTCCCTGCCGCGAGGGTGGCCGCATCCAGGGTCGAGATGGCCGTCGTGTCGATGGCTGTCCCCGCCGACGATCGCATTGAGATCGAGCTCGTCGCGGTCGGTGCCGAGCCGGGCTCGGCGACGTTCATCCGCACTCCGCAAGGCCTGATCGGCGCGACCTGCCGGATCGGGCGATTCGGGGATGCCGATCGCGAGTCCCGGTTCCTTGCCGCGTTCGAGCGTCGACTTGGTCAACTCCGGGGGGTGGACTACGCCCCGGTGCGCTGAGCGATCGCGCCCGGGAGGTCCACCGTCATCGTCGTTCCCTCTTTCCATACCGACCGGAGACGCACCGTCCCTCCCAAGGCCGTCACGGCCTGCCGGACAATGGCAAGCCCCAGCCCGGTCCCCCTGCGAGCGGTGCCCGACCGTGCCGGATCGACCTGGAAGTAGGGCTCGAAGACCCTCGCCTGGTGCATGAGCGGGATGCCGATCCCCCGATCGACGACCTCCAGCCTGGCGCCGCGCTCGGGGAGGGCGATGAGCGAAACGTGGATCTCGCTCTCCGGATAGGCGAACTTCGTCGAGTTCTCAACAAGATTTCGCAGAATCAGCCCCACAAGCCTGGCATCCGTGACCAGCGCTTCCGCGCTCGGGTCGAGCACCGTGTGGATGGTCAGCCCCCGTTCCCGGCAGGCTTCCTCGAAGAGCCCCTGAAGGGGTGAGAGAAGGTCCGCCGCCGCGACGGGCGCCCGTTCCGCTCTGAACGCACCCGATTCCAGCCTGGAGAGGTCGAGAAGGTCGCTCACCATTTCCTCGAGGCGTCGGGCGTGCGACGCGATGATCTGCAGGAGCCTCGCCCGCATCGGGTCGGCGTCGGCCTCGTTGGTCAGGGTCTCGACCGACATCCGGATCGCGGTGATGGGCGTTCGCAACTCGTGCGAGGCGTTCGCGACGAACTCGGTCCGGGCCTGCACCGCGGTCGCCAGTTCCGTGATGTCCCGCATGGTCAGCACGCCCGAGCCCCCTTCGATTGGGCGGGCCGAGGCATCGAACGTCCGGACCCCAACGGGCGTCGAGAGTCGAAGACGCGCCGCACCCGGCGAGCCCCGGCGTGCCCCCTCCACGAGCGACCTCACCCCCTCGTGCGTCGCGGCATCATCGAACGCCTTTCCTTCCAGCGGCTCCACACCAAACGCGTGCTCTGCCGCCGAACTCGCCGCAACCACCCTCCCTTCCCGATCCACCGCGACCACGACCTCGTCGGCCCGGCGGATCACCTCCGCCAGCGTCTGGGCTCGCTGCGACGCACGGTTCATTTCTTCACGGAGGACGGCACGGAGATCACCGCCCCGGACGAGCGTGTAGTCGTTCACGCCCTGGCCCGATCCGCCTTCGACCAGCCAGGCCCGGAGCGAGTCCCGGGACGAGTTGGCCCACCCCGAGCGGAGCCGCAAGGTCGCCCCCGCTCCGATCAGCCCCAGCAACCCGCCGACGCCGACCCCCCGCCACCCGCCGAGGATTCCCCCGATCGACAGGGCGGTTGCGAGCAGCAGCAAGGGGGCCACGAAGCGATGCGGCACGATCGAACGCCTCCCGATCCGGATCCTACTCGGGATCGGCGCTCGGCTCGGTGGTGGCGCGGTAACCCACCCCCCGGACGGTCAGCAGAAGCGAGCCCGCCGGGCCCAGTTTCCGTCGGATCGCCGTCATATGGACGTCAATGGTCCGCTCGGTGACGGTGACTCCCGGGCCCATCGCCTTGGCCATGAGCCTGGCACGAGAGAGGATCTTCCCTTGCGCCTGGATCAGGGAGGCGAGGAGTTTGAACTCCGTCAGCGTCAGCCGGACCGCGCGTCCCTCGACGCTCGCCTCGTGCGTGTCCGTATGAAGGAGGATCGGCCCCAGTTGCAGCGTGCTCGAGCCTCCCGTTGAGGGTTCGCCCGTCCTGCGCAGGACGGCTTCGATCCTGGCCAAAAGGACCCGGATCGAGAAGGGCTTGGTCACGTAATCGTCCGCGCCGACGCTGAGCCCCACGATCTGATCGACCTCGTCCCCGCGGGCCGTCAGCATCACGATCGGCGTCGACGACACCTGCGGGTCGCTTCGGATCCTCCCGGCGACCTCCGTCCCGGAGACCTCGGGAATCATCAGGTCGAGGAGGATGAGGTCCGGCTGAGCCTTCGCGACAGCCTGGAGAGCCGCACGGCCATCATGGACGGTCGTTGTATGGTATCCCGCACGTTGCAGGTTATAGGACAAAAGATCGGCAAGGTCGCGTTCATCCTCGACGATCAGGATGTGCCTATGCGGCTTCATCTCTTTTCCTGTCAATGACTTGTGTGGTATGACACACGTGCGTCAAGGCGTGGATGGTAGTCGATGAGGGCCCTGATCCGAGGCGTGAGGGAGGTTCTTGCGCGAATCTTCGCGCGGGATCATTTGTGGCGAGGGCAAGGAGGGTTGGTCGAAAAAGTGCCTCGACGCTGTTTGCGAACGCTAATGACGGGGTCTATAGTCAGCCCCATTCGATCTTGACCTGGGGGTCCGAGAACGCGAACGAATCCAGACAGAGAAACAGAACCGGGAGCGCACCTTGGGGGTGTCGAAGTCCCGGAGCCGGCCACGGGGCGCTTCGAGGCGAGAGCGCACCAGTTCACCTTGCAAGGAGTCTTGGAATGAATCGAGTGAAGGGTCTTGTCATTCTTGCCGGGCTGGGGATGAGCGTCTCCGCGCTTGCCCAGTCCACCGACCAGAGCCGTGCGTACACGAACGAGCTCCTGGCGGATGCCAACGCCAGGACGAGCCAGTTGGCCCTGGCCAACGGCGTTGATGTCGGCGGGTTCACCCAGATCCGCTTCGCGGTGTCCAGCCGTGACCAGGCCCCCCCCGCGAGCGAGGACCTGACCACCGGTTTCTCCATGCGTCGGACCAAGCTCTGGTTCCAGAGCCCCGTCGGCGATAACGAGGACTGGGTCATCCGCATCGTGGGCGCCTTCGGCAGCGCCGGCGGCGGCTTCGTCCTCGACGACGCCTGGGTCAAGCACACGTTCGAAGAGGGTTGGGAGTTCGGCGCCGGTCAGTTCAAGGCTCCGTGGCTCTTCGAGGAGAACACCAGTTCGACCAAGCTGCTCTTCGCCGATCGCTCCATGTTCAACGAGGCGTTCAACCAGGGCCGCAGCCAGGGCCTCTGGATCGCCATGGATAACGAGAACTTCCGCTTCCAGGGCGCGATCACCGACGGGTTCGGTTCCGCGAACACCGAGTTCGGGACCGAGGCCGCCGACTTCAACATCACCGTCCGCGGCGATTTCGCCTTCGAGGGTGACATGGCGGTCTTCGGCGATGCCACCTCCTGGAAGGGCAGCGAGTTTGCCGGTCGCGCCGGCGGCGCCGTCTTCTTCCAGACCGGCGGCGGCACGGCCCTGGGCACCGGCGGCACGACCGTCGACGCCGATGCGTACGGCATCACCATCGACGGCGGCGTCGAGGGCGACGGCTTCAACGTCTTCGCCGCCTTCGCCTTCGTCAACACCGATGTCGCCGGCGGGACCGACGCCGACAACATGGGCATCATGGTCCAGGGCGGCTGGTTCGCGTCCGACGACGTCGAGCTCATCGCGGGTCTCGACTTCCTCGTCCCCGATGACACCGCCCCCGCGCCCGGCGACGAGATGATCGTCCTCCGGATCGGCATGAACTACTACATCATCCCCAACAGCCACAACGCGAAGTTGACCGCCCAGATCAACGTCGCCCTCGAGAAGTTCAACGACCCGCTCTTCGTCGCTTCCGGCGGCGGCGCGGGCGTCTTCGGGACGGGCACCGGCGTGGCCAACGCCTTCGTCAACGACCCGACCGGCGACCCCCAGATCGCGTTCATCCTGCAGCTCCAGGCTGCCCTGAACTGATCGATTCGGGAGCCATCTTCCGATAACCTCACCGGCCAACCCCCTCAAGGGTTGGCCGGTCTTCTTTCCCGGAGTTCACGATGTCCCGATCTCTTCCGTTCGTGATCCTCCTCGCCCTCCCGGGCCTCACCCTCGCCCAGGACGATCCACCCGTCCCGGTCGACCCCGTGGGCCAGGAGAACGTCGAGAACTCTCAGGAGGCCAACCGACGCCTCGTCGCGAACATCCTTCACGATCTCCGCACGGTGCCGGGGCCGACCCCGGGTCCGGAGATCGGCGTCTGGTCCCAGTTCCGCTTCGCCGCGCTCCAGAGGGATACCTTCCCGCGGTTCACCTCGAAGCGAACGACGACCGGCGCTTCCATCCCGAGGTCGCGCGTCTTCTTCCGCCACGACTTCTTCGACCTCGGCCCGTCTCTGCCCGCAGGGGGCGGCCGCAACCCGTTCCAGGTGCACCTCTCGGGCAACTTCGACTCCGCGACGGGCGATTTCCTCCTGCACGATGCCACCGCCACCTTCCGGGTGTGCGAGGGCGTTCGCCTGACCGCGGGGCAGTTCACCGCACCCTGGCTGATGGAGCAGTCCGTCCAGGAGAACCGGATGCTCTTCGCGACGCATTCGCCCGTCGGCGAGGCGTTCAGCCAGGGGCTCTCCCAGGGGATCGTCCTCGACACCATCCCCACCGGCGGCCTCCCCCACGCCATGCTCTCCATCAACGACGGGTTCGGGAGCGTCAACACCGAGTTCGGCGACGAGTTCGCCGACGTCAACATTACCGGGCGCGTCAACTTCTACATCGAGCCCGTCAGCGATGGTGCCCTCTGGGGTGACTACTTCCTTGTCGAGTCCAACGAGTTCGCCACCGGCTTCCCGGGGTCCGATTTCGGCGCCATGGTCGGCGCCGCCGCCTTCGCCCAGTTCGGGGGAAGCACCGCGTCAGGCCCCGGCGGCACCACCACCGACCGCAACCAGTTCGGCGTCACCATCGACGGACGGATCGGTGGCGACGGCGTCGTCGCGCAGGCGGCCCTCGTCTACGTCAACACCGATGTTTCCGTGGGCGACAGCAACGACTTCGGCATGAACTTCCAGGTGGGCTACTTCATCGACACGCAGTGGCAACTCTTCGCCGGCGCGGATCTCATCGTCCCCGACGATGAGCTCGTCCCCGGTGCTCGAACGTTCGTCGCCCTCCGGCTCGGGTTCAACCACTACTTCTTCCCCGGCAGCCACGCCGCCAAGGCCACCTTCCAGGTCAACTACTTCGACGATGCGGTCACCAGCGGAGCCATCCCTTCGGTGGGAGGCGGGCAGGGCGTCTTCGGGACCGGATCGGGCAACGACCTGGTGCTCATCAGCGAGACCGGCTCACCTCAGATCGCCATCATGGGGCAGATCCAGGTCGAGGTCCGCTGACCGGCGGAAAGCCGCCACGGCCGAGAACGTCGGTCTCAACTCCCCTCTTGTAGCGCACGGGCCAAGCCGATACCCTCACGTCGGAGCGCCGGCTGGATCCACACGTTCGCGACCTTCGAAACGGCAGGTTCAGCCCGGTGTCCAAAGAGGAGATCCGCATGAAGATTCGTACCGGCTGCGTCGTGGCCATCGTCGGCCTGGCGTATTCATTGAGCCCCGCCTTCGCGGGCGATGATCGCGTTCCGGTTCTCCCCGCGCCGATCGTCGCGGTCGGCGAGGTGAACGCCGCGCGGCTGTATCTCCGGACGGGCGAAGTCGACACCGCACTCGCCCGACCGCTCGCCGAGGCCGCGGGCTTCGCGGGCCGGCACGTCGTGATCCAACTCGACGGCCCGATGTCGCCCGCGCGGCGCGCGGGGCTCGAGGCCGCGGGCGTCCGCCTGATGGGCTACCTCCCGATGCACGCGTTCATCGCGAGGCTCGACGGCGCGGACCTCGACGCCGTCGCGGCGCTGGGCATCGTGCGCTGGTGGAGCGAGTATCTCCCCTCGTGGAAAGTGGACCCGTCGATCGGGCAGCGTCCGTTCCAGACTCCCGAGCGCATGGGCCTGCTCGGGCAGGGCCGGCTGCGCGTTTCGATCACGATCTTCGAGGACGAGCCCGTGGCCCAGGCGATGCGGCTCATCGGCGCGATCCGAGGGACGGCGATCCTCGACGCCCGGGAGGTTGGGGAGTCGTGGGTGCTCCATGCGGAGATGGACGCCGCCCGTGTCCGCGATCTCGCGGGCCTCGAGGCCGTGCAGTTCGTCGAGGATGCGTCGGAAGTGACGTATCGCAACAGCACGACGCGATGGATTGTCCAGAGCAACGTGAACAACAGCACGCCGCTCTACGACCAGGGGCTGCGCGGCGAGGGCCAGGTCGTCGGCGTGATCGACGGGCTCCCCGACCGCAACCACTGCTCATTGAAGGATGTCATCAACCCGGGCCCCAACCACCGCAAGATCATCGCCTACAACGGGAACTTCTCCTCGGACAGCCACGGGACGCACGTCTCGGGCACGTCGGTGGGGGACAACGGCGTCAACGACCACACGCGCGGGATCGCGTACCTCGCGAAGATGACGTGCGCGGGCATCCCGTCGTTCACGGAGAACGCGATCAACACCGCGTTGTCGCTCCACCACACGCAGACCGCCCGCCTCCACACCAACAGTTGGGGTGACGACGGGACCACGCAGTACAACGGGCTCTGCCGCGGGTTCGATGTCTTCCAGTACAACAACGAGGACAGCCTCGTCATGCTCGCCGTGACGAACACCTCGACCCTCAAGAACCCGGAGAACGCCAAGAATCTCCTCGCCGTCGGCGCCAGCCAGGACACCCCCAACCAGGGGAGCCACTGCACCGGGGGCACGGGGCCGACCTCGGACGGTCGGCGCAAGCCCGAGATCTACGCCCCAGGGTGCTCGACGAACTCCGCCCAGGCGGGCACGCCTTGCGGGATCGTCGCGTTCACGGGCACCTCGATGGCGTGCCCCGCGGTCACCGGCGCGTGCGCCCTGATCCGCCAGTACTACACCGACGGGTTCTATCCCGCGGGCATCATGATCCCCAGCCAGGGCTTCACGCCCACGGGCGCGCTGATCAAGGCCTCGGCCCTCAACTCCGCCGTGGATATGACGGGCATCACCGGCTATCCCAGCAACTCGGAAGGGTGGGGACGGATCCTCGCCGACAACGTCACCTACTTCCAGGGCGACACGCGCAAACTCGTTGTTGCCGATGTCCGCAACGCCCAGGGCCTCTCGACGGGCGAGGAAGTCATCGTGCCCGTCACGGTCCTCGGCGGGGGCGAGCAACTCCGCGTCACGGTCGCGTGGACCGAGCCCGCCGCCACCCTCCCCACCTCCTTCGCCGCCGTGAACGACCTCGACGTCGAGGTCATCTCCCCCACGGGGACGCTCTACAAGGGCAACGTCTTCTCCGGGGGGGTCTCGGTCCCGGGCGGGAACAAGGACGACCGCAACAACGTCGAGCAGGTCCACGTCAGCAACCCCACCCCCGGCGCGTGGACCGTCAAGGTCAAGGGCGCGGGCGTGCAGGTCGGCAAGCAGGGCTACGCCGTCGTCGTCACGGGGGATGTCTCCTCGGGCCCGGTCCCGCTCACGATCCAACTCGTCGGGACGATCCCGCAGTACGTCGCGCCCGGGCAGGTCTCGTCCTTCGACGTCAATATCCTTCCCGGGGATGACACCTATCTTGCCGGGTCCGCGAAGATCCATTACCGCCTCGCCGGAGGGTCCTACCTCGCCGCCGACCTCACCCACGTCGGCGGTGACACCTACCGCGGGACGCTGCCGGCCGCGGCCTGCGGCGACTTCCCCGAGTTCTACTTCTCCGCCGAGGGCTTGGACACCGGCACCACGAACCTTCCGTTCCAGGGCGCCGGCGCCCCGTTCTCGATGGTCGTCGCCGTCCCCGAGACCTTCCTCATCGACGACTTCGACACCAACCAGGGCTGGACCGTCACCAACGACGCGAGCCTCACCGACGGCGCGTGGGAGGTCGGCGTCCCCGCCGGCGACGGGACCCGCTTCGATCCTCCCCAGGCCTTCGGCGGGAGCGGAGGGTGCTGGCTGACCGCCAACCGACCCGGCAACAGCGACGTCGACGGCGGGCCCACGAGGCTCACCAGCCCCGCGTGGGATCTCTCCGCCTGGGGCGACGTCAAGATTTCCTATGCCCGATGGATCAAGTGTGACGACAACGACCTCGACGACCTCAAGGTCCTCGTCTCGAACAACAACGGCTCGACCTGGACGCTCGTCGAGAGCAGCCGGCACGAGGCCGCCGGATGGGTCCAGCGCTCCTTCAACCTCAAGGAGTTCGTCACGCCCTCGGCCCAGGTCCGCCTCCGCTTCGAGACGATCGACAATCCGAACAACTCCATCACCGAGGCGGCGGTCGATGCCCTGAAGATCGAGGGCTTCGCCTGTGTCAACACCTGCGCGCCGGACTGCGAGGGCGACGGCGATCTCGACGTCTTCGACTTCCTCTGCTTCCAGAACCTCTTCGCCCTCCAGGATCCCTACGGCGACTGGGAACAGGACGGCGACTGGGACGTCTTCGACTTCCTCGCGTTCCAGAACTCCTACGCCCTGGGCTGCCCGTGAACCCGGCGTGACCGATCGTGTCTTCCCAGCATCGCGGCCTGAAAGGGTCGCGATGCCGTTTCAGGGTTGTCCGTCCTCGGGTTGAAGGGAGGCCGTATGTTCGTCGCGCTCGTCATCGGAATCATCGGGGTCGATCTCGCCGGGCCGTTCACCGGGCCCGTCAACCAGCCCGACGTGGTGGGGGGGTGGTCCTCGACACGCGTCACGATCCGCGTCGCGCCGGGCGTCACGCCGGTCCCCCTCGCCACCGGCGGGTGGCGGCTTGCCGGAGCCGCGGACGCGGTCCTCCCCGCGATCGACATCGCCCCGAGCCTCACGATCCCCGCGGCCCGTGCGCCGCTCGCCTCCAGGCACGCGCTCGATCGTTACTACCGCGTGGAGGTCGCGCCCGGGACCGACACCCCCGCCCTTGCCGCGTGGCTGCGAACGCTCGCCGGTGTTGAACGCGCCGAGCCCGAGCCCCTTGGCGGGATCTTCACCACCCCCAGCGATGCCCTGTTCGGGCAGCAGTACGCCCTCCACAACACCGGGCAGACGATCAACGGGGTCGTCGGCCTCCCCGACGCCGACATCGATGCACCCGAGGCCTGGGACCTCCACACGGGCTCCCCCGACACCATCGTTGCCATCATCGACACCGGGATCTCCCTCAGCCACCCCGATCTCAATACCAAGTTCGTGCCCGGCTGGAACACCATCGACAACAACTCCAACCACGACGACAGTTGGCTCATCTCGCACGGGACGCACTGCGCGGGCATCGCCGCGGCGAGTTCCGACAACGCGATCGGGGTCGCGGGCGTCTCCTGGGGCTCCTCGCTCATGGGTGTGAAGGTGCTCAACGCCTTCGGCGGCGGGACGGAGACCGACATCGCGGAGGGCATCGTCTGGGCTGCCGACCACGGGGCGACCGTCGGCTCGCTGAGCCTCGGGCTCCCCACCAGCACCGGGCTCCTCGAGGACGCCGTCAACTACGCCTGGGACGCCGGCATGGTCGTCGTCGCCGCGACGGGCAACACACCCGGCGCCGCGGTCTTCTACCCCGCCAGGCTCGACCACGTCATCGCCGTCGGGGCGACCGACAACCGCGATGTCGTCGCCTCGTTCACCACCACCGGGCCCGAACTCGACGTCAGCGCCCCGGGCGTCGATGTCATGTCGGCGTACGACACCCTCTTCCAGGCCAACACCTACATCCTCCAGTCCGGCACGTCGATGGCCTGCCCGCACGTCTCCGGGCTCGCGGCCCTTGTCAAGTCCGCCAACCCCGCCCTCGACAACTCCCAGATCCGCGCGATCATCGAGTCCACCTGCGACGACAAGGGCCCATCAGGGTGGGATCCGACCTACGGGCACGGGCGCATCAACGCACGCGCCGCCGTCGAGGCCGCGATGGCCCTCGCCTGCCTCGCCGACTGCGAGGGCGACGGGGACCTCGACGCCTTCGACTATCTGTGCTTCCTCGGGCGCTTCGCGGCCCAGGACCCCTACGCCGACTGGGAGGGCGACGGGGACTGGGATGTCTTCGATTTTCTCGCGTTCCAGAGCGACTTCGCCGCGGGCTGCTGAGCCCCATCCCGCCCTTCGCCCGCCGCTATCCTTCCAGCCATGGCGCGATCCTCTCTTCGCGAGTCGCTCACCTCGGTCACCATCGCGTTCGCCTACGCGTTCGTCTTCCGGGCGTTCGTCATCGAGGCCTTCGTGATCCCCACCGGGTCGATGGCCCCCACGCTGCTCGGCCAGCACGCGCGCGTTCGTTCGGCGTCCACGGGCTACGAGTGGGCCATCGGCCCATGGCAGGACTCCAACTCGTCCGTCTTCACGCAGGTGAAGGTGAACGACCCGTTCCTCGGCACCGAGCAGGAGTTCCCCGAACTCCGCCGCCTCTCGGGCGATCGCATCCTCGTGCTGAAGTACCTGCCCCCGCTCTTCTCGCCCGAGCGGTTCGACGTTGTCGTCTTCAAGAGCCCCGAGACGCCGCAGATCAACTTCATCAAGCGACTCCTCGCCCTGCCGGGCGAACAGGTGGCGCTGGCGGACGGTGACGTCTTCACCCGGGCCGGCGGGGGCGAGGCCCCGAGCGACGATGCCTGGGCCAGGCCGGGCTGGACAATCCAGCGCAAGCCCGACCGCGTGCAGCAGGCGGTCTGGCAGCCCTACGACGACAGCCGATACGCGCCGCTGACGAGTGTGACCCTTCGCGGCAAGTCGTCGTGGACCTTTTCCCCGGGCTGGGAGGCCAACCCCGTCGAAGACGGGAAGGCCCGCGCGATCCTGCGATACGCCGGAGCATCGCCCGCCTCCGTCACATGGAAGGCCGAGGACGCCCTCATCTGGGACCATTATCCCTACAACCAGGTCCGGCCGGTGATGGGCGACGACGCCTACCGTGGTCGATACGCCAACCAATCGGAGAAGTTTCCCGTCTCCGATCTCCGCGTGGTCCTCGATGCGGAGATCCCCGGCCCGGGCTTCGGTGCGTCCATGGTTCTTACCGCCCGCGGGCACGAGTTCCGAGCCGACCTCTCCGGGTCGCGCGTGACACTCCGCATGAGGCCCGAGCCCGCGGCCTCCCAGGCCGAGCCCGAGTGGAACATCCTGCTCGAGGCCGACCACGGCCGCCGCCTCGGGTCTTCCGTCTCCATCGAGTTCTGGCACGTCGACCAGACGCTCCAGGTGTGGATCGACGGGAGCCGTGCCGCACGCGCCGAGTACGACTGGGGCCCGCAGCGCCGCATCGAACTCGCCATCGGCGAGCCGATGGCCGACATCCTCGCCCAGAATCTCATCTCCCGCGGCGCGCGATACCGGGCGCCGAAACTCGCCGTCGAGTTTTCCGGCGGCCCGCTCACCCTCCACCGCCTCCGCCTCGATCGTGACCTGCACTACCAGCCCGGGGTCTATCGCTACAACGGGCGTGGCCAGCGACATTCCCTCGCCGACAAGCCCTGGGCCGCCACCCACCCGCGTTCGACGCTTTCGCTCTCGCCCACGCAGTTCTTCACATGCGGGGACAACAGCCCCGCCTCCTCCGACGCCCGCCAGTGGGACACCCCCGACCCCTGGGTCGCGGCGACGATCGATCCGTCGCTCTCCGTGGTGCCCGCCGACCTCATGACCGGCAAGGCCTTCTTCGTCTACTTCCCCTCGATGCACTACGAGCACTGGTTCTCGAGCGATCGGGCCGCCATCCCGGACTTCGGCCGCATGCGTTGGATCTGGTGACCGCCGATCAGCCCCGGCGAGCCTCGCCCCGGCCCCCGGCTAATCCGAGACCTTGACCCTGAGCGATCGCTTCGACCGCGCACTGCCCGCGCCGCCCCCGATCACGCCCAGGTCCAGCAGCACCGCGACGATGAGGACCACCAGCGAGATGCCCTCGATCGACCCATGCGAGTTGATCCCCCACGCGTACGCCAGCGTGGTGTAGGGCATGAAGAAGAACCCGAGCACCGCCCAGAGATCATTGGTGTATGCCCGCCCGATGTAGTCCCCGAAGATCACCAGGCCCAGGATCACCGCTCGAGGGAAGAAGAACGCCAGGATCGCGACGATGCACGGCATGTTCGCTCCTTCGGGATCAATGCCCCGTGGTTCCGCCCTCTCCTCCCTTCCTTGCCCAGCCTCACAGGTCGGAACCGCCGAAGTCCCGGCCCTCCAGCGCCTTGCGCGTCCAGCGATAGTGCCCTTCCACCGTCGGCGAGATCACGGGAAGGACCGGCGGCTCCCACGGTGCCGGAGAATAGGTGTAGGCCGTCACGCTCGGGAACGTCGGTTGGGCGGGGTTCCAGCCGCGGTTCGTCGCCCGCGTTTTGCGGACATCCGCCGACCCATCGACCAGCAGCGTGAGCACCCTGGCTTCCCTGTAGCCGAAGAAGGCGGTGCGAGGGCCGAAGTGCCGCTGGAATCGGTCGTGGAGGAAGACCTTGAGCGACGGGTGCGAGACCTCCGAGAGCATCCGCCCGCCGAACTCCGCGGTCGGCGGCACGAAATACGCGTTGTGCGTGGAGGACTGCTGCACGGCGCTCGACCCCGACCACGGGAACGAGAAGAACGCCGTCGGCATCTCGTACGAACTCGACGCCCGCCAGCGCTGCATGTCAGGCCCGCCGGGAGGGACCTTCGCCGGGTCGTCCTGCCACAGCAGCAGAGTCGCGTCCGCCGGCGAGGCGAAGAACCGATCGGGGAGCGAGAGATCCAGATACTCCGCGAGCACCAGCGGCCCGTAGAGCAGGTCCGCCACCCAGTTGGACATCTTCGGCATGTTCGGCTGCATCCGCCGACGGATGATGTCCACCGCCTGGTCCGCATGGGCCTGGAGATCGGTGGGAGCGTTGTTCAGGTCGGGGAACTGAGAGTACGTCCCCCCCTTCTTCCAGCTGAACCCCCAGAACCGGTCCGCGTGGTCCTCCGCGTACGAGAACGTTGCCCCGGCAAACCGCCGAAGGTTCGCCTTGCTCTCGGTCAGAGAGGCCACGCGCCGGGGCTCGGGCATGGTGGCCAGGAGGAGCAGGACGCCGAGCGCTCCCATCACCATGAACGCGAGCAGATCCGCTGCGGCCCAGCCGCGTCGACCCATGGGACACCCGTTCGGAAAGGAACCCGGTTGCAGAGCCCGAAACACACCGTTCCGCACTCGCCGTCAGTCTACCACTGAATGTCGGCTCCGCCAAAGTCTCGGCCGGCGAGATTCGCGCGCGTCCAGCGATAGTGCCCGAACACCTTGCCGTTCTGGCCGGGGGGAATCGGAGGCTCCCAATCACGCGGCTCGTAGGAAAACGCCATCGCCGACGGTGAGAACTTGTTTGTAGGGTTCCAACCGCGGTTCGAAGTCGATGTTTTTCGGACGTCGGCCGACCCGTCCGCGAGGAGCATGAGCACGCGGGCTTCAGGAAACGCAAAGAAGACCTCTCTCGGGCCGTAGTGCCGCTGGAAACTGTCGTATACGAAAGCCTTTAGAGAAGGGTGCTTGACTTCGTTCAACGACCTCGGTCCCAGAGGATACGTGGTGAGTCCGGCAAAGAAGTAATGGTAGTGAAGCGGACCCTGAGAGATCGGCGGAGAAAGCCAACCAGGCGGTTGATCAAGAGGCGAGACCGAATAGAACGCGGGCGGCACCTCATACGAAGAACGCATGCGGTAGAACTGATACTCCGGCTCAGCGAAAGGGAGCTTCAGCGGGTCATCCTGCCACCCAAGTGTGGTCGCATCGGCCGGAGACGCAAACAACCGGTCGGGCAGTTCAAGCCCTAGGTAATCCGCCAGCGGCAGGAACGGCAGCAGCAGGTCCACCCCTGCATGTTTCCAGATCGTGAACGAGGGGTCGTGACGCCGTCGAATGATGTCGGTCGCTTGGAAGCGATGGGCCTCCCAGTGGTCCGTCGGATGGTGGAGGTCTGGCCACTGGCTGCTCGTTTGCCCGGGGACCCACGTGTAGCCGAAATACTGGTCCGCACTGTCGTTCGCATACGAGAACGTCGATCCGGCAATCCTCCGCAGGTTCGAACGGCTCTCTTCCAGCGTCCCGACCTCACGCTGGCGAGACATCATCGGAACGAGCAGGAGCACGAGCAGTGCGATGCCGACGGAGCCAACCGCCGCATCAGGGATGGTGAAGCCTCTCCGAACCATCGCGAACCTCCAACTTGACCTTGCATCTTCAGGACCGGGTCCTGATAATCCTAACACACGTGGATCCGCACTCCCCACGGGAACGGATCGGAAATCTCCTAGAAATCCTCGAGGCCCACGATGACACCCCTTCGACTCTTCCCCATCGCGGCCATGATCGGCTCGGCCTCCCTCGCCCATGCCGACACCATTTACAGGGTCCTCCGCGTCTCGGGCTCCCAGGCTCCGGGGCTCCCCGCGGGTGTGCTCTTCGATCATCTCGGGGCCCCGAGGGCCAATGCCGATGGCTCGATCCTTTTCTGGGCTCGCCTCTCAGGGCCGGGCGTCACCACCGCCAACGACGCCTCGCTCTGGGTCGATCGTGGGCTCGGCCTCACCCTGCTCGCCCGAGAAGGCGATGCCGCACCGGAGATGCCCGGCTTCACCCTCGGCTCTCTCGAATACGCCGCCCTCAACGAGGATTCCTCCTTCGCCCTCACCGCCGAGTTCCACCATCCCACCTCGCCCCTGACCACCCGCCTCATGCTCCTGCACGAGGTCGGCGGAACGCTCATTCCCGTCGCGATCGAAACCACACCCATCGTCGGCTTTCCCGAGACCCATCCCCTCGATTCCCTCCCCATCGCCCGCCCCGGGCCCGACGGCATGGCCCGCTTCGCCGGGCACGTGCACGAGTCCACCAATGTCCTTCGTTCCGGGCTCTGGGTCGGCGAGCCCGGCGGCCTCTCCCTCTTCGCCAAGCAGGGGGACCTGCTCCCCGGCATGCCGGCGGACCATTCACTCGTCGCCTTCGAGCAGCCCGTCTCCAACGCCGCGGGCGATTTCCTCTTCCGCGCTTCCATGAACGCCCCCCAGGCGCCCATCACCCCCCGCCACGGGATTTTTATCCAACGAACGATCGGCGGCCCGGTGCTCGTCGCCCTCACCGATCTCGTGCCCCCGGTCTCTGGCGCCTCCTTCGCCGAGGTCTGCCCCGCCCCCGCCCTCTTTGACGACGACGCGTTCGTCTTTTGGGCCCGCCTGCACGGCCCGGAGATCACGCCCGAGTCCGACGCCGGGCTCTTCCACGCCGTCCCCGGGGGGGCCTTCTATCAGGTCGTGCCTCTGCTGATGGAGGGCGACGCCGCCCCTGGAATCGACGGGGTCGTCATCCGGAGGCTTGCCGCGGAACTCACCCACACCACCGGCGGGGCGTTCGCCTTCGCCGCATCGCTCGTCGGGCCGGGGGTCACGCACGAGAACAACACGGTGCTCTATCGTGCCGCCGCGCCGGGCGAACCCTTCGAGCCGGTCGTACGCGAGGGCGATGAACTCCCGGGCCTGCCGGGCGTCGAAGCCGCGGTCTTCAACGCGCCGATCCTCGGGCCGGGCGGAAGGCTGGCCTTCTTCGCCCAACTCCGCGGCGTTGCGGTCACGTCCGCCGACAACGAGGCGCTCCTTGCCGTCGATCCCGAAGGGACGCTCCGCGTCATCGCCCGCAAGGGCGACGAGCTCGAGATCGCCGGCACGCCGCGACAGATCCGCCGCATCGTGGCCGATGCCGAGGCGACCGGGCTCGGGCACGGGATGTTCAAGGCCTCGGGCTCGATCGTCTTCAAACTCGAGTTCACGGACAAATCGCACGCGATCGTGGCCGCGTCCGTCGGCCCCTGCCGCGCGGACTGCGAGGCGGACGGCGACCTGGACCTGTTCGACTATCTCTGCTTCCTGGACCGATTCGCGAACGGGGACCTCTACGCCGACTTCGAGGGCGACGGCGACCTGGACCTCTTCGACTTCCTCGCGTTCCAGCAGGCGTTCACGACCGAATGCCCGTGACGGTCGCGTGGCGCGTGGCGGGGCCGGCGCGGCTCATGCCGCCTCCTCGATCTCACCCTCGCCCCCTCCGCCTGCGAGCACGTCGAGCGTCGGCGCGCTCGCCAGCGGCTTGCCCTTCGCGTCGGTCAGCGCGACCCCGCCGAGCGTGCGGATGATCGGCACGGGGTTGGCGCGCTCGTGCGCTTCGAGCGCACGCTCCAGTTCTTCCCGCCTGGCTTCGGGGACCTCGTTCCACTTGCCGCGCCCGCGGCACTTGGGGAACCGTGAGCACCCCAGCCAGGGCCCGCGCAGCCCCGCGCGGAGGTTCAGCGGCGATTCGCACGTCGGGCAGGGCAGGTCCGTCGCCAGCGGCGGGATCGAGGGCGCGACAACCTTCCCCTTGCGATCCACGTTCAAGATCCCGTCGCAGGGGCTGACCTTGTCCCCGTAGCGCGAGCACCCGAGGAAGACCCCGAACCGGCCCGTCCGCCTCGTCATCGCCGACCCGCACTTGTGGCAGGCGACGTCGACGGTCTCGACCGCAGCCCGCGGCCGCCCTTCGCGGTCCACCGGGCTTGCGTGCTTGCACTCGGGATAGCGCGAGCACGAGAGGAATCGCCCGTTCTTCCCGAACCGATAGACCGTCGGGGCGCCGCAGTCCGGGCAGCGGAGATCATCGGGCGCGGGCGTCGTCTCCGCCTTGGCGTGCACGAGCGTCTCCTCCGCGGCCTTGAGGCTCTTTCGGAAGGGCCCGTAGAACCTGCGGAGCATCTCCACCCAGTCGATGTGGTCTTCCTCGACCTTGTCGAGTTCCTTCTCCATGTCCCGGGTGTAGCCCAGGTCCATGATGTCCGGGATCGCCTCGATCAGTTTGTCCGTCACGACCTCGCCCAGGTCCGTCGCGAAGAACCGGCGCTGCGTGAGTTCGACGTACTTCCGGTCCTGGATCGTCGAGATGATCGACGCGTACGTCGAGGGCCGCCCGATCCCTTCTGATTCCAGAACCTTGATGAGCCCCGCCTCGCTGTAGCGGGCCGGCCCCTGCGTGAATCGCTGGCGAGGCTCGATCCTCCACGCGTGCAACGCCTGGCGCTCGTCCACCCGCGGGAGCGTCGCCTCATCCCCCTGCGGGATGCCCGCGACCCGGTACCACCCGTCGAACGCCAGCACCCGCCCGGTCGACTTGAACAGCGCCCGTCCCGGGGCCTGGCCCCGGATCATCACCACCGTCGAGTCCCACTCCGCGGGCGTCATCTGGCATGCCACGAACCGTTCCCACACGACCTGGTAGAGCCGGAACTGATCGGGCGTGAGCGCCGCCTTCACCCGCGAGGGCGTCAGTTCCACGTTCGTCGGGCGAATCGCCTCGTGGGCCTGCTGCGCATCCTTGTTGCTGGACGTGAAGAAGTTGGGCTTCTCGGGGAGGTACGCCCCGCCGTAGACCGCACCGATGTGCCGCCGGGCCATCTCGAGCGCGTCGCCGGAGAGGTGCGTCGAGTCCGTTCGCATGTACGTGATCAGCCCGACAGGCCCCTCGCCCGGGATCTCCACGCCCTCGTACAACTGCTGCGCCGCACGCATGGTCCGCTGCGCGCCAAACCCCAGCCGCGTGCTCGCGGCCTGCTGGAGCGTGCTCGTGATGAACGGGGCCGGCGCCCGAACCTTCACCCGCCTGGTCTCGATCGACTCGACCGCCCACGCGAACGACGGATCCGCCTTCCCGCTCACCCGCCGGATCCACCGCGAGGGCCCGCGCCCGTCTTCCGCCTCCTCGCGATCGATCCGCGCGTCCCGCAGCCCGCACCCGCTCGCGACCTCCGCAAGCCGACCCGACAGGTCGTGCGACGTGGGATCCGCGAACGCCTCCGCCGCGCGATCCAGCCTCGCGCGGATCGACTCGTTGGTCAGCCCGGCGCTCTCCCCTGCGGCGCCGATGATCCCGTCTACGCGGATCGAGGCCTCGAACTTCTCACCCGCGAACTCGACCAGCTCCCCGACGATCACCCCGCGCGCCCCGAGCCACGCCTGCCGGTCCTTGACCGTCGGCCCGTTTCCCTTCTCGTCGCGCCGAGCGAGCAGCGCCTCCCACTCCCCATCGAGTTCCCCGGCCTTGGACGCCTGGAGCGTGAAGAACCCGCTGATCGACCATTCCTCGTCCGGGACGAACGCGCGGATCGCACGCTCGCGCTCCACCACCAGCCGCACCGCGACACTCTGCACACGCCCCGCACTCAGCCCCCGCGCAACCTTCTTCCACAGCAAAGGCGAGACCTGGTAGCCCACGATCCGGTCCAGGATCCGCCGCGCCTGCTGCGCGTTCACCCGGTCCTCGTCGATCGCGTGCGGGTTGCGGAAGGCCTGCTCGATCTCCTTCTTCGTGATCGCCGCGAAGATCACCCGCCTCGCCCGGCTCGACGGGATCCCCAGTTCCTGCGCAAGATGCCACGCGATCGCCTCGCCCTCTCGGTCAAGGTCCGTCGCGAACCACACGCCATGACCGGTTGATTCCGAGTCCTTCGCCGCCTTCTTGATGTCCCGGATCACGTCCTCGCGGTCCGGCGTCACGACGTACGTCGGGCGGAAGTCCTTCTCCAGGTCCACCCCGGGGACCGGGCTCTTCACCCCCTTGGGGTTCCTCGCCGGAAGGTCCCTGACGTGCCCTACCGATGCCATCACGTGGTATCCGGGGCCGAGGTACTTGTTGATCGTCTTCGCCTTCGCGGGCGACTCCACGATCACCAGGTCCTTCCCCTTCGCCTCGCCGGCGCGATACCCCTTGAACCCCCCCTTGCGACGGGGCGATCCGCCCGGTTTCGACTTCACGCTCTTGGCCATAACCCTCGTCATTCAGAACCTATCGGCCCAGATGCCAGCAAGGTTCGACCGTCAAGCCAAGCAACCCGCCCCTTTCCTGTCAAGTCTGTCCGGATCCTGTTCGCATGATTCCGCGCGACTTCTCATCACGATCATCCAAACACAATCCAAAAACTACCCTCTCACGCCGCTCTCGATCTCGGTGCGGCTCCTCTCCACGGCGGCTTCGGCGACGACGGAAACTCGTTCAGAGCGGCAACTTCGAGAGTTCCACCTCGATCCGCGCCACCAGCCGCCGAACCGTCTCGGGCCCGAAGTCGAACGTCAGCCCCGCGGCCTTGAAGAGGTCCGGAAGGGGCCTCGACCCGCCCAGAGACATCGCCCGCTTGTAGGCCGAGACCGCGTGCGGTTCCCCCTTCTCCAGCGAGTGGAGCCACAACTGCAGCGCCCCCAACTGGGCGATCCCGTACTCGACGTAGTACATGGGCACGCTGAAGAGGTGCAACTGACGCTGCCAGAGCCTCGGGCGATACTTCTCCAGCCCCGACCACGACACGCCGCGCCCGAACCGCTCATCGAGTTCCAGCCAATGCGCCTCGCGCTGGGCGTGCGTGTGGCCCGGGTTCTTGTAGATCCAGTGCTGGAAGGCATCGATCGTCGCGATCCAGGGCAGGCGGAACACCGAGTCTTCCAGTTGGCTCCGCGTCGCCCTCGCCAGGTCGCTCTCGTTGGGGTAAAGCCCCCCCTCCCCGCCCCAGTGGGGCATCGTCAGCAGCTCCATCGACATGCTCGCGACTTCCGCGAACTCGATCGGAGAATGGCGATAGTGCACGAGGGGGTCGCTCGCGCACAGCAACGAGTGGAACGCGTGCCCCGCTTCGTGCAGCATCGTGATCGCATCCCGGCTCAGCCCGGCGGCGTTCATGAAGATGAACGGCTTGCGATCCCGGTCCCGCATTGCCTGATAACCCCCCGGCGCCTTCCCCTTCCGCGAGTCCAGGTCCAGGCTCTCGCCCGTCTTCACACCCTGGCGGTTCGAGCCGTCCCCCAACGACGCGAGCATCGCCCCGAGCGCCGGGTCCAGCCGCTCGAACACCCGGACGCACTTGCGCATCAGGTCCGCCCCGCCCTCGAAGGGACGCAGCGGCTCTCTCCCCATCGGGTCCACCGCAAGGTCCCAGGGCCGCAGTTCCGGAACCCCCAGCGCCCGCCGACGCTGCTCGTCCTGCCGACGGACGAACGGCGCGACGACCTCCGCGCACGCGCGGTGGAACTCGCGGCAATCCTCCGGGGTGTAATCAAACCTTTTTTTGGACTTGAACGTCCACCCGATGTAGTCACCCAAGCCCGCGTTCCGGGCCACACGGTCCCGGAGCGAGACCATCCGGTCATAGATCGAGTCCAACCGGTCCGCGTCCTGCATCCGTCGATCCGCGACCACACGCCAGGCCGCCTCGCGCACCGCCCGGTCGTTGGACTCCTGATACCTCCCCATCTGCGGGAGCGTCTGCTCTCGCCCGTCGAACTCCACCGTCATCGCTCCGGCGACCTCCTCGAACTCCTGCGTCAGCCGGTCCAGTTCCGTCTCCAGTGGCACGTTCTCCGCGCGGAACAGTTCCACCTCCGCCCGCGTGTCCCGCGACAGGACCTCGTACCGCTCCCGAGGCAGCGGGAACCGCTCGAACAGCGAGGCCTGCCGACGATCCAGCTCGAACGCCCGTGGCTTGAGCCGCGGCGGGACCTGCTCGATGTAGCGCAGGAACGCGGCCCGCGCGTCCGTATCGCCCGTGTCGCACGTCGTGTTGATATGCAGCAGCGTGTGCGACTGCGCGCACGTCGCGTCGAGCTCGCTCCGATCCGCCAGCCAGCGCTCCAGGTCCGCCGGCGACTCGACCGGACGTGCCAGCAGCGAGTCAAACAGCGGGGCCACGGCGTCGAAATCCGTCGCGTCGATCGACCGGGGGACGAACGTGCTCATGCAAGGCTCCGATGGGTTGGAGTTCGATACAGCCCGCGAGGCCCATTGTTGCCGCCCCCCGCACAAAAAGCACGCCCCCGGGCCGGGGCCCGGGGGCGCGTCGTGCGTTCATCGATGCCCGGCCGCCTCAGCGGGCCATCAGTTTGCGGAGCGTGTCCTCCTGCTCCTGCATCCACTCCTCGAACTGCTCGTCGCTCATCCCGAAGACGAACAACTTGAAGTTCGGGTTGTTCTTCACCATCGACTTGATCTGGTTCAGCGCCTTGCGCGCCCGCGAGACGAACAGCCCTCGCTCGTTCTTATCCTGCGTCGACTGCGCCGCCTGGACCGCCTGCTGGTACGTGATCCAGTACTGGTTGATGCGGTTCTGGTCGTCGAAGGTCTTCTTGCGGAAATCCATCTGCATCCGCTCGCCCTTGCTCACCGGCCACGCGACGCCCTGCACACGCTCGCCGACCCACTCGAGCTCCGGGATGCCCATGAGCACCGACAGTTCCTGGATATTCCTCGCCGTCCCGCGCGAGAACTTGAACTTGGCCGCCTCCTCCGCGTTGAGCGTCAGCACCCTCACGCCGCCCTTGGGGTTCAGCACGTGCTCCCCGCTCGTCGCGTCCTGGTACCAGATCACATCCCCGTTGCTCGTGATCGTCGCCGAGAGCGCGCCGGAGGGGGGAGAGATCCCCAGCGTCTGCAGCTCCGCCTCGTCCGACGAGATCTGCATCGCCCGCATGATCTCCTTCGAGTATCCGCCGCGAGCCGAGATCAACTCCATCATGTGCAGGACTTCCTGCAGCCCGCGCCCCTTGACCGCGTTCAATGAGCCCGACCATCCCGTGCACGCGCCGTAGTTGCCTTCCGGCATGAAGTAGATCTCTTCGATGCAGTGCGCCGTCATCGCCGCCGCCGAGATCGCCGACTGGATCCACGCCACCGTGCGGAACTTCGGCTTGAACTCGTTGTGGATCACGTCCGACAGCCGCTGGATCTCCAGAAGGGCCCCGCCCCCGGAGTTGATCTGGAACACCACGATGTTGACCCCGTCCGCCTCGAGCATCGGGATCGCGCGGCGGATCGACTCCGCCGTCATGAACAGCCCCACCATGTCCTTGTCTCCGCCCTCGCCCAGCGTGATGATCGCCGCGCGCGGCTGGTGCCCGGAACGCCTCGGTGTCGCCGCCGCGGGCGCGATCCCGCCCGGCACGGCCGCCGGCGTCGCCGCGGGCGCGGGCTTCGGGGCCTCGGGCGTCACGGAATCCGTCCGCTCCACCCGGGAGTAATCCGCCGGGGAGTAGAACTGCTCCCGCTCCACGCCGCCGACGCTGACCTTGATCCAGACGTACCCGTCCACCTCGCGGACGATCTCGCCCTCGATCACCCGCCCGTCCTTCAGGTGAACCTTGTCCGCCTGCGCGGGCAGCGCCAGCACCGTCAGCGCCAAGGCCGCGGCGCCCGCAAGGGCCATGCGGCGAACCGCCTGTTCGATCGTGTTCCACAACGTTTTCATGTCGTGACTCCCTCGTCGTTCAGCGCCGGTCCTGGAGCTGCTGCAGTTTCAGTTGGTCCTTGATGATCTCGAGCGTTGCCGCGGAAGGCACGCCCTCCCGTTCCGGATTGACCGCCTCCTCGAACTTGCGGATCAGCGAGAGCATCTCATCGATCTTCCGGATCCGCTGCCCGCGGGCGCGGGTCCGTTCGTTGTAATCCCCGCGGATCGCGATGTCGTTGTACTCGCTCCACATCCGCCGCAACTGCCGACCCGCCGAGCCCACTCCCTGCGACCACGCGTCCATGATCCGGTCCGAACGCCCCTGCACGATCGTGTGGTGGTGCTCGATTCCCATCAACGTCAGCAGCTCGGGAAGCGTGTCCGCCGTTCCCTTGCTCAACTTCAACTTGTACGCCCATTCCGCGTTCAGCGTCAGCACGTCGTTGCCCGTCCCCTGCACCCGGGCTTCGAGCGTGTCGAGGTTCTCGTTCATCCCGTTGTCCGTCAGCGTGTATTCCCCCGAACCCGCCCGTGCCACCCGGCCCGGGTGATACACCGGCATGTCGCCGTCGAAACTCACCGCCAACTCATACTCATACGCCGCCATCGCACGGACGATCTCCACCGAGTGGCCCCCTCGGATCGCCATGCCCTCCGCGTGCCCCAGCCGCAGCGAATACTGCTTCTCCCGCACCACCGCGTCGCCCACCCCCTGGAACATCAGCGTCAGGTTCCCGATGCCTCCCATCTTCCCCTGGCTGTGGAAGTAGATGTCCGGCACGACCAGCGGCAGGAAACTCGCCCCGCCCATCGCGTTCTTCACCCAGAACACCACCTTCGGGGGCTTCTCCCATTCCGCCTGCAACTCGTTCGTGAGGATGTCGTCCATGTCCTCCGCACGCCACAACTGGTCGAACGCCGCCGCATCGTCCGGCGCCTTCTCGAACTCGTTGAGCATCCACTCGTTGTCCAACTTCACGATCACGATGTCCGGGCGGTGCGACTTCGCATCCTTCATCGCCTGACGCATCGGCGTCTGCGAGATGTCGAAACCGAACTTCCCGGTCAGGTTCATCACATACACCCGCGTCGGCTCCGTCGCCGTGCTCGATGGGATCGCCGGCGTCCCGCCCGTCCGAGGCGCGGGCGTCGGGGGGGTCCCCGGCGCGGGCGTCGCCCCGCGAGTGATCTTCGCGATCTCCGACTTCTGATACGTCATCTCCGACTTGATCGTCCCCATGTACACGATCGCCCGGACCTCCCGGTCCGTCTCCTCGACAATCGTGCACTCCAGCACCTTCCCGCTCGTGAACTCGATCGTGTCACGTGCCTCGCTCTGCTGCGCGACCGCCGCCGACCCCGCCAGCAGCATCGCCCCCGCGCCGACCCACGCCGACGACGACGCCACGAGACCCACCATGCCCACGACCGCAGCGCTGATCTGCTTCTTCATGCCGCTTCCCTCTGCCCGATCGCGGGCGATCTTTGCCTTCCCGACCAGCTCGGCTTCCCAGACCGCGTCGAAACCGCGGCCCGTTGCCTGTTAGACGACCCACCTCGACAAGAGTTCCAACGCCTCTTCTCGAGTCCTCACCCGCCCCTCCAGTTGAGCATCGTACACCCGACCAAGCAAGGTCTTGTACCGCGGCGAAGGCTTCAACCCCAGCCCGACAAGATCCTCCCCCGTCACCCAAGGCTCAGGGTTTCGGCCCCATGCCCTCGCCTCGGCCTCGATCTCCGTTGCCAGTCCCTCATCCACACCACGCAGACACCACACAGAACCCAAAAAAACAGCCTCGTCCGTCATCCGCCTCCGGGCCGCCACGCCCAGGTGCCTCCAGCCTTCCTGCATCACCACGACCAGCCTCAGCGTCCCCGAGAGTTCGCTCCGTTCCTCGTTGCTTAGGGCCAGCGAGCGTCGCAGACGATCGACGATCCCGTGCTCCGCCCGCCCGCCCGCGGACCGATCAAGGATCCAAGCCGCCAGCGCCGTCCCGAACCCCGCCTCTTTTCCCTCCAGGCACCCGAGCGACGCCAGCCGACGGCTCATCCGCGCGGTCTCCTCCAGCACCGGCGCATCCAGCCCAAGACCTTCGATCAGTTCCGCCGCCTTCACCCGCGTGGCGTGGCCCATCATCTTGCGGAGTTCCTCGCCGATCCGCTCCCGGCTGACACCGCTCAGGTCGCTCGCGTGTCGCCGGATCGAACCCGCCGTGGCCTCTTCGATCGCGAAGCCCAACCTCGCCGCCAGACGAACGCCCCTCAACGCCCTCAGGTGGTCCTCGGCCAGGCGTGCCTCGGGGTCGCCCACCGCCCGGATCAGCCGAACACGAAGGTCATCCTGCCCACCCACGAAGTCGATCACCCGATCCCCCTCCAGCGGGTCGAGAAACAGCGCGTTGATGGTGAAATCCCGCCTCCGGGCATCCGCCTCGGGCGTCGAGAACACCACGTGGTCCGGACGCCTCCGGTCCGAATAAGGCCCATCCGAACGGAACGTCGCGACCTCGATGCTCCGCCCGCCCTGCCTCACCAGCACGACCCCGAACGCCGCGCCCACCCGGGCCGTCCGCGAGAACACCGACTCGATCCGGTCCGGCGTCGCGTCCGTCGCCACGTCGAAGTCCTGGGGCTCGAGCCCGAGCAACTCGTCTCGCACGCACCCCCCCGCGAAGTACGCGACGTGACCGGCCTCGCGGAGGCGACGAACGACGCTCAGCGCGGCCTCGCGAGCCTCGGATACCATGCCGATCCTAGACCCTTCTCGTCCGCGCCTCGTCGAGGAACTCGATCCCCCGCCGAAGGTGCGGGATCACGATCGAGCCGCCCACCACCAGCGCGATGTCCAGCGCTTCCCAGATCGCCTCGTCCTCCAAACCCTCCTCCACGCACCGGTCGAGGTGGTACGCCACGCAGTCGTCGCACCTCAGCACCAGCGATGCCACCAGCCCGATCAGTTCCTTCGTTCGTGTGTCCAGAGACCCGGCCTGGTACGCCCTCGTGTCCAGAGCAAAGAACCGCTTGGTCACGAGCGTTCCCCCGTGCTCGTGGTTCAGGATCCTCGCGTTCATCCGGGCCCGGTAGTCTTGGAACTGTTCGTATCTTCCCATGGACAAAGGCTATCCGGTTGCACAGGATGGGTTCGGTTTGAGAGAAAATCCTCTTGCGTTAGCGGGCCCCGAGCGGTAGCCTGCACACCAAGAGGACTCCGGCGTCCCGTTCGGGGCTCCGGAAGGGCGATTCCAGCCCGGGATGCGTGGGATTCCGGGGGGGCTGGAGGCGTGGTTCGAAGGGGCCCGATCGGGCCGATGCGTGGTTCGAGTCATCCAGCGTCTTTGGTCGGGTGCGTCCGAAGTTCGGCGCCCCGCTGTGTTTGTTGATCGCAACACGAGAAGAAGGGAGTTCACTGTGGGAATCAAGACCGCTCTTTCCGTCGTCCTTGTCGTCGGCACCGCCGCCGCAGCCCATCCGTTCGACATCTCCAAGAAGCCCTCGTCGGCTCGCGGCCTCACGCCGCCTTCGGCCCCCACCCCCGAGGCCGCCAACTTCTCCGACAACTTCGACTCCTACGCCGCCGGTTCCAGCATCGTCGGTCAGGGCGGGTGGCAACTCTGGTACTCCGGCGGGTTCGATGCCACCGTCGTCAATACCTTCTCCAACTCCGCTCCCAACTCCCTCTCCGTCGCGCCCTCCGGCGACGTCGTCCAGGTCTTCAACATCGCCGGCGGCAAGTGGTCCGGCGGCGCGCACGTCTACGTCGATCCGGGTTCCCTCGGCGACGGGTACTTCATCGTCATGAACGGCTACGGGTCCGCCGCCACCAACAACTGGTCCGTCCAGGTCCGCTTCGGTGCCTCCGACGGGCTCGTCGAGTCCCAGTTCGGCTTCCAGACGACCCCCCTCGCCATCGGCCAGTGGAAGGCCCTCCAGTTCGATGTCAACCTCGACCAGGTGGGCAACAACCTCAGCATCTCCTACGACGGAACCACCTTCGCCAGCGGCCTCGACTGGCAGAACAACGTCAGCGGCGCCGGCAACCTCGCCATCGCCTGCTTCGACCTCTTCAACCTCAACATGTTCAACGCCATCTACTTCGACGACGTCTTCCTCAAGGGCGCCTGCTACGCCGACTGCGAGCAGGACGGCGACCTCGATGTCTTCGATTACCTCTGCTTCCTCGGGCTCTACGCCAACCAGGATCCCTACGCCGACTGCGAAGGCGACGGCGACTGGGACGTCTTCGACTTCCTCTGCTTCCAGGGTGCGTACTCCCAGGGCTGCTGAGCCCTGATCCCTCCGTCGGCTCCCAGGCCCGGGCAGAAGCATCTCTGCCCGGGCCTTTTCCTTGCGCCCGCTGCCTCACGATGTGCATTCACAACGGACCGGCCCGCATGTTTGGTAGACTGCGCCGGCCCGACAAGGAGCACGCCATGCGCCGTTCTTCCACCGCCCTCCTTCCCCTCCTTGCCCTCTCACTCCTCACAGGCTGCGTACCTTCCTCCCGCTACCTCACGCCAGGCCCACCCGCCTCCTTCTTCGCCCTCGGGCTGACCCAGGGCGAGGTCGAAGCGCTGACCGATCACGACATCCGCTCCCTCTACGAGCGCAAGCCCGCCACGACCATCCCGGCCGTCGTCGGCATCGCCCACCTCCAGGGCAAGGAGTACAGGTCCTACACCTCCCGCGGCTACGGACAGGGTGAGTTCACCCTCGTCTCCACCCGAGAAGTCGAAACCGAAACCGACATGCAGCGCCTTGCCTCGATGGCGCGCGTCCGCGCGCTCGCCCTGCTCAATCGCATGGTCATTCCCGAGAACATCTCCTCCCTCAAGGAACTCCGCTACGGTGCCGCCAGCGTCCATGCCGACGTCCTCCTCATCTACACCTTCGACACGCGTTTCGAGACCAGGACGACCATTCCCTTCCTCGGGTTCCTCTCCCTCGGCCTTGCCCCCGACGAGAACATCAAGGTCACCTCCACCGCGACCGCGGCCCTCATCGATGTCCGCACCGGCTACGTCTACCTCCTCGCCGAGAACTCCGAACGTCTCAGCAAGCTCGCCGCCGCCTGGAACTCCTCGAGTGCGATCGACTCGGGACGGAAACTCGCCGAGTCCCGCGCCTTCGCCGGGCTCGTCGACGAGATCGAGCGGGGCTGGGCGGGCGTGATCGAACGCCTCGAACCGACGCCACCCTGACCCGCCGTACACTCCACCCTATGCGATGGGCCCTCTTCTCCGATCGTGACCGCGCCGACGCGGCCGAACGCTTCCGCCGCGAGCACGAGGCCTGGCTCACCTGGGCCTTTGCCAGCGGCGCCGCTCTCCCACTCATCCCCCTCCGTCGCGTCGAGCCCGGCGCCGGTCAACCGGGCGGTGGCTTCGATCCGATGATGGCTCGTGGCACAGGCAGGCAACGCGCCGAACGCTGGTGGACGCTGGCGCTGGCGAGGGTCGATCGGCGTCCCAGGGGCATCGGAAATGGGTGAGCGCGAACGTACGACCATCAGCCGAAAGTGGTCCGCCAAGATGGCCCTCTTCCT
>JAANMX010000685.1_pt1 | contig 43136 bp, 40 predicted proteins | sample 7279681 | NCBI WGS metagenome assembly JAANMX01 (sample SAMN14094542, study PRJNA606508) | bioreactor metagenome | isolation source: A lab-scale SPAN reactor treating ammonium-rich wastewater day 351 | place: Ireland: Galway | collected 2018-01-01
GAGAATAAATAAGAGATAAAAAATAAACTGACTCATAACGGTGAAGTCCGAATGCTTGTCATAGTATAATGATGAGCAATGGATAATATCGTGGGAAGATTGCAATCTTCATTTTCCGCGCATCAGATTGATGTGCTTATTGGGTCATTGTTGGGTGATGCGCGCTTAGAATGCCGGTCAATTGGAATACGATCTCCAGTGACGGCACGATTTAGAGTGCATCATGGATTGAAGCAAAAAGAATATGTATTGTGGAAATTCAATGTCTTGAAAGAAATTGTGAATAAAGAACCATCTGAAATTTCATGGGATAACCCTAAAAGAGGTTTGCGTGAGATTTCTTGGTACTTTCATACTAAAAGTTTGAAAGAATTAGGTTTTCTTTATCATTATTTCTACAAAAATGGGACAAAGATATTACCGCACGATATATTTAGTTTTCTCAATCCAAGAATGATCGCGATTTGGTTTATGGATGACGGTTCTAATACCAAGGAAAGTTTTACATTGAGCACTCATAGTTTTTCTAAAGTAGCCCATGAGCAAATAGTAGAATTTCTGAGAAAATCATTCAAAATCAACGCGACAATTGTAAAGGATCGAACAAAGCTTAAGATAAGTATTGGAAGATATGATTTCCAGAAATTTATTGCTATTGTTGAGCCTCATATAATCCCTTCAATGATTTATAAGATTGCTAATCCCCGTAACGACTTGCTTGTTCACAGTTAAATGAACGGCAGAGTGTCCGTATAAGCGGATGCTAACACGTCAGTCCCGACATTGGAAAAATCGGGAAAGGTATAGTCTGTCCTGTCAGTAATGACAGATTAATTAATGTCAGACCGTGAAGAAGTTGAATAGATCGACTTTTTCACAATCTGAACCACTTCGAGTTTTTCGTCTATAAACAAATAATTAGATAGAAAGTCTGCCTCGCTCTGAAAAGGGTTATGGCGGATGAATCAATCACATCACGGCGGCTCGCCCAAATTTTGCAATAGCAAAATTTGGGCTGGTCAAGCTAACTAATATCGGTGAAATCCAGAAATGGACAACACCGAGGGAAGAGCAGAAACTATTAACAAGTAACAAATAACCCTAACTGGAATTTCTAGTTATAGTTAAGAGTTAACATTTAAAAGTTTTTAGCACACCCGTAGAGACTAAACGTTAGCAGTCCCTCACATGCGATCATGTAAGGGATGAAGTTATAGTCCAATGCACTTAGTAATAAGTGGTATCATGCGTGAGACAGGTTGGTCTCCTATCTACTGCAGGCGTTGATTCTTGAGGGGAGTCGCGAATAGTACGAGAGGACCTTTGTGAACGAACCTCTGGTCTGCCTGCTGTCCTGCCAAGGGCACCGCAGGGTAGCTAAGTTCGGAAGGGATAACCTCTGAAAGCATCTAAGAGGGAAGCCCACCCCAAGATTAGGAATCATTGAGATTCGTGAGAGATGATCACGTTGATAGGCGCTAGGTGTAAGCACAGTAATGTGTTGAGCCGAGGCGTACTAATAAATCAATCTCATCGGGAAATTTGAAAATCGCGGATTTTGCTCTCTTTTTTGCAATTGTTTACCTTTAGGATTTTCTTTGAATGTTTTGTGTTGGTGATTAAACGCCGTGGGTACACCCGATCCCATTCCGAACTCGGAAGTTAAGCACGGTAGTGGCGATGGTACTCTAAAAGGGGAGAGTAGCTAGTCGCCAACACAAAGCATTCAAAAAAAAGAGAGATCGCACGGATTCTCTCTTTTTTGCTATAATCTCTTTTATGGAGAAATTAGAGTGGTCAGTTAAAAGAAAACTAATTTATCTTTCAGGGTTGTTTCTATTTTTGTTTGTCGTAATTTTTTCTTTTTATTTTATTTTTTCCTACCAAAAACCAACTTGTTTTGATGGCCGGCAAAACCAGGGAGAAATCGGAATTGATTGTGGCGGGCCTTGCTCGCGTCTATGTCCTTTTGAGGTTAGAAATCCGATTATACATTGGAGCCGGTCTTTTGAAGTCTCTCCGGGAATTTACAGCTCTGTTGCTTTTATTGAAAATCCAAACATTAATGCTTCAGCGGAATCGGCGTCTTATGTTTTTAAGATAAGAGATGGACTCGGCAATGTTTTAGCGGAACGCGGTGGCGTTGTCTTAATACCAAATACTAGGACGATTGTTGTATTTGAGCCGAACTTTGAAATTAGTGGCGAAGTTTCTCGGACAGACTTTGAATTTACAAGCGAAATCATCTGGCATAAGGACGAGACTCGACCCTCGGAAATTCTTGTTGGTAGAAATTTTTTATCAAGGGAAGAGAGTGCACCGCGACTTGAAGCCCAAATTGAAAACCGCTCTATTTTTGACATCGATCGGCTGGAAGTTGTGGCCTTAATATTTGATGGCAATAAAAACGCCATCGGCGCCTCAAGAACTTTTTTGAACGATTTTAAAAAAGATAGCCAGGAGACTTTGATATTCACTTGGCCGAAACCTTTTGAGGTCCAGGAATTTGTATGCGAAAACCCGGTTGATCTGATGCTTGTTTTTGACCGTTCTGGCAGTATGGTCTTTGATAATTGGGACTTGGAGAATCCGGAACCCTTGAATTCTGCTAAGCGCGCGGCTTCAGGTTTTTTGGAAAAGCTGTTTTCTAATGTCAGAGGTGGCTTGGTGTCTTTCGCGACGGAGGCAACTTTAGACATTCCATTGACCGGAGATATCGCAAAAACTATGGAATCGGTTGCCAAAATATCAGTGCTAGCCGAAACTCCAGCTGAGGTTTGGACACAGGAAACCAATATCACTCACGGCCTTAACCTAGCGTTTCAAGAGATCTCTTCAAATTCTTCCGCTTCTTCCGAGAAGGTTATAATTTTATTTACTGATGGTGTGCCGACTCATCCTAAGACTATCGACCGCGCTGATTTTCCGATGGTATCTGCTCTAGAATTGTCCAAAAGAATAAAATCTGAAAACATAACTATTTTTTCAATTGGTCTCGGTGAAGAACAGATAGATGAAGAATTTCTCGCTTCTCTTGCCACGAGCCCGTCACATTATTTTGGCGCTTCTAAATCGGCCGACCTTTTTCCGATTTTTAGTTCTCTAGCCGAAACAATCTGTCGCGAAGCTCCGACTGCGGTTGAGATTATTACTAAAGAAATCTGACGATTAAAAGATTTTAAACTATGGGGGAATTAAGACCTATCGTACTGAAGGCCAGATCGTTTTTCGATATTGACTGGCTGTTATTATCGTCTGCTCTGTTAATCTCCGGCGCTGGTCTAGTTACAATGCATTCGTTTGTTGAAGAAAGCCCGTTCTTTAATCGGCAAATAATATGGCTTTCTATTTCTCTGATAGTTTTTTTCGCCTTCAGTCTTTTTGATTGGCGTTTTTTAAGAAGAAGTAGCGTTACCATATTGATATTTTTGATTTCTTTTTTAACTCTTTTCCTTCTTTTTTTTCTTGGTTCTACTGTTAAGGGTGCCGAGCGCTGGATTAACTTCGGAATTTTTTCTTTTCAACCAACCGATCCAGCAAAAATCGCACTGATCATACTTCTGGCCAAATATTTTTCTAAAAGGCACATTGAAATCGCTCACCTCAAGCATGTTTTAGTTTCCGGCTTTTACGCTTTTGTTTTGTTCCTGATGATTTTTTTACAGCCAGATCTTGGTTCGTCAATCATTATTTTTTTCATTTGGTTCGGAATGGTAATGGTTTCTGGTATTTCAAAAAAACACGTTCTGGCAGTACTTTTAGCCGCTTTTTTGTCACTAACTTTTCTGTGGTTTTTTGTTTTGGCTGACTATCAAAAACAACGCCTAATGACTTTTGTTAACCCACTAGCTGATATACAGGGCGCCGGCTACCACTCACTTCAGTCAATGATCGCTGTCGGTTCCGGTCAGTTTTTTGGCAAAGGAATTGGCTTTGGCACGCAGTCTAGGTTGAGATTTTTACCGGAATATCAGACCGATTTTATTTTTGCCGCTTTTGCTGAAGAGTGGGGTTTTTTTGGGGTTCTTATTCTACTTGGCCTTTTTGTTGTTTTTTTCTGGCGTTTGATTGTAAATTCAATTTATGGTTCGTCAAATTTTGAGATTTTGTTTGCCGCCGGTCTTTCTTTTTGGATAATAAGCCACTTTACTGTCCATGTCGGAATGAATATAGGAATTTTGCCAATCACCGGCATCACTTTGCCGTTTATGAGTTATGGCGGATCCCACTTACTCGCAGAATTTGCTGCGCTGGGAATCTTAATGGGCATGCGCAAATACAGGAGCGCTTTTCATAAGGACGAAAAAGAGGAAAAAATTTTAGTCTAAAGAGTTCAGAAGGATCGGAAGATAATGTATCCGGTCAAGAAAAAAGCCACAATGATTATTAAAATGAGAATTCTGTTGGCTGATTTTTCGTTTCTAGCCAACTTCTTTTTTATGAGCCAATTAGCCATTTCACTGGCAGCTCTCCTCACTCTGTTTGTTTCGTCTATCGTCTCTTCTTCCTCTAAAAATTCAACTTTGTTTTCTTCTGGGTTCATTTTGAGTTTTTTAAATTTTGTATAAACTTGAGGTTAATTCTACCATATTTTCCAATCTAAACTCGTCAAGAATCTTATTTTTTAATTCGGACCCCAATTTTTGCCAATCGCCTTTTTCTGATAACAAGTCTTGCAGAGCTTTTGTCAAATCTTCTTTTTCTCCGGGTGTGAAAAGTAGACCGTTTTTACCACTCTCAATTATTTCAGGGATCCCACCAACTTCCGAAGCAAGAGTCGGCAATCCAGCCAAACCGGCTTCTAGAATTACGTAAGGCAAACCCTCAGTTCTCGATGGTAGGACAAAAATATCAAAGGCCTTTAAGTACCTTTGCGCGTTTTCCACGTAGCCCAACAAAAAAACCTTACTCTTCAGATTGTTTTTTTCCATTATCTTTTCTAATTTCTTTCTTTCTTCACCTTTGCCACAAACGATTAAGATAGCACTTTCAAATTGGTTGGAAATTTTAGAGAAGGCCTCGATCAGCAAATCCACCCCTTTGTTTTTGTGAAGCTCGGAAATCGCGCCAATCCATAACCTGTCTTTTAACTGGGGCAAAAGCTTTTTTCGCGCTTCATCTTTTTCAAAAAACTCAATTGGCCGGATGCCGTTATAAATCAAACAAATCTTCTTTTTTGTCCCCGGCCAATTCATATCGTTTACGGTTTTTTTTGAAACAGCGATTGTTTTGTTGGTCATAAGAACTGTCAGCCATTGAAGAAATTTCCAAAGGAATTTTTGCCAGAAAAACTTACTGTCGTTGAAAGCCCAGCCGTGAGCAGTAAAGATAGTAATAGGGTATAGGGTATAGGGTTTAGGGTATAGAGAATAAATACGGGCGGAGAGGGCGCCGAGGAAGCCGATTTTGGAGCTGTTGAGGTGGATAATATTCGGTTTTTCTTTTTTATAAATTCGGATAAGCTCAAAAAAAAGAAGAAAATCTTTGAAAGGATTTATGTTCCTCTGAGAATTTTTTAATCGGATTGTTCGAATACTCTTTTCGGCCAATTTCTTTCCTAAAATGTCACCTTCACCGAAAGCGACGACGGTTTCAAAATCCTCTTTTGGCAAATTGGTCGCCAAGTCAAAAACATAGCGTTGCGCTCCTCCAAAATTACCCTTTGTAATTACGTACAAAACCCTCTTTTTTTGCCCTTTCCCCATTAGAGGTCTATCTTATTGGAACTTTGAGTTTTTGACAAGCTTCTAATATGCTGATACTTTAATCTTAGATTTGTCGCTCAGAAACTTCAGCCAGAGGAGTGCGAAATGCATGGAAGAAGGGGCAGAAAAAATGTTCAGGCCAAACACCGCCAGCGGGCATCGAGGTTTGTCAGAGATTGTCGGGAGAAGCTCGGCATATCTCAACGCGAATTCGGTCTGATTTGCGGTGTGACCTCACAGACCGTGGGCAATTGGGAGACGGGGCGCAGTGCAATGCCTTTGGATCTCATCTTCCTGCTGAAAGCTTACGTCGCTCGCCGGGAGATCGGATGGGTTGAGTTGTTCTTCTTTGGCATAGAATTTCCTGAAAAACCCAAGAGGGTGGTGAGGAAGAAGGATACGAAGAGTCATCAGGCCGGCAGGATTAGGACGAAAGCGGGACGAAGAGCAGGAAGAGCGGAACGACCCTGACAAAACAAAACCCCCAACAGGGGGTTTTACATTTTAAGCCAGTTTCTATAGTATAATTTTCTAATATGACTTTTTCGGGTAAAAAAGAAGCGTTTTTTCTGTTTTTTGGGGACTTACTAGTCTTTTTGGCTTCTCTTTGGCTAACTTTGTTTTTTAGATATCAGGAAATTCCCGGAAAGGAAGAATTTGTTAACCACCTAAAACCATTTTCGATACTTTTTGCGGTTTGGTTTTTAGTGTTTTTTATCGCCGGACTTTATGAAAAACACACACTGATTTTTCAAAGTAAGCTACCAAACACCCTTCTGCATACTCAACTGGCAAATATTGTTATCGCTATCACTTTCTTTTATTTCATTCCCTTTTTTGGCATAACCCCAAAGACTAATCTCTTCATCTATCTCGCTATTTCTTTCATCCTGATTTTGTTTTGGAGAGTCAAAGGTCAAAAATTTTTCTATACCTCCAAGAGGCAAAATGCCATGCTAGTTGGCCACGGTGAAGAGATGAAAGAGTTGAAAGAAGAGGTTAATAATAACGAACGTTACGGAATAAAATTTATTTCCTCTGTTGATTTAGAAGAAATCGATGGCTTGGATTTTAAAGAAGAAGTGCTCAAGACTGTCTATTCCGAAGAAGTATCAGTTATCGCTATAGATTTGAGAAGTGAAAAGGTCGAGTCAGTTTTGTCTAATTTTTACAACCTCATATTTTCCAAGGTTAAATTTGTTGATATGCACAAAGTTTACGAAGATATTTTTGACCGAGTTCCGATGTCGGTTTTGAAATACAACTGGTTTTTGGAAAATATCTCTACTGTCCACAATCCGACCTTTGATTTTGTAAAAAGAGTCACTGACATATTTGCCGCTTTGGTTTTAGGATTAGTTTCTTTTGTCTTTTACCCAATTGTCTTTTTAGCTGTAAAACTTGATGATGGTGGGCCGGTGTTTTTTGCCCAAAATAGAGTTGGTCAGAACAATAAGATTTTTAAAATTTTAAAATTTCGGTCCATGACTGTTGATGAGCCGAAAAAAATAACCAAAGTTGGTAGTTTTTTGCGCCGGACCAGAATAGACGAATTGCCCCAGCTCTGGAGTGTATTGAAAGGGGATTTGTCCCTAATTGGACCTCGACCGGAGATTCCTGAAATCGCTGAACTTTATGAGAAAAAAGTGCCCTATTATAATGTTCGCCATCTTATAAAACCCGGACTTTCCGGTTGGGCGCAACTTTACCATCAAAATCCGCCGAAATTTAATGCTGATTTTGATGAAACTAAAACCAAGCTTTCTTATGATTTGTATTACATTAAAAATCGGTCTTTGATGCTTGATTTAAAAATTGCTTTAAAAACTCTGAAGGCGCTTTTTATGACAAGTGGAATTTAATTTTTTTAAAATAGAAAATGGAAATAAACAAAAAAGTGGTAGTAACCGGAGGCGCGGGATTTATTGGAACTAATCTGGTTAAAAGACTCTTGTCCTCTGGTTTTAAAGTTGTAGTTTTAGACAACTACGCCGGCGGTAAAAAAAAAGAACGTTTTCAGTCAGGCGCAGAATATGTTGAGGGTGATATTCGTGATGAAAAAATTTTATCTGAGGTTTTTAAAGGTGCCAATGGAGTTTTTCATCTCGCGGCTTTGCCAAGGGTCGCTGATTCTGTAGAAAAACCGAAAGAAACTCACGATGTCAATGTGAATGGAACTCTTGCGGTTTTATTGTCAGCTAAAAAAGCCGGAATTAAAAGGGTTGTTTTTGCTTCTTCCAGTGCCACTTATGGTCAGCTATCAGAAGATAAATATCCGGTCAAAGAAGACAATATAGTAAAATCCCCGATTTCTCCTTATGGGTTGCATAAATTGGTAGGTGAACATTATTGTAAAATTTTTTCTAGGGAATTTGGTTTAGAAACAGTTTCCCTGATCTATTTTAATGTTTATGGTGAATATGCTGATCCGGATGGGGCTTACGCTTTGGTTATCGGACGTTTTTTAAAACAAAAGCAAGAAGGCAAGCCAATGACAATTTGTGGCGATGGCGAGTATTATCGAGATTATGTTCATGTTGAGGATGTTGCTAAAGCTAATATTTTGGCGATGGAAAGTAAAATGGTTGGAGGTGGAGAGACTATAAACATTGGTAGCGGTCAGGCTTTTTCCGTAAAACAAATTGCTAAAATAATTGGCGGAGACTGCGTTTACGTCCCTCCAAGACCGGGAGATGTGCTTTACACTTGCGCTGATATTTCAAAAGCTAAAAGCGTTCTAAAATGGGAGCCGAAAATTATGCTTGTGGATGGAATAGAAAGTCTTAAAAAAACATATTTGTAAGACCGTATTTTTTAATGTATAATCGCCGAACAAGTTTTTATTTTTTTGTTTTTTTTCAAAAATGTTTTCAAGCAATAAATATATTATTTTTTCTGTTTTACTGCTTTTTTTGTCAACTGGACTAGCGTTTTTTATTGTTCGTACAGAAGGTGAAAACTCTAGATTCGCTTTTCGTTTCGGGCTTGATTTGAAAGGTGGCAGTCATCTGGTTTATGACGCTGATGTTTCTGGTCTGGGAGACGGAAGGAGTGTGGATGATGCCATGTCGTCTTTGAGAGAAGTGATTGAAAGGCGAGTAAATATTTTTGGAGTTTCAGAGCCAATCGTTCAGATTGAGAGGGGCGGTTTAGCAGGAGAAGAAAATCGACTTATTGTTGAATTACCTGGGATAACTGATCTCAAAGAAGCCGTTCAACTTATCGGAAAGACTCCGCTTCTGGAGTTCAAATTGATGTCGGATGAATCTTCCGTCGAGCCAGATTCCGAAGGAGAAATTTTAATGAACCTCGAAGAAATTTTTGTTGATACTGGCTTGACTGGCAGAATGCTTGATAGAGCGCGATTGGAATTTGATCAAACAACCAGAGAGCCAATAGTACTAATCTCTTTTAATTCCGAGGGGCGGGCTTTATTTGCTGAAATTACAAGAAACAACATTGGCAACCCGCTCGCCATTTTTCTAGACGGTGCGCCAATCTCCGCTCCGATTGTCAGGGAAGAAATAAGAGACGGGAATGCCCAAATTTCCGGCAATTTTAGTCCGCAAGAGGGTAGAGACTTAGTGCGTGATTTGAATTTCGGGGCTTTGCCGGTGCCGATTGAATTAATTTCAACCCAAAGCATCGGTGCTTCTTTGGGTGAGAAAATATTGGATGAAGGAGTTAGAGCTGGGGTCTTTGGTTTTGCTTTAGTTGTTTTATTTATGATTGTCTGGTACCGACTGCCCGGATTTTTGGCCTCACTTTCTCTTGTGGCCTACGTCATTTTAATGCTGGCTTTATTTAAACTTATTCCGGTAACTTTAACCGCTGCTGGAATTGCCGGATTTATTTTATCAATCGGAATGGCGATAGACGCAAATGTTCTTATTTTTGAGAGAATGAAAGAGGAATTAAGGTCGGGTAAAAAAAGAGAGCAGGCGATCAAGGACGGTTTTTCCAGGGCATGGCTTTCGATAAGGGACAGCAACGTCTCCAGCTTAATTACTGCTGTTATTCTTTTCTTTATTGCCACCTCGCTCGTCAAGGGCTTTGCTCTGATTTTTGGTCTCGGTGTTTTGGTTAGTATGATTTCGGCGATTTCCATTACTAGGACCTTTCTTCTTGCAGTAGCGACTGAAAATCCGAAAACTGATTTTTTATTCGGTAGCGGAACAAAAAAATCTAAATAATTATGATTGTCATCAAATACAAAAAAATATTTTTGGCGGTTTCCGGTCTTTTAGTCGTTCTGTCTTTGTTTTTGGTTTTGTTTGTTGGTTTAAATATTGGTATTGATTTTCGCGGCGGGTCAATTTTGGAAGTCCGGTATCAAGATAGTTCACCCTCTCTTGAAGAATTGAGAATAGCTGTCGCTTCTGTTGAAAGCATAGAGAGTTTTAGTTTGCGAGATTCGGATGAAGGAAGGTTTATCCTAAGGACAGATTTTATTTCCGATGACCAGAAAAAGGAAATACTTTCAGCAATGACTTTTGGTGACAATTTTGAGCCGTTGGAAGAACGATTCAGCGCTGTTGGTCCGCTTATTGGTGACGAATTAAAAAAGAAGGCATGGGTCGCTATCGCTGTTGCCATTGTGGCTATTATTCTTTTTATCGCTTTTGCATTCAGGAAAGTTTCTGTCGGCCTACCTATTCAAGGCGGGGTGTCTTCTTGGAAATACGGCTTTGCGGCTACCATTGCCTTGGCCCATGACATTATAATTCCGCTCGGGATTTTTTCTCTTCTCGGTCTTTTTATGGGGGCGGAGGTTGATGTGCTTTTTGTGATGGCGCTTCTAGCTATTCTCGGTTTTTCAGTTAACGATACCATTGTGGTCTTTGATAGGATTCGCGAAAATTTGCGACTTAATCAAGAAAACAATCTTAAGGAAGATTTTTCTTTGACCGTCGGTAAGAGTTTGAACCAAACTTATGTTCGGTCTATCAACACCTCTCTAACTACTTTATTGGTGCTTTTAACCTTGTTCTTTTTAGGCGGGGAAGTAACCAAAAATTTCACTTTAGTTCTGATTGCCGGCGTTATTGTCGGAACTTACTCCTCTATCTTTCTGGCCTCCCCGCTTCTAATTCTGATGGGTAATTTGAAAAAAAGGACTTGACAAAACCACTATTTTTTGCTAGGATATAAGTAGAGTTTAGAGGGCCTGAAATTATGGCTTACATATGACTTGTTCTTTAAGAAAAGATTTGTCACACGAATTGTCCTTCTTCTTCGGGTTTCGGCGCGGAGTTCAGAAAAATAATTTCTGGATTGCGCGCCGAAACTTGGCTCTTGTTGGTATGTGGCCAGCAAGGGAATTCAAACTCGATGCTCTTAAATCCTAGCAAAAACTGCAGGTAGAGCGAAGGAGAAACCCATGATCAGCATGTGCAACGTCGGCACCGTCACCGCCAGTAGGGAAAAGATGGTGAGGATGCTCGCGGAGGCGGCGTTCCGTGAGGCCATTTTCGTGGTGGCCAGTGCCAACTTGGCACGCAGCTACTCGCCGCCCCAGCTCCTCAAGCAGATGGCGAGAGCGGCGATGGGATCCAATGATCCTGTTTCCCCAAACATCGTTGTCAAGGAAGACGGCGATAACCATCTGGCTTCGGGTAAGGGCTGCTGCCCCATACTCGGTGGATGGCTGGTCCTCGAGGCGAACATCGTGTACAGCGATGATTCCCCCGGGAATGACCCGAAAGATCTGGAGGACCAGGAGCCGATCATCGACGAGGTTCGCCTCGTGTCGGTGACGGTCCGTCTCTACGATCAAGCAGTGGTCATTCCGGCGGAGCTTCTAGAGCAGAGCTTCAACGCACTCTGCGAGGCGGAGAATTTCCCGGCTGAGCTGATGAAGCTGGACGCTGAGCTGTGGAAGCTCCCGCCGGCCCGCCGTTTACCGAGTCGATCACAACCGAGTTGAGGTCACGTCACGACCTCAACTCACAAGCCCCCCTGCGGTTCGCCGCGGGGGGTTTCTTTTTAACCCTAACCCCTATTAGCTATACCCTAAACCCCAGTTTTGCTTGACACCAATTTTCTATCGTCTATACTACTACCACCTCTTAAAGTAGAGGTGGGTTCTTTGAAATGTCAAAATAGAATGTATTCAAAAAATAAGTGCAAGTTAAATAAAATTCCAAAAAATTAGCTAGGAAATCAAATTAGAATTATAGATTAGAGATTATAAATTCCGCGCCAAGCGCGGTGGTATTATCTTTTGTTTTGTTCCGTTCTAAAAGATTTGTTAAACAAATCTTAATTAAGAGTTTGATCCTAGCTCAGGATGAACGCTGGCGGCGTGGATAAGGCATGCAAGTCGAGTGGGTTTAGACCCACGGCAGACGAGGTAGTAACACGTAGGTACGTACCCCAGAGTCGGGCATAATTCGCCGAAAGGTGAGCTAATTCCCGATGGCGTGGAAACACTAAAAGAGCAATCTGCTCTGGGAACGGCCTGCGGGCTATCAGCTAGTTGGTAGGGTAATGGCCTACCAAGGCTTTGACGGCTAGGGGAGCTGAGAGGCTGACCCCCACCGATGGTACTGAGACACGGACCATACTCCTACGGGAGGCCGCAGTCGAGAATCTTCCGCAATGGGCGAAAGCCTGACGGAGCGACGCCGCGTGGTTGATGAAGTCCCTTTGGGACGTAAAAACCTTTTATCGGGGAGAAAGTTTATTGATAGTACCCGAAGAATAAGGGGCCTCTAAACTCGTGCCAGCAGAGGCGGTAATACGAGTGCCCCAAGCGTTATCCGGAATTACTGGGCGTAAAGGGTGTGTAGGCGGTTCTATTAGTCCCCTGTTAAATTCCTCGGCTTAACCGAGGGCCCGCGGGGGAAACGGTAGAACTGGAGGATGTGAGAGGTCTATGGAACTCATGGTGTAGGGGTGAAATCCGTTGATATCATGGGGAACACCAAAAGCGAAGGCAATAGACTGGCGCATTCCTGACGCTGAGACACGAAAGCGTGGGTAGCGAACGGGATTAGATACCCCGGTAGTCCACGCCCTAAACGATCTTGACTAGCTTTTCGGAGTATCGACCCTCTGAGAGGCGAAGCTAACGCGTTAAGTCAAGCGCCTGGGTAGTACGAGCGCAAGCTTAAAACTCAAAGGAATAGACGGGGACTTGCACAAGCAGTGGATTATGTGGTTTAATTCGATGGTAAACGAAGAACCTTACCCAGGTTTGAAACCCTAATGAATCCAGTTGGAAACAGCTGGAGTCCGCAAGGACATTAGGGCAGGTGCTGCATGGCCGTCGTCAGTTCGTGGTTTGAGCTGTTCCCTTAAGTGGGGTAACGAACGCAACCCTCGTCGTCTGTTACAAGTGTCAGACGAGACCGCCCACCACTAAGCTCGGAGAGCTAAGTGGAAATTCAAAGTATCAAAATCTAAACTCTAAACAATCTCAAAATCCTAATTTTAAAATTTAAAACGGATTTCGTTTAAGATTTATAAATTTGGTTATTGGAATTTATTTAGAATTTAGGATTTAGAAATTAGAATTTCCAAACTAACTCTGTTAGTTTGGTGGTGGGAGGAAGGCGAGGATGACGCCAGGTCAGCATGGTCCTTTGACGCCTGGGGCTACACACATAATACAATGGCGGCTACAGAAGGTCGCGACGGAGTAATCCTGAGCCAACCCTTTAAAAGCCGCCCCAGTTCGGATTGGGGGCTGCAACTCGACCCCATGAAGTTGGAATTGCTAGTAATCGCGGGTCAGCTATACCGCGGTGAATACGTTCTCAAGTCTTGTACTCACCGCCCGTCAACTCAAGGGAGTTGGGAATACCCGAAGCGTCACTTTTGTGGCATCACGGTAAGCTCAATAACAGGGAGTAAGTCGTAACAAGGCACGGGTAGCGGAAGCTGCTCGTGGAATATTTCAAATTGAACAACCCTCACTTCGGTGGGGGCTACAGTCGATATTGTACATCTCGATCGAGTGTACAATGGTTTTCAAAACCTAAATTGAATGACAGGTGTAGAAAGATACACAACAAAGACCCTAAATTATTTTACTTTGTAAAATGATCGGGCTAGAACGGAACAAAACAAAGGATAATAAACAAAAAGCAGTCCAGACTTGGATTGCTTTTTGTTTTTAAATGTGTTAGTATGAAAAAGGATTAGCGCTTGTTGTAAGTGCTACATGTGAAAGGACTCTTCGCAACAAAGAAGGAGGTCATGATGGCCACAATCAGATGGGGAAGGGTGAGAGCAATGAGGAATCTTACCAAGACCAAAGCTGGTCAGGCAGCTTTGATTGAAAGGCATCTCGGTGGTTCTGGTGCGGAAAGTGAGAAAAAGGAGGAGTGGCCCCACCCCGCCCTCTACTGTTCGACCCACAAGACGCTTCTCCAGATGGATCCTTACACCGGAGAAGAGGTCTGCACAGAGTGCAACCCTCGATACTGGTCTTGAAGTCGAAGTGTCTCACTCGCCTCCGTCTAGACGGGGGCGTTTTCATTTGACTTATTTTGTTAATTGTTGTATCCTATTAGAAGATTCCCAGCCAATGACGGCAGGAATAAAGAAGAAAGGAGCTCTTCGTGGGAAAAATCAAGCGTCTAATTCGAAACGTTCTTCTTCTCACTGTCTTCTATATTTTCTTCGGGGCTTTGACTGTGGTGATCGTCGTTGACGACGCCCGAAAGCCCGTCGTCTATGTTTCCGTCCCCACCGGTAAGATCGTGCAGGTGGAGATCAACGGCAAGAAAGTGCCGTTGGAGGCAATTGAGGGAAGGCGTCGGTACCATCGGGTCTGGGTTGGACCTGAATGGGGGAAGTGAATTAATATATGAGCCCCGCGCGCTTGCGCGCGGGGCTCTCTTGTTTTTGAGAGTTTTTTTTGTTAATTTTTAATTGCGCGCGTGTAGCTCAGGCTTGCCCGCCTATCAATTTTGACATCAATAAATATATTTTTAATTTCTAGAGTGCGCGTGTAGCTCAGTTGGTAGAGCATTCGACTGATACTCGAAAGGTCCCAGGTTCGATCCCTGGCACGCGCACTTTGGACGGTAAATAAAGTATTTAAAAATTGATGGGCGGGTGAAGGTAGAGCATTCGACTGATACTCGAAAGGTCCCAGGTTCGATCCCTGGCACGCGCATTGGTTTTGATTGGGCATGTTCCATATCAGCTTTACCAGTCTTTTTCGTTGCAAAAAAATTCTTTAATGGCAAAGTAAGTGTGTGGGCAAGTGGCGGAATTGGCAGACGCGCACGGTTCAGGGCCGTGTTGGAGCAATCCAGTGGGGGTTCAACTCCCCCCTTGCCCATTCGGTAAAAAAGTAAGTTTTTATTTAGTTCGGGCTGTAGGATAGTGGTAGTCCACACGCTTCGGGTGCGTGAAGTCCGAGTTCGATTCTCGGCAGCCCGACTTTTTCGAAAATTTAATAAACATCGGACGTCAGACGTCCCTTAATTGGATTAGGTGTGATATAATACTGGCTAAACGTTAAGTATGATATGGATTTGTATCATGTTCTAAATAGAGGGGTGGATAAAAGAAAAATTTTTCTTGATGACAAAGATCATCTTCGTTTTATTCATGACTTGTTTGAGTTTAATGACAAGGAGTCAGTTAACAATGCTTTTTTCTCTTTTAACAAGGTCTCTCAACAATATAATGATGTCGGACGTCCATTAATTGAAGAAAGGCGAAGGCCGAGAAAGTTATTGGTTAAAGTTCATGCTTTTTGTTTAATGCCCAACCATTATCATTTATTATTATCACCGAATATTGAAAATGGGATGTCGCTATTTATGAAAAAACTTAACGGCGGATACGCTAAATATTTTAATGAGAGATATGAAAGAAAAGGAGCTTTATTTGAGTCAAGATATAAAAGAGTTCTAGTAAAAAATGATTCACACTTCATTCACCTACCTTATTATATTCACCTAAACCCTCTTGATTTGATAGCGCCGGAATGGAGAGAAGGAAAGTTGGAAAATTATAATAAAGCAATGAAATTCCTGGACTCTTATAGATGGTCAAGCCATTTAGATTATCTTGGTAAGAAAAATTTTCCTTCTGTAACTCAGCGAGGGGTTATTTCGGATTTTTTTGGTGGTTCTAAGGATTATAATAGAAGTATTAAAAATTGGTTAAAAGATTTAGATTTAAAAGATTTTAAAGAATTTACCTTAGAATAATACGAGGGATGTCAGACGTCCCTTAATTGAGATATGAATTATAAAGAATATTTTAAAGGTAAAAAAATTACGGTGATTGGACTGGGGATTCTTGGCAGAGGAGTCGGTGATATTAAATTTTTGGCTGAACATGGAGCGGTTTTAACCGTTACCGATTTGAAAACCAAAGAAGATCTTGTTTCCTCTTTGGAACAACTTAAAGAATATGACATAACGTATTCTTTGGGCGGTCATAAACTTGATGACTTCAGAAGTAGAGATTTGATTATAAAGGCGGCTGGTATTCCGCTTGACTCGCCTTTTATTGCAGAAGCTGAAAAAAACAACATTCTGGTGAAGATGAGCACCTCGCTTTTTGCCAAATTTTTTCCGGGCACAATTATCGGCGTAACCGGTACAAGAGGAAAGTCGACCGTAACCGCCATGATTTATGAAATATTAAAAGCCGCTGGTAAAAAAGTTTTTTTGGGAGGCAATGTCAAAGGTGTTTCAACTTTAGCACATCTACCCAAGAGTACTCCGGACGAAATTGCGGTTTTAGAATTAGATTCTTGGCAACTCCAAGGGTTTGGTGAAGAAAAAATCTCTCCGCACATCGCGGTTTTTATAACATTTTTTCCGGACCACCTGAACTATTACAAAGATGACTTAAACGCTTATTTGAAAGATAAGTCGTATATTTTTTCTAACCAAAAAGAAAATGATTTTTTAATTCTTGGTAGTCAATGCGCCGGTCTAATAAAAGACAATTATGAATCAAAAGCTCGGGTTTTAATAGGAGATAGCAAGGATTTGCCGTCAGACTGGAATTTAAAAATTCTAGGTGAGCACAACAGATATAATGCTACTCTGGCCATGTTGGCCGTGGAGTCTCTAAATATTGACCGAGCGATTGTAAAATCGGCTTTGGAGTCTTTTTCAGGCGTTCCGGGGCGTTTAGAGTTTATGAAAGAAATTAAAGGAATAAAGATATATAATGACACCACATCCACTACTCCAGAAGCTACGATTGCCGCTCTTGAAGCCCTAGGAAATGAAGGGAAAAAAAATATTGTTTTGATCTTCGGGGGCAATGATAAAGGACTAAACCTTACAGGGCTTTTGGATGCTTTACCAAGGTTTTGTAAGAAAATATTTGTTGTCCCGGGTAGTGGCAGTGATCGTTTGCCGACAGAAATTGACGGGCTGGGTTTAGAAAGAGTTAGGGAACTTAAGGAATCTTTAGAAAGGTCTTTTAAGGTTGCCAATTCGGGAGACATCATTCTTTTTAGCCCGGCGTTTACATCATTTGGTCAATTCAAAAATGAGTTTGACCGAGGAGAGAAATTTGTGGATCTGGTTAACCAGCTTTAAGAAGAATTTTCTCAAGTTTTGTTTTCGAGTATACTTTGATTATGAAAATCCACTTCATAGGTATAGGCGGGATTGGTATGTCGGCAATTGCTCAATTTTTTCTATCCGAGGGGCATGAAATTTCTGGTTCTGATTTGGCGCCGTCAAAAGTAACAGACCTCTTAACATCAAAAGGTATAAAAATATTTTTTGGTCACAGCACTGAAAATCTACCAGATGATGCAAAGCTTGCTATCTACACCACGGCAATTGACCCAAAAAATCCAGAGCTTGAAAAAGCAAGACAATTAAATATTAAAACAGTTTCCTATGCCGAAGCTCTGGGAATGATTTCAAGTGGCAAATTTACAATCGCGGTCGCCGGCACTCACGGCAAAACAACAACGACTGCGATGATCGCAAAAGTTATGGTGGACGCTGGTTTGTCGCCGACCGTGATTGCCGGCTCGATCTTGTCGGATTTTGGAAGTAATTTTTTTCTTGGCGCCAGCCAAAATTTTTTGGTTGAGGCCTGCGAATATCGCCGAACCTTTCTTCATTTGAATCCGAATATTTTGGTTATTACAAACATTGAAGCCGATCATCTTGATTACTATACAGATTTGTCAGATATTCAAAATGCCTTTTTGGAACTGGCAAAAAAACTTGCTAAAGACGATTTTTTAATTTGCAACATAAACGACCCGAATTTAGAGCTAATAATAGACAATCCGGAAATTGAATGTAACATCGTTGATTACCATTCACTCAAGGCCGAAATGCCGAGTCTGAAAGTGCCAGGACGGCACAATGAAGAAAATGCCAAAGCGGCTTTGGCGGTCGCGGCGGTTTTTGAGATTTCTGGAGAAGAAGCCAAGAAGTCTCTTGAAAATTTTCAGGGGACTTGGCGGCGTTTAGAGCGGAGGGGCGAAACTGACAAAGGAGCGATTGTTTATGACGATTACGCTCATCATCCAACTGAAATAAGAGCATCGGTGTTGTCGCTTAGAGAGACTTTTCCGGACAAAAAAATCATCGTTGCTTTTCAGCCGCATCTTTACAGTCGGACAAAATTTTTTCTCGAAGAATTTGGAAAAAGTTTCGATGATGTTGAGGAGGTTATTGTTGCTCCGATTTACGGGGCAAGAGAAGAAATAGACCCTAGCGTTAGTAATGAAAAATTGGCGTTTGAAATCAGAAAACGGGGACAAAAATCTACGGCAATTAACGATTTTGGAGAAATCGCGAAGTATCTGCTGGAAAATTTTGATAATCAATACGTTATTGTTACAATGGGTGCTGGAGATATCTATAAAGTTACTGAAAAAATATCAGCTAAATAAATTTCAAATGAGAACCAAAATAAACTTAATTATCGTTGCCGGTCTTTTGACAGCCATCCTTCCTTTTCTGGGTTTCCCTCAAAAATTCAAAAATCTGCTTTTCCTTTTGTTTGGAGTTCTTGTTTTTATTTCGGCCTATTTAATTGCTAGAAAAAACGCTTTGACCGGCCGGGCTAGCAGAATAGAATTTGAAACACGCGCCCTTGATAATTCGGAAGAGAACATTCAGAATCCTGATCAGGATGAAAATTTTTCAGTTTTGGAAAATGAAAAAAAACAAGAACAGACAACAAATTTTTAAAACAAAATTTTTTTTGGGTTTTGTTCTGCTTGCTTTCGGGCTGGCTTTTTATCTTTTGGCGCCAAAATTGTTTTCAGTCAGTTATCAAAGGGGAGATCTAAATAATTTTATTGAAGAGGCAAAGGTGGGGAAGGCCCTGCTCTTGGCTTCCGAGGATGAAGTTTATCTAAAGACTCCTGTCCCGCTAAAATCTATATATATGACAAGCTGTGTAGCTTCGACATCCTCCTTTAGAAATAATCTTTTGGATTTTTTGGAAACCACCGAGCTTAATTCGGTTATCATAGACATAAAAGATTTTTCTGGAACTCTTTCATTTAAACCCGAAGATCAAAAACTTTTGCATGCTTGGGAAGCGGCTCGTTGCGGGACCTTGGAAATGAAAGATTTTATAAAAGAGCTTCACTCTAAAAATATTTACACCATCGGGCGGATTACGGTTTTCCAAGACCCACACATGGCTAATTTGAGACCGGATTTGGCAGTTCAAAAAAGAAGCGACGGGTCAATCTGGAAAGATTTCAAAGGTTTGTCTTTTACTGATCCCGGTTCTAAAGAAATTTGGGATTATCACATTGATATTTCAAAAGAGGCAAGAAAAATAGGATTTGACGAGCTGAATTTTGATTACATAAGATTTCCTTCAGATGGACCGATGAAAGATATAAAGTTTCCGATAAGTGGCGAGAGGTCGAAGCCGGAAGTCTTGGAAGATTTTTTTGAATATTTGGACGGCGCTTTAAAAGACACCGGAGTTATTTTATCCGCTGATTTATTCGGCATGACGACAACCAACACTGATGATTTGAACATCGGTCAGGTTTTGGAAAGAGCCATGCCTTATTTTGACTACATTGCCCCGATGGTTTACCCGTCCCATTATCCGTCCAATTGGAATAATTTTGCCAATCCGAATCACTATCCTTATGAGGTTATAAATATTTCGATGAAAGAAGCTGTTCGGCGTGCCACCTCTGCCACGACTCCGGTAAAGACTAAATACAACAAACCGATAATGAACAAAGTGGCTGAATTTGATTCGGAAAGACAAGCAACAACCACGAGAGAGGTCTTTAGCGGGTTGTATGACAAACCGGTTTATGACGCCAATATTATGCGCCCATGGCTCCAAGATTTTCGTTATGGAGGAGAGTACGGTCCGGATGCAATAAAAGCGCAAATTCAAGCGACTTATGATGCCGGACTCCATTCTTGGATGTTTTGGGACCCGGCTAATCGCTACGAAAGTTTAAGAGAGGTTTTGAAACAGGGACTGCCATAATCCAGACACCACCTTTTTTAACTGCTATAATAATTAGCAGGTTTATGAGTAATCAAGACAACAAAGTAACTTATTTTGCCGAAACTGATGCGCGAGGCAGAAGAGTGCCGTTTGGTATTAAAGCTAAAGATAGAGCTCGGCATATTTATATTATCGGTAAGACCGGAATGGGAAAGTCCACACTTCTTGAGAATTTGGCTATCCAAGATATAAAGAACGGCGAGGGTTTGGCTTTTATTGACCCGCACGGCAAGACCGCCGAGCTGCTCTTGGAATATGTGCCGAAAGAGAGAATTGAGGATGTTGTGTATTTCGCGCCTTTTGATATGGACTACCCAATTTCTTTCAATATTATGGAAGATGTTGGATATGACAAACGACATCTAGTTGTTTCTGGATTGATGTCGGCCTTCAAAAAGATCTGGGTTGATGCTTGGTCCGGCCGTATGGAGTATATCCTTTCAAACACACTTTTTGCTCTTTTGGAATATCCAGGAGCCACATTGCTTGGAGTTAATAGAATGTATGCCGATAAGGAATACAGAAAGAAAGTGGTTGCCAACATCACTGACCCGATTGTCAAATCTTTCTGGGAAGATGAATATGCCAAATACACCGATCGCTACACCCAAGAGGCCACACCGGCTATCCAAAACAAAATCGGCCAATTTACTTCAAACCCTCTCATAAGAAACATCATCGGCCAGCCAAAATCTTCATTTAATCTGCGCGAGATAATGGACCAAAAGAAGATTTTGATTATCAATTTGTCAAAGGGCCGGATGGGGGAGGTAAATGCCCAACTTCTCGGCTCAATGATTGTTACAAAGATATATCTTTCGGCCATGTCTAGAGCTGATGTTCATGAAAGTGTTTTGGAGAGTTTGCCGCAATTTTATCTGTTTGTTGACGAATTCCAGTCTTTTGCTAATGAATCTTTCGCTGATATTTTGTCTGAAGCTAGAAAATATAAATTATCTTTGACCATTGCCCACCAATACATAGAGCAGATGCCAGAAGAGGTGCGGGCGGCTGTTTTTGGCAACGTCGGTACGATGATTGTCTTTCGGATTGGTGCTTTTGATGCGGAGATTTTGGAGAAAGAATTTGCTCCAACTTTCACTATTGAAGATTTGGTCAATTTGGGGTTTGTTCAAATTTATTTAAAGTTGATGATAGATAGTATTACTTCTCAACCATTCTCTGCTACGACTCTTCCACCAATTAAGAAACCACCAGTTTCCAACAAAGATCAAATAATTGAGTTTTCCAGAAAAACATTTGCTGAACCTAGAATAAGTGTTGAGCAGAAAATAGCAGATTGGCACACCCCGTCTACTCCAGAAGAAAATTTAGACAAATCAGTAAGAAGACGAGATGACAACTCTTTTCGGCAAAAACCTGCAAGTTTTAAGGTGGAAGAAAAAAGGGTGGATAAGATTCCCGATAGCCGACCACCAAAGAGCGTTCCTGATCGCAGAGATTTTAAGGTTTCTTTGAAAAAAATCGCTGACTCAAGTAAGAGAAAAGATAAAGAGTCTGGGCCATCTATGAGCTCAAGAAACGAGCTGAAAGCCGCCTTGGCCGGAATTTTGGCGGAGGAAAAAAAACCAACAATGTCAGAGGGGTTAAATGAAAAAGGCGCGGTCGGTTTTGAACAAGAAAAAAAAGACAGCCAGCATAAAATTAAAATTCCCCAGACTGACAGAGCCGAACACAAACAAAGAAACAGCGCGAAAGAGATTCCGAGGGAAGAGTTGGAAAAAATTTTAGATATTGGACAATAATTTTTATGTTTAAGTGGATATTAATTCTTGCTATTTTTCTGTTGACTGTGTCGGTTTTGGTATATTTCTTACCAAGAGAACGAGACGATGCTCGGGGCGTTAAGATTATAGAGATTGACGAGTAATACCGATAAATTTTTTAACAGAATGAAAAACAAGATTTTAATTTTTTCCATCGCTTACCACCCGTTTATTGGTGGCGCTGAAGTAGCTGTTCAAGAAATTTGCAAGCGCCTTTCTGGGTTTGATTTCAATATTATTACCTTGAGAATGGACAGGGCTTTGCCGAAGATTGAAAAGATTGAAAACATAACAATTCACCGAATCGGCTTTGCCGCCAAAAAAGAAGGGATTTTTATCAGGTCCTCGGTAAACTGGCCTCTAACAGTGAGCAAATATCTTTTCCCTTTTCTAGCTTTTCTGAAAGCTCGTTCCTTAAATCGCAAGGAAAGATTTGATTTAACTTGGTCAATTATGGCGAACTATGCTGGTTTTGCCGCTCTGTTTTTTAAATGGTTTTATCCGAAAATCCCGTTTCTTCTGACTCTTCAGGAGGGGGATGATTTGGAGTACATAAAAAAAAGGGTTGGGATTTTTATGCCTCTTTTCCGACAGATTTTTCATAAGGCCGACAAAATCCAGGCAATCTCCAACTTCTTGGCAGAGTTCGGAAAATCCATGGGGCACAAAGGTCAGCCGATTGTTATTCCCAACGGTGTCGATATCTCAAATTTTGGCCGTGTAATTTCGGAAGAAGAACTCAAAGAAGCTAGAGAAATTTTAGGTAAACAACCAGGCGATTTTTTTATAATTACTTCTTCACGGTTGGTTAAGAAAAATGCTGTCGATATCGTGATAAAATCCCTAACTTTTTTGCCGAAGAACTACAAGTTTTTCGTTGCCGGCACAGGGCAGGAAAGTGATGAATTAGAGAGGCTTGTTGGAAGTTTGGGTTTGGTACAAAGAGTCAAATTTGGAGGTTTTATTGAGCATAAAAAATTACCCACCTTGCTTAAGACAAGCGATTGTTTTGTGCGACCGTCTCGTTCGGAAGGGCTGGGTAATTCTTTTTTGGAAGCGATGGCGGCTGGCATCCCGGTAATTGGCACGGCGGTTGGTGGCATACCAGATTTTTTAAAAAATGAAGAAACCGGCCTTTTTTGCAAAGTCGATGATCCTAAAGATTTAGCCGAAAAAGTTAAAAAAATCTCAGAAAACAAAAGTCTTCGAGATAGTTTGGTTAAGAATTCTATTGTCTTGTCTAAAAACTATAGTTGGGATAAAATCGCCCGACAGATGGAGGACGTTTTCACTTTTAATAGTTAAGAGAGTTAGAAGATTAGAATCAATATAAAAATTTCTCGCACGTGTCTTTAATAGATCTCCGAGAAATGGAAAAGGTGGAAACGTGAATTGATATAACATGACAGGTCCTAAAATAAGAATTCTTATAGCCGCTTCCATATACCCCCCTGATTCGGGTGGTCCGGCTTTGCATGCTAGAAGGCAATTTGATTGGTTCAACACTCATGGGCACAAGGCGCAGGTAGTAGCTCTAGCGCACTATAGGCATTTGCCGGGAGGTGTAAGGCATATTTTTTATCTGGTAGCTCTTATTTTTCGAGCATATAATTTCGAAGTTGTGTATGCGCACGATGCATTGGGGGCGGGAATTCCAGCATTAATAGCTGCGAAGTTGTTTGGTAGAAAGTTTGTGGTGAGGGTTGGAGGAGACCTCGCATGGGAGAGATTGTGCGCCGGGGCATCAATGTTAGAATGGTATGAAAAGGGGGGCCATAAGGGCGCTCGAACCTTTAAGTTAACACGCTGGCTAATCAAAAGGGCAGACCTGATAATTGTGCCGTCAGGTTTGCTGACAAATATATACACCAAGTATTATGGGGTTACTGAAGATAAGATTAAAACAATTCCAAATCCAATTCCCAGCTTGTCTAATGTTGAGGTTGTGACAGGTCACTCAATAATCTTTGCCAGCAGGCTCGTGAGGTACAAAAATTTAGACTTCGTACTACGTGTGTTGAAAAATATTTTTACCAATTATTCTGAACTCAAATTTGTCATTATGGGTGATGGCCCGGAAAGAAAGCGCTTACAGAGTTTGTCTGTTGAGTTAGAAATTGAGTCACGGGTGGATTTTATTGGGACCGTACCACAAGAGAAGGTTACTGAAGAGATTGCGAAGAGTCGGTTTGTCATAGCGCCGGCACTTACCGAGTTTAATCCGAATTACATATTGCAGTGCGTCTCTATAGGCAAGCCTTTTCTTATGAGCCGAGAAAACGGTTTACCATTTGAAATTCCTAAAGAATTAGTCTTTGATCCTAAAAACGCACAAGATCTAGAATCTAAGATTTTTAACTTGATTGAAAAATATGGTGAGGTGAAGAAAAAGGTTGAGGAAATTAACTTCAAAATGACGTGGGAGGACAACCTAAAGGCCAATTTAGAAGCAGTCCAATCATTGGTATAATAGAGCAATGGATTCCGTGGGGTTGAAAGTTTTGATGATATCGAGCGATCGTAATATTCTTTTACCCGAAAGCGCTGTTTCGATGCGGATGAAGGAATACGGCGCTCTTGTGAAGGAGCTTCATATTGTGCTTCTTTCAAACTTATCCCATCGTCTGAAAGAGACGCAAATTGAGGATAATGTTTGGGTATATCCAACTAATTCTCTGGCGAGTGTTTTACGTCCACTTTCAGCATTCAAGATTGCTAAAAAAATTGTGCTTAAACAGAATTTTATGCTAGGTCATTCTGTACTGACTACAGATTCAATTGAGGGTGCTTGGGTTGGGTTGAGGATCAAACATAAATGGCATATACCTCTTGAGGTTCAAATTCATACCGACCTTTTCTCCCCCTTTTTTCGTGGATTCCAGAATTTTATCCGAAAAATATTTGCTCGCAGGATCTTAATGGAAGCAGACAAGGTTCGTGTGGTAAGCCGAGATATCTTAAATAAGATAAAAAGGAAATTTTCGTTTGATGATAATAAAATATTTGTTCTTCCGATATATGTTAATCGTGAACGCGTTCACGACACACCCACTGCTTTTGACCTCCGCACCCGATTAGGTTGGAAGTTTATTATTCTTTCGGTGTCTCGCTTATCTTCAGAAAAAAATTTAGGATTAGCTTTAGAGGTTATTTCTCGTGTTAGATCTAAATTTCCTAACGCTGGCCTTGTGATTGTCGGTTCCGGTCCCGAAGAGGGCAATCTTAGAGATAAGGTAAAAAAGATGGGAATTGAAAAAGGTGTCGTTTTTGAAGGTTGGCAGAAAGATCTAGCTTCTTATTATAAAACAGCCACGATATTTATTCAAACATCATGGTTTGAGGGTTACGGGCTTTCTTTGGTAGAAGCTGGATTGTCTGGTCTTCCGGTAGTCTCTACGCCGGTGGGTATAGCCGCAGAGCTTGATGCAGGAAGAGAATTATATACCTGTTCTCCAAATGACCCCGATTGTTTTACCAATGCGATTTTGGAACTTCTGGAAAACGATCAGAAACGAGAAAGTGTCCGTGTTTACATGAAGCATGCGCTTGATTTGAGACTATTATCTAAAGAGGCGTATCTAAGAGAAATTAAGAGAAGCTGGGAGGAGATCTCTAAAAATATTAAAACATGAAGTTGTTGATCTTGACTCAAAAGGTGGATAAAAATGACCCGACTCTTGGGTTTTTTCATCGTTGGATAGAAGAATTTGCCAATCATTATGAAAACCTTACCATTATATGTTTAGAAAAAGGTATTTATACTCTTCCTAAAAACGTACAAGTTCTTTCTTTAGGTAAGGAAGAAGCATTATCAAAAGTAAGTTATGTGTTAAATTTTTATAGATATATCTGGCGAGAAAGAAAAAACTACGAATCAGTTTTTGTACATATGAATTCTGAGTATTTGATTCTAGCTGGTTTGCTCTGGAGGTGGTGGAATAAAAAAGTAGGCCTGTGGTATACACATAAGAATATAAGTATTCGGTTACGGTTGGCGGTTTTATTGGCGCACGTGGTGTTCAGTGCTTCTCCGGAAAGTTTTAGAATCAAAACTAGAAAATTGCGAGTTATGGGTCATGGTATAGATACAGACTTTTTCTCTCCAGCAAATAGTCCTCGAGAAGACGTCCTACTTTCTGTCGGTCGTTTGTCTAAAATTAAGCGTCACGACTTGGTATTGCGCGCTGCTAGCTGTCTTGATAATGGTGAAGTAAGAATAGCCGGTGATGGACCTGAAAGACAAAGATTAGAAAGTCTAGCTAAAAAACTAGGAGTTATTTCTCGCGTTAAGTTTCTTGGCGGTTTGAATCAGAAAACACTACTAGGAGAATATCAGCGGGCACGAGTGCTTATACACACAAGCGAAACAGGAAGCCTTGATAAGGCGGTACTGGAAGCCCTTTCGACCGGCCTACCAGTGGTTACGACCAGTAATCTTTCGGGTCTGCCTGTTACGCATGTTGAGCCGGAACCAGAGAAGATCGCCGAAGCGGTATTTACTCCTCAATATACCAATACACTGGAGTTAATCAATTTCGTAAAAACCAATCATTCCCTTAAATCTCTTATTTCTCGACTTTCTGATTTCCTTGAAAATTCCACCGGAAAAACTTTTTCCCGGTAGCTTTTATCAAATTCCAATTATACCAGTAGTGCATTTTTTCTATCCAAAAAGGCATATGTTTTCCACGGCACATTATAAGAACTCGTGCGTGGCGCCATAAAAAACTTGCCGAAGAACGCAGTGATCCTTTGACTGGACCTTTAAGCCATTCTAAAAATGTATCTTCTGCATGCTTCTTGGCTTCAATATCGAGATATCGGAGCTGTTTTTGTTTCATCTCTTTCTCACTTATTTCAATTGGCACAAACTCCGGATATTGCATTTTTCCAACTATTGTCCCTTCTTTTAAAGCGATGCGTTCATGGACTTGTTTGATAAAACCCGTAACCGAATCTCGGTGGAAAAGACGCATTTGATAATTGGGATAAGCGCTTGCGCACTCTATTATCTCTCCTTTAATTACTGTTTTGCGGGGGAGCCAGTAAGCGGTGGCCGAATTCAGAATCGGTCTGTTCACGATTTCTTCTATTTCATCCAAAGCATTTTTTGAAAGATATTCATCAGAGTCAATATACAAGAACCATTTATGTTTTGCTTCGATAAGCATTTGATTTCGGACGCCGGCGAAGTTTGCGATAGTGCCGTTTTGGTTTAGGTGTTCGGAGCTTTGTTTTATAACACGGACGTTGAATTTTTTGGCGATATCAAGAGTTTCGTCTTTTGAGCCACCGTCACAAATAATTATGTCATCACATCTATTTACTGATTGAAGAGCGCGTTGTAGTGTCTTGCCCGAATTAAATGTTAGTATTCCCACCGAGCACTCTATCTTACGCTCTTCAAAAAGTGATTTTAAAGATGGCGGGGTAATATTTGTGTTAAGTGTCCAGTTCTTGAGTATTTCAGCGGCAAAACGTTGGTTTTGGGAAGTTAGGGTAATCCCACCTAGTTTTTGCGGGAGTTGTTCAAAAAAAGATCGGGATATCTCATCTCGATTTATCGGCACGGTCATTCCTTTCTTTCTATTTACGATTTTCCCTGGTAAATTGCGCAGAGCAAGAGCTTTGAAAACTCGCTTGTCAAGGGAGAGATAAATTTTTGATTTTGGCGACCACCCTAGACGATGTCGCAAAGGAATGCCAAGAGCGAACTCCACCACATCCATATCATAGAAAAGATTGGAAATTATCTGACCTCTTCGTATAGCTGGTAGCGCCATCGTTTCTCCATCTACTGGAGTATGGCCGAAGAACATACCGGCGAGAGATAGCTTTTTCATGCGGTCGTATTTTTTTTCGAATCTTTCCAGTCCGGAAAAATGATGTATAAGTCCAACGGTGCGAAAGGATACGTAATCGTCAAAGATGTTTTCTTTTCCGAGCTGTGGATGCAGTAAGCGTCTTATTATCTTTGGTAAAAAACTTAAAAAATACAATAGTGATTGGTCTGGAACGGAGCACGTCACGGTGTCAGAATTTTGTCCGAAATACAGTTGTCGTTCTTTTTTTATGTTACTTTCATGTTCAAGGCATGCTACCACCATCTGTGAGATTGAACCGTTTGGGTTGCTGTAAATAGTTGTTGATTTTTCAGTGTACTGCTTGTATCTATCGGTTTCCATAAGTCTTATTTCATGAGAGTGAACGCCGATTAGGCGAGCGTTTTGGGATGAAAATTCTAGCTCCGAACTTTTTGCTCCCCATGGCGCGGTTGTGTAAGCATTTATTTCCGCTCCAGATTTTTTAAGATATATACCCGTGAGAAACGAATCAATACCGCCTGACAAATATAAGCCCACCGCCTTTTCTTTCAATGTCCGGCCCGCGGCTTGTTCAAGTAGGGTATCGGCAAGTTCTACGCACGCGTTAAACGTCTTTCTTTTTAGGTTTCTGGGATTTATGTGGTATTGGTAGAGTAATTCTCGTTTTCCATCAGGCCAAATTTTTATAACAGTGCCGGGTGGGACGATTTCTATTTCACGGAAAAGTGGCAAAAGTTTAACAGTGCCGATAGCAAGGTATGTGCGTAATCCGTCTGGTCTTACAGTTTCGTCCCCCGAAATTAGCTCCTCTATAAATATAGAGCTTTGCACACCCCCTTCCTTAACTCGGTAAAAGAGGGGAACGTTACCAAGATGGTCTCTACCGAGAATCATTACTCCGTTAGAAAGATTTATGCTGAAGCAAAACAAAGCATCCCGCCTACGCTTCGAATAAAGTTCGTGGTAATTACCATCCGCGATGTCTTTTGGGTCGAAATTGTAATTCGCTGTTGTCGACATTAGGTTATGATATAATAACAAAAAATGTGGTTCCCTCAATTTTTTTTTATGTCTAAGCAGGTGGAAAAAAAGCATTATTCTTTTGCCCAATATTCTCATAAAGACAGGTGGAATAGCTATTTCAACCAACTCAATGAGACGCTTACCCTTAGACCGTCTTCTGTTTTAGAGATAGGGGTTGGAGATAAAGTTTTTGGTTCTTTTTTAAAAAATAATACAAGCGTAGAGTACAAGAGTGTTGATGTGGCGGAAGATCTTGAACCTGATATCGTTGGGTCTGTTACCAGTCTTCCTTTTAAAGAAAATTCTTTTGATGTGGTGTGCGCTTTTGAGGTGCTTGAACATTTACCTTACGTCAATTTTGAAGCTGCGATTTCAGAAATTCATCGTGTTTCTAAAAAGTATGCTGTTATCTCTCTTCCTCATTTTGGTCCTCCCGTCAAATTTCTATTAAAACTTCCTTTTTTACCAGAGATAAAACTATCATTCAAAATTCCCTTTCATAAACAACACGAATTTAATGGAGAACATTATTGGGAGATCGGTAAAAAAGATTATCCATTATCACGAATTCAAAATGATTTAAGAGGTTACTTTAAGGTGATAAAAGAATTTGTTCCTTTCGAAAACCAGTACCATCATTTCTTTGTACTAGAAAGAAAATGAAAAACATTTATTACGTAGCTAATGTGCGTATTCCTACCGAGAGAGCGCATGGAATACAGATAGTAAAAACATGCGAGGCCTTTGCTAATCACGGTTTCTTAGTTGAGCTTATCGTGCCGTTAAGGAAGGTTTTTGTTGTGGAAAATCCTTTCCAATACTACGGAGTGAAGGATAACTTTAAAATAAAAAAGCTGTGGTGTTTAGATTTGGCAAGATTTGGCTATCTAGGTTTTTGGTTTCAGATGGTTACCTTTGCTTGGGGACTTTTTTGGTATGTTTTGTTTAAAAAGGGGGTGTTTTATACTCGTGATGAGTTTTTGGCTTTTTGCATCAAGTTAATGGGAAAAAAGGTTTTTTGGGAATCTCACACCGGACAGAAGAACTTATTTGTAAAGTTTTTAATCTGGTTTAATGTACCTGTTGTTGTTATTAGTTTAGGACTCAAGAATCTTTACATAAAACTTGGTATACCAGAAAAAAATATTATAGTCGCGCCTGATGCAGTAGATATTGAAAAATTTAATCAGTTAACTGACGAGCGTGGTTCTAAAACTAAAACCCGGCAAGAACTAGAATTAAGTAAAAATGAAAAACTGGTTGTATATGCAGGCACCCGCCAAAGTTACAAGGGAACAGATACTTTGGAAAAAGCCAGCAAACTTATTGAGAATATCAAAATTATTATTATTTCAGACAAGCCCCACGTAGAGATTCCAAAGTATCTCAGGGCGGCAGATATATTGGTGTTGCCCAACAGTGGCAAAACGGATGTTTCTAGGTTATATACTTCACCGATGAAATTGTTTGAATACATGGCAAGCGGTACGCCTATTGTGGCATCAAATCTACCTTCAATTCGTGAAGTGCTTAACGAGTCAGAAGCGTATTTTTTTGAAGCTGATAATTCGGTAAGCTTAGCCCAAGTTATCAAAAAGGTATTTGCTGAATATGATAAAGCTTTAGATAAGGCGCAAAAAGCTCTGGAAAAAGTAAAGAACTATACTTGGCAGAAGAGATCTACGACCATTTTAAAATTTATTAATGATTAAAAAAATTACCAGAAATAATTTGGAAAAATTTCTTGAAAAATACGCCACTGAAAAGCGTACTCTTGACGTTGGTTCTGGCGGTTCCAAATATGGCCAGTTTTTCCCCAACAGGATCACTGTTGATATAGATAAATCCAGACAACCGGACATAATAGCAGACGCCCATTCGCTCCCGTTTAAAGATGGTGAATTTGAAATTATCCTATGCACGGAAGTTCTCGAGCATGTCAAAAATCCTTTCAAGGTGGAGGAAGAATTGTGGAGGGTGCTAAAGCCCGGTGGAATGCTTTTACTCTCAACAAGGTTTATATACCCAATTCATGACGCTCCGAGCGATTTTTGGCGATTTACTAAATATGGACTCCGGCTCGTTTTTGAAAGATGGGAAATAATCGAATTAAAAGAGGAGACTGGCACCATTCCAACTCTTGCTGTGTTGTTGCAGAGAATAGGATTTCAGACTCGTTTGAGAGTCAATAAGCTGACGAAGTTTCTAGTTTTTCTTTGTGCTTGGTTTTTAAACAAAATGAACAGGGTCATATTAAAAGAATACGGAGATATAAAAAAGAATACAATAGAAAACAATATCATGTCTTCGGGTTATTATCTGGCTTGCGTTAAGAAAAAATTTTAGAAATGAAAGGAGACGAAATACTAATTAAAGATACTGAATACATGCGTGGAATTGAAGCACTGGCTTATTTTGCTTATCCTAGCGTCACAGTGCCGAGATTTATCATTCCGGTAAAAGACAGGGTTGCGCAAAAATTCGTAATTCGTATATTGAGCGCCGATAAGGGTCTATTGGGAAAATTTATTCGCGCATTAATTTGTTTACCTGGCGGTATTGTATTTCTTGGGTCTGTAATTTTTCGACAGCGAGTTATGACTAAGGACACCTCTCTTAATTCAGAGAGAGTCTCAATTGAAGAGTTAAGAACACTCGTCAAAGAACGATGGGGGGAACTTGAGTCGGGTGCCACCTGTAATCCACAGCATCTTTCTTTCACAAAATTCTGCCAGAGGATCGTCGGTCAACATACTAAGGTTTTGTTCCTCGTGACCTATCATGGAGAAGTTAAATGTATTATTAAAATAATGAGAAGTCCGTCTTTTAATGAAATGCTCGTGCGGGAGAAAGAAGCTCAAGAGAGCGTTTCTCAAAAGGGCATTTGCCGAGCACCCAAGGTTTATTTTGATGGCTATGTCCGCGGGTATTATGTTTATGGTGAAGAAGTAATAGCGGGCCTGCCTATTTCAAAAAAGGTCGCCTTAAAGCATGAGCGCAAAATTATTGAGTTTACAAATTCTTTCCCTTTACACAAGAAAACGATTCCTTCGGAAAAATTAGCGGCCACGTTTTCTCTCTATGCTCCAAAGGAAGATGAGCGCCTCTCCACTCTTATTACCCATCTTGCCGGTCTAAAGGTGGTGTTATCAGTGGGCCTGACCCACGGCGATTTGGGTACGCCGAACATTTTGGCACACAAAAATTCACTCTATTTTATTGATTGGGGGCGTTCCGGAGAAAGGCCGGTAGCGCATAGTGATGCCGTGTATTTTTTGAGCAGATTATATAGAGTAAAGGGTCTCGAAGATTGGCGCTTGCGTGTTCAGTCTAAGTTTCAAAAATATACAAGCCTAAGTCTGACGGAAATAGAGGCCATTTATTCTTTTGTTTCAGTGCTTGAAATTATGCGCAAAAGGTATCCGTCGGAATATGGTGATGTTTTGCGAGAATTTCTATTGATATGAAAATACTTGCTCTTACAAGCAAACTTGAAACAGGAAACGGTTGGGGGCGTTACTCCCTTGGTCTCATTGGAGCATTGCGAGATTCCGGTGTTGAAGTGGTAATTGCCGAAGACGGAATCTCTTTACCTAATACTCTTAACTACAACAAAAATTATTTTTTGGCGCTGTGGTATGCATTGAAACTTGTTCCACTTGCCAGGGAGTGCCAATTTATTCATGTTTTCGCAGAGCCATACGTGGTTATCGCCAACTTACTCTCAAAATTTACCGGTAAGCCTTATATTGTCACAGTCCATGGGAGTTATGGAGTTTTACCTTATAATTTACCTATAAAAAAATATTTTCATGGTAAATCTCTTGCCGATGCCCAGACCCTTGTTTGCGTTAGTAATTACACAAAAGAAGTGATGAGTAGTTACAAGCTCAAAAACCTTGTGGTTATTCCAAACGGCATAGACTTGAATGTTTTTACTGGGAGCAATCCTCCGTTTGCGGAACGTGAAGACCTCATGATCTCTGTTGGAGCATTAAAGTATCGAAAGGGTCAACATGTTGCTTTAGTTGCTTTTACCAATCTTGTTAAAAGTCATCCGCAGTTAAGATATATTTTAGTGGGTAGTCAGGATGATGCGGTCTATACTGCCAAGCTTAAAAAAATAGTTGAGAATGCTGGGTTAGAAAATAAAGTGGATTTTTTAAGCCATATCTCGGATGGAGAACTTCTCGCTCTTTATCGACGCGCTAAGGTGTTTGTCTTAACATCAATAAGCACACCACGTCACTTTGAAGGTTTTGGTCTTGTATATCTTGAAGCTAACGCTTGTGGTTTGCCGGCAATTGGCAGTCGCCGCTCTGGCGCGGAGGATGCGATTAGAGACAATAAGACTGGTTTTCTCGTCTATCAAGAAGACGTCTCGGACGTGACACAAAAGGTTGAAAAGATGCTTACAGATAGAGATCTGTGGCAACAGATGAGCAGAGAAGGGCTTGTGTGGGCCAGGAAGCATGGTTGGAAAGAAATTGCCAAGGAATATGTTAAAATCTATGGATTCAAATGAAACACGCACTCTGTAAAATAAAAGATGCTTTTATCTCGCTTTTTAACTATCCAACTAGGCGCCTTAGGCATGCAAGCGTGGACTACGATGCGTATTGGGTCGATAAGCGCGGAGTAGGTTTGGGAAAACTTTCGCATTGGCAACGACTTCGTGCTGATATAGCCCTTTCATATATTGACCATACTCGCTCGGTTTCTCTAGCGGATATAGGTTGCGGTGACGGATCAGTACTCTCTTATATCAAAGATAAAACGCAAGTTGGTCGTATTATCGGGGTAGATATATCCTCGACTGCTTTGATAAAGGCGCGCGCTCAAGGCGTAGAAACGATTCTTGTTGGGAAAGATCTGCTGGAGAGTGTTGATGTCGTGCCGGAAGTTGACTACTTTATTTTATTTGAAATCTTGGAACATATACCAAATTCGGAAGATCTTCTTGCCGCGGCATTAGAGAGATCTCGTAATGGTGTTTTCTGCTCTTTCCCCAATACCGGTTATATTTTACACCGGCTAAGGGTTCTGTTCGGGCGTTTCCCTCTACAATGGCGCTTGCATCCGAGCGAGCATCTGCGCTTTTGGACATATACTGATCTTAAATGGTGGCTTGAGGCCTTAGGGTACAAGAATTACAAGATTCATACGTATGAAGGGGTGCCTGTGCTCGACCGTTTATGGCCATCCCTCTTTGGGGCCGCTTTGTTCGTATATCTCCCCAAACCGCAGGTGAAAAAATGAAAACTATTTTCTTATCAAGTTTCCATGCGCTTATATCAAGAAACATTTTACAGACGGATATTCTTCCGATTCTTACTGAGAAGGACGTCAGGATAGTTCTGCTTGTGCCTGAGCCCAAGCTAGAGTATTTCAAGGAGAACTTCAGCGGAGAAAATGTTGTTGTGGAAGCTGTATCAGTTCCTAAGAAAATGTTCGAGGGCGTGATCATGCTTTTTGCCTTCGGGTTATTCAACATTCAGAATCGCATTGTTCGTGACTGGAAGCGGAAAAACTGGTGGCATCTCTATATTGCCGCGGTGATCATTAACAATACACTCGCACACCTACCAATCATGCGCGTATGGTTGAGAAAAGTCGCGTCGTGGTATCTCGTGACCGACGTTCTCGATCCGCTGATTGAAAAGTACAAACCAAGTGTCGTCGTTACAACTGACAGCTTTTTCAGGGAAGATCGTGCGATATGCATTACTGCAAAACACCGTGGAATCAAGACTGTTGGTATGATCCGATCGTGGGACAACGCGGGTACGAAGGGGGTATTTCTCTGCAACCCAGACCACATTACGGTGCCAATCCCGGTACTCAAGGAAGAGTTAGTCGAGATCCATCGCATGCGCGCAGACATTATTACAGTCACTGGTTGGCCCCATTACGACAGTGTACAGAATGCCCCCCACGTTTCCAGAGAGGAATTTTTCACTGCTATGGGGCTTGATCCTCGGCGAAAAACTATATTGTACGGTCCAGCCGGAGAAATACTCTACCAGCATGACCGCGAGGTGCTTCTAATGCTTAAGCGCCTGCTGGACTCTGGAGCTTTTACGGTCCCCGTTCAATTTCTTGTGCGGTTTCCGCCTGGAGATATTCTCGATACCACCCCCATTGAAGGACACCCTCATTTTATTATTGACAAGCCAGGCACTAATATTACGGAGCGCAAGAAAGAAAACGAGATCTCGGCTAAGGATAACGCACATCTCGAAGACAGCCTTTATCACGCCGACCTCGTACTTACCTTAGTATCAACGCTTGCAATTGACGGGGCCGTGTTCAATAAGCCGGTAGTTATAATCGGGTTTGACGCACCAGGCGCGACCGAGCAGAGTGTAAGTAGTTTTGCAGTACGGCTCCATTTTAGAAAGCTGTTGCAATCAGGTCTCCTTCCTGTCCCCAAGAATGAAGTAGAATTTGTTGAGACTATCAATGCGTATCTAAATGACCCTACGCTCCATGGTGAAAAACGGGCAGAATTTGTCTCTCGGTACGCGCACGTTCTTGACGGAAAGTCGGCTCTTCGCGTAGCCGAATGTCTTCTGGCACCTCTAAGCTAGCTCTATATTTTTGCCATTATTAGTGTTATAGTGGTGCTCAAAAGATGCGGAACAAACCTATAATCATAGCCGAAATCGGCGGTAATCATAAGGGCGATTTTGAGGTTGCTAAGGAGATGATCCGAACAGCCAAGCTTTTCTGTGGAGCCGATGTGGTTAAATTTCAAAAAAGATGCAACAAGGAACTTCTGACGCCTGAGGAATATGATGCGCCTCACCCTAATCCGCATAATAGCTACGGTGATACTTATGGTGCGCATCGCGAGTTTCTTGAGTTTTCTGCTGACGAGCATCGCGAGCTCGTTAGATTCTGTAAAGAGGTCGGTATTGAATATTCGACTTCTGTATGGGACTACACTTCAGCGAAGGAGATTACATCTCTTGGGCCGCAGATCATAAAAATGCCCTCCGCGATTAACCTGAGGTTCGATGTACTTGAATATCTTTGCAAAAATCACAAAGGGGAGATCCACATTTCCCTTGGTATGACAAAAAAGAGTGAAGAAAAAAAGATCGTTGATTTTTTAGTTTCCAAAGGACGATCCAAAGATACTGTTCTTTATGCGTGTACTTCAGGATACCCTGTGGAGTCCGAAGACATTGCGCTCCTTGAGATCACACGGCTTAAAAATGAATACGACGGGGTAGTGAAGTCGATCGGCTTCTCAGGTCACCACTTGGGTATTGCGCTCGACATTGCAGCTTATACGCTGGGCGCCACACACATCGAGCGGCACTTTACTCTCAACCGCGCTTGGAAGGGTACCGACCACTCGGCTTCCCTCGAGCCTGATACGCTCCGCCGACTCGTACTTGACCTTAATGCAACGAAAAAGGCACTGAATTATAAGGCAAAGGATATACTGGATGTGGAGGATGTACAGCGCAAAAAATTAAAACGATTCTAATATGATTGGCGATAAAAAAGTTTTGGGGTTGGTGCTCGCGCGCGGAGGATCGAAGCGGGTGCCGAAAAAGAATATAAAGGAGTTAAACGGCAAACCTCTGATTGCCCACACCTTTGAAGCTGCAAAACAGTCAAAGTATATTGATCGTATTATAACGTCCACGGATAGTGAGGAAATCGCGGCAATTTCCAGATCGTGCGGCTCAGAAGTGCCGTTTATGCGTCCTGAAGAGTTTGCGACTGACACCGCGACCGACTTTCCGGTTTTTGTGCACGCGTTGAATTGGCTCAAAGAACACGAAAACTACATGCCGGACATAATTGTCCAATTGCGACCGACCTCTCCCCTAAGGAGGGCAGAGCACATAGATGATGCTGTTAAACTTCTGTCGGAACATCCTGAAGCTGATTCGGTGCGCACAGTAACGGAACCAGATCAGTCTCCATACAAAATGTACCACACGAATGAGAGTGGTTATCTTGAACCACTGCTCCGTCTCCAAGGTGTCGAAGAGTCCTTTAACCTCCCGCAACAAAAACTGCCGAAGGTGTACAAGCATGTGGGGTATGTTGACGCTATGTGGTATAGGACTATTATGGAAAAGAAGCAGATGACAGGAGATAAGGTCCTTCCTCTCATTTTAGGGAAGGCGTACAGTGGCATAAACTCTTTTGACGATTTTGAGTATTATGAATATCTAATAAAAAAACATGGATACTGATATTCAAACAAAGGCGAGAAAAGTAAGAGCAGTGGCGCTTGATTCCGACGGAGTGATTTTTAGCAGCAAAATACTGATAAGCGAAGATGGGAAGCGCTTTCAGGAGAGGAGTCGTGTAGATGCTCTCGGTATTGGGCTTTTGCGCGACGTGGGGATACGTATTGCCGTGATTACTGGAGGATCATCCGTTTTCCTTAATTTACTCACCAAACAGTTTAATGAAATGCCCTCCGTGAGAAACGGAACGTGGGCGCCAATAGCAGTTTTGGGAGGCAAGCATGTTCACGCGAAGGACAAGGTATCGCTCGGCGAGGAGTGGTTGTCAGGTGTCGGTCTGACGTGGGAGGAGTGTGCATATATGGGAGACGATCTCTCTGACCACGCAATTATGCAAAAGGTGGGCCTAGCTGCCGCCCCTTCGCAGGCTGAAGATGTTATAAAAAAAATCGCGCATTTTATCGCGCCTAGGAGGGGCGGCGACGGCGCAGTGCGAGATCTGGTGAATATTATTTTAGACGCCCAAGGAGTTGATGTTACAGAGCGTACTCTGAAGTAATCTTTAGTTCTTAGGCAGTTTAATAATGTAGAGCCGCGCCGTTCCGTCGGCGTTGTGCATATGCGGTTCTCCAGCAGGGATGTAGAGAATATCACCTTGAGTCAGCGTATACGTTTCGCCACCATCAATACGATCTCCAATGATCTCGTTTTTATCGACTGATCCGTCCGACCTTACTTTTTCTTTTCCTCCAACTATCGTTCCACCGACAACGAAAGTTATTTTCCCAGAAATTGAGATCCACAAGTCGTCCTCGTGGAGATGAATCTCTGGAGGATTCGCTTTGTTTGTATTTTCTAAAATATTGATAGGGAGGTTCCTCTCTTTTGCAAGACTCTTCAAAGGTTCTAACGATTTCTTACCTTCTGTCGGAATGCTTTCTAGCGTATCGTCAATTACTTGTCTTGGAATATATATTGATCTTTCCATACAACAACATATGATACTATACACTACACGAGGATGAAAAAATATATTCGCTACGCAAAAATAACCCCAGAGGTCCTCGAAGTATATAGAACTTTTGAGAAAAAAGAAGGTTCGCAGTACATCGCAACTCCCATAACTATTCAGGCGCTCCTCGATATTAATAAACAGAAACCTTTTAAGCACGTTCTTGAAATGGGGGCTGGTATTGGTACGTTAACTTATACGTTTCTTAAAAACACCACGGCGTGTATTGATACATACGAAGATAACTTATATTGCCAGGGCGCTCTTTCTAAGAACCTTGATGGATTTGAGGGACGATACAGAGTACTTACCAGTTATTCTGATAGACCACCTTTAGATTCGTACGATCTTGTCATTGTAGACGGAGGGGGAGGAAAAAGAAATGACGGCGGAAGACCTCTTGTCATCAAAGATATTTTTCAATGTTTGCGAGATGTTGGAGTAGTTTTTATCGAGGGAGATAGGTATATGCAGCGCTCGCTAATACGTAGAGAACTTGCAAAAAAATTTGTGTGTAGCGAAGTAGTCTACGAAGGTGTGTGGCATGAAGGTCGTTATTGGAAAGGAGGACTCGCAATATATTGTCGTCTGAGTGACAGCTGGTTCGCTCGACTAGTAACCCGTCTCTATTATGAGCTTTCTGAATGGGAGCTAATGAAAAAGAGGGTTATGTATTGGTTAGGTAAAATCTTTAGTTAAATCAATATGGAGTCATGCTAAAATATGAAAAAATACAAGATTAAGAAATTTTTAAAGGAAAAAGTATTGGAAATTTATAATCTTTTCAAACCTACCGAAGGGATTGATGAAGCTAAGAAAAAATGGAACGACTTAGCCCAGAAAAATGCTAGATACTTTGTGCTTACAGACAAGGGTGAGTCAATTTCCGAAGAAGAATTTAGTGGAGCTGGTGAGAAGGATGTCAGGGAGCATTTTCTTGATGATAAATATATAAAATTAATTTTAGCAAACAATCCAGACATAAGTGTTCTAGAGATTGGCTGTGGTATCGGAAGACTAAGTGAGTTTATATCTCCCCATGTAGGAGAATTGTACGGTGTGGATATTTCCGAAGAAATGATCGAAAGGGCCAAGAAACGCTTGGTTCATATTAATAACGCTCAATTTTTCGCTACTGACGGATTGAGCTTTCCGTTAGGCGATAAGTCCATGGATTTAGTATTTTCTTTTATCGTCTTTCAACACATGCCGAGCAGGGAAATTATTCGTAAGAATATAGAGGAAATTGCCCGTGTGCTGAAATCTGATGGGATAGCGAAGATACAATTACGAGGTATTCCAGTAAGTAAGGGAAACTGGTACTATGGCCCCTCTTTTAATAGTGCAGATGTTCAAGACTTGATTTCTGGTCTGCCTCTGTCCCTTTTAAACATCGAGGGTGAAGGAAATAAATATTTCTGGGTTTGGTTAAAAAACTAGGAGAATCAGATTGAAGGTCTCGGTCAATTTTTAAGGATATAAAAAGTATTCAAGCTCGGGTGCGGAAAAATAGGAAAGATAGAAGCAATAAGCTGAATACTTGGGTGCTGATTTCCGAAAAGATTGCTCCCATAATGCCGAAGGTCGGGATAAGTACGATGGCAAGAGAGATTTTCAAGATCGGTGCGGCTATGGAGGAGATATAGAGTTCTCGGGTACGTGCATGGGCGTTAAGCGCAGTGCCGAGCATCTTTTTGGGAAAGGTGAGGAGGGTGAGCGCGAAGATTTGTGAATAAATTATGGCATCAAGATATTTAGGGAAAAGGAGATTAAATATATAAGGGGCTAGAGCGATATACGTAGCCACGGCTATTAAGACCACAAGAAATAATATGGTAATTCTATAGAGCATGGTCTCTCTAATGTCGTTCCAATTACGCTGGGCAAATTTGGGCAATGCGAGTGTTGCTATTTTGCCGAAGGCGGAGCGTATCTGAGAGGGAATAGCTTTCGCGAATGAATAGACGGCGAGCGGAACAGCTCCCAGAAATTGCCACAAGAGTATAGTGTCAACAGTATTGGCCACTATGCCCAATATCTCCATTACGCTAAGATGTTTGCCGTAAGAAATGGCTTCCGTATCCACTTTTTTATTTGTGGCGTGCCTTTTAAGAACAAGCAAAAATACTATGAAGCGAGTGGTCGTGTAAGCTATGAAGTAAGTTGCAAGTATTACAATCAAGTTGTTTGTCAGAAAGATTGCCAGAATAATGGCCGAGATCGATACGGCTTGGATAGACGCTTCGTACCAGACGGAAATTTTAAAGAGCCGTTTTCCAGTTAGAATAGTATTGAACATGTTAAACGTGTCGGTGACAGGCAGAAAGATAGCACCAAGCAAGAATGCTCCGGCAAGAATATTATTTCCTTGTACATAATAATAAAGTGCGATTATGGCGCTACCAAAGCTACCAATCATAGCCCAACGCACTCTAGTTTTTACTGCAACTAATGTGGTGCCTTCAAATCCCTTAGCGACCGAGCGTATCACTGAACTACCTAATCCAGGCAGAGCGGTTACAGCAAGAAGTCCAAAGATAGAGAAAAAATATTTATATTCTCCAAATACCTGCGGGGGCAAAAGGTTTGCAAATGCTATAGAAAGTGCGAGAGCTAATATTCCCGCGACAACCATTTTTAGAGTGAGCCAAAATCCACCGGAAGCCAAGTAAACCATGTCGGTTTTGGTATGACGCTCGCTTTTTTGTAACAGGTGATAAGTTACTTTTTTGAGTTTTTGAATCATTCGCTAGATTATATTATACTTTCTTTCATTATGGCGCTATGGACTTCCTTTCTTGACCGGAATCTTTATTTTCTCGTTTATCTCAAAGGGCTCCTGAAGGGCGGTTTCGGTAAGAAGTATTACTCGCAATGGGGTGAAGATATTGTTGTCTCAAGTATTTTCAGCGCCAAGAAAAACGGTTTTTATGTGGATGTTGGGGCTTATCATCCGATGCATTATTCCAACACCTATCTTTTATATAAGAGAGGTTGGCGTGGTATCAATATAGATCCTAATCCGAACGCTCTAATGCTCTTTAAATGGCATCGGCAGAGGGATGTCAACGTTTTAAGCGGAGTTTCAGAGAAATCTGGTATTAAGCGTTATTACATTTTTAACCATCAGAGCTGTAACACTTTTTCGACTGAACAAAAAGAGCTGATGCTTAAGAAATCATTCATTCGTCTCGTAAAGGAAACCAGTGTTGAGTGTCAACCACTACACAAAATTCTTGATAAGTATGCATCAGAAAAAACAATAGATTTTCTGAATGTGGATGTTGAGGGATTAAATCTTGAGGTCTTACGTTCAATAGATTGGAGAAAAAATATGCCTAGGGTTGTTTGTGTTGAAGATGAAAACGGCATTTCTTCTTTTATGTATTCAAAATCATACAAACTTCATTCAAAACTAGGTCAGAGCTCAATATATATATCATCATGACCTTGGAAGATTATTTAAAAAACGGCAATGTAGTATTCTGCGGATATAGGAGAAATCGGCTACCAGATTTTATCGTTGAGAAGAAGGTCGGGAGAATTAAGAATTTTACTCCGAAAAATTTGTCGGAGATGCGCGATGAGTATGCCGATGTTTATCTTCTTGACCACAGGGCGGTAAAGGTGCTTTTTGCAGATTTTCCGTCTTCCGCTCGATATGTTTTGGTACGGCTCTTGCCGAGGTTGAGTTGGGTTGTGGCTATTCCCGGCCTTATTAGACGTCTCCGTCTTGGGCTTATAAAAATAGAGAGGGTTGTAGCATTGCAGAACGGGGATTCTATTGAGCGTTGGTTGGTTCTTAAGCATCTTCGAGTGGTAACACTTCATACTCGTCTCTCACTTTCGGATGATATAGGGGTTCAGGGCTTGCTTGAATATTTGGGTAAGGAAAGCACTAAATATGTGGTACTCCGTTTTTATGAGAAATTACCCAATCTTTACCGAGAAGGTGGCGACTTGGACCTTTTAGTGGGGGATGAAGACGAACTTAAGGTAAAAGAATTTTTAGCAAAGAATCCTGGAAAAATCGGCGTTGATGTGTGGACGCCTTCTCGCACAAGCCATAATAATATTACTTACTACCCACCTCCTCTGGCACGAACTATTTTAGAGAGCGCGATTCTTGGTCCGGCCAATTCCCGTATTCCGGCTCCGAAAGAAGCATTCCTTTCTTTTGCCTACCACACTCTCTATCACAAAGGACTTTTTGCTGGAGTACCCACTACAATTTCAGGACTTGAAGCTAATAAACATCCGGAGAATGACTATGTCAGAGAGCTGTCTCGTCTAGCGAAAAATATTGGTCTTGATATAGACGTTAATATGGAGGAGCTTGACGAATATTTATCTAAAGAAGGATGGCGACCAAAACTTGATACTCTGGCGAAAATAGCACCACGTAACAAATGGGTGTGGAAACGATTCTTTGATTTTGAAAGATCGAAAGAAAACGGTATGGGGATATTTATTTTAAAGCAAAAAGTATTTGATCTGGGTATTGGCGACGCAGTTCTTAAGACGATAGAGGATGGGGGAGAATTTCGGATTTTAAGGATTAAGAAATTTAAACCGGAAGAAGTTAGATATGTGGCGGAGCATTTAAGGGGCGGTGTGTGGAACGATAAGTCCGGGGAATCGACCGGGTTCCTACCTGCCATGGCAGTAGCAGTCTTGGATATGAGACTTGCTAGAATTTCTAAAACTAATCCTACTCAAATTGATTCTGGTAAAAGAATAAGAAAACTGAAGCTTTTACTACGGAGTCGGTTTGATACTACGGGGATAAGTTGCATACATTCTACTGATAATACACGGGAGTCTGAAGAATATATTAAATATTGCTTTGACAAGAGTGAGATAGAAGCGATAAATTCTGAAATCGAAAAAGCTCTTAAAGAGATAAAATACTCTTGGTTATCACTTTTTTTTGCGAATGCGGAATTTGCGACTCGTCGTGTATCATACTGGTTTGTTATTCTTAAGCAAAAGTTTAAAGAGCAAATTATTGAAATACTGTTACATTAAGTAAATAGTTATTGTGTGCTAGTTTTTTAAAACCCTTTTTCGAAATTTTCTGTAATGGATTGATTAATGTCAAAACACAATATCCC
>JAANMX010000687.1_pt1 | contig 43029 bp, 37 predicted proteins | sample 7279681 | NCBI WGS metagenome assembly JAANMX01 (sample SAMN14094542, study PRJNA606508) | bioreactor metagenome | isolation source: A lab-scale SPAN reactor treating ammonium-rich wastewater day 351 | place: Ireland: Galway | collected 2018-01-01
TTGTGTATATTCATTGGCTCTTCCCCTGTCATCTATTGCCTGTTCAATCCGATTACCCGCTCCCTATTATATCACCACCCAACCTCCGGGAATTGCTGGTGAAGACGTGAAACGTGAAGACGTGAAACGTGAAGACGTGAAACGTGAGGTGTCGTCACCTGATCTCACGTTTCACGTCTTCACGTTTTACGCCTATGCTTTTGGTTTTCTTGCAGACCGATTGTGCGGCTACCCATACACCTGCGGGTTGGCGCAGTTGGGCAGTCGCTGGCCCGTCAGCCCGGCGATGAGATTGTTGGCAGCCATCACAGCCATCCGGTCACGGGTGACGACGCTGGCGCTGGCGATGTGGGGTGCAATAATGATATTGTCCAGGGTCAGCAGCGGGCTGTCCATCGGGATCGGCTCCGGGTCGGTCACGTCCAGCCCGGCGTAGGCGATGCCCCCATTGACCAGCGCGTCGTAGAGCGCGGCGGGATCGATGAGTGGTCCCCGGGCGCTGTTGACGAGAATGGCCGTGGATTTCATCTTTGCCAACGCCGCGGCGTCGATCAGGTGGTGGGTGGAGGGCAGCAGGGGCGCGTGGAGCGAGACGAAATCCGACTCGGCCAGAAGGGTGTCCATATCCACCGCACGGGCGCCGACTTCTACGGCAAAGGGATCGTCGGCAGGCACGAACTCGTCGTGGTAGAGAATTTTCATATCGAAGCCGGTGGCCCGCTTGGCCATACTCTTGCCGATACGCCCAAAGCCGACCAGCCCCAGGGTAGCCCCGTAGACATCCTGGCCCAGGAGCAGGGACGGCCCCCAGGTCTTCCACTTGCCCGCCAAAGTGTAGTTGTGCCCCTCCACCACCCGCCGGGCCGCGGAGATGAGCAACGCAAAGGCAAAGTCAGCCGTCGTTTCGGTCAGCACACCTGGTGTGTGGCCCACGGGAATCCCCCGTCTGGTGGCTTCGGGGATGTCGATATTGTCGAAACCCACCGCGTAGTTGCTGATCACCTTCAGCTCCGGGCCGGCCGCATCCATCACCGCCGGGTCCATTTTTGTTGTCAGCAGAGAGAGTATCCCGTCCACACCCTGCACGTGTTCCAGCACATACGCCCGCTCCGGGGGCAGGTCGCCGGGCCAGATGTCCGCGTCGCAGAACTCCCGCACCATCGCCAGCCCCGCTTCGGGGATCATTCGGGTCACAAATACCTTCGGCTTCGCCATTGTCGCTCTCCATCTCCGCTGGTGGATTTACGTGTGAGTATTCTGCAGCCGCTTTAGTTCAGCCCGCAGTTGGATCATCTCAGTTTCCATCTCGTCTGCCCGGCGACGTTCCTCTGCGGCCTTCTGTTGTTCCTCGTCCGCCCGGCGACGTTCCTCTGCGGCCTTCTGTTGCTCCTCGTCCGCCCGGCGACGTTCCTCTGCAGCTTTCTGTTGCTCCTCGTCCGCCCGGCGACGTTCCTCTGCGGCTTTCTGTTGCTCCTCGTCTGCCCGGCGACGTTCCTCTGCGGCTTTCTGTTGTTCCTCGTCTGCCCGGCGACGTTCCTCTGCGGCGTGGTGTTGCGCCGCCAGCGCCTGTTGGCGGCGGCGTTCGGCTTCGGCCTCAAATTTCGACAGCACCCGCTCACCCGTATCTGTCCGATAGAACTGAAGGATGCCGTCCTTATCCAATCGGAGATGCAGCCCCAGCAGGCGGCTGATAAAAGAGGGGGCGGCGCTGCGGCCACCGTTCATTGGCAAAGTGTCAGCTACGACCGATTCAATGGGCTGATAAACCCGTTCGTTGTTCAATCGATAGCCGATCAATGGTTGAGGCAGATAATCCGACGTGGGATCGTAGAGAAAGTACTCCTGGACACCCAGCCGGGCGTACAATTCCATCTTGTCCACCATATCCTCGCGCCGGGTACTGCTGGATGTGACCTCAATCACCACATCCGGCCCGCGTCCCTCCTTCCAAATCTGATAGATACGCCGACGCCGCTGTTCCACACCGAAGACGACAAAACAGTCCGGCGCAAAGGAACGTCGGGGGTTGCCTTCCTCGTAGTAGACCAGCAGATTGCCGCTCACATAGGCTTTTGTCCCGGCCAAATGTTCCTGAAGCGTGTGGATCGCCTCAAACATCAGGTCACGATGCAAATCTGTCTCGGCCATAGGCTTGCCATCCGATTCGGGATAAAAGAGTTCTTTGGTTTTTTTGGGTCTCACCTGAATTGTAACTGCCATTGCCTTACCTCCCCTCCATTCACTCCACACACCGCCCCAATCCTCTAGCAGCCTGCCGAAGTAGCACAGAATAGAACGCGGATATGGCGGAAAGTACGAAAAAAAACCGGATTTTTCTCGATTTTATCCGCGAACATCAGCCCTTTCCCTTCGACAGGCTCAGGCGATGTCCTGAGTTCATCGAAGGGACACCGCCGCGTCATCCGCGTTCTATTTCTTCTCTCTCCGACAGGCTGCTAGCGCTGATCCATCGGCACATACTCCCGGTTTCGTTCGCCCAGATAAATCTGGCGGGGCCGGGAAATCTTCTGATCCGGATCGTCTACCATCTCGACCCACTGGGCCAGCCAGCCGGGGGCGCGGCCCAGGGCGAAGAGCACGGGGAACATATCCACCGGGAAGCCCATCGCCTGGTAGATGATGCCGCTGTAGAAATCCACATTCGGGTATAGCTTGCGGGAGACAAAATAGTCGTCTTCCAGCGCAATGCGTTCCAGTTCAATCGCCACATCCAGCAGGGGATTCTTCTGTGTCACCTCGAAAACCTCGTAGGCGACTTTTTTGATGATGCGGGCACGGGGGTCGTAGTTCTTGTAGACCCGGTGGCCGAAGCCCATCAGACGCACTTCCCGCTTCTTCACCCGCTCGATAAAGCCGGGAATATTGGCAACCGAGCCGATCTCCCGCAGCATCCGCAACACAGCCTCGTTGGCCCCGCCGTGGAGCGGCCCGTAGAGCGCGGCCGCCGCGCCAGCCATGGAGCTGTAGGGGTCGGCCTCGCTGGAGCCGATGCTGCGCATGGCCGAGGTGGAGCAGTTCTGCTCGTGATCCGCATGAAGAATGAAAAGGATGTCCAGGGCCCGGGCCAGCACCGGGTTGACTTCGTAGTTGCTCTGGCCCATAAAGTCTAGCATATAGAGGAAGTTGCCCGCATAGCCCAGGGTACTGTCCGGGTAGTTGTAGGGGCGGCCAATCCGGTGGCGATAGGCAAAGGCGGCCACTGTGGGCAACTTGCCCATAATCCGGTAAATCTGCTTCATCCGTATTTCCGGGTCGTGGACCTGCTTGGCCTCCGGGTGCAGGGTGGACATGGACGCAATGGCGCTGACCAGAATGCCCATGGGGTGGGCGTCGTAGCGGAAGGTCTTGAGCAGGGCCGTCAGATTTTCGTGGATATAGGTGTGGCGCATAATACGCTGTTCCCAGTGGGCCAACTGATCCGCGCTGGGCAGTTCGCCGTGGAGGATCAGATAGGCGACTTCCAGAAAGCTGCTCTGCTCGGCCAACTGCTCGATGGGATAGCCCCGATATTCCAGAATGCCTTTGTCCCCGTCGATGTACGTAATCCGGCTTTTGCACGAAGCCGTGTTGGTGAAGCCCGGATCGTAGGTCATCATCCCAAATTCGTCCTGCTGCACTTTGATTTTGCGCAGGTCGATGGCATTGATCGTCTCGTCCTGAATGGGAATTTCGTAGGTCTCGCCTGTGCGGTTGTCTGTGATTGTGAGGGTATTGTTCATTGCAAGCTCCTTCGCTTGGCCTGGGGGGAAAGAGGTAGGGCGGAATGGCATTCCGCCCTACGCTATCATAAAAATCCGACTATTCGAAGTATCGCCGAAAGCGCCCGGCCATCTCCACCGGCAGACGCCCCAGCATACGCGTTCCAACTTCGGTATATTCTTCTTTGTCCACATGGCCGTACTCGTGGAAACGGGAGACCAGCTCGCCCTGGGCATAGGGGATGAGCAGGCGCACGGGCACCATCGACTGGCGCAGCCGGGCCGCCACCGCTTCCATCAGATCGGCCATCCCCTCCCCCCGCAGCGCGCTCACCAACACCGGGTTGGGATAGGCAGCCAGGGCCTGGGTCAGCCGGGCCTGCACCTCCGGGTCGGTCCGATCCAGCAGATCAGCTTTGTTCAGAGCAGTGACCACCGGCTTGTCCCCCGCGCCCAACTCCTCCAACACCTCCTCCACCGCGGCCACCTGCTCATCCGCGTTGGCGTGGGAGACATCCACCACATGCACCAGCAGATCGGCTTCGTTGATCTCCTCCAGGGTGGCCCGGAAAGAGGCGACCAGCGCGGTGGGCAGCTTTTGGATAAAGCCGACCGTATCGGTGAAGAGGGCGACGTGGCCGTTGGGCAGCTCCACCCGGCGGGTGGTGGGGTCGAGGGTGGCGAACAACTGGTCCTGGGCTGTCACCCCCGCATCGCTGATGGCGTTGAGGAAGGTGCTCTTGCCCGCGTTGGTATAGCCCACCACCGCCACCACCGGCGCGGCCGACTGGCGGCGCTTCTCCCGGTAGCGTTCCCGGTGGTTGCGAATCTCCTCCAACTGGCGTTTGAGATGGGCAATCCGTCGCCCGATCTCCCGCCGGTCTACCTCTAGCTGGGTTTCGCCGGGGCCGCGCACACCCACACCGCCGCTGGCCCCGCCGGCCCGCCCACCTGATTGACGGGCCAGATGGGTCCAGGCTCGCGTCAGCCGGGGCAGCCGGTATTCGTATTGGGCCAGCTCCACCTGCACCGCGCCCTCCCGGGTCTTGGCGTGGCGGGCAAAGATGTCCAGAATCAGTGCGGTGCGGTCCAGTACTTTGACCTGATCGCCCAGCACCTTTTCCAGTTGGCGCTGCTGGCGGGGGGAAAGCTCCTCGTCGAAGAGGACCACATTCACCCCCGTCTCTGCCACCAGCAGAATCAACTCCTCTACCTTACCAGAGCCGATAAAAGTAGCTGGATTGGGGTGGTTCAGCCGTTGGGTAAGTTGGCCGAGCACGGCCAGGCCGGCGGTGGCGGCCAGCAGGGCCAGCTCGGTCAGGGAATCGTCGATGCTGAGCAGGCCGGGTTCGCCGTCGAACTCCACGCCGACCAGCACCGCGCTTTCGTCGGGTTTATCGACCAGAATCAGCCCGGTGTCGTCCCGCACAGTCGCGCCGATCTGCACGACCGACCCGCCGTAATTGTCCACTGGGGTTATACCACCCGCGCGGTTTTCGTGATTGGCATTCGCCATAGATGTGCCTCAATTTCTCAAATTATCGCACACCACAAATTGTGTAAAGTCAAAAAGTTTTTGTACTACGGATTGGAGAGAACACGGATTTTTTCCTGTGTAATCTGCGTAAATCTGCGTCCAAAATCTTTCTTGGCGTTACTTGGCAAGTGGGATGCGATGACAAAATAGGTGGATTGATGGGGATTGGATACCCAATCCCAAACCGTCGATTTGCTCCCAGAGAAGTGATGCGTGAAACGTGAAAAAGATCGTCCGATCTCACGTTTTACGTTTCATCCCTCAGTTTCACAAATGAGGTGTGTACGCTACTCGTCCCGCTTATTCTATCCACATTTCGTCACCGTTCCAGTACTGCAATATAGCGGCTTTCGATCCAGCCGGGGGAGGGCTCGGCCACCTGCCGCCACTGCCCGTCTGCGCTGAGCGCCACAAAAATCAGAATCTGCCCGGCCACGACTGTTTCTGTGGCGGGAGCATCGCCCCGGGGTTCGCTGCGGATGGCAGTACCCGCTTGGGTCACTTCGCCAAGACCGGGCCGCAGGTAGAGACCGGCAAAGGTCACATACTCGTTACTGATCCACCCGGCCACGGGCGCGGGGATGTGGGACCAATTCCCGTCGGCGCTGTAGCCGTCCACCGTCACATTTGCCCCCAGGGGACCCACTTTGCCCAGCACATCGCTCTCCAGCGCCGGCGCGGCCCGCACATTGAGCAGGTCCGCCTCGATGCGCGCCTCCCGGGGGAGGGGATAGCGGACGGCCAGGGCCGTGGCCGCGCTGGCCGGGGAAGGGGGTTGCCAGACTTCTGCCGGCGCGCCCGGTGAGCCAATGACCAGACGCTGCGCCCTTTCCAGCCAGCCGCTCTGCCAGGCCACCACAGCCCCGGCGCTCAGGAGTATCACCAGCAGAGTGAGACGCAGCGCACCGGCAGACGACTGCTTCCATTGTACACCAATTCGGCCAAAAATCGACTCTTTGCCCAAAGAGCGATCCGGCCCGGCCCGCTGCGCTGGCTGGGCCAGACGTTTTTTGGGTTTTATCAGCCCAGCACCCCAGCGCCCCAGCCGGTGGCCGCCCGCGGTCAGCCAGCTACGGTAGAGGGGCACGGCCCGTACGTCCAGGGCGTCGGCCCAGGCGTCCACGGCCCAAGCCGCGGCTTCGGGGGAAAAGGCGTAGCGATCCTGCACGCGCCGGGCCAGCCGCTGGCGCAGCGCGGCTTCGGCCCGCTGCCCAGCCAGCCGGGTCAAATCCGCCACAATACCGGCGCGCTGGGCGTGGACGAGGACGAAAATCTCTGCTTCAAATTCGCCGCACAGATCGGAAAGAAGGGCTTCGGTGCGCTGGGGATTGCTCGCCAGCCCTGGCCCGTATTGGCGCAGCAGGCTCTGGAGAACGCGGCGGGGCTGGGGGTGCATAGGCTACAATACTCTGGTGCGTCATACCTACTCAGGTGCGACGCACTCGCCAGCCTGGTAGTTACGGTGCGTCGCACTGTCCAGCGAAATCTGGACGCACGACACATCTGTTGGACAGTGCGTCGCACCGGGCGGGTGCTAAAAGCGAATCTCGCCTTCCCGGTGGCCGAAGTGGATGCGCGTGCCGGTGGAAAGGGTGACGGTCTGCCCGGCCAGCACATCGTAGGTCGTGCCGTCCTGCTCCCGGCTCACCCACTTGTCGCCGCTCAGATTGCGCAGCCCCCAAATCTGCGGGTTGCGGGGATGCTGGACGACTTTTGCCAGGGCGGCGCGGAAGTTGTACTGCTCCCGCTCGTCCAGGTGGTGGGGGTAGAGCGGTGTGTCGTGGTTGAGCAGCACAATCTCCCGGTTCAGCCGTATCCGGGGCGGCAGTTGGGGGATGTGGTGGCACGACCAGCAGGGGTTGGGCGTTCCCCCATTGGCGCGCACAGCCTCGCCGTCGTAGAAATTCTCCGCGCCGCAGTGGGTGCAGTAATAGATGGCATCGCGCAGGCGCACCAGCCCGGCCCGCCACTCGCTCTCCCGCACCCGTCCGTGGCTGGCGTCAGCCAGCCCGGCACTGAAGGAGCGGGTGAAGAGGTCACGCACAAAGGCCGGGTAGAGCGGCCAGAGGGCCAGCGCGTTGTCGTGATAACCGGGCAGGGGGCGGTTGCGGTCGTCGGCGGGATCGAAGATGAAAATCGGTTCTGCGCCGTAGAGCCGGGTCATCGCCGGCAGATCGAAGCAGCGGATGTCGGCCTCCCGTGCCCCTTCCAATGGGTGATGGTTCATCAGCATATAAAAGAGCAGCACGGCCAGGGAGAAGAGGTCGGTCTGGCTGCTGGGCGCGGCCTCGCCCCGCACAATCTCCGGGGCCATAAAGCGGGCCGTGCCGCCGATGCCGCCGCCGCTCTTGCGGTCAATGCCCACATTGTCGTTGTCGCAGATGCGCACTTCCCCCGTCTGGGGGTCGAAGAAGACGTTGCCAAAGGAGATGTCCCGGTAGCACAGCCCCTTGGCGTGGAGCAGAAAATAGCTGTGGGCCAGCTCAAAACCGGCTGTGACCAGAGAACGGAAGCTGGGATTGACCCGGCGCATGACCAGATCGACAATCCCCGAAAAGCGCTTCTCGCGCAGGGGCATCAGATAGCCAAAGCCCGCCACTGCCCCGCTGCGTACCAATTCTTGCGGCCAGAGAAAGCGGTCGCTGGGCGGCCCCGCGGCGATGGCGTCGGTCAGCCGCTGCTCCAACTGCCGGTCCTGGCCCAGATAGTGGGGGTAGAACCACTTGAGCGCCACGGGCGTCTGGGAGTGGCCTTTGGCCGGGTCGCCCAGGCGGGCCGCATAGACCTCGCCCTGGCCACCGCCGCCGATCAGATGCTCGACGGTGCAGACGGTCTGGGAGGTCTGGGTGCGCACGGTTTGGTTGGGTTGGAGGAGTTGGTTCATTCTGGACAATCGAAGTGATAAATGTGCTACAGATCGGAGGAAATAAGGGGAAGAATGCCTTCCCTGAAAAGGAAATCCCTTTCTGCCACGCGTTCAGGACGATTCAGTTGCAAAAGGGTGACGGTTACGCGTCCGACGGCTGTCAGGGGAAATATCAGCCCGTCACGCAATGCGAAATGTTCGCTCCACTTCTGGTTGCGCGGGTGAAAGAGTTCGACAATTGCCCCTGTCTCATTATCAATCGAAACCAGATCGCTCCCTTTGAATCGATTACAGAGAGCGCAGGTGGACGCCAGATTTTCAGAGACAGTAAGCCCGCCGTGCTTTTGTGCAATGATGTGGTCGATGTGACAAAGAACAAAGGTGATGTTCAGCGGAATTAGACAATACTCGCATTGATTATTCGCTCGCTCGATCACCAATCGACGCAGCCACTCAGCAATATAGGCACTCACAGCGAATGCTGCGACCTACGAATTTGCGCCAGGGCTTTCCCTTTCGCCATTCGCACCAGATGCTCCAAATACATATACTGCTCCCACTCCGCATCTTCCTCGCTTGTCAAACCAGCTTCCCGGCTCTTTTCCAACAGTGCGTCGATTCGCTCCTGAAAAGCGTCAGAGGGCCGAATCGCCAAAATCGCTTCCGGTGAGGGAAGGCTGGCCAATAGCTCCAATACTTCAGCCGCGCCATCAAATCCAGCCTGGGACTGGGCATGAAATTGCCGCAAGCCCAATTCGAGAATGTTCGGCAGTCGCTTTTCCACACTGCGCAGCCGCACAGCCAGTTCGTCGGGGATATCCAGTGTAATTGTCTGCATCGTATTTTCTCCCGTTCCAGCTAATGATAGAAGCAGTGTAGCATATCCGTTCTGCCATCGCAATCATCAGTTCATTCCTTCAAAATAGGACCAGCTACTCAAATCCGGCGGCTCGATCCCCAATTGGGTCAGAATTGCCATCACCTGCGCCCGGTGTTCGGTGGCGTGGTTGATCACTTGGGTCAGAATGATCGTTTTGGGCACATCTCTGGGGCGCCATTTTGCCATTGCACCGACACAGTATCCCCGGCCTGCACGCCGGGTGCCCATTCAAACAGACCAGCGCCAGAAGCGTCGGCAGATTCCCCCATTTCGGCCAGGGTCAGGGACGGCGCATTTTCGGGGCGGCGCAGGGGCTGGCCGGTGCGGATGCGGTGCAGATAGGACCGTTCAGATGTGACGACGTGCTGCAATGTGTCGCGGATGGAGCCAAATGTGCCAGAGATTGTGGCGTCCAGTTGTTCATCGGTCAGCCCGGCGCAGCGTTCGAGCAGAAGCAGATTGGCCCAGCGGTTGTGGCTGTAGAGGGTGGTGAGTGTATCGGTCCGATTCATTTGTCTCCTCCTGAGTATAGGGATTACTTGCGTCTCTCCTGCCCTCTGCGGCAGGCCTGAATCAACAGATCAGCATCCAAATCCGTCACCTGCTCATCGAACTCCTTGACCAACCCGGTATAGCTGGCTTCTGCATCGGGAGCCTCCTGAAAGTGGGCTTCGTGATGGGTCTGCGCCCATTCGTAGAGGGGATTCGATCTCTCTGCCCGCTCGCGCACCGCGGCCAGTGTGCTGCGTCCCCGGTGGATGAGATAGCCGTCTTGGGTAAAGGGGAAGGAAAGACGGGGGACGCCCTGGGCCACACACGACTTCTCAAATTCGCCGATGGGGTCGCCGCCGTCGGGGATAGGGCCTACCTCTGCCCGCCAGACACGGGCCGGGTCGAGCAGGAGGGAGAAACCGGCGAACTGATTTTGGGCGTTCCAGCGATTCCAGAATGCTTCGCCCACCAGCGCGGCATTAGCTTCCACGGCGGCAGTCACGGCCCGGGTGGCTACATCTGCACGGGCAATCACGCAATCCGAGTCGAGCAGCCAGAGCCAGGGGCGGGGAGTGCTCTGCGACTGTTGCGCCTGGGCCAGATGGGAGACGGCCTGACTGAGCGCGGGGCCGTGATGGATATTGCGGGGGTTGGCTATCAGCTTGCAAAGACCAGCCGCGGCCACGGCCTGGAGCAGATCGACCGAACCGTCCGCCGAGCCGTTGTCCACGACGACGACCCCGCGCAGCTCGTCACCCAGAAAGCGGTGTAGCGACCAGAGCAGACGGGCAATCATCGGTTTTGTGTTGTAGTTGGCGGTCGCCACAACGACGCCGGAGGGCGGTTCGGCTGTGGCAGGGGCAGGCCACCAGATGGGCGTATCACCCAGAGAGGACATCCATAGCTCCTGGTTCAATGGCGGAAATGGACAAAGATACGCCCGAAATTTTTGTCGTCCTTTTCGATCTCCAAAACCGTGCGGAAGTACGTGACTTCATCCTGGCACGATCCTCCCGTCGTCCGTAAAGATCATCTCCAATGTGCGCCCGGCTTTGATATCTTCGCGCGCTTCAGCGGCCAACTTTCTCAGCTTGTCTGGGGAAGCAGCAAAGGTGGCGTCCCAGCGCTCATTGTCCGCTCGCACTTCTTCCTCTGTCTCATCCTCATGCAGGACATCCCGCTGCGCGATCTCCTGCCATTGGATGAATCGGGCAAAATCTACCACCTGTTCCACCCGGTCCATTGGCAAGGCGTGCAAGATGCTGATCAGCGTTTCCTCATACTCTGCGATCTGTGCGTACATATTTGTCACCTGACCTTTGATGCTTTTGGCAAATAGATGTGCCCGTCTTTATCCATCCACGTTTCGACTTCGATGGCCTGCATTCGTTTGACACCGGGAAACCATTCCAAGAATTCATCCACAGTGGCACCATCGCGCAGGTTTTCAAACAGAGCCACAACCGGAACCCGTGTGTCACGAAAAACCCACGCCCCGCTCACTTTACGGGGGGCCCGCTCCACTGCGTCCAATGCTTCCCACTGGTTCATCATTTCCACCCTCCATCACAATCCACCAGCCTCAGCGGTATTGCCGTGTATCAGGTCGTGCTCTTTTCCAGCGGAGTCGCCTGCGCCATCAGCCGGTCCACCTGTTGCCGCAGCCAGACGTTTATCAGCGTTTGCGTGCTGACATTGCGCGCCCGGGCCATCTGTGTGATGTCCAGCATCAGTTCTGGCTCAATTGTCACCACACTCCGTCGCGCCGATGGCTCGAATGTCATCTCGACTTCGTAGGTCTGGTCGTCGAAGTCGGCCAAGCTGTGGGTATCCCAAAAATCGGCCATTTCTTCCAGCGTACGCGCACCCGAAATGCTGCTCACTGTATCGTCTTGCATTTGGTTCAACTCACATCCCCGTGCCCCCGCCAGAAGCGCGCCACCCGCTCCTGCAAGTGGGGATAGCCGGCCAACTCCGGGTCCGCGGCGAAGAGTTCCTGGGCGGCCTGCTGGGCCAGGGCCAGGGTGGCCGTGTCGCTGAGCATCGCCATCTTCAGGTCGGGCAGACCGCTCTGGCGGGTGCCCAGAAAATCGCCAGGCCCCCGCAGTTCCAAATCTTTTTCCGCAATCGCAAAGCCGTCGGTGGTGGCGACCAGCGCGTCCAGCCGCTCGATGGCCCCGGGATTGTCCGCCCGGCTGATCAGCGCGCAGTGGCTTTCATAGCTGCCCCGCCCCACCCGTCCCCGAAACTGGTGCAGTTGGGCCAGCCCAAAGCGCTCAGCGTCCTCAATCAGCATAACCGTCGCGTTGGGCACATCGATACCCACCTCCACCACACTGGTGCTCACCAGCACATCCAACTCCCCTTCGCCAAAGGCCCGCATCACCGCGTCCTTCTCCCCGCCGTTCAGCCTGCCGTGGAGCAGCCCCAGGCGCAGATTGGGGAAGACCTCCGCTTGCAGCCGGGCGTGCTGCTCCACCGCCGCGCCCACGTCCAGCTTCTCGCTCTCCTCCACCAGGGGGTAGACAATATACGCCTGGCGTCCCTCGGCCACCCGCCGCTGCAAAAAGGCGTAGAGCCGCTCCCGCTCGCCGGGGGTGAAACGTTTGGTCACAATCGGCGTGCGGCCCGGCGGCAGTTCATCGATGACGCTCACATCCAAATCGCCGTAGACGGTCAGGGCCAGGCTGCGGGGGATGGGCGTGGCGCTCATCACCAGCATATGGCTGACCAGGCTGGCCGGGGCTTCGTCGGGGGATTTCCCCCGCAGCGCGCCCCGCTGCTCCACGCCGAAACGGTGCTGCTCGTCTACCACCACAAAGGCCAGATTGTGGAAGGCCACCCCCTCCTGAATCAGCGCGGTCGTGCCCACGGCCACATCCACCGAACCGTCGGCCAGCCCGGCCAGCACAGCCTCCCGCTCGTTGCCCGTCACCCGCCCGGTGAGCAGGGCCACCCGCAGGGGCGTGCCGTCGGGCCGGGTGAGGCTGGACAACAGTCCGCTCAGTCCCCGGAAGTGCTGCTCGGCCAAAATTTGGGTGGGGGCCAGCAGGGCAGACTGGGCGCCACTGGCCGCGGCAATGTACATTGCGCCCGCGGCCACGGCGGTCTTGCCGCTGCCCACATCCCCCTGCACCAGACGGCTCATCGGCACAGTGCGGGCCAAATCCCGCTGGACTTCGCCCAGCACCCGGGCCTGTGCGCCGGTCAGTTGAAAGGGCAGGGCGTCGGTAAAGCGGGCAACAACCGCCTCGTCGCTGGGCAGGGCCGGCGCGGTGGCCCGCTGCAACAGATGGCGGCGCTGCTGCACGCCCAATTGGATGTAGAAAAATTCGTCAAAGGCCAGCCGCTTGCGGGCCACATCCAACTGCTCCGGGTTCTCCGGCTGGTGAATCTGCTTCAGCGCATTGGGCAGACTGATCAGGCCAAATTTGTGGCGCACCTCCTCGGGCACGGGGTCGCCGATGGCGGCCAGCCCTTCCTGCATGGCCTGGCCGGCCAGATCGCCAATCGTCTTGCTGGTCAGCCCTTCGGTCAGGGGATAGACGGGCAGAATCGGCCCGTTGGCAATCTCGCTGCTCTCCATCTCCTCAAAGACCGGGCTTTCCAGGGTTTTGTAGCCCATATGCAGCCCGACCTTGCCGCTAAAGCGATAGCTACGGCCGATCTCCAGCTTGGCCGCGCTCCATTTGCTCCACCAGGTGGCGCGCAGACTGCCCGTGCCGTCGCTGAGCACGGCCTGGACCATTTCCCGGTTCATCCCCAGTTTGCGATTTTCCAGCTTCCACAGGTTGGCGGCCACAGTCACCTGCTCGCCGGGCTGCATTTCGGCAATCGAGCGCAGACGGCTGAAGTCGTCGTAGCGGCTGGGCAGATGCCAGATCAGGTCCCAGACCGTCTCGATGCCCAGGCGGGCCAACTGTTCGGCCCGGGCCGGGCCGACCCCGCGCAGGCTGGTGACAGGTGCGTCCAGTTTCTCGGCGGCGCTGGCTGGGGGCGGGGGCACAGCTTCTTCCCGCCGCCGGGTTGCTGGCGGCGTTGGGCCAGCCGGCGCGATAGCCGCTGCGGGCATCTGTGGGGGGCGGGAGGGGCGCTCGGTCTGGCTGGTCGCCACCTGATCGATGGCGGCTAATGCCGGGTCTGGGCTGGCCGTATCCTGAGCCTGTCGAAGGGCCGGGGCCGGGTTGTCCAGCAGGTCCAGAATCGAACGGGCGCTCTGGGGTCGGTCGTCTTCCCTGGCCCGGGCATAGCGCACCAAACGCGCGCCCACCTCTCTGACCAGCCCGGCGTCCACGCCCTCGGCCAGGGCGTCGTCGGACCAGCGCTCTTGCAGCGCGGCCATTCCGCCCACCACCGCCCGATCCCGCCAGCCGGTCTTCTCTTCCAGCGCAAAGATATTGCGCAGTCGGGTCAACGCATTTGTTGCCATTAGACAAGTCCTTCGTAGGCGATGACACCCATTACATTGGGGCCGAGATGGGCCGCCAGACTGGGTGGGTAGCGCAAAATGCGCACAGGAATCCGGGGCAGGCCCTCTTTCATCTGCTGCACAAAGTCGGCCTGGGTCTGTTCGTAGCGGTGTTGGACAACGCCCACCTCTTCCAGATTGGAAAACTCGGCGGTAAAGTTGTAGAGCTTCTCTACCACTTCCTCCCGGCTCTGCACCTTTTCCAGGGGAATGAGCTTGCCATCCTCCATTGTAATCATCGCCTTTATGCCCAGCATTGTGCCCAGCACGCTCTGGGCCGACCCCAGTTTGGCGCTGCGTTCCAGATAGTGCAGGGTTTCGGAGAAGAAAGTGACGTAGAGATGGGGGATGGCGCCGTTGATCAGCCGGGCCACTTCCACCAGATCTGCGCCGTCATAGGCGGCTTTGGCGGCCATCTCCACCAGCACAGCCAGCCCCATAGATGTGGTCAGGCTGTCGATGACCCGGATGCCATAGCGCCCCATCATCATCTCCGCGGCCTTGCGGGATTGGGCCCACATCGGGCTGAGGTGGTGGCTCATATGGATAGCTACCACCTGGTCAGCCTGCTTGCCCACCTTCTGATAGCACTCCAAAATGTAGTTGATGTTGGGCGCTTCGACTTCGGGCAGCACAACCCGCCCCCCCATCTGATTCTCGCGCAGGGCCTGAAAGAATTGCTCGGCGGAGAATTCGGGGGTCTCGTCGTAGCGCTCCCGGCCCACGCGCAGGACGTGGGGGATGACTTCGATGGAATAGGTTTCCACCACTTCGGCAGACAGGGCTGCATTGCTATCGGTGATAATGCGAACTTTACCCACGGAACAGACTCCAAACGTGTACTTTTGTTGATGATGTGTAACTAAACAATAGACCCGGTGCGACGCACTCGCCACAGCCATTTTGTCAGTGCGACTTCTCTTGGCGAGTGCGTCGCACCTGTGTGGTGACGAAGATTTATAGTGATTCGGGTGCGATGCACTCGCCAGAAGCAGACTTCAGCCAACAGATGTGTGGCGGGTGCGTCGCACCTTTTGTATTGAACAGGTACGACGGTTTTAACCTCCGCTTTTTGACAGCCACAGAGGGATGTGGTACTCTCAAACAGTTATTGTGTCGAGGGCAAACGGCGGATTTCTGCTGAACCTTTCGACAGTGAGTTTGACAACCAGCAGGTTCAACAGCGTAGACAGCGGCGGGAACGACCGCACACAAGACAATAAGGGAGCGAAAGAATTATGGCTAAGTGTCAGCAGTGCGGCAAAGGCCCCCAATTTGGCAACAACCGGCCCTGGTCGAAGAAAGCCACCCGCCACAAATGGGATGTCAATATTCAGAAGGTGAAAGTGACGGAGGACGGCACAACCAGATCCAAGCGGATGTGCGCCTCCTGCATCAAAACACTTTCTAAGGCCTAGACCACCTTCGGTTGCAGCCAGTCCAGTCTCGAAATCAAAACGTCGATCCGCAAGGGTCGGCGTTTTTGTATTGAAGATAGCCACGGATGAACACAGATGAACACGGATAGGCGCGGATTTACACAGATAAAATCTGCGGCAATCTGCGAAATCTGTGTAATCTGCGTTCCTCCCCATCATCAGCCAGCCTTTCCCACCGCGGCCTGGCGCAGTTGACCGCAGCCTGCGTTAATTTCGATACCCCGACGCAGGCGCACAGTGGCGGGCACGCCGCCGGCGCGCAGAATCTCTACGAAGCGGGCCGTGTCCCCATCGCTGGTGGGCTGGAAGGGGCTGTCGGGGATCGGGTTGAGCGGGATGACGTTGACGTGACAGAGCAGGGGGCTGAGCTTCTCTGCCAGCTCCGCGGCCAGCGCCGGGCTGTCGTTGATCCCCGCCATCAACGCATACTCGAAGGTGACCCGGCGGTGGGTCTTGTCGATGTAGCGCCCCACCGCGGCCAGCAGATCGGCCACGGGATAGCGGCTGTTGAGGGGCACAAGCGACGAGCGCAGTTCGTCGTTGGGCGCGTGCAGGCTCACGGCCAGGGCAATCTGCAACCCCTCGTCGGCCATGCGGTCGATCATCGGAATCAGCCCGACTGTGCTGAGGGTGATGTGGCGTGCGCCCAGGCCAAAGGCGTCGGCGTCGGTGAGCAGACGCAGGGCGGTCCAGACGTTGCGGTAGTTGTGCATAGGCTCGCCCATCCCCATCAGCACCACATTTGTCACCGCAGTCGGGCGCGCCACAGCCATCGGCGGTTCGGCCCCGGCCTTTGCCAGATAGCGGGCGAAGTATAGCACCTGGGCCACAATCTCCCCGCTGGTCAGGTTGCGGGCCAGCCCGCCCTGGGCCGTGGCGCAAAAGGTGCAGCCCATCGCGCAGCCTACTTGGCTGCTGATGCAGAGGGTGCGCCGTTCGTCATAGAGCATCAGCACCGTCTCAATCGTCTGCCCGTCGGCCAGGCGAAAGAGCACCTTCTGGGTGTCGCCGTCCTGGGAGAGGATGCGGGTGGCCGACTCCAGGGGGGAGATCAGCCATTCCCCGGCCAGCTTCTCCCGCAGGGTTTTGGGCAGATTCGCCATTTCGTCAAAAGAGACGGCGAAATGTTTGTAGACCCATTCCCAAATCTGGCGGGCCCGATAGACAGGCTGCCCCAGCCCGGTCACGACCTCCGTCAGCTCCTCCAAGGAAAGATCGAGCAACACACGCTTTTCAATTTGTCCCGGGCCGACCTTCAGAGTGATTTCTGTCATACACTCCATTGTAGCGCGTGGCATTGGGCGCGGTCAAAAAGTCGTGCGGATGGCAGAATGCAATAAATAAAATGCAATAAAGAAGTAGTCTTCTATCCCCCAAGAGAAGTGCCCGGACCAAACGAACCGGGCACTTCTCTTAATTCTTCTCATCTACAGACGCAGATACACCCCCTATCAGCCTGTGGGTTGACAGGGCGCGCCCAACCGGGCAGACTGCCACCCAATGGGGACAATTCCACCCCAGAAGGGCGCGCGCGCGTTGGGCGCCACCCGTTGGCCGGCCACCTGACCAATGACGTTGTGGTCTTTGTCCGTGAGATAGATAGTGATAAAGTTGCCCAGTGCGTCCGGCGGTACAACCTGAAGCACAAATTGCACAGGCTGACAGGTGCGCAATGGATTGTCTGCGGTGACGTAGCGAATACCCACAATCCGGTCACCCCCGGTCGGCTCTTTTTCGATCAGTGGCTCCTGAACCCAGCCGGGCGGCCCCTGGAGTGGTTCCACTGCCTGCCAGGGTTTTTCCTGCTTGTCAAAGTAGATTTCCATATCGTGGACGATAGCGTCGTCACTTTCCAGCAGGATGTGCAGCTCAAGCGTAATCACACCGGGGCTGCTGGGGGATTCGGTGAATTTGGCACTGATCCCCGTCAGCACGGGTGGTTCCTTGACGACGGTTGGCGTGACCGTGGCTGTGGCCGTTTCCGTCGCTGTAGGCGTCACCGTAACCGTGGGCGTCTCTGTGGCCGAGGGTGTCACAGTTGCGGTTGGGGTTTCCGTAGCCGTGGGTGATGCGGTGGGCGTTGCGCTCGGCGTCGGTGTCTCGCTCGGCGTGGGCGTTATCGTCGGCGTGGATGTGGGCGTTCGAGTAGGTGTCGAGGTGGGCGTAGGCGTCCGCGTCGGCGTCGGCGTCCGGGTCGGTGTCGGTGTGCGGGTCGACGTGTAGGTCGGCGTCGGTGTGTAGGTCGGCGTCGGTGTGCGGGTCACAAAGCGAGTGGGCGTGCGTGTCGGCGTCGGTGTGTAGGTGGGCGTATAGGTGGGCGTACGCGTTGGCGTGGCGGTGACAGTAGCAGTGCGGCACGGCCCAGGGCCTATTTCCCACCAGCGGAAGTTGCTGGTGTCAATGCCGTCCCGGCGGCCAAAGGCGTCCACCGTCTTGCCATTCCAGTTCTTATCCTCGTCGCCATCGATCCAGAAGTCGTTGTCGTTGTCCCTGTCCACCTCTTTGCGCAGCCCATCCCCATCCCAATCCGGATTGCGCTTGCTGAAATTCCCCAGATTGTCAAAGACGTAGCTGCGCACATCCTGCTTGTCCCACACGCAGTCCTCGTCCGTATCGGGCAGATTGAAGAGGGTAGGAAAGCGATTGATCTCGTCAAAATCCACAATGCCATCCTTGTCCCCGTCGGTACTCAGGGATGCTTCATCCACCCGGGGCGTGACCCCCGCCGGTGGTACGTGATATTCGGAGACATTCCAATTGTTGTACGCGATCCAGCCCCCGCTGTTGGTCCAGGGGTCCACCCGATAGGCGAACTGCCAACTGAAAAACCAGAGGTCGAACTCCCAGTAACCGGCCAGGACAACGCTGTGGGCGTCGTTGTTTTCCACAAAGAGCCCGGGCCGCCCCCCATCGATCCAGCCTTTCACCTGGGCAAAGGTGGGCTTGCCCCGGGCGCAGTCGCCGGCGGCGTTGTTCATCGCCCACCACATCACATTCTTACCGCCTCCCCAGGTGCAGGTCTGGTTGGGCCACAGGCCAATGCCGTGGCCCATATCCCCCTCCGGCGCGCCGCCGCCATAGGCGTAATAGGAGATGCGGTCCTGGCTGAGTTTGCTCCCGTAGTAATCGGCAATCATCGAAATCGAGGCCCGGGTGCAATACCAGTCCCCGTGGGGATTGCCCCGCCGGGGCGGACTATCCCCCACCACCAGATCGCCGTCGGCTTCGTGGGCGGAATCCCAGCGGTGAATGCCCGTCTCCGGGTCCCCGTCCAGACACATCATCCGCGTGTCCTTGTGTTGAAGTTGGGGTTTCACATTCAGCACTTTGCTGGCCCCAATGGCCGAAGTCTCTATCGGCATCGGGATGACCGTCACCTGATTGACCACCGACCAGTCGCTGCGGCTGCCGTCGGCTTGCAGGCTTTGGGCGCGGAAGTAAAAGGTGCGGGAAACATCAGCGGTGGTAGTCAGCGCGGCGGTGTAGACCGTATCGCTGAGGACGACGCTAACTTCGGGGGATGCAAAGGTTGGCTCCTGCGCAATCTGGAACTGATAGCTCACGGCGTCCGGCACATGCGACCAGCCAAAGACCACATCCCCGGCAAAGGTGATCGCCCCGTCAAAGGGTGTGCGGAAGTAGGGGGCCGGGGCACGGTTGGCTGCGCCGGGCGTGCTTTCCCCCGGTTTATAGATGGTCCACTCCTCCGGTGTATTGCTTTTGGAGAGGGGATAGCGGCCCAGCGAGCCACCGCTGACCAGCGCATCAATTCCAGGACTTTGGGTGGTCGGCCCGGTGAAACTGTCCGCCGGCCACTGGCCCGCCTCGATCGCCAGGGCCGCGGCCCCGTTGGGAAAGTCGCCATAGGCCACAAAGTCCACCAGTGTGGTGGTGGTGTGGGTGGCGCTGCTGAAAAGGGAGAGTTGATCCACCGGGCCGAAGCTGTTGATCAGACCCGACGGTGTGTGCAGGGTAATCACCCCGTCGCTCAGATCGTACTCGTTGGCCGTCTCCCCCAGGCCATCAAAGAAGATCAGGACGTACGTCTGGGGTGGCAGGTTGGGCAGGCTGGCCGGAAAGGTGTAGGTAGCACCGCTGCCCGTGGCAATCTGCCACCCGGCGAGATTGCTTACGATTGTGCCCGCTGCTGTGCGGGTATAGCCCTGGGCGGCCATCTCGGCCTGCCCCTCTGTGCCAATCACCAGAGGCAAAAAGAGCGAAGCACTGTTGTTAAAGAGTTCCACCCACTGGTAATTGCCCTGCCCAACCAGAGGCATCAGTTCATTGATGATTATTGGGTTATCCAGAGGGAGCTGTGCCGAGGAAGTTTGGCCGTTTTGGAGAGCAATGGGCATAGTAGCGGCGTCCGAAACAGCCGCCAACGCAAACGAAATCACAAGCCATAGGGCTACAAACGAAGCCAGGAGCGAGGTAAAGAGCGCAATACGGGGATGTAGGGACATGAGATTCCTCCTCTGAATCCTAACCAAAAGCGACTTGCCGAGGAACGTGGAAAGCGCGCAGCCTCCCAATAGAATATCTTCTGAGTAGAGTTTGCAAATCCCAAATGGGAGCGGTCGGTCGGGGCAATAATCCTAGCATAGTACAAAAAAACGTGTTTGTCTATGCCCCAGGACACATCTTGGCAATCCAATGCTGTACGATTTTTCCTGTTTCGAAAATTTGACTGAACCTTTCGGTTATGTTATTCTTCTTAGTCCTGTTTGTCGGCATTTTGCCAAACGAAAGGTCAAAGGTAGAAAGATGAAACTGGCAGAAGCCCTGATTCTTCGGGCAGACACACAAAAACGCATCACAGAACTGCGCCAGCGCGCAACCCGCAACGCAAAGGTGCAGGAGGGCAGCCGCCCTTCGGAAGACCCCCTGGCGCTGCTGGCCCAAGTGCGGGATATGTACACGCAGTTGACAGCCCTGGTCCAGCGCATTAACCGCACCAACACAGCCACAGCCTTTGACAGTTCCCTGTCTATGGCCGATGCGCTGGCCGTGCGCGATTCTATGGGCGCACAGCAGGGGATGCTCCGGGAGATAGCTCAGGCCGCGGTTCCCACACAGGAACGCTTCACCCGCACAGAGCTGCGCTACGAGAGCACTGTAGATGCGGCAGCCCTGCAGGGGGAAGCAGACGATCTGGCCCGCCGACGCCGGGAGTTGGACACCCGCATCCAGGAGCTTAACTGGCTGACGGAGTTAATCGAGTAACCCGCAGTCCGACAAACAGGAACGCAGGAGAGCGAACAATTCGTGTTGGTAGCGACAAGGGCAGAGGCGAGCGCAAACCCCACAGCGCTTGGGGATAAAAGTGCTACCCCCTTTACAGGATATGCAAGGGGCAGCAAATTCCATTCAAAGTTATGCCCAGTATTGTTACAAGCGTACCGGGTATTGTCATTGTAATCACCGCGTGCTGATCTGTACTTGACGTGAGGGTGGGTCAGGGGCAAACACGAATTTTCAAAGAGCGCCCAGACCGTTGCGGTCTGGGCGCTCTGATTTATGCTCGACACAGACATAAACTGACCTATTTTCACCCTATCACCCTGTCACCCTGTCACCCTGTCACCCGGTCATCCTGTCGAGTATAAATGGGTTCCACTCGACGTAGCCCTACTTCCCCCAGCTGTGGGCCGTGTCGATGGCCGCGCGGATATTCCCCCAGGGCACGTCGTTGGGCAGCGTGCAGTCCGCGGCCAGGATATAGCGGGGCGGAGCCTCTGCCAGCAGACCCTCCACCATTTGTCGCACATCGTCCTCACTCCCGGTGGCGATAATCCCCTTACGCTCTACGCCCCCCATAAAGGGTCGCCCAAAGCGAGTGGACAATTCGTCCATCCGCCACTTGCGCTTGCCCACCTGCTGGCTGCAGTTGACCACCTGGCCGGGATAGTCGCCAAAGACGCCCAGGTCGTCGTAGCCGCCGTGATAGTCGCAGATGTGCAGAATGTTGAAGTCGCAACCCCGATTCATCTCGGCCATCAGGGCCAGGTCGTAGGGTTTGACACACTGCCCAAAGAGCGAGGGATCGGAAAAACGAAAGCTCTCGTTGCCCTGGGTCGAAGCGTAGAAACCATCCACACCCAGAGCAATACACTCGGCCACGAAGATACCCAGGCTGGCCGTAATGATCTCCATACCCGCCTGCACAGCCTGCGGGTCTTCGCTGATGTGGCGGGTAATCTCGCTCTGCCCGCCGACTGTATGGCCGGCGCACATAAAAGGCGAGTAGACAGTTACGATGACCGGGGCTGCCTTGCCCACGGCTTTGACCAGTCCCTTCACAACGGCCAACTGGGGCGCGTAAAAATCCTTGCCATAGAATGGCATATGCTTCCAGTCGGCAGGCTGGCCGATCTCTGGCCGTTGGGGAAAGGTCAATTCGTATTGGATTTTGACAAAATCCATCCCCGTATAGTGGAAATACTCCAGGTGTTTGTCAATCGCGGCTTGACCCACATGAAATTTTTTGTCGAAGTGGATAAAGAAACCGGCAGGAACGTAGGCAGGGGGCGTGCTGTCGTGTAGCAGTTGGAAGATACTATCTCGTCGGTTCATCACTTTTCTCCTGTGTGGCGCTGCGGCAAAGCGTGCTTTCGTAGCCGTACAATAGTATAGTACAGCCCGGCGAAAATCGACCCACAACTCCTGCTCCCCGCCGGTCACGGACCCGGTGAGAGCATTCGCAAATGTGGGTGGACCTACGCCGCCGTATATTAGCATACCCGTGCCTGGCTTGACATTCAACAGGCAGCAGGCTAGGATCGTTCTTCAGTTGGACGTGCTATACACCACTCCCAGGAGTCAAAGGAATGTACAAAGTAGCAATCGTCACCGGCGGCAGCCGGGGCATTGGGCGGGGCATCTGCCTGGGGCTGGCAGCCCGGGGCTGGGCCGTTGTAGTCAATTATCGGGGCAACGGGGCCGCGGCCCAGGAAGCTGCCCACCTGGTGGAAGAGGCGGGCGGCCAGGCCCTCATCGTCCAGGCCGACATCGGCGCGGCGGAGGATCGGGAGCGGCTGGTGCAGGAGACGCTGACCCGCTTTGGCCGCATCGACCTGCTGGTCAACAACGCCGGGATGGCCCCCCGGGTGCGGGCCGACCTGCTGGAAACCAGCGAAGAGTCCTACGACGAAGTGATGGCGGTCAACCTGAAAGGCCCCTTCTTTCTCACCCAGCGGGTGGCGAGGGCGATGCTCGCCCAGGTGGCGCAGGATGCCAACACCCGGCCGGCCATCGTCAACATCGGCTCCATCAGCGCCTATACGGCCAGCATCAACCGGGGGGAGTATTGCGTCTCCAAAGCGGGGATGGGGATGATGACCGCACTCTTTGCGGACCGGTTAGCCCCCCACGGCGTCAATGTCTACGAAGTGCGTCCCGGCATTATCGAGACGGATATGACCAGCGGCGTCAAAGCCAAATACGACGCCCTCATCGGCGACGGACTGACCCCCATCCGGCGCTGGGGCCAGCCCACGGATATCGCCGCCGCGGTCACCGCCCTGGCCGAAGGCGCGTTTCCCTTTTCCACGGGGGAGATTTTTAATGTAGACGGCGGGTTTCATATGCGTCGGCTGTGAGAATTCGACCCCTGAATCGTTCTACCGTCTTGGGAAGACGTAATGCGTGAAACGTGAGAAGGTCCGAATGCTCTCACGTTTCACGTTTCCGCCACAGAGTTTCGCCATAAGAACAAAGAGAGCCTACCCAATGCCCATCCCCCTCCCCCTGCCCGGGGACTACAACCCGGCCACCCATATGCTGGCCCACAGCAACGAAACGGGAACCTATCACGAAAGCCGCAAGGCCGCCCACTTTGCCGCCCGGCTGGTTGCCAACGGCGCACCCGAAGATTTGGCTCTGGCCGAAAAAGTGCTGGACGCGGTGCTGGCCTGCCAGGAGACCGACCCGGCCGACCCCCACCGGGGCAACTTCTACTGGATGGCCGAAGACAGCCACGTAGAGGACCTGAACGCGGTGGAGTTCTGTCTGGAAGCGCTGATCCCAATGATACTGCGCCACAGAGAGCGGCTGGCAGAAACTCTCCAGTCCCGGGTGTTGGCTGCCATCCGCCTGGGACTGGACGAAATCCGCCGTCTGGATGTGTTGGTGGCCTACTCCAATATCACAGCGCTCGATATTCTCAACACCTGCCTGGGCGGTGAACTGTTGGATGATCCGGTTATCGCTCATCGTGGCTACACGAAGTTGCGTCAGTGGATCGGCTTTACCTGTCGCTCCGGCCATCCGATGGAGTACAACAGCCCCACCTACACGGCTGTCAGCCTGCGCGCCCTGGCGCTGCTGGCCGAGTCGGTGCAGGACAGCGACACCCGCATCCGGGCACGGGCCTTTGCCGCGCGCCTGGCCGTGAGCGCGGCCCTGCACATCCACCCGGGCACGGGCCGCTGGGTCGCACCCCACAGCCGGGCCTATCATCCGTCAGTGGTGGGGGCGACGCCGCCGGAGATAGAGCGCGTGCAGGGCTGGCTGGCCGACGGGACGATCCCCGACTGGATTGGGGACGTGCTGGATCAGCGTCCGGCCCGCTACACCGTTACGGAAACCGCGGAGGCCAGCCGGGGCATTGGTTTCACCACCCACGTCACGCCTGCCTGGGCCCTGGGTGTGGCCTCTACCAGCACCCACAGCCAGTCGGATGTCTGCATGCTCCACTATACCCGGCCCGGCGTGGAGAAGCCCGGGGTTCTCTACTCCCGCTATGTCTTCAACGACAAGTGGTTTGGCGACTTTTATCACGCCACGGACCGCAGCCGCCAGCGCAATCTGCTGGACGAGGGCAGCTTCTACGGCGTGATGGAGGGCAACCGGGCGATTGGCGTCTATGCGGCCCGGGGTTTTGCCCAGGGCCACAGCGCCAAAGCCGCTTTCATCTGGACGGGCTGCGCCGAGCCAGAGGAGATTTGGATCGACGGGGAAGCCGTGACGGCGCTGCCCGCGGATATCCCGCCCGGCGCGACGGTTGTGGTGGGCAGCGGGGATGTCTACACGGCCCTGCGCCCCCTCACCCGAATGGCTCTGGGCAAAGAGACCCCGGCCCGGCTGCTGCAACGGGAGGGTGATCTGGTGCTGGAACTCTACAACTACCGGGGAGCCGAGAAGCGCTTCTGGGAGATGGGTTGGCCCGGCGCGTTTTTCCAGGGCTATCCCATCTGTGCCTTCTATCTGGAAGTGGCCGACAGGCTTGACTATGCGAATGGGGCAGCGATGGCCCAGGCGTTGGTCACCGGCGAATGGCAGGAGAGCCTGGAAGCTCCCTATACCTTTCCTGCCGCAGGCGAACGCCGCTATGTGGCTTCCTATCGCCGGGATGAGAGAGAAGTCGGCATTGAAATCGACCTGATGGGCTGGCGTCTTCTGCGTCGCTGGGAGAGCCGGGGAGAAGTCGGCTGGCCGATGCTGGCAGCCTATGGAGAGGGAACGCAGATTGCGCAGAGGACGCAGATTGTCGCAGATTTACCCCCACCAGTGTACTTTGCCCAGCAGAACAACGAAGGACGGGTGGAGGCAGCCGGCGCGCTGGCCGAGTGTGCCGCGCCGGGTCTCTGGCTGTGGGGCAGCCCGGAAACAGAGATATGGGTGGCGGGTCACTTTGGCGAACAGGCGACGACCCTACGCTTGACAACGCCAAAGGGTGGCGTGACTGTGACAGGGATGGGGATGGGTCTGTTGCGCTGGGAGAAGGGAAGTGTAACTATCGAGGCAGTAGGCAAACCAGAGGTGGTGATGGAGTGATGGGGAGTAGGTTACCCCATTAGCCCGTCACCCCACAACCGTTGCAGAGGAAAGCGGAAACCGGGCAGCACATCTTCCCCGTCCAGTGTATCGTCGGCCTGCAAAACATTGGCTGTGCCATCAGGACGGTAGATTGTGACGGTACGGCTCTTTGGCTCCACCACCCAGACCAGTTGTGTGCCGTGGGAGAGCCAGCCCTGTACTTTGTCCTGTACTGCGTCGGCCCGGTCGTTGGGAGAGACGATCTCCACGGCCAGGTCCGGCGCGCCGGGGAAGTACTTCCCGGTGAGAGAGCGAGGCAGGCGTGCCTTGCGCACAAAGCCAGTGTCAGGCGCACGCACGGTGTCCGGGTTGCGCTCCAGAACAAATCCAGTCTCGGCGGCAAAGACGACACCTAATTGATTTTCCGATGCAAACAGATACAGAGATGCACCCAAATTCATCGCAAAATAGCCGTGTTCAGCGCCTGCTGGTGGCATAATACGCACCCCTCCCTGAATGAGTTCATAGCGGTCTTCGTCCCGCGCCGAAAGCGCCAGCAACTCATCCGCGGTGACGAGTCGTTCTGTCTCTGGCTCTATCTCTAATTCCAAGACCGGTAGAAATTCCTGTGCGGAAAGCGGCACACTGCGCCTCACTTCAGGTTCAATAAGCACTGGCGTAATCATAACACGCCGCTCACCCATTGACAAGCGTTTTGCCGTGGCTGGCGCGTGCCGGAAAAATCGTTTTCTGCTATACTGGCAACGGAATTTTCACAACTATCCCACTTGCAACCGTCCCAAAGGAGAAAGCTCAATGGCAGATACGAACGGTGCCACCGCCACCGCAGCCAAACTCAACAAATACAGCAGCCAACTGACCCAAGTCCAGTCTCAGGTGGGCAGCCAGGCGATGCTCTACGGCGTCGGCCTGACCGACGAGGATATGCAGAAGGCCCAAGTGGGCATTGCATCTATGGGCTGGGAAGGCAATACCTGTAATATGCACCTGAACGCCCTGGCCCGCCGGGTAAAGATCGGCGTGGACGCAGCCGGGCTGGTGGGGTTGGTCTTCCACACCATCGGCGTCAGCGATGGGATCAGTATGGGCACGGCAGGGATGAAGTATTCTCTGGTCTCCCGGGATGTGATCGCCGACTCCATCGAAACGGTGATGGGCGCCCAGTGGTACGACGCCAACATCTCTCTGCCCGGCTGCGACAAGAATATGCCCGGCGTGCTGATGGCGATGGCCCGCACCAACCGGCCCAGCCTGATGATCTACGGCGGCACCATTCGCCCCGGCATTCTCAACGGCCAGAAGCTGGACATCGTTTCCGCCTTCGAAGCCTACGGCCAATTCCTGGCAAAGGATATTGACGAGGCCGAATTGAAGGCCGTTCTTCAAAACGCCTGCCCCGGTGAAGGCGCGTGCGGCGGTATGTATACAGCCAACACAATGGCCTCGGCCATCGAATCCCTGGGGATGAGCCTGCCCTATAGCTCCTCCTATCCCGCCACCAGCCAAGGCAAGCAACAGGAGTGCGCCGAGGCCGGTGGGGCCATCCGCACCCTGCTGGAACTGGACCTGAAGCCCCGGGATATTATGACCCGCAAGGCTTTCGAGAATGCCATTACTGTGGCCGTGGCCCTGGGCGGATCGACGAATGCGGTCCTGCATCTCCTCGCCATTGCCCGCTCGGCGGATGTGCCGTTGACTATCGACGACTTTCAGGAGGTCTCCAACCGCACGCCCCTGCTGGCGGACCTGAAGCCCAGCGGCAAGTATGTGATGGAGGATCTGGACGAAGTGGGCGGTGTGCCCGCTGTGCAAAAGCTGCTTTTGCGGGAAGGGCTGCTGCACGGGGATTGTATGACTGCCACGGGCAAGACACTGGCCGAGAATCTGGAGAGTGTGCCCGATCTGTCCGCGGGTCAGAAGGTGATTTTCCCCGTCAGCCAGGCGCTAAAACCAACCGGCCACCTGCAAATTCTCTACGGCAACCTGGCCGAGCAGGGATCCGTGGCAAAGATCACCGGCAAAGAGGGGACAAAATTCTCCGGTCCGGCTGTCTGCTACGACTCGGAAGAGGAGACGCTGGCCGGCATTCAGAACGGCGAAGTGCAGGCGGGGCAGGTGGTCGTCATCCGCTACGAGGGGCCAAAGGGCGGGCCAGGGATGCGGGAGATGCTTTCTGTCACCTCGGCGATTATGGGTGTAGGGCTGGGCAAGAGCGTGGCGCTGATCACCGATGGCCGTTTCTCCGGCGGCACCCACGGCTTCGTCGTCGGCCACATCACACCAGAGGCCCAGGAGGGCGGTCTGCTGGCGCTGATTCGTAACGGGGACACCGTTACCGTTGACGCTGACAACAATCTGCTGACTCTGGATGTGAGCGAGGCAGAGATCGCCCGTCGCCGAGCCGCCTGGCAGCAGCCTGTCTATCGGGCCAGCAGCGGCGTGCTATGGAAGTACATTAAGTCCGTCTCCAATGCGTCGGAGGGTTGCGTGACGGACGCGTAGAAACGTTTTGCCCGGGGAATTGGGTATAGTTCAGAATTGGACGCGCTGACCGGGGCAGCCCGGCAGATCGACGGGGTGGCCGGGGCGCGGCTCACCGGCGCGGGCTGGGGCGGCTGTGTGATTGCGCTGGTTCCCGATGGGCAGGTGGAGGAATTTACGGCGCAGGTGGGGCGGGTTTATAGACAGAAGAGCGGGTGGGAGGCGACGATTTTCCCGTGTCAGGCGGGTCCCGGCGCGGGTCTGGTTGCAGAAGTGGTTGTGTAGTATACTTGCGGAATATGGATGCTGCCGAACTGCTCTACAGGAGTACGATCTATGAACAGCGAGGGTATTCTAATACTGCGCGCTTCTCGTGCGGTACAGACACGGATCGAAAATCTACTGGAAAGACAGCGCGAATCTGGATTGAACGCCAGCGAAGATGCTGAACTGGATGCTTACGCCAAAATGGATGACTATCTCAGTTTTTTCAATCGCGTCAGCCGCAATATACAAGACGCAACCCAGCACGAGAAGTAAACGTGCCGAATATCCCGAATTCGTTCAAGCACCGGTACGCCGGAGCGCTACCCCAGTCTCGGTGTGATAACAGTTTATGAGGATAGGCCATAGGATGAGCGACAATACAAATGCAGCCGCATTTTGGCGGGATGAAGAATGCGAGTATTGCGGCAGCCCTATCATTGAAAAGCAGGTAACGGTTCACCGTCAAGTTAGCGGGAGCTATTTCCTTTTTGAAGGTGTGCCAGCGGGTGTCTGCAAAGAGTACGGCACTCGCTACTTTGCCGCCAATGTCTTGAAACGTATGGAAGAAAGCATCCGCGGGGAGCAAAGAGCAACCCGGGAAGTTCTCGTGCCCATTTTTGCAGTATGAAGTTCCAAAGAGAGAAGGTCCCCCGCTCTGCGTTGTGCGGGGGACCTTCTCTCTTCGTAACTACTCAGGCTCAGGGTGCGACGCACTCGCCCCACTCATTTTGCAGTGGAATCCACTCCTGGCGAGTGCGTCGCACCCTGGGTAGTTACCTCTTTTCACACTCAGGTGATATCATAAACCTCTATCTCCCAGGTGCAAACAAAAGCCCCCGGTAATACAAATCGAAGGAGACCCCCAATGGACGGCCAACCCTCCCCCAACTTCATCGAAAAATCCTACGCCCTGGCCCGGGAACGCTACGCTGCGTTGGGCGTGGACACAGACCGCAGCCTGCAATTGCTGGCCCAGATTCCCATCAGCCTGCACTGCTGGCAGGGGGACGACGTTCTCGGCTTTGAAGACCCGGACCGGGGACTGAGCGGCGGCATTATGGCAACGGGCAACTATCCAGGCAAGGCGCGCACGCCGGATCAACTGCGCCAGGACCTGGACAAAGCCTACAGCCTGATCCCCGGCAACCACCGGCTCAATCTCCACGCCAGCTATCTGGAAGCGAGCAGTCCCGTGCCCCGCAACGAAATCGGGCCGGAGCATTTCCGGGGCTGGGCCGATTGGGCCAAAGCCAACAATCACGGCATCGACTTCAACCCGACCCTCTTTTCCCACCCCCTGGCCGACGACGGCTTCACCCTGGCCCACGCCGACGCAGGCATCCGCCAGTTCTGGATTGAGCACTGCATCGCCAGCCGGGAGATCGGCGCTTTTTTTGGCAAAGAGACGGGCACGCCCGCGGTCACAAATATCTGGATTCCCGACGGCTATAAGGATATGACGGTGGACCGGGCCAGCCCCCGGCAACGGCTGAAGGACGCCCTGGACGCGGTGCTGGCAAAGCCGATTGACAGCCGCTACAATCTGGACGCGGTGGAGTGCAAGCTCTTTGGTCTGGGGTCCGAAAGCTACGTCGTCGGCTCCCACGAATTTTATATGGGCTATGCGGTCGCCAACCAGCTCGTCCTCTGCCTGGACGCCGGCCACTTTCACCCTACGGAAACCATCTCGGACAAAATCTCCTCCACCCTTCTCTTTGTGCCCCGCCTGCTCCTGCACGTAAGCCGGGGCGTGCGCTGGGACAGCGATCACGTCGTCACATTGACCGACGACCTGCAAGCGATTATGCAGGAGATCATCCGGGGCAACTATCTGGAGCGGGTACACATCGGCCTGGACTTCTTCGACGCCAGCATCAACCGGGTGGGGGCCTGGGCGATTGGCACACGCAATGCCCTGCGCGGTCTGCTGCTGGCCCTGCTCGAACCCATCGACGAATTGCGCCGTTTGGAGCAGGACGGCGATTTCACGGCCCGGCTGGCCCTGCTGGAAGAGTTAAAGGGGCTGCCCTTCGGCGCGGTCTGGGACTACCACTGCCTGCGCCAGGAAGTACCGGCGGGGATGGGTTACGTGACAGAGATTCGGCAATACGAAAAAGATGTGTTAGCGACGCGAAGCTGAATTCAATCCAATGAACAGAAATGTATGACAATTCTTACGAACGGACCGTTTGCAGTGGTGGGATGGGTGCAACAGAGGCTGCGCTCACTGGTGCGGGATGAATATGGGTGGAAGACACCCGAAGAACTCATTGTATTTGGCACAGCTCTGCTGGTTGGGTTGAGCACGGGTCTGGGCGCAGTGGCCTTCATTTGGATGCTGGGGCAGATCGGCAACCTGGCCCAATGGATGCAAAGCGTTTTGGGCAGTGTGGTCGGGCTGTTGCTGGTAATGGCGATGGCCGGGCTGATTGTCGGCTATATCATCGAGCGCTGGGCCAGGGAAGCCAAAGGCCACGGCGTGCCCGAAGTGATGGAGGCCGTCGCCCTGCGTGGCGGGCACATCCGCCCCCGGGTGGCGGTGCTCAAAGTGTTGGCGTCGTCGCTGACAATCGGCACGGGTGGCTCTGCCGGGCGTGAAGGGCCGATTGTACAGGTGGGTGCGGCGCTTGGCTCGACCATCGGCCAACTATTCCACTTCAGCGGGGATAGGGTGCGCACGCTGGTGGCCTGTGGCGCCGCAGCCGGGATCGCCGCCACCTTCAACGCGCCCATCGCCGGCGCGATCTTTGCCCAGGAGGTGATCCTCAACAACTTTACCGCCCGCTACTTTGGGATGGTTGTCATCAGCGGTGTGGCCGCCAGTATTGTCAGCCGCGCCCTGCTCAGCGACAAACCGGCCTTTCTGGTCCCCGCCTATCCCATGGACCACCTGGCCGAGTTGGGCGTCTATATCGTCCTGGGGCTGTTGGCCGCGCTGGTGGCCGTGACTTTTATCCGGGTTCTCTACAAATTCGAGGAATTCTTCGACAGTCGGCCTGTACCGCTCTACGTGCGCACCACAATCGGAATGGTGCTCACCGGGCTGGTGGCCCTGCTTCTGCCCAATCGCGAGGTGCTGGGACCGGGGCTGCATCTGATCGGCGAGGCCATTGCCGGGGATTTTCAGATGGGGCTGGGGCTGATGGCAGCCCTGCTCATCCTCAAAATACTGGCGACCAGCTTTACGCTGGGCACGGGCAATTCGGGCGGCGTCTTTGCCCCCAGCCTCTTTATGGGTGCGATTCTGGGCGGAATGGTCGGCCAGGTGGCCCACGGCCTGTGGCCGGGTGTCGTCACCAACCCCGGTGCCTATGCCATTGTGGGTATGGCCGCGGTCTTTGCCGGCGCGGCCCGTGCGCCTATCACTGCGGTTCTGATCGTTTTCGAAATGTCCGGTGACTACAAACTGATTCTGCCGTTGATGCTGGCAACGGTCATCTCTACATTCTTGGCCGAAAGTCTCTTTAAGGAGTCGATTTACACCCTCAAACTCCGGCTCAAGGGCGTCCATTTACAGGGCGGGCGGGATGTAGACATTATGCAGGGCGTGACAGTGGCTGAGGTGATGGGGGGGAGTGTACATACCATCTCCCAGAATGCAACCCTTACCCAACTCTCGGATATATTCAGCCAGACCCGCAGCCACGGCCTGCTGGTACTGGAACAGACGGGTAAACTCTGGGGCATTATCACTGTCAGCGATCTGGACAGGGCAGTCAACGAAAAGCTACCCCGCAGCAGCCTCGTCTCCGAAATCGGCACGCCCTTCGAGCGATTGGTAGTCGCCTATCCCGACGAACCAATGGGCGAGACGCTCTCGCGCATGAGTGTGCGCGGCTATGGCCGCCTGCCGGTGGTTGCGCGGGAGGACCCACGCAAACTGCTGGGGGTCCTCCGTCGGGAAGAGATCATCAAAGCCTATAATGTGGGGCTGGCCCGGCGAGCAGAATTGCAGCATCGCACCCAACGGGCCCAGCTACGCAACATTGACGGCACCGAATTTGTAGAGGTGATGCTGAGCGCCGGTGACAGCGCCATAGGCAAGTCTATCCAGGACATCAGTCCCGCGCTTCCCCTGGACGCCATTCTCGTCTCCATACGCCGGCACGGGCGGGTGCTTATTCCCCACGGCACAACCCGTTTCGAGGCTGACGATCTGGTCACAGCTTTTATCCATACCACAGATATCGACGCGCTTGTGTCCGGGCTACGTCAAGAGAACCAACCCGTATAGAAACCCGTATAGAAAATAGTCTGCCACCGATGAAAAAACTCTCTGTACTCGCAATCGATCTGGGCGCCGAATCGGGCCGGGTGATGGCCGTGCATTACGACGGGCACGGCCTGGAATTGGAAGAGATGCACCGCTTCCCCAATGTGACGGTCAATCTGAACGGAACCCTGCACTGGGATTTTCTGCGTCTGTGGACGGATATCCAGCAGGGCATCGGGCTGGGCAAGGCCCACAGCCCAGCCAGCCTGGGCGTGGACACCTGGGGCGTGGACTTTGGCCTGCTGGACAGCCAGGGCAAGCTGCTGGGCAACCCCATCACCTATCGGGACAGCCGGACGGACGGGGTGATGGAGCGGGCCTTTGGCCGGGTCTCCCGGGCGGAGATTTTTGCCCAGACCGGCATTCAGTTTATGCCTATCAATACCCTCTACCAGATGATTGCGCTGGTGGAGAGCGGCTCGCCCCAACTGGCGGCGGCCCAGACTTTCCTGACTGCGCCGGACCTGCTCAACTATTGGCTGACCGGGGCGAAAGTCTGCGAGTTCAGCAACGCCACGACGACGCAGATGCTCAATCCCCGCACGGGCGATTGGGCTTGGGAGCTTCTCGACGCCTTCGCCATCCCCCGCCACATCTTCCCGGAGGTTGTACAGCCGGGGACCCGGCTGGGTACATTCGACAGCATTCCGGTCATCGCGCCGGCCTGCCACGACACGGGCAGCGCGGTGGCGGCCACGCCCCTGGCCTCCCCCCGCTCCGCCTACATCAGCAGCGGCACGTGGAGTCTGGTGGGGCTGGAAGTGGGCAGCCCGGTGATCAACGACGCCAGCCTGGCCGCCAATGTGACGAATGAGGGCGGGGTCTACGGCACCTATCGCCTGCTCAAAAATGTGATGGGGCTGTGGATTGTGCAGCAGTGCCGGGCTACCTGGGCCGCGGCGGGCGAGGAATTGAGCTACCCAGAACTCACCGCGCTGGCTGCTGCCGCTGCCCCGGATGTGACAGCGATTGACCCCAACGACGGGCGCTTTCTGGGGCCGGGGGATCATCCGAGCCGGGTGCGGGAGTGGTGTCGGGAGCGGGGGTTGGCTGTGCCAGAGACAAAAGGCGAAATCGTGCGTTCGGTCTTACAGGGGTTGGCGAACCGCTACGCCAGCGTCCTCGCCATCCTGACCGACCTGACCGGCCAGCCAGCGGATCGGCTGCACATCGTGGGGGGCGGCAGCCAGAACCGACTGCTCAACCGGATGACTGCCGCCGCTACGGGCCTGCCGGTGATGGCCGGCCCGGTGGAGACGACTGTGCTGGGCAACGCGCTGGTGCAACTGATCAGCCTGGGCGAACTGGCCGACATTCAGCAGGCCCGGCAATTGGTGGCGCAGATGGGCGGGCAGGAGGAAGTTCTGCCTACTCCCCCCCACTAACTACAGCCCTGGGGCTTCCCACCCGCATCTTCGGCAGCACCGTTGCCACCACCAGCGCGCCGGTCAGCAGCAGCCCGGCCAGCAGCCAGAGCATCCCCGCATAGCCCAGCCCGGCGACGAGCAGTCCGCCCAGCACAGGGCCAACCACCTTCCCCGCGTTGTCCAGGGTGCCCACAAAGCCCAGCCCCGCGCCCAGATGGGCCGGCTCGATCTGGTCCGCCACCAGCGCCACAGTGGCCGGGAAGATGAGGGCCTGGCACGCGCCAAAAAGCCCGGCCAGCCCCAGCAGCATCCACCCCGCAGAGGCGACGGTGAGCAGGGGCAGCAGCCCGGCCAGCCCCCCCATCCCCAAGGCGATGGCCCAGTAGTAGCCCAGCCGATCCCCGGCCCGACCCGCCGCGGGTTTCAGGAGCAGATGTACCCCTTCCTGCACAGTGAAGAAGAGGCCGATCTGCGCGGTATTATAGCCAGCGGTCAGCGCGTAGACGGGCAGGAAGGCTTTGATGGCGTAGGTGGCGATGTAGACGGTGGCTTCCATCCCGCCGGAGAGCCAGACCGCAGGAGTACGGAATGGGGAAGTTGGAATGCGGAATGGGGGGCGAATTGCGAGTTGCGAATTGCGAATTGCGGTCTGCGGTCCGCCGTCCGCGGTCTCATCCAGCAAGAAGACGGGAATAAACGCTAGCAAACTCAGCCCGCCGATGACGGCGAAGACATCCGCCGGGTCGTTCCAGAGCAGGAGCATCCCCGCGGCCAGGGGGCCGACGACGTAGCCGCCGCTGCGGGCCATCCCGAACCAGCCCAGACGCTCGGCTTTGCGCCTGCCGCTGCGCTCGGCTACATAGGCCACTGTCACCGGGCCGAAGATGGCTGTGGCCGTGCCGTGGAGCAGACGCAGCAGCACCAGTTGGCCGGGGGTGTCGATGAAACGGTAGAGGAAAGGCACGCCCGCAAAGAGCAGAGTGCCCAGCACAATCCACAGCTTGCGCCCCTGCCTGTCCGAGAGGACGCCGAAGATCGGCTTCGTCAGCATCCCGGTCAGGGTGGAGACAGAGACAATCATCCCCAGCAGCACATCCGTCGCGCCCAGAGACGCGGCCAACAGGGGCAGCAGGGGCGTCTTGCCCATCTGGTAGCCGGCGCGCAGGATGAAATCGGCCAGGGTAATGTGTAGAATATTGGAATGGCGGCGCACGCTCTTTTCGCTCCGAATGGTGACGTTGTAGCTATCTTGCAAGTTTGCCACGAAGTTGTCGGAGCCACGAATCCGCAGATCGAACAATTCGTTGAGAGCCTGAATTATTGAACAGGCTCTTGGGCTGACCACGGAATACACGGAATACACAGAAGAAAAACCGAAAGAGAATTTTCCGTGTATTCTGTGTTTTCTGTGGTTAGTGATGTGGGTGGTCAGTGATGTGGGTTGCCAGCATTTGAACTATTGAACAGGCGTTGAGGAGATGAAGGGAGCGGTTGGATTTACCCTTCTATCTCGTGGCTGCTGATCAACAGGCTGCCGGGCGGTCTGTCGCCGATGTCCAGCGATACCAGTTGTCGGTGCAAGCGTTGTCCAGTGGGGGTTTGGCAAAGACCCGCGCCACCTGTGCAACACATACTGTCCGGCATTAGCTGGCCGATTTCACGCATGGCGCGTACGGATTCATCGAAGGGGATCACTTTGGAGAAACCCATCAGCGCGGCGATGGCTGAACCGTAGGCTCGCAGCGCGGCGGCGATGTTTTTGTCCATACACGGCGCTTCCACCCGGTCCGCCAGCATATCGCAGATGAGGCCCAGGCCGGTGTTGATAGTCGTGCCGGCCGCGGTCAATGCCTGGTCCAGATCGCCGCCGAGCAGATGGACCAGGCCAGCGGCGGCCATTGCCCCGCTTGCCCCGGTTTCGGCCATACAGCCGGCCAGCTCTGCCGAAAAGGTGGCGTGGGCTGCGATGAATACGCCGATCATCCCGGCGGCCAGCATTGCTTGCACAATCTCCTCGTCTGAACTTTGCCGGGCGTCGGCGATGGCCAGAATTGCGCCGGGCGTCGTGGCGCAGGAGCCAGCCGTGGGGGCGGCCACAAAGACTTTCATCGCGCTCTTTGCGTCCATAAAGGCCGCGGTGTACAAAATCATCTTCGCAACGAAATCGTCGGGCACAGCCCCGCGCCGCACAGCGTCCGCGGCCAGTGGGGCCTGTCCCCCCTGCAGCCGGTCGGCGTAGTCGGTTCCGGCCAACCCCGCGTCGAGGGTCCGGCGCATAATGGCGACGATCTCCTCCATTTGGGTCCAGACTGCGCGCTCGGAGACGCCGCCGCGGGCGCTTTCATAGCGCAGGGCCAACTGCCACAGGCTCAAACCGTGGGCCCGATTGTATTTGAGCATATCGCTGGCGCACAGAAAGGGAAGCTGTACATTCTCACGGGAGAGCGTCGGCAAGACAGGTGCCAGGGCTTTTACCGCGGTTACGCCGTCTCTGTTTCCCAGTTGCCGCAGAAAGCCCTCGTCAAAGGGGCTGGCAGACTTCACCTGAAAAAATGGAACGGGACCGTCGGAGCAGAGAAGGACAAACTCGGCTTCTGTCGCACACGCCAGGTGCGTTCCCAGCGCGTCGGCGTTCCGATTGCAGTAGACGAGCAACTCGTAAAAGTCGCCCTCCATAGCCACACGCGTGCCGTCGATGCGCAGAATTTTGAACATTCCGCCGCCGGTGGAAATGGCCTCGACCCGATGTTCTTCGCGGTCGTTGCCGACGGTCAGGTGGTAGAAACTGGCGTGGGTGCTGCCCAAGTCGGGATATTCTACCGTCACGGCAATGCCAGCCTCTCGCAGGCACTCTTCTATCTGCTCGTCGTAGGCTTCCATTCTGGGATCAACCATATCCCAACCGAGGATTGCGCCGTAGAGCCCCCGGTTTGTGCCCTGGCCGATGTGCGTCTTGGCCAGGGCCGTCTCTCGATTGTAGCGGGCGTGGAGATAAGTGATTGTACCGTCAAGCAAGTCCAGGCAGAGTTTGCCAATGCGAAAAGCCGCGCCGCTGTGGGAACTGGACGGACCGATCATCACCGGGCCGAAGACGTCGTTGAAGATGCTGGGCGGGGTGCTGGTTTCGAGTACGCTTTTTTCAAGGCTGATATGGACGCTCACGACGGTTCCTTGGCAAAGAGCCGGTTGCTCAGAGGTCGCAGATACAAAAGCTGATGGATACTTCTGCCTATCATCGAGGCGTTGCTTTCGATCAGCCCCACCACGGCTCGCCATCTGCCCGATTTGCCTTGAGATAGTCAAAATCCAATTCCAGCCCCAGGCCGGGACGCATAGCCACTTTCATCTTGCCGTCGCGGATGATGAGCTTTTCGCCGGTGGCTTCCGGGGCTTCGGCGGCTGTCCGTCGGCATTCCAGCAGCGGGCAGTTGAAGACAGAGGCCGAAAATTGCTGGGAGGCCATATCGAGGACGTAGCCGCTGACGTTGTGGCAGGAGATGGGGATGCGATAGAGCGCGGCCAGGTCGGCGATGCGCCTGGCTCCGCTGATACCCCCGCAGTTGATCAGATCGGGTTGCAGGCTGTCCACGGCCTGGTTCTGCAAAAAGGGGAGCGCGCCCTCGGCCAGTTCGATGTTCTCGCCGGTGAGGATGGGCACCCGGGTGGTGCGGCGCAGGGCCATCCAGGCGTCGGTGAATTCGGGAGCGAGCGGGTCCTCGAAGTAGAGGGGTTTGATCGGCTCCACGGCCTGGGCCACTTGGATAGCGCTGGGCAGGTCCAGTTCGTTGTGGCAGTGGACGATAATGTCGATGTCGTCGCCCAGAGACTCCCGGGCCAGGCCATAGGCTTCGGCCACGTCACGCACCGCCCGGGGGCCGATGCCGGGAATGTACTCCTGCATATGGCTGTGCAGGACGTGATGAATGTCAATTTTATAGGCTCGAAAGCCGTAGGGATCGTCTACCATCTCCTGGGCACGCACCCGCCACTCGTCCCGGCTCAGGAAATCCCCGCCCCGGCAGTGGGAGTAGAGGGGGATTTCGTCCCGGAAGGGGCCGCCCAGCAGTCGGCAGACCGGCTGGCCGAGGAGTTTGCCCGCCAGGTCCCAGAGGGCGATGTCGATGGCGCTGAGTACGCCTATCACCCGTGCCCGTTGGGGATAGGCGTAGAACAGATTGTGAAAATGCACGTCGATAGCCAGGGGGTCTTTGCCGATCAGCCCCAGATGGGGCAGGCGTGGCCCTTCCAGCGCGGCAATGGCGGCGCGCACAAAGGGTCCTGTGCCGTGGCACGGCCCAATCCCATAGACACCTGCATCCGTCTCCACCCGTACCAGTGTGGCGCCGCTTTTGGGTTGGAGGACTTTGATGGCTGTAATCTTCACCTGATTGGTTGAGCTGGTGGCGGATGAAAGTGGAGTTTCCATACCAATCTGACCTCTCTGATTTGTACCTTCTCAGGCAGCAATTGGAAAAACCACTGAATACACAGAATACACGGAAGTTTGTACTGATCAAGAAGATGGTGGAATCTGTAGGTGCGGTTTGTAACCGCACTTTCACCCGGAGAAGTGCGGTTGCAAACCGCACCTACGTTTTATCATCTCGTTGATCAGTACCGAATACACGGAAGTTCTTCGCTTTGTTCAGTGTATTCCGTGTTTTCAGTGGTTAAAAAGATGGAGGGTAGCCGAGCAGTTACGCTGATTTCAAGAAGTAAGCAACTGAACCTCCCCCAGCCCAATTTCAGCCGCCCGTCCCAGAAGCGCGGCGCGTTCCGCCGCGGTCAACGCTTGCATCGGCGGGCGCGGGTCACCGCAGTCGATACCCAGCCGGGCGCTGAGGACGGCTTTGGCGATGGCGTGGAAGCGGAAGGGCTGCACCAGATCGGCCACCTGGGAGGCGTGCTCCTGGGCCGCTTCTGCCGCGGCCAGATTGCCGGATTTGTACGCTTTCCACAGGGCCACCCAGCGCTCCGGGGCCAGATTGGGCGGGCCGTCCACACAGCCCACCGCGCCAATCGTCAGCGCGGGCAACATCAGGCGACAGTTGCCTACAAAGCAGGCCAGCCCCATTTTGGCAAAGTCCCGAATGTAGGGAATATAGGGGGCCGAATGTTTCAGCCCGGCCAGTTGGGGAACCCCGTCCTGAATCTTCTGCATCAGCACCGGGGTAATCTCCACGCCGGTGGACTGGGGCAGATTGTAGACAAAGAGGGGCAGGTCCGCGGCTGCGGCCACCACCCGGTAATGCTCTACAATTGCCTCGTCGCTCTGGCGGTAGAAGAAGGGGGGCACACAGCAGATGGCCTCCACGCCCGCTTTGGCCGCGTGTTCGGCCAGGCGAGCCGAGCGGGTCGTCGTTGCGGCCCCGACGTGCATAATATTGGCGATGCGCCCCTGGGACTGGTGCGCGGCGATCTCGGCAATGCGCCGGTTCTCGTCGTCTTCCAGCAGGACACTCTCGCCTGTGCCCCCGGCCACCCAAAAGCCGTGTACACCGGCCTGAATGTTGAACTCCATTACCTTGCGAAAAGCCGTCTCGTTCAGCGACCCATCGGCTGCCATCGGCGTAATGATGGCCGGGAATATCCCTTCGAATGTCGGCATCGTGCCCTCTCTTTCCTTTCTTGCGAAAATGATAATGGGTTTATTCTTGGCTTGTCAGAGCCGCTATTGCAAGGGCGGACGGAACGGAGATCGGAGAGAGACCGAGACCGCTGCCCATCGTTGAGGCGGCGGGAATGCGTGAACCCCTACGCCGAAAGCCTTTTGAGTCCCTTGCGTATCTCTTTCCTGGCCCACAGGTAATGGCTGCTGGTTGCGGAAACAAAGTACGTGCCCATTGCGTTCTTCCGCGTCCACGTATACCGCCCGGCCGTAAACAATTCCTCATCGGATAACTTCTGAATCACGCCGAGTATCTCCCGATGCGAAGTCTGGAACTGCTCCATCACCTGGTCCAGTGGTCTGTCCCGGTGTTTCTCATAGATCATCTGGTTGATCTGCGGTATCTGACTCCACTTGTATCCAGGTGCCGGCAATTCGGGGACCTCCCCGCGAAGCCCGGCCCGATACCATCCCAGCACCATCTGCTCCCACTCAACCAGATGAGCCAGTACATCCTTGACTGACCATTCGCCGACCACACCGGGCTCAACCATCCGCTCGGGTGGCAATGTTTCCAGAATTGCCTCCAGTGATCCCCTCTCTTGGCTGATCGCTGCCAACAGGTCTGTCTTGCTCGTAGGTCTTGGCATTGTTCACCTCCACATAATCAATATCTGGACCCTTCCGTCCCTCCTCCTCCCAACACCACCACCGCCGGCACATCCGCGGCCTTCACCGCCGCGAGAGTTGAAACGACCCCGTCACGCCCCTTGCGGCTCTCCGGGCAACAGCGCTCTGGCCCACTGCACTAGCTCCTGGGCCTTCGCCGGTGTATCCGCCTCGGCAAAGATGCGCAGGAGCGGCTCGGTGCCCGAAAAGCGCAGCAGCAGCCAATTGTCGTTGTCCAGCACTACTTTCGTCCCGTCAGCGTGAGAAACTTGTCGCACAGGGTAAGAGCCAATGGCAGTAATCTTCTGCTCTGCCAGCCGTCGGGGCAGCAACAGCTTCATCTCCGATGTAATTTCCAGGTTTACCTCTAAAGTATGCAGCCGACCGACTAGCCGGTAGATTTCGTCCAGGAGTTGCGAGATCGTCCGCCCTGTCACCGCCAACATCTCCACAAAGAGAGCCGCGGCAAAGATGCCATCTTTGCCCAGGATATGACCCCGGATGGTCAGCCCACCGCTACTTTCGCCGCCCAGCAGGGCATTGTGGGTTTGCATAGCCGCTACGATATCCTTGAAACCTACGGGCGTTTCGTAGGCGGCTTCACCGAAGTGTAGAGCCAGACGATCGAGCAGATGGGTAGTGGCCAGGTTGCGGACCACACCTCCGGTTTCGCCCCGGTAGCGTCGCAAATAGTAGTAGAGAAGCAGCAACACTTCATTGACCGGCACAAACTGCCCCGTCTCGTCCACAATGGCAATCCGATCCGCATCGCCATCTGTGGCCAGCCCCAGGTGATAGCGTCCTTCCCGAACTGTGTTGATGAGCAAGCTCAGAGCTTGAAGGTCCGGCGCAGGGGAGTGGCCGCCGAAAAGAGGGTCGTGGCGACCGCGTATGGTGGTCACCCGGCAGCGAGCCTCTGTCAGAACAGTCTCCAATGTGGCTTGCCCCACACCGTACATCGGATCGATCACCACCCGCAGCGCCGCGGCGCGGATAGCCGCCAGGTCAATGTGGTTCTCCACTGCGTCCACATACTCATTTGTGTAATCGACGTAACGAACCATTTGGGCCGTCAAAGCCAGTCCCAAATCTATTTTGACCACATCATCGACGCCCAATCGATTGGCTTCCGCTTCGATACGGTCGGTCTCGTCGGCCATAAGCAAAGAACCGTCCTGATGGAAGACCTTCAGCCCATTCCACTCTGGCGGGTTGTGGCTGGCGGTGAAGACCAGGCCCAGAGCACACTGCTGAAAAGCCGTGGCATAGGTAACCAGAGGCGTCGGCGTGGGTTCGGTGAGCAGTTGAACCGGAAGGTTGTTGGCGGCGAAGACCTCCGCAGCCACGGCCGCGGCCCGATCCGAGAGGAAGCGCCTGTCGTAGCCGATGAGCACACCGGCCCGTTCCTGGTTCTGATACAGCGCGTGATTGGCCAGGGCCTGGCAGAGACGACGCACATTGTGCATCGTGAAGCCCTCGCCGATCACAGCCCGCCAGCCGCCGGTCCCAAAGCGGATTTCGCTGCGTTCCTCGGCTCGCCAGGGATGAAAGAAGCGCTTCTGCAGCGCGAACTCCGCTATCGCCTGGTCTGCGGGCGTATTCACGCCAAGAATCTCATCAGCGTCGTAGGTGCAGAAAGCGGCCATTCGACCGCCGGTGTGCAGCATCCTGTGTACAGTGTCGGTCAGACGCAGGGGTGCTTTCGTTTCCGCCGTCGCGAGCTGAGCCAGCGCCGTATAGAGAGCTGGGGCACGGGCCACTGTCGCCCCCGCGTTGACCTCCCGAATCGCCCGGACATCCCCGACCGCCTCCTCCGCCTCCACAATATCCACAATGCGTCCACTCCCATCGCGGATGATTCGCCCATAGCCGCCTGGGTCTGGCACCTGGGCAATGAGCAGAGTCAGGTCGGCCTGCTTGAGCCGGTGGTGGTTGAGAAGGCCGGAGATGGTAGTGCGACGGAGCAAAGGCGTATCTCCGTACAGGATCAGAAGATCGCCGGTGTAGCCGACCAGTGCGGGGGCAAGCTGCAAGACGGCATCGCCTGTGCCCCGGGGCGCGGCCTGACGTATTATCTGGAAGCTGGCTTCCGGATATGTGCGGTGCAGGTGTTCAGCAATGTCATCGCCTTCCGGACCGACCACCAGGTAGAGATCATCGCCTTGAGCCAGACGCAGAGCCAACCCCAGGCTATAGTCGATCACTTTGCTCTCCCCCAGGGGGGACAAAAATGGAAAGCTGGCCCCGTCCACCGACCGGGGCGCGGCCAGCACAACAACTTTTAGAGAATGTTCGTTACGACCCATAAAAATATCATCCGCCTGTATGAGCGATGGGTGAGATCATTCCCCGATCCCACCCATCGCGTTGCCTTTCCTACACCACCGCCGGTACATCCGCGGCCTTCACCGCCGCGTTATCACCAATCGAATGCTTCCTCTTTTTCTCCATTCAGCCGCCATACCTGAATGCCTCTGCTCGACAGACGAAGAACCGTCCCCATTCGTTTGGTTTGCGTGTTGAAGTCGGGATGATTCAATAGACGGCGCACAAAGATAGCGGATTCGTATTTGTCCACCGCCATACTGACCAGACAATAGCTGCGGTGACATAGCCCGCGGCCAAAGAAGCCCAAATCTCGCGTGAAAAATGTGGGCCGCTGCGTTGTAAGCAGAAAAGGAATGATCTCATCATCCTGTATGCCTTTTCGAGACAGTTCCTGCCCAATTTGCCTGACTGAGATTCGCCAGCGTTTCAAAAGCTGGTATTGACTCTCGATGATATTCTCATCCAGAATATTCATGCCAGCACAGGCTCCAATACAAACTCATCGGCATGGGCAAGCAGCGCTCTGGTTGCCAATTGCACGGCTTCAGCGATTGCCTCGGATGAAATACTGTTGTGCCACTCCTCGATAATCGTCTCCCAAGCCATACCGCTGCCCACCTGATCGAGTACATCGGCTACAAAGATACGTGTTCCCCGAAATGTGGGTTGCCCGTGACAGATTTTCGGATCGGCAATAATATATCGTCCGAGGAATTGGGTGCTGGCTGTGGTTTGCATGAATCTTTGTCCTTTTCGTTTACACACTTAGGGCTTGTCAAAGAATAACTTCCCGTTTTGGTGCGTCGCACTGTCCAGATGAGGTTGCGGACTAGAGTCATTTCGTGGACAGTGCGACGC
>JAANMX010000689.1_pt1 | contig 42962 bp, 38 predicted proteins | sample 7279681 | NCBI WGS metagenome assembly JAANMX01 (sample SAMN14094542, study PRJNA606508) | bioreactor metagenome | isolation source: A lab-scale SPAN reactor treating ammonium-rich wastewater day 351 | place: Ireland: Galway | collected 2018-01-01
CTTCCCTTTTCGTGTGCCATTGACCTTACTAAACCATCAACAACCAGTTTACATCACCCCTCCAACTATTGGTCTATTTACGCCGGTGTGTACTAGAAGCATTGCCTATGCCCAGCAAGGGAGCGGGAAACCCAATCGTATAGGCAGTGGTCTGCTGTTGGCTACCCTCACATTCCACGCCAAGCAAAGCGGCTCTACCAGTGTAGTGCTGAACAGCGCACTCTTTACGGATCGGGACGGCATTGCGGCAACGCCGACGGTACTGAACAGTCCCATTCCGTTGACTGTGGTCCCATCGCCAGCCGTGGTGGCCACTGTGCAACTGCAAGGACGCAGCGGGCAGGACCTGACGGGGCTGATTGGATTGGAGATGGTTCCAACTGGCACGGGCAATGTGCTTTCCGATGGCGACGGCAGCGATGCTGGTGGGGCATTACATATCTTTCCAGTACCAGCGGTGGGCTACCGGGTGCGTATTGATGCTCCTAAATACCTGGCAGCCGAAAAGATAGTAACCGTGCTCAACCAGGTCAGCCACAACCTGACTGATCCAGGCCCACTGGTCCTGCTGGGCGGCGACATCAACGACGACGACCGCATTAACATCCAGGACTTGGTGCTGATCGGCGTCCACTTTGGAAAAGACGGGACCGCGGACAATACCGCAGCCGATGTCAACGGCGACAATCAAGTCAATATCCAAGATCTGGCTATCGCTGCTGGGAATTTCAACCAAACCACCAGTACAGCCTACGGTAGTTGGTGAAGCGTAGAGGACGACAGGCGCCCAGCCATCGTCCATGAAAGGAGGTGATAGGAGAAAAGTCAATCAAGTCGTGGAGAAGGACCTATTTGCAGAACAGATGACCGGCAGTTCGACAGGTTGTTTCGGTTTAACTTGGCCTATGTATATCCTACAAGGAGAAAGAGATGAAAACTAAGTCTATGCAATTCAAGCGACAGCAGAAGGGACGTCCGATTTCACTGTTGCTAGCCCTCGTACTAGTCCTGGGGCTGGTGTTGGCAGTTGGACCGGCAGCAGTAGTTCAGGCTGCAGATGGTCCAAACTGTACTGTGGATGATGATGGTGGTGTTGGCGCAGACTATACCACCATTCAAGCTGCGATTAACGACGTTAACTGCACGGGTACAATTTCCGTGGCGGCGGGGACGTATGAAGAGCAGGTGGTGATTAGTAGGGATATTACACTTCGAGGTGACAGCCTCGATGCGATTGTGAAGGCGCCAGCCAGCGTGCCTGCCTGCTTCACAACATCTTCTGACAAGAAGCCAGTGATTTGCGTTAAGGATGGTGCCAATGTCACTATCGACACACTGACGATTGATGGTGCTGGCCGCGGCAATGGCAACGTGCAGTTTATGGGTGTCGCCTTTTACAGCGCTGGAGGCGTACTACAGAATAGTGTGGTCAAGGACGTGCGCCAAACACCGCTAAACGGTGCCCAACATGGTGTGGCTGTCTATGCCTACAATGATGATGGTGTTGCCCGCAGCGTGGATGTACTCAATAACAACATCTACGGCTTCCAGAAGAACGGTATGGCTCTGAATAGCGGCAGCGGCAACCTAACAGTTGATGTACGTAATAACACGGTAACTGGAGCCGCTGGTCTTACTGCAGACAATGGCGACCCGGCTCAGAACGGTATTCAGGTTTATAAAGCGGGTGCCGGCACGCTTACTGGCGTCATCGCCGACAACATCGTCAGCACCATCGCGTATGACAACACCAATAACTCCACGAAATGGGTTGCAACTAGCCTCCTCAACTTCTATGCGGATGTGGACATAACGGGGAATACGGTAACCAACAGTCATGTCGGCATCTACAATATCGATGGCAGTGGAGAACTCAGTAACAACAACTTAACAATTGAGAAGATCGGTGTAAGTGCCTTCGGCATCATTGCAACCGATCCCCCAGATGCGATTCCTGCACCATTTCTAGATAGTACAGTGGCCGCTAAGGGTCTGAATTCGTTGGCCGCTACCGCTGTTGCGAGTACCTTGCAGGTGACAGCCAACGATAATACCATCCAATTCAGTGGCACAGATAACACTTCAACCTTCGGTATTGAGGCCGATGCTGGCTACGGTGCCAACGATTTGAACTTTACAAGTAACGGTAACACCGTGTCAGGCTTTGAGATCGGGATCGAGATGTGGCAATGCCAGTCTGGTTGTGACACGGGCGTATTCACAGCTCTCACAGCCAATCAGAACAGACTAACAGGCAATGATGTCGGCATTCGCTCTAACGTCGACTACCTGACTGCTGATGGTACGAACAACTGGTGGGGTGCAGCAGACGGACCGGGGTCAGTGGGTCCGGGGACCGGGGACACCGTCTCGGATAATGTGAACTACTCCCCCTGGTTCAACACCGATGCCATGACCACGAAGAGCTACTATGTGACGTCAGGAATGAGCATCCAGACCGCCATCAATGCCGCCACCGCTGACGATACCATCAGCGTGGCCGCTGGGACGTATGTTGGGGCAGTGAATGTCAATAAGTCTTTGACACTCAACGGCGCGCAGGCAGGCATATCCGTGGGTGTACGCACGGCTGGTGGTGGGTCTGAGTCCAATGTTGCGGGGCTTCTGACTGTTGCTGCCGCTGATGTCACCGTTGACGGATTTACCCTAACGAATCCGGATACGACTTCAAGCAGTATCGCAGCGCTTCTGGTCAACTCAACCGGTAGCAATGCCCATATTCTCAACAACTTTGTACAGAATGTGGGGAATACGGGCTTGGTGAACAAGAATGTCCAAGGTATCTACCTGACTAACGGACCCGATGGCATAACGATTGAGAAGAACCAGATCCAACACATCCTAAATGGGAACAAATCGGTCAAGGGTATCTACCTGGGTCATACTGGCTCCAGCGGCGATTCAAGTACTAATGTGGTGATCCAGGAAAACTCGATTTCGGATGTGAAGACCAATGGCTCAGGGGGCGGTGCATACGGCATTCTCGTCAATATGGCCCCATCTGTCAATAACCTTCGGGTTATCGACAACACAATCACAGACGTATATGGAAAATGGACCCACGCCATTGGGCTTGAAGGACCCACTCCGAATGCAGTTGTGCTCAACAATCAATTCAGTGGCATTGCTGCGGTTGGCACGGACAAGTCAGCAGTATTCTTTGAGGACAATCCCGATGGCGGCAGTGTATCCGTCGCGTTTAACCAGTTTAATGGAACCGATTTCTTCGGCGTAGCAATTCACCCCAAGCACTGGGATCCAACTTGGCCTGACATAGCGGGCACTCCAGGCGCTGGCTATGTACCGATTAGCTATGTTGTTAGTGCGATGAACAACTGGTGGGGGCATGCAAGCGGACCGAATAATGCTGGATTGACTACCACCACCGATCCCAGCACTGGCTCCCCAGCCACGGGCAGCGGTGCATATGTTGGTCCGGAGGTGCGGTTCGACCCCTGGCTGGGTGCAGATGTCGAGGACGTTGCAAGCCAGACTGTGAGCAATAACGGTAATGTCAGCACCTCGGATGGCAGCGTGAGCGCCACCTACACAGGTGGTGGTAGTCCGACTGTGACCGTTGCCAAGTACACCGGCAACCCGGGTTCCACTTCGACCGCCATCGGTGCCGGCGGCGGCTATGTTGACGTCAACCTGTCCGGCAACTTCGATCCGAACAGTGATACCCTGACCGTCGTCTTCACGTTCAACGCTCCCTCCATCGTAGGTGCCCCGCTTTACTGGTTCGACGGGACAAACTGGCGAGATGTAAGCGATAACAACGGAAACGTTCAGCTTGCTGATAGCAACGGCAACTACTCTGTAGTTTTCGGTCCATCCAGCAGTCCAACGCTCGCCCAATTGAATGGCACAGCCTTCACCCCTGGTGTAGACACCGAAATTCGTCTTGTGCCCAGCGTTACTACACTGGCCGCTGGCGAGACGCTGGCTGTTGAGGTTCAAGCTACCTCACTGGGTCTGTACGGCGTGGATGTGTCGCTGGCCTTCAATGCAACCAATCTGGAAGTAACCAATGTAGTGCTGGGTGATGGTCTGGCTGCCGATGTGGTGGCTGTGAATACCAATGGAGCGGGGACGCTTCGTTTCGCCTTCTCACAGAAGGCAGACGTTCATTCCAACGAAGTCACAGGTAATGGAGCTGCCCCAATTCTATTGGCGACCATCACCTTCGGTGCCAAGGCTCCCGGCGCCTCTCCGTCTTACCTGGTTGGCAATGCGCTCTCGATCAGTAGCGCGCTCTTCTCCGACAAGGACGGTAATGACACCACTCCTGGTATCCTGCACGGTAGCGGCAGCCCTGTAGCACTGACAATCAACCCGTCGCCGTCGGTCTATGTGGACATTGCCTTGCAGGGCCGAACCTCTGTGGCGGCCACCTCGGGTGCCTCCTTGGAGATGAAGCCCACCGGTGTGGGCAGTGTATTGTACAGCACGGTGGTTGCTTCGCGTCTGGATATCGATCCGGCACCGGCGAAGGAATACGATGTACGTGTGGATGCGCCGAAGTATCTGGCCGTTATCCAGACTGTCACCATCCCTGCTAATGCAGCTACCTGGGATCTCAACGGTTCGGTGATAGCCCCCCCCAGTGGTTTAATCTTGACCTTGCGTGGTGGCGACATCAATGGCGACGACAAGATCAACATCCAGGACCTTGTGATGATTGGTGTTCGTTTCGGCGAGACCGACGGCGCAGTGAATTGGGCTAGCTACGGTGACTTGGCAAATATCAATGCCGATGGCAGTGTCAACATCCAGGACCTATCCATTGCGGCTGGTAACTTCGGGCTAGAGACAACGGTAACTGCTGCTGCTAAAGGCTATCCCGCTCCGTGGAAGTAATCGGTCAGCTACAAAACAGACGCTAGGTGGCGTGCGTATGCGTGCTAGCGAGAATGTGATGTAGCGTATGGCTGGCGAGTAGGTGTCCGGTCTTCCCGGGCACCTACTCGCTCTCAATCTATCATTGAACTGAAAGGGATTGCGATGAAGAAAAATCGCATAAATCATTTTTTTAGTCTTCTGCTCTGCCTGGGCCTGTTGTTGGGTTTACAGCCGGGCCTGGCACAGGCGGCAACGGGCGATGTCACCCTGTCCACACCCAAGACTACAGTGGATGGCAACGAGCGTTTCGTCGTATCTGTCAAAGTGGATGCGCCCACGGGTCTCTATGGGGTACAACTCAGTTTGGTTTACGATGATGAGAAGCTCAATATACTCAACGTTAGTGCGGGCAGCGCCTGGCCCGTGTCCAGTACCTTTGTGGCCCGCGCCACAGCATCGGGTGGTGGCACAGACACGGAGAGCATCGAATTTGCGGCCACACTGAATGATGGGAGTACGCTTTCCGGCTCAGCGGTCGAGTTGGTCTCAATTCTAATCGAGGCTGTCGATCCAACCAGTGGAAGTACATCGACAGATATTAGCGCTGGCACCACCCTTCCTCTGCTCTTCTCAAATGCAGCAGGACAATCTCTCACGGCAACTGCACCAGCCTCTCTTACTATCAATATCAACCCTGCCCCGGTAGTTGAAGGAACCGTCACTTTACAATCACCGGGCGTGTCCCCGTTCCGTACCGTCACTGTGACGGGTATCGGCACCACGGGGCAGGGGCAGGACAGCGAACCATCTGGTGTTCCCTTTAGCCTAGCCCTGCCGACTGGCAGTGGTTTCACCTTGACAGCAGTTGCTGCTTGCCATCTGACCGCTGAAAAACCGAACGTAGATTCACCATCCGACGGGCATACGGTTGAGCTCATCGCAGGCGATGTAAACGGCGACAATCGGGTCAATATTCAGGATTTGGCCGCAATGGGCAATCTGTTTGGCTCGCCGCCGACGGTTAGCCTGCCCTGTACCGACCTCAATCAAGACAATATTGTCAACATTCTGGATTTGAGCCGCGCCGCCAGCAATTACGGCCAGCAAGGGCCATTGGGCTGGTAGGTCTACTACCTACGAGAGACCGACTACTAATGCGTGACCAACTTCGCTATCTATTTTCTGCTGTCGCCTTAGGCGTTCTTCTCTTAATGCCTATGTTTGCCACAGCGCAGCAAACCAATACTCGTATTAGTTGTCGGTTCGAGCCACCTTCGACTCAGGCCAGTCAGACAGCAACCCTCATTATCGAGGTTAGCGATGTGCTGAACCTGTACGGTTACGAATTGAAGATGACCTACGATCCCGCTCGCATCCAGTTCAACGACGCAGATACGAGCAAAGAAGCGACCAACTTGCAACTTGGCGCTTTCATCAGCCCAGATTTTATACTCTTCAACAAAGCCGACAGTGGAACAGTGCATTTAGCCCTAACCCAGCTTGCACCAGTCGAATCCAAGAGTGGATCGGGCGAACTGGTCCGATCCACTCTTCAAGGCACAGGTGAAGGGTTCGCTAATTTTGCCTTTGGCGATTTTACTCTTTCCGATCACAATGGACGAGCTATCGATGCTACTGTCCAGGATTGCCTGTTAGAAATCGGCGTCGCTGGCGGCCCCACGCCTACACAAACCGTCACGCCGGTTCCCAGTGCAACACCTACAGGAACCACTATGCCTGCCGCGACAGCGACCCATACACCTGTGCCACCTGCATTTACCAACACACCGTGGCCGACACCAACAGATGTCCCGTCCAGTCCAACCCTGTCCCCCCAGGCCACAGATACACCGAGTACTATATCAACCAGCACACCAACCGCTACGCCTAGCTCAGTAATCATTACCACACCCACTCCGGCGCAGCCAGCCGAAGCAATGACACAGGGCCAGGCCACCCAACAACAACCTGCCGCACCTACGCAGACACAAAACTCTGCGTCTACACCCCTCCTGCCCACCGAACAGGCGTCGGCAGAGGCAGCTGAAGAAGGGCAAACATCCGATGGTAGCGCAGTCCAGGCAGATGTATCAGGTTTGGCTTCTGAAAATGCTGTCGCATCAGCGCCCGGAGCAAATGCAGTCCAGCCAAAGCAGATACCCATCGCTTCGTTGACGCCTACTGCAACCCCGACATTTACGCCGGTAGCCTTCGCCCGCGTGGCACACCAACCACTTCAACCTATCGAAGTGATCGCTCAGCCACCACCGCCCCAACCCAAAGCATGGCACCAGCGCTACCAGTGGTTGGGATGGGGATCACTTGTGGCAACAGGCATATTTGTCCTTGTCACCTGGCGATTGAGAAAAAGCCGTTCCCTTTGAGCAGAGAAGCCGTCAACGGTAGAGACTGAAAGAAATTTACCCATGCCACAAATATTTTTGCCCCAATCATTTTCGCTGTCAGCAATAAATCACTTGTCCATAAGAAGGCATCATCGGCCGGGAAAAATAGCACTCGCCGTTATTCTCTTGCTATCTGCCTTCTCATTTCTTTTGAACCAGACCTTCGCCGCAACCGAGCAGACGGCATCATTACGCTGTCGTTTGTTGCAAACATCGATAGAAACCGATCAGGAAACCACCTTCATCCTTGATGTTCTGGAAGTATCTAATCTATACGGATACGAGCTAAGCGTTAAGTTCAACGCAGGACGTATCCACTTTCAGGATGCAGATAGCGCCAAAGCGGGTGTCAATCTCGAAATCGGAAATTTTCTATCACCCGACTTTGTAGTTGTCAACACGGCTGACAACAGCACAGGAAAAGTTGAGTTAGCACTAACTCAACTAAGCCCGCGCACAGCAATAAGTGGTACAGGAGAATTAGCCCGGGCAACGATCACAGGCATCAGCGCCGGTGTGACCGATTTCACCCTGTCCAGTGTTGTGCTTTCAGACCCGACAGGGAAAGCGATACCTGTCCAGCTCCAAAACTGCAACCTGGAGGTGATTGACGGAGGGACACCAACACCAACCACTACGCCGACAACAGGTCAGGGCACGGCAACCCCTTCACCGACCCCTTCACCCGTCCATACAACAACACCTGACGCTACCGGAACGCCTTCGCCAACACCCACAGTGGCAACTGGTAGCATCAGCGGCGTTGTGTTCGAAGATATTAATCAAAATGGCATCCATGAGCCTGGCGAGCCGGGCTTGCGTGCTCTGGTAAAATTGTATCTTCTTGATAGTGATCGACAATGGGCAACGCTTTCCAACAAGGATGGTGACTATCTCTTTAATCGTTTGCCGGGTGGGGAATACTTTATTGAGATCACCCCGTTGATCAATACACCCTATATCTTCACCACATCTGCCGAGATTAGCTTAAATTTATTGGATGGAACAGGGGTTTCCGGTGTCAATTTTGGTATCAAACCTTTGACCACCTGGGTGATTTACTTACCTGCATTGGTCTTTCCCGCGGGAGATAGCAGTCAAGGCAGGATCATCTATCTGCCTTCATTGTTTCAAGTCACGGTAATAGAGAGGAAAAGCATACAATTTTTCACAGCCCCAGTTGGTGAAGAATATGACAAATAAACGTCTGTTTCCAATTCGCTCCATCCTTATCTTCTTTTTAGTGGCAGCGGCTCTCGCCGTGCTTTCAGGTTCAGCCATCAAAAGTCTGAAGGGGGCAATACAGAACACCAGCGTCGTAGTAAGTCCGGACATCGTGGAATTAACCTCGACAGAAGCCTTCACGGCGACTATTCGTGTTACAGATGTTATCAGTCTATATGGAGTGGAATTGGATGTTCGTTACGATCCAAGCATTGTCGGGGTAGAATCATTCAAGCCCGGCAGTTTTCTTAGCGCCGACTTTATTGTCGAGCAAACAATCGATAACAACGCCGGGCGCGCCTCGCTGGCTTATACACAAATCGGCAATCTGCCACAAAGCGGCAGCGGTGACATTGCGCTTCTCACACTACGCAGGAGAGACTGTCTTGGTCAAACACCGCTAGAGTTAATCGACGTAATTCTTTCTGATCACAATGGGAAAGCCATTTCATACACACTTGGCGCAGGTCAAGTTCAGAGCGGCTCTCCACCTACCAACCGCAAAGTAACCGGTTCTATATTTCACGACAGCAACCAAAACGGAAGTCAAGACTCGGATGAGAAGGCATTAGAACTGTGGCCCGTTTATCTGCAACGACTAGGCATTGAGCCAACCGGCGCGCAAAGTATGGTCCTCTCTGATCCTCAGGGCAACTTTCAGATGGAGAGCCTCACCTGTGGGCGACACCAGCTATGGACCCGCAACGGGTCAACATCTCTCCTGACCCAAACGGTTGACATCCCTGCATCCACCGATCTCCAAATTCCAGCACTACCTTTAACCGGTACATTACAATACCCACTGATACGCATATCATTGCCGCTAGTCTTCTCAAAGTAGGCAAAAGGGCACATCTGTAGAAGATCTAACGACAAATACGCCGCCTACTTCCCCTCCAACGCCCGCGACACATACGGCTCTTTGCTGATCAGCTGCGCGGTCATCCCCCCGTCGGCGAAGATATTGGCCCCGGTGATGGCGCTGCTGGCTGGGCTGAGCAGGAAGGCCGCCAGCTCCCCGATCTCTTCGGTTTCGATCACCCGCCCGATGGGGATGTTGGACTTCCAATAGTCCAGACATTCCTCGGCGCTGGGCGCGGCGTCCTGGATGTCCTGCCAGATTTGGGTGTTGAGCAGACCGGGCGAAATGGCGTTGACCCGAATGCCCAGCGGCGCAAGCTCTACAGCCAGACTCTTGCCCATTGCCACGACGCCCCCTTTGGCCGCATCGTAGGGACCCGCGCCGGGCAGCGCGGCCTGGGAGTGGACGCTGGAAATGTTGACGAGCGAGCCGCCGGGCCGCGCCTGGGCCAGCATCTGCCGACAGACCTTCTGGCTGAGGAAGAAGACGGCGCGCAGGTCCACCCGGATAATCCGCTCCCATTCGGCCGCGGTTGTGTCCAAAAAGGGCTTGGCGAAGTTGATACCCGCATTGTTCACCAGCCCGTCGATACGCCCGAAGCGTTCCACCGCCTGGACAACCAGTAGATGCTGTGCGTCGTCGTCCCCCACATCGCAGGCCAGGGCAAGCGCCGGACCGGGCAGACTCTCGGCCACAGCCTGGGCCGCGTCTCCCCGAATGTCCGCCACCACCACCCGGGCCCCTTCCCGGCTACAGACACGGGCAATCCCCGCGCCCAGCCCACCCCCCGCGCCGGTAACAATCACCACTTTGTCTTCGAGTCGCATTTGATTTTCTCCTGTTGTATAAATAGTCCTGTAACGCAAGCTGTTAGCTTGCGACAGCCACAGAACAGGCCAGTCGGACTAACAGTCCGACCTACATTTTCGTCGTTATCGGTGTCAGCCGGCCGTGTGGCCTGTTCAAAAAAATAGGGACACAGATTTTTGCCTTTTGCTCCCCTTGCGGGATTGTGGTATGTTGGGCGTAATCTCAGAAGTTCGACTTTTTCTGAAAAGTCGAACTTCGTAACTACTCAGGGTCAGGGTGCGACGCACTCGCCGCACTCATTTTGCAGTGGAATCTACTCCTGGCGAGTGCGTCGCACCCTGAGTAATTACCGAACTTCTGACCCGAAAGGAGACCCGGATGCGTCACACCCAACCGTTCGCAGCGCTGATCTTCGCTATTGTCAGCCTCTTTGCCCTCACCGGCCCAATGGCAACCGCCCAAACAACCGAACCCGCCGTCCTCATCAGCCAAGTCTACGGCGGCGGTGGCAATAGCGGCGCTGAGTATACCCACGACTTTATCGAACTCTTCAATCCGGGTGAAAGTGCAGTCGCGCTGGCGGGCTGGTCTGTGCAATACGCCTCGGCCACGGGCACGGTCTGGCAAAAGACGGAGCTGACCGGCACGATTCAGCCCGGCGGATATTATCTGATCCAGCAGGCCCAGGGCAATGGCGGGAGAACGCCGCTCCCCCGCCCCGACGCCATCGGCACAATTGCGATGAGTGCCAGCAGCGGCAAAGTGGCCCTGCTCCACACAACGGAGCTTCTGGCACGGGGCACTGCCTGCCCGGAAGGGAACGGGCTGGTCGATCTGGTCGGATTTGGCAATACCGACTGCTTTTCCGGCCAAGCGTCCGCGCTGGCCCTGAACAATCGGAGCGCGGCCCTGCGTCTGGCGGATGGCTGTACACAGACGGCCAGCAACGGCGCTGATTTTTCCCCAGGCCCACCGGTGCCCCGCAACAGCGCAAGCGGCCCGACCGCGTGTGGCAGCACGTCACCAGCCATTGCAACGCCGGTCAATCCGCCGATAAGTCCGTCGAGCCGGGCGGCGCTGACTGCGACTGCGCCATCGCTCCGCCCGACAACGCCCCAAACGGGGACGCTGCCGTTCGCCGTGACCCCGACACCCTCCCTGCGACTTACGTCAGGAATATCCGTCACATCCCCAGCCATCTCGGAAACGCTGAACGTGCGCATCAGCCAGCTCTACGGCGGGGGTGGCAATGCCGGCGCCACCTTCACCCACGACTTTATCGAACTCCACAACCCCGGCAGCGCGGCGGTGGATGTGAGCGGCTGGTCCATCCAATACGCCTCGGCCACGGGCAAAAGCTGGCTGGTGACACCCCTGAGCGGGACAATCCCGGCGGGTGGGTTCTATCTGATCCAGCAGGCCCAGGGCGCGGGTGGGCGGCTCTCTTTGCCGCCGGCCGATGCTCTGGGCGAGACGGCGATGAGCGCCAGCGGCGGCAAAGTGGCCCTGGTGGCAGAGACTGCGCCCCTGACCGGCGTCTGCCCCAACGGGCAACCGATTGTCGATTTTGTCGGCTATGGCAGCGCGGACTGCTTTGAAGGCAACGGCCCTGCGCCACGTCCCAGCAATACCCTCGGCTTGCACCGGATCGACGACGACAGTCAGGAGACGGATGACAACCGGACCGATTTTGTCACTGCTGCGCCCCTGCCGCGTAGGTCGGACTGACAGTCCGACCTACCCCTGCAATTCCAGCACAGGCGCGCCGTTCTCCTCGTCGCAATCGTCCACCGCCATCCACGCCGCCATACACGTCCCCAGTTGCGCACGCAGATAGTACTGGTCCTGGTGCAGGGCCTGCCCCCGTGCGCCTGCCGGTTTGAAGTAGAACATTGTCTGTACGGCGTAGGGTTCTGCGCCGAGGAGGGCTGTCATCACCCGGTTCAAATTGATTCCAAATAAAAAAGGACACGGATATTCACGGATGTATTGGATTTTCACGGATTAACATCTGTGTAAATCCGTCCTATCCGCGTAAATCCGTGTCCTTTTTTGCCATTTTTTCCATCCGGTGCAGGGGCAGAACGAAAAGAACCGTCAAAGCAGCCAGGAGCAGCGTGGCGTAGCTCAGCCCGTCGATGGCGGCCCAGCCCGCGGCCAGCCCGCCGATCCAGCCGCCCACCAACTGTCCACCCCCCAGCAGCACATTGTAGAGACCCATCAGCGCACCCCGGCTGGTTTGGGCCTCGTCGCTGATGTCGCCCAGCAGGGCCAACGTAGCCGGGGCGAAGCCCGCCTCCACCATCACACTGACCGCCAGCAGGAGCAGGGCGGGCCAGACCAGCCAGCCCTCCCAGCGGTTGAGAAGCAGCACAGCCACGCTCGTCCCCACCAGTCCCCCCGCGGCCACAAAGAGCGCACTGCTGCGCCGCATCCGGGGCAGCAGCCAGAACCAGACCAGCAGCCCCAGCAGAATTGTCCCCCCATAGCCGGCAAAGAGCAGACCCACTTCGCTGTCGCTGAAGCCCCCCGGCAGCCGTTGACCCGCCCATTGGGGCCCGCCCAGTTGATAGGCAATCTGACTCAGCCAGAGACCCAAAATCAGATTAAAGGCCAGCCAGGCCGGGACAAAGCCCCGCATAGAGGGCAACCGCAGCAGACGCAAATGGACCCGCCAATGTGACTGCTCACCCCCTCCCAACCTCCCCCACTTTGGGGGAGGAGTCGACCCAGTCGGCGCGCTTTCGTCCTGATAGAGGAGCGCCGCCCAGAGCAGCAGGGCCGGGGCCGCATAGACCGCGGCCAGGAGGGAGAAGGCCGCTTCCGCCATCCAGGCAAAGAGAAAGCCCCCGGCCCCACTCCCAATCACAAAGCCCAGCAGCCCGGTCAACTGGTAGAGGCTGACCGCCTGGCTGCGCAGTTTGGGGTCGTCCTCGGTATAGGCGGTCATCTGTTTGAGCATCGGCGGTGTGGTCAGGGCCGCGGCCCCACCGCCCAGCAGACGGCCCAGGGCCAGCAGCGCGGTGGCGGTGGAAAAGGCCATCAGCAGGGTGCCCGCGGCGGCCAACAGGGGGCCGACGATAAGCAGGCGACGGCTGCCGAAGCGGTCACTCCACGCCCCGGCCAGAGGGGAAAGGGGCAGTTCGATGGCGGTGTAGCTGATGGCGACGATCAGACTCACTTCCCAGGCCGCCACCCCGCGCAGATTTTCGTTGATTTGGGTCAGATAGAGCGCGGCCACCACCGCCGCCGCCGACGCCGCGACCCGGAGCAGAAGATTAGCGATAAGAATGCGCAGAACCCGGGCGTCAGTGGGCATAGGGGTAGAGGGTGTCGGGTGTCGGGTGTCAGGTGTCAGTCGGCAGGCGAGCGGTTCATTCACAATTCACAATTCGCTATTCACCATTCACTATTTCCTTTCCTTCTCCCAAAAGCGCCACCAAACCCGGGTGCGCCACATCCCCCGCCTACGGCGCTGGGCCTCTTCTTGCAATTTGACCAGTTCGGGGCCGTGCTGGACATCCGGGGCGTAGAGGCGCACACGGGTCAGACCGGCGGCGATGAGTTCGCCGTTGACCCAGCGATCTCCGATGTAGACGTGGCGCAGCAGCCGCCCGTAACGGTCGGTTTCGGAGACTTCCCGCTCCAGCCGCACCCGTTTGCCCTGCACCAGGCGAATATTGGCGGCTTTGGCAGCCTGGGCCCAGGGAACGTCGCTGCCCAGCTCCGCGGCGTCTACGCCAATGTAGCGCACCTCCCGCCCGTCGGTCAAGCGCACGGAATCGCCGTCGATGACGTGCTGGACAATGGCCTCCTCGCCGCTTTGGGATTCAGCCCGAAACCAGTCGGCCAGCCGCTTGAATAGCTGCATAGGGCCTCAGTCGCTCCCCGTCGTCGCTACAATCGGGCGCACCCGCTGGCGCACGACCAGCCCTGTGCGGGAGACCGACGGCAGGGGCAGGGCCAGCAGAGCTGTCAGTACCGGGATAATACTGAGGAGCAGCATCGCCGTATAGAGACCGAGCCGCTGGGGTTCGGCCAGCCAGCCGGTCAGATTCAGCCCCAGCCCGCCCATAGCAAAGACGAAGCCCAGGGCCACGCCGGAGCCGACGCCCGCATTTTTGGGGAAGAGAGACTGGGCCAGCACCAGCATCGGCGGCCAGGCTGCGCCCGTGCAAAAGCCCAGGAAGGGGGCCACGAAATAGGCCCGCCAATCCCCCAGCAGAAACATCGAAAGCATCAGCGGCGCGGAGATGAGCATCGACCCCACCATCACCCGCACCCCACCGATGCGGTCTGAGAGGATGCCCCCGGCCAATGAGCCGAAAGCGACTGTCAACAGCATCAGCGAGGAGAGGGCGCTGGCATTGGTTTTGGAGAAGTGGGAGATCTGCACAAAGAATTGGGGCAGAAAGGCGGAGAAGGATTCCTGGGACCAGGCCCGCAGGGACATCACCAGAATCAGCGAGACAATTACAGTCGTGGAAAAGAGGGGGTTGAGTTCGATCTTCCAGTTGGCGGCTTTCTTGGCCGCGCCCGCGTCTTTGCGCTGGGCTTGACCGGTTAAGGTGTAGAGAAATGGCACAATCAGCACAGCAATACCAGCCAGCACCGCCGTGCCTGCCGGTCCTGCGCGCCCCATCACCAGCGCGGCCAGAATAGGGCCAACCGCGAATCCCATATTGCCCCCCAGCATAAAGAGGGCTACGCCAGCGGTTTTGTTGTTCTCCCCCGCAGCCACATTGGCCCCGGATGCGCCCTGGGGATGAAAGGCCGCGGACCCCAGCCCGGCCAGCCCGCCCATCACCAGCGCGCCGGAAAGGGTGGGCATAAAGCCGACTGCGCCCTGGAAGATCGCCATCCACAGCACACCGCCCACGGCAAACCAGCGCCCGCCGTAGCGGTCGCTCAGATAGCCAAAGAAGGGCTGGGTGAGGGAGGCGGAAAGTTTGTAGACGGCCAAGAGCAGACCGATCTGGGCCAGGTTGAGTTGCAGGGAATCCTTCAAATAGAGGCCGACGATAATCGGCATAGCCCCGGCCAGCATATCCACGCAAAAGTGGCCGAGGACGAGACTCCAGAGGGTGACATTTTTCCAGACAGTTTGCATAGGGTGTGCCTTTGGGGGTAGGAGCGGCGATCCGACGCGAATCACAGAGAAAGAGTATACCACAGCGGGGCGGGGCCACAAGCAGCCAAGAGGGAAGACAGCAATTTCAAATATAGAACGCGGATGACGCTGCGGTGTCCTGAGCCTGTCGAAGGGAAGGGACGGATAAAAGCGGATAAAGAAGAAAAATCAGCGAGAATCCGCTCAATCCGGCCCAATCCGCGTTCTATTTCTGTTCCCTTTGCTCAAATTTGCAATTGCTGGAGGGAAGAAGTTCGACTTTTTCCGAAAAGTCGAACTTCTGAAATTGCCACTTGACTCTGTAGTACACTACGGGGTGTAGACTAAACTCATCGCAACCCACAGGAGCTATCCTATGCCAAAACCGCCGACGATTGGACGCATTGCCGCACTGGCCGACGTCCACATCGAAACCATCCGCTACTACGAACGGCGGGGCTTGCTGCCCGACCCGCCGCGCACAGAATCGGGCTATCGGCAGTACGACGCCGAGAGCGTCATTCGCCTGCGCTTTATCAAAGAGGCCCAGGCGTTGGGATTCACTCTGGAGGAAATTCAAGGGTTGCTGGCTCTGCGCGTGGACAAAGAGACCTCCTGCGAGGATGTGCGCCGCCGGGCCGAACACAAAGTGGCCGACATCGAAGCCAAAATCAGCGCCCTGCAAGCGATGCACGACGCATTGCAGGAGATGATCGCCGCCTGTGCCCAGGGCGGACCCAGCGGGGAATGTCCGCTGTTGGAGACACTTGAACGCAACGCGCAGGAAAGGACGGGGGGAAGTTGAAAGAGATTCTCTGTACAACGGCAGACGATTGCTGCGCCGCGGCACCGGCGCAAACCCATTCCATCAGTCAGACAACCTGCCCGGTCTGCGGTGGCAAAGGAAAAAGCGTGGATACCCAGACGGTCAAGGCGATGCTCGCTGTGAGTCTGCGCGGCCTGGCCTCCCCGGTCTACCATTTCTGCCGCACGGAAAGCTGCGAAATCGTCTACTTTGGCGAGCGCGGCGAAGTCTACAGCGAAGACGACCTGCGCGAGCGGGTATACCAGAAGCACCCGGGCGCGGTCGATGTCTTCGTCTGCTACTGCTTCTGCCACACGCCGGGCAGCATCCAGCGGGAACTGCTCCTCAGCGGGGCAAGCAGTGTCGTCGAGCAGGTCAACGCGGGGATTCAGGCCGGGCAATGCGCCTGCGAAATTCGCAACCCCCAGGGAAGTTGTTGCTTGGGCAATGTCACGGCTGCACTGAAACGGGTGCAGATCTCTTTTCAGCGCATCAACGACTGGTAGAGATTAAGAACCTCCCGGGCGTTGGTGTGGGCGGCGTAGGCGTGGCTCTGCTCCTGGGCGGCCTGGCCCATCTGGGCACGCAGATTCTCGTCCTGGGCCAGGCGCAGCACCCGCAGGCCAAAGCTGAGATCGCTGTCCGCCGCCACAAAACCAGTCTTGCCATCCACAATCATATCGGTCACGCCGGGGGAGTCGATGCCCACCGCGGGCAGACCCATAGCTGCGGCTTCGATGAATGTGAGGGGATGGACTTCGGAGACGCTGGCCGAGACGAAAAAGTCGGCCAGTTTCAGATAGCCGGGTATCTGCTGATAGGGGAGCGCGCCGGCAAAGGTGACACAGGCGGCGACACCCAATTGCTGGGCCAGCAGCTGATAATCGGCCAGTTCGGGTCCACCGCCGATCAACAACAGGTGCAGCCGGGGTTGCTCCTGGGCCAGCACAGCAAAGATGCGCAGCAGACGGTCCACAGCCTTTTCCCCACTCATCCGCCCCACAAAGACGCCCACCAGCGCGTCCGGGGCAATCCCCAACGCTTGACGGGATTGGGTGGACACAGCGCCGTGAAAATCATCCAACTCCACCCCGTTGGGAATCACAGCCACCCGCCCCTGTACGCCCCACTCCTCCCGCATCACCTCGGCAATACCCTGGCTGGGTGCGATGAAGGCGCTGCAACGCTGGCTGAAAAGATGAAAAAAGGCTTGCAGCGCAGTATCGGAAAGGGCTTCGGGGATGAGGGGCAGGTATTGCTGGACGTAGAGATCGTAACGGGTATGGTTGGTGAAGACGAGAGGCAGATCGTATCTGCGGGCCGCGTTCAGGCCAAAGCTGCCGCTGAGAAAGGGGTGATGGACGTGGATAATGTCAGCCTGTTTGAGGATATTGCGCGCCCGCCGGTCCAGGGCCACGCTCAGATGATAGCCCGTGTCGGCGATGGGGACACCGGGCAGTCGGATCACATTGGCTTCGTCATCGACGCTCTCTGGCTGGCCGGGCACAAAGAGCCACACCTGTTCACCCCAACGCTCGAAGTAGCGCTTGAGCAGAGATACGTGATTGACGACGCCGTTGATTACCGGCTTGTAGACATCACTGAAGAGGGCAATACGCATGGGGGAAGCTCCACTGGCTGGTGCTGGATATTACCATAACTATAGCACAGTTTTGTGGAAAGAGAGGGGGGGAAAGATGAAGGGATGATGGGAAGTATGCCAATCTCTTCTGCCGGCATCGGCTATGGCACAAACACTACATACCTGCTCACCCCCTCCCAACCTTCCCCAGCTTGGGGGAGGTTGGGAGGGGGTGAGCAGTTACAGCACCACAAAGCAGGAGAGACCCGGCACAGGTGTGCCGGGTCTCTCAAAAGTTCGACTTCGTAGAAGTTCGATTTTCAAGAAAAAGTCGAACTTCTATTCTCGACACAGGGATATAGTGACATTTCTTCACCTTGCCACCCGGTCATTTTGTCACCGTACCGAGTGTAGTTTAGCCTTCGATGGCTTTCAACGCGGCCACCACCGGCGCGGCTTCTTCTTCCAGAATCTTCTGCACATCGCCAAAGGCCACGGCTACTTCTTCGGCCTGCACAGTGATGCGTTCCAGACCCTTGCCGATGATCTGGTCGCCGTTGGGCACGAAGACCCGGGCGCTGTCCTGGGGTTGGGTCAGAGCCAACTGCTCCACGGCCGTCTTGAATTGGGGGAATTCGTCGAAATAGGCCAACATATCCGGATTTTCCAGGGCGCTCTTGCGCACGGGCATATAGCCGGTGTTCTGCGCCCAGAAAATGGTGTTTTCGACGTTGGAAGCGAAGGCGATATACTCCATCGCACCGGCCTGCTTCTCGGCAGGGGTGGCGGCGAGAATGCCCAGACCCGCGCCACCTGTGCAGCAGCCGAAGAATTCCTTTTTGGGCAGGAAGGCTGTGCCAAACTCGAAGGCAGCGTTGGCTTTCACTCCACCCATCGAACCCGTGGACATCATCGCCGAGGCGGTCAATCCATTGATGAAATCGGGGCTGATGTCTTTGGTCGGGCGTGCCCATTTATGGGTGTGTACGGTGTCCCGATAGAACTCGCCCGCGGCCAGTGTCCCCTCGTCCGTCATACGCATAGTGAAATCGGGATCGCTATACGCACCGCCAAACTGCCAGGCCACGCCCTGGAAGAGCCAGGCGATGTAGCTGGCCCCGTCCGGGTGGGCAAAGGCGGGGACTTTCATCTCGCTGCCGTCCATCTCTACCAGATTGGGTGCCCATTCCATAAATTCGTCCCAGGTCTCCGGTCCCCGGTCGGGCAGACCAGCCGCGGCCCACTTCTCTTTGTTGTAGTAGAAGAGGGGGGTGCTGCGGGCGAAGGGCACCCAATAGTGCTTGCCCTGGCGCACGCCTTCGTTGATCAGCGAATCCTGATAGTCGGCGGTGTCCACCTCGGCCGCGGCCATCAGATCGTCCAGGGGCAGCAGCGCGTTGTTCAGATAGAACTTGAACCACCAGACATCGCTCAACAGGGCCACATCGGGTGCGGTCTTGGCTTGCAGCGCGGCGGTGATCTTCTGAGCCGTCTCTTCGTAGCTACCCTGGAATTGATAGTCCAGATTTACATCGGTCTGGCTTTCGTTAAAACGCCTGACCAGTTCGGTCTCGGTCTCGCCATTTTTGCCCGTGTAGCTGCTCCACAGGGTAACAGTTACAGACTCCATAGCAGGGGCGGCTGCGGCTGGAGCGCTTTCTCCACCAGCCGCAGGTGCTGCGGCAGGGGCCGCCGGCGCGGCGCAGGCGGCCAATGCCATCATACTGGCGCTGGCGCCCAGACCCATCAAAAACTTGCGTCGACTGAATTGCTTGTCCATCATTGAGTACTCTCCTTTGAGGTAAACGACTACACAGAAACAATACACGAAAACAATAATGCAACAGGTCTAGCCTTTGACAGCGCCGGCCGCGATACCGTCTACAATATAGCGCTGGGCATATAAGAAGACGAATGCCACGGGAAGCACCACAAAGAGCGTGCCTGACATTACCACACCCCAGTTAATCGATCCCTCCTCCACCTTCAGCCAATAGATGCCAATGGGCAGCACCCGCATCAGCCGGGTGTTGGTCACAATCAACGGCCACAAAAAGTCGTTCCATTTGGAAACGATACTGAGCAGAGCGAAAGAGATAATCGCCGGTTTGGCCAGGGGCAGGACAATCGACCAGAGGGTAAGAAGATGGCCGGCGCCATCCACTTTGGCCGCGTCCAGCACCTCAATCGGCAGGGTTTTGTAATACTGGCGCAGCAGAAATGTGCCGTAGGCCACAGACGCGCCAGGGACGACGATGCCCAAATAGGTGTTGATCCAGCCCAGCCGGGCCACCGTCAGATAGTTGGGCAGAATTGTAATCTGGCCGGGAACCATCAACGCCGCCAGCAAAATCAGGAAAATCCAGTCCCGTTTGGGGAAGCGCAGAAAGACAAAGGCGTAGGCCGAAGTGACGGCAAAGAGAATCTCAAAACCGCTGCCCATCAGCGTCGTAATGATTGTGTTGATGTAATAGCGGCCAAAGGGGGCTGATCTCCAGGCTTCGCCGAAATTGGCAAAGGTAGGGTCCACGGGAATCCATGTGGGCGGAACCCGGTAGACTTCGGCCGTGCCCTTCAGCGCGCCGATAATCATCCAATAGACGGGCAGGCCGATCAGCAGCAGACAGAGCAGCATCCCCAGATAGCCCAGGGAAAGGCTGAACCAGCCGCCACCCTGACCCACCCAACGGCTGGTCTCTATTACATTTCCCCTGCGGACCGTTGCCCCGATCTCTGCCTCAGCTTTTGCCATATCTACCCTCACCCAATATATCTACCCCAGAAACGATCTTTTCTGCGCCTTTGCGTCCCTGCGGAAGATTTCCTGTAGCGTTATTTTAACCTACGCATAGTGGACCGAACGTTCGCTGGTCTGCATCTGCACAATTGTAAAGGCCAGCATCGACACAAAGAGCACCACCGAAGCCACCCCAGCCCGGCCCGCGTTGAAGGCCACAAAACCTTCTTGATAAAGATAATAAATGAGGGTTGTGGTGGCGTCCACCGGCCCGCCTTCGGTCATCACTTTAATAATGTCGAAGGATTGGAAACTGGCGAGGATTGTTGTAAGCACCAGAAAGAAAACGACCGGCGACAGACCGGGCAGAGTGATATTGCGGAAGCGCTGCCAGCTATTGGCCCCATCCACCAGCGCGGCCTCGTAGAGTTCCCGGGGGATGGCCTGCAACCCGGCCAGATAGATGACCACCGCATAGCCCACATTCTTCCAGACCTGCACAATAATCACCGCGGACATCGCCCAGGCCGTGTCCAGCAGCCAACTGGGCGAACGGAACCCCAACGCCCGAATGGGAATGTCCAGCAGCCCATAGCGGGGATCGAAGATATAAATCCAGACGATACCAATCGCCGCACCGCTCAGCATCACCGGACTAAAGACCACCCCCCGGGCGAAGTTGCGCCCGCTCAGGGGCTGGTTCAGCAACATCGCGATGAGCAGCCCAATCCCACAGATCAACCCCACCGAGCCAGCCGTGAAAACCACAGTGTTCCAGACGATATTGCCAAAAGCCGGGGAAGAAAAGAGATTCCTGTAATTCTGCAACCCTACCCACAGTTTGACAGGGGCCAGCATATCCCAGCGCACAAAGCTCAGATAGCCATTATAAAGCAGCGGCCAGTAGGTAAAAATGCTAAATAGTAACAGATTTGGCCCGACCAGCAGAGCAAACAGCAGCCACTCTTTGCGCTCTGCCATCGAGACCCGTTTGAGGGAAGAAATCATCGGCTCGGCACTCCTTCGGGGAGTGAGCACTCCATTAAGGAGTGTGGGTGGAAAAATTGGACGATCTGATTCCGGGAATCGGCCACAAAATCACTCGAATGCCCCTGTGGGTTTGGCCGATTCCCGGAATCTTGGCGACAAAACCGCTTACTCGCTACCCTAAAATAGGCTTGTATACACGGATGAAAAAACACGGATTAATAAAAATCTGTGTTCCCTCCGATCCGTGTATACAAAATTTTCATCCCCCGTGACGCAACCCGTCGCATGGAGAACTCTCCCGCAAGTGCAGGCGACGCTCTATCTGCGTCTGCCAGATCAGAAAAGCGATCCGCCAGACCAGCAGAAAAAGCCCGGTGAAGGCGACGGAAGTCAACGCAAAGGGCAGAGTAATCCGATCCTGCATCACAAAATAGCGCAGGAGAAAGGCCAATCCATTGCCCAACAGCCAGGCAGCCGCCGAACGGAGCAGAAAATCCGTGGACCTGTGCCACAGTTGGGGACGATAGGCACCGACGGCGAGCGCGGTGATTGCCCAGCCCACCACAAAAGGGGTGGCGATGCGCGCTATATTAATAAGCCAATCGCTGGTCATGCCGTGGCTGATGCGGCCCAGCACCACAAAAAGCAGAAGCATCAGCAGATCGCCGATGACCAGTACGGGCCGTTGCCAAACAGACAGATTGGAAGTCGTCGTAGAATGCGGGGATACTGTCACCAGCGTTCATACTCCACATTGAGTCTGAAACAGAAAAGAGGACAAAACAATGCACAAGTACCTGGGGGTAGGCGATAGAAAAAGTATACACAAGGAACGAACAGATGGCAAAGCGCAACAAAGCTGCTTGTGCATTCCTGGGCTTTCGGGTACGATATTTTGGTGTTGACAAAACAATACAAGCACCGCTGGATTCTCACATCGCTCCCCACATCGCAGCAAAAAAGAAAAAGGAAGCCGGAACATGCCTTATTTGCAGGAATCCGACTGGGCGTCAATGCTCAACGAAGCCACCCGCCACTTTATCCATCTCCTCCAGCTCGACACCACCAATCCCCCAGGCAACGAACGCCCGGCCGCCCAGTACATCGCCAGCGTTCTGGCAAAACAGGACATCGAATCGGTCATTCTGGAAAGCGCGCCGCGGCGGGCCAACCTCATCACCCGGCTGAAGGGCGACGGCTCACTGCCGCCTATTCTGCTGATGGGCCATCTGGATGTGGTGATGGCCGAGCCGGACAAGTGGAGCCACCCGCCCTTCTCCGGCCACAAAGACGCGAGCGGAATGATCTACGGTCGGGGCGCAACCGATATGAAACAGACGGTGACGGCTGCCCTGGCTACCCTGCTGGCCGTCAAAAAGAACTTTCACGACCGCGGCCAACGGCCCAAGCGGGATGTGATCTTTCTGGCCCTGGCCGACGAGGAGACCGGCGGCGTCTATGGGGCGCGCTGGATGGCGGAAAACCACGCCGAGCTTTTCGCCGACGCCGAATTTGCCCTGAATGAGGGGGGCGGCATTGCCGCGGAGATCAACGGCGTGTACTATATGACGATCCAGGCCGGGGAAAAGGGCACCAGCCGCTTCTGGCTGCGGGCACGGGGCACACCGGGGCACGGCTCTGTGCCTATGCCCAACGCCGGCATTGTGCGGCTGGCCGATGCAGTGCGCCGGCTCGGCTCCACCTGGCTGCCTGTGCATATGACAGCCACCACCCGCCGCTTTTTACAGGTTCTCGCCGACACCCAAAAAGGCCAAAATGGGGTTTTCTTCCGCCAACTGCTCCACAGCGAAGACCCCGGCGCGGTGATGGACGCCGCTCCCCTCGACCCGACAATGCGGCGCAATCTGAACGCAGTTCTGCGCAATACGGCTATGCCGACGATTCTGCGCAGCGGAGGGCAGTTGAATGTGATCCCGGATGTGGCCGAGGCGGGAATCGATGGTCGGCTGCTGCCGGGGCAGAGTCGGGCCGACTTCGAGCGGGAGATTCGGGCCGTACTTGGCCCAGAGCTGGCCGATTTGGAGATCGAGTGGGCCACACCCCAGCCAGCTATCGCCCTGGAAGCCGAGTTGGAAGGGCCTCTGCTCGACGCCATCAACGCAGTGATGGCCGTGCGCGCGCCGGGCACCCACCTCCTGCCCAATCTGGTCACAGGCGGCACCGACGCCAAAGCCATCGCCCCCCTGGGCGTGAAGGTCTTCGGCTTCTCCCCCCACCCCGCCGACGATCTGAACCTCTTCGAGCGCGCCCACGCCCACGACGAGCGGCTCCACGAAAAGAGCTTTCATTACTGCGTGCGTACGACCTATGAAATCGTAGAGAGAGTAATCACAAAAAGCGTCTGATTTGTGTAGTTGGTGGGATGATGGGATGATGTCCGTGTACGCCATCATCCCATCATCCCATCATCCCACCAACATTTTTAACCGCCAATGAAACCTATCGCACCGCCACCCCCCCCCTTCCTCACCTCCCTCCGCTGCCTGCGCTGTGGGGCAGAATACCCACCCGACGCCATCGAGTACGTCTGCGGCTGCCGTCCCAATGTGGGCAGCGATCTGGGCACGCTGGATGTCCAGTACGATTATGCGGCAATCCGCTCCGCCACATCCCCGCAGCAGATCGCCGCGGACCCGGAGCGTTCCATCGGGCGCTGGTGGGCCCTGCTGGCGGTGAACCGGGCCAGTCTGCCCCCCCTGCCCGTGGGCAACACGCCTCTCCTCTATGCGAAGCGGCTGGGCGAAAGCATCGGTCTGCCCAATCTCTATATTAAAGATGACGGGCGCAATCCTTCCGCCTCTTTCAAAGACCGGGCCTCGGCCATCGCCGTGGCCCGGGCCCAGGAGAAGGGCGCGGCGATTGTTGCCACGGCCAGCACGGGCAACGCGGCCGCGGCCCTGGCCGGTCAAGCCGCGGCCGCGGGCCAGGCCAGCGTGATTTTTGTCCCAAAGACCGCGCCGGCAGCCAAAATCGCCCAGTTGCTCGTCTATGGCAGCCGGGTGCTGGCCGTGGACGGCAGCTACGACGACGCCTTCGACCTCTGCGTGGCCGCCTGCCAGGAATTCGGCTGGTACAACCGCAACACCGGCTACAATCCCTATATGACCGAGGGCAAGAAGACGGTCAGCTTTGAGATCGCCGAACAGCTCTCTCTCGCAGAGGCGCAGAGGCGCAGAGGAGAAGAAGGCCCAGAAGACAAAAGGCAAAAGGCAAAAGTGTCGGCGACAGACGCGACGCAATACGCAATACGCAATACGCAATACACAACGCCTGATACTGTATTTGTGTCGGTGGGTGATGGCTGCATCATCGGCGGCGTCCACAAAGGCTTTCGGGATTTGCTGGCCCTGGGCTGGATCGAGCGGATGCCCCGCATCTACGGCGTGCAGTCTACGGGCAGCCCGGCCCTGCACAACGCCTGGCGGGACGGACGGGAGATTCCCCTGCCCGTGGCTGCCACGACCCGGGCCGACAGCATCAGCGTCAACGCGCCCCGGGACCCGGTGAAGGCGCTGAATGCGGTGCGACAGAGCGGGGGCGCTTTTGTGCTGGTGGAGGATGCGGCGATTCTGGCCGCGATTCTGCCCCTGGCCCGGCTGGGTGCGGTTTTTGCGGAGCCAGCCGGCGCGGCCGCCTTTGCCGGGGTGCAGAGCGCGTTGACCGCTGGTCTGATTCAGCCCGACGAGACGGTTGTGGTCATCAACACCGGCAGCGGGCTGAAGGATGTGCCGGCGGCGATGCAGATGACGGGCCAGCCACTGACAATTGCGCCGACACTGGCGGCTGTGCAGACAGCCTTACAGTTGTAGAATATGCTCGACACGGGCATAAACTGACATTTTGTCACCTTGTCACCCGGTCATTTTGTCACCTTGTCAAGTATAGCTTCCCGCCACGGGTCCGGGATGTTCTCACCCACGGCCAGGGACTTCGCCCCGATCCAATTCGCCAACTCACCCAGACGTGCCGCAATGGCCTGGCCGCTTTCGGGCGTCACATCCGCCCCACTTTCCGGGTAGAGAGCGTTGATGCTATAGACTCCGCTCTTGCGCTCCAGTTTGGAATCCATGCGCCCGATGAAATGCTCGTCGTGCAGGATGGGCAGCACATAATAGCCGTACTGCCGTTTGGCCGCGGGCACATAAATCTCGATGCGATAGTAAAAATCCCACAACTGCTCGGTCCGTTCCCGGTCGCAGATCAGATTGTCGAAGGGGGAGAGCAGTTCCGTGCGCGGCTGCCAGCCTCCGTTGCGGATGGTTTCCAACGCGGGCAGACTCTCCCGATGGATGAACCATTCGTCGGGCCACACGTCCCCGTCCACGCCCACAATCCGGGCGGGCAGGGCCACCCCCCCCTCCTGTAACTCGGCCAGCCGCTCTTTCAGGCCAGGATAGCGCTTGCGGATAAAGTGGTTGTTGATCTGTTTGAAGGTGGCAATGCCCAGAGCGCGCAAGGATTTGTGAGCCGCCCGACGCACCACATCCGCCTCGGCCCAATCGCTCCTATCGGTTGCCGGCGGCAGCCAGCGTTCGGCCAGATGCCAGTATTTGGTGTTGCCCTTGCGCGCCACCGACATTACTGTGCCCCTGTAATAGAGAAAATCCAGCATCCGGGTGACTGTACGCCCGCTGCTCCAGCCGCTGGATTCCCAGGGGAGCGCGCCCAGATCGTCAAAATCCGAGGAGGTCAGGGGACCCTCCGCGGCCAGCCGTTCTAAAATGTGCTCGTGCAGGGCCGAGTTGGCCTCCATCCACCCGCGCACCCGTTCGCCCCAGACGCCCCCGCCTTCAGGCTCTTCGGTCATATGATGGGCAAAGAGGGGGTAATCTTCGGTCAGCACGAAAGAAGCGCAGTGCGCCCAGGCTTCGAAGATTGTGCGCTCCTCCTGCTGCAAACGGTCCAGCAAGGCCGGGTCAAAGGCGCCCAGACGGCTCCACAGCACCAGCAGTTGGGTGCGTTCCACGGCGCGGATGGGGTCGATCTGAAGGCAGTTGAGGGCGTGAAAGACTTCCATCACCCCCTCTGCCGTGGCGGGTGGACGGGGGCCAGCCAGCCGTTGGGCCAGCACAGCCAGGCGGCGCGCTTCTTCCAGTGTAACGACAATCGGTTGCATTGGGTGTGACCTTTGGCTTGTGGGAATAGGGCCAGGGCGAATCTGTATAAAACAAATGTTCGCAATCGGGGCCGGGAATAGAATACCAGCCAGCAGGAAGAAGCGCAAGGCGGCAATCCTCTCTGCGCACGCCCACATTATCTGAAATCTATCCTCACAACTTCCAAACAACTTCATCCTATGCTTCCTCTGCCGGTAGAAACTGTAACCCAACCTTCCACGTACCTGTTCAGCCACCCCATCCTACCCCTCCCCATTTCAAGGAGGGGACTGGATCGACTTCTCCCCCAAAATGGGGGAGGTTGGGTGGGGGTGAGCAGTTACCGCAGGCGGTACTGTCCACTGAGTTAAACCGTATTTCGACGGGTTATACAGGCTGGACAGGTGCATTGTCTGTTGTAGGTCTGCTTGTGTACCAGGCCGTGGATAACTCCAGATTGGATATCCTGATCGAAACGGCTTTCAATGCGATTGAAGTAGTTCAATACGTTCGTTTTTGCTGCGCAGCGTCCGCCAGATGCCATCGCGACCGCCAAAGATATCCGCTGCATGAAACTCAACTTCCCGATAATTCGATGGGCTGATCCTTTGGGCCAGGAGTTCCAACTGATGAGACAGCCACCGGACGCTTGCCTCCGGAACGGATACGCCACCCAGGACAAAATAATCCTCGTTGGCGTTGTTCACGGATCCCGAATCATCCAGATATAGAATATGCATTTGTGCCACTCCAGGACAAGATGGAACCGATCAATATACGTGTATAATCAGAACCCCCTCAGAGTGAACTCTGAGGGGGTTCTGAGCAAGAGCCGACATGAGATTATCTCTCAACACGAACCGCAAAATGCAGCTCTCTCGACCAGCTTAGGCCGTGTGAGGTTAGCCTCAACGAATTGCATATATGCAACTCTCACGACTACACCCTAAGTATAACCGTTTTCTGCCAGTTGTCAATGGTAATTGTCCATTATTTTTTTGTAATCAACTGGAAGAATACCTCCCGCGCAAAGACCCACTCCAGTCCGTCTTCCTCGTCCATCCAATCGCCGATACGGCCAAAGCCCAGCTTCTCCGCCAGTTTCAGAGATGGAGTATTCTCCGGGCTGATGAAGAGGACGAAACGCTCCACATCCGGGTGGCCGGTGGCCCATCCCATCAAAGCGCGGGACGCTTCTTCGGCATAGCCCCGGCGACGGAAGGGGGCGAAGATTGTATAGCCGAACTCGACGCCTTTGGGCGCAAGCTCTGCCAGATAGTCCGGGTCGGGTCCGGTGTGGAAGCCGATGTGACCGATCATTTCGCCGCTGGCCCGCAGGACGACGGCCCGCACAGACCAGGGCTGGTAGGTCGGGTCATCCAGCAGCAATTCCAGACGTAGCGCGATCAACCATTCTTGCTCAAACCATTCGTCGGCCACGGGGAGGCCGAGCAGCGCGGCGGCTGCGTCCGCGTCCCGGTGCAGACAGGCTTGGAGAAAATCCGGCGTCATCGGAATCAGGTCCAGCCGTTCACTGTGAATGGTTGTGGCGTTGCTCATCGGCGGTTGTATTTTTGTAAAGCGGCCTGTAAACGGTCGTGGGGCAAGGCGTACACAGTATTGCCGTTGCGCCCGGTCATCGTCTGGGCGGCCACCAGCGCGTTGACAATCGCCTCCTCCGTGGCAAAGACCGTCGCCTCGAAAAGCGGGGTGATGCGGTCGTTGGGCAGCAGATCGACCTGGGCCACCTCCACCCGCTGCCAGCCGTCGGGATTGGCGGTGGAGAAGGCCAGAAAGATGTCCCCGGAAGAATTGCCCCCCATCCCGCCCATCCGGGCAATGCCCAGCCCCACCCGCTGGGCGATGCGTTTGAGCTGGTGGGGCAGCAGGGGCGCATCCGTCGCCACCACCCCGATAATCGACCCCGCGCCCATAGGCGCTGGCCCGTCGTGAATCTCCGGCAGCAGATCGGGGATTTCCTCTCCCACCGGCACACCGGCAATCGTCAGATGGCGTCGCCGCCCGTAGTTGGCCTGGACCAGCACGCCGACGGTATAACCGCCCTCTTCCGCGCTCAGACGCCGGGAAGAAGTGCCGATGCCCCCTTTGAAGTCGTGGCAGATCATCCCGGTTCCCCCGCCCACCGCGCCCTCGGCCACCGGCCCTGTGGACGCGCCGTCCAGGGCGGCAAAGACGTGCGCCGGTGCGATGTGAAAGCCGTTGACGTCATTGAGTGTGCCGTCGTAGGTCTCCGCCACCACCGGCAGTGACCAGAAAACGTCGCCCTGAATCGGGTGGTAGAGCTTGCGTTCCACCGTCCAGGCGATGACCGCATCCCGCACAACGCCCACGCTGTGGGTGTTGGTGATCATCACCGGCCCTTCCAGAAAGCCCGATTCTTCGATCCAAATCGTGCCCGTCATCTCGCCGTTGCCGTTGAGCGAGTGGTAGCCCGCAAAGACCGGGCTGTGGACCGCGCCCCTGGGCAGAATAGCGGTGACGCCTGTCCGCACATTTTCGCCTTCGATGAGTGTAGTGTGGCCCACATGGACGCCAGCCACATCTGTGATGGCATTGAGCGGGCCGGTTTCGCCGTGGAAAGGAACGCCGAGTTGGCGTGCGCGGGGCATAAGTGGGGCCTTTCGTTTGGGGAGTGAGTGATCCGATAGACGATGCGTGGGCAGAGGGGCGTGATGCGTAAAACGTGAGAAGATCCGAGCGATCTCACGTTTTACGTTTCACGACTCAAAACGCAAATCCATCACCTGTGCCCTATTATGCCCACATCGCCCATCCCTGACAAACAGCCACACTGCCCGCCCGGCTATTCCCGCGCCTAGCCAGTCGGGGGAAGCGGGAAATGGCTTCGTCTTCTACAATAGGGTGTGGAGGCAAATGGATGATCGAACGGCTACAACGCATACCCTTTTCCCAGAAGATTCTGCTCGCCAATTCGCTGATTGTGGCGATGGGTGCGGTCGCGGGCACAGTCATCACCGTCTGGCACGTCACCAGCTACCCGGAAGAGATCCACTACGAACTCATCGCCTTCTTTGCCCTGGGCGGCTGGCTGATCAGTTTTGTGGTGAACAATTGGGTGCTCAAACAGACCCTCACCCCCCTGGACCGGCTGCAATCCGGGGTAGACGACGTGCGCAGTGGCCGCCGGGATGTGCAGGTGATTTCCCCGCCCATCAGCGACGACCGCTTCGACCGGCTCATCGACACCTTCAATCAGATGGTGCGCCAGCAGGAGGCCGATGCCCGCCGTCTGCATAGCCTTTCCCAGCGCATCCTGCAAGCCCAGGAGGACGAACGCCAGCGGGTGGCCCGGGAGCTTCACGACGAGGCAGCCCAGGCGCTGACTTCTCTGCTGGTGCGTCTGCGCCTGCTGGAGCGGGCGCGCACGCCGGAGGAGGCCCAGGCCCGGGTGGGTGAATTGCGGGAGTTGACCGCGGCTGCCCTGGACGAAGTGCGCCGGGTGGCCCTGGACTTGCGCCCCAAAATACTGGACGACTTGGGGCTGGTGGCTGCCCTGGGCTGGCGGGTGGATGAGTTCAACGCAGCCAACGCGGCTCAGGCGGCGCTGCGCGTGGAAGGCATCGAGCATCGCCTGCCCCACACCCTGGAACTGGTCTTCTATCGGGTGGCCCAAGAGGCGCTGAACAACGCGGCCCGCCACGCCAACGCGACAACTGTACAGATGCTTTTGGCAATGGAGGGCGGTACACTCTCTTTGCAAGTCACCGACAACGGCGCTGGCTTCGACTCGGCGACGCAGCCGAATGGCGGGAGTAGCCGCCACGGCGGGCTGGGGCTGCTGGGCATCCGGGAACGGATGGAGATGATCGGCGGCCAGCTTCGCATCGACTCTGCGCCGGGCCGGGGCACGCGGCTGCTCGTCTCCGCGCCGGTAGGAGAAAGCCACGGATGAACGCGGATGGATGCCAGTGAGCGCTGATTGAGTAGCCGAGTCTTCGAGGCGTATCGAAATCAAGCGAACGGGTAGACGAGTATCCCCTATTCTACCCGCTGGGTTTCGATACGGCGGGAAACAGCACCCGCCTACTCAACCGGCGCTAGTCTACGAAAGCTATCGAGAAATGACCAAATCCCCAATCCCCAATCCCCAATCCCCGCTTCCCCCCCACGCCATCCGCGTCCTCCTCGTAGACGATCACCCGGTTGTGCGGGTCGGCCTGCGCGCGCTGATCGAAATGGAGCCGGACCTGGCGGTGGTGGGCGAAGCGGGCAACGGCGTGGAGGGGGTGGCGCTGGTGGAAAGGGAAAAGCCCGATGTGGTGGTGATGGATATTTCCATGCCGGAGATGGACGGACTGGAAGCTACCCGGCGTATTCGGGCGGGCAACCCGGAGGTCTGCGTCTTGATTCTGACTGTCCACGCCCAGGAGCGCTATCTCTTCCCGGTGCTGAAGGCGGGTGCGGCGGGCTACGTCCTCAAATCGACGGTGGACACCCAACTCATCGACGCTATCCGCACCGTTGCCAAAGGCGGCGCGTTTCTCTATCCCGACGCGGCCCGGATGCTGCTGGAAGATTACGTCCACCGCCAGGAGAGCGGCGACGCGCCCGGCAGCGGCGCTCTCCTCAGCGAACGGGAGCAGGAGGTACTCACCCTCTGCGCCCTGGGCCACACGGCCAGCCAGATCGGCGACCAGCTGGCCCTCAGCCCCAAGACGGTCGAGACCTATCGCACACGGGTAATGCAAAAGCTGGAACTCCACAGCCGGGCGGAACTGGTGAAATACGCCCTGGCCCACGGGCTGTTGGAGGAGTATATGTGAAAACTTTGTAACAAAAATTAGTGAATTGTGGTAGGATCAGGCTGCTCCGAAGACTTTCTCGTTACATAACAACTGGCAGGCTTCTATGATTCTATATGTCCAGGGAGATCTGTTTCAATCTCCTGCTCAGGTTTTAGTCAATACAGTGAATACCGTCGGCGTGATGGGAAAAGGAGTTGCACTTCAATTTAAACAACTCTTTCCTGAAATGTTCGAACAGTATCGTATTTTGTGTGAACGCAAGAGCTTTGATATTGGCAATCTGTGGCTCTATCGAGGTCCGAATAAATGGGTGCTGAACTTCCCAACCAAACGACACTGGAAACAACCGTCAAAGATAGAGTATATTGCCGCCGGCCTCAGTAAATTTGTGGCTACTTACGACGAAATGGGTATCCATAGCATTGCGTTTCCGCCGCTTGGCTGTGGAAATGGTCAATTAGACTTCAAGTCCGAGGTGCAGCCACTTATGCATCAATTCCTACATAGGCTCCCGATTGATGTATTTATCTATCCCGAAAAGAATGATCCATTTGTTCCAGAACACTTGGACCCACTGGCGATGCGCAATTGGCTACGTTCCGAACCGCTAAGTCTTCCTTTTACCGAAGTCTGGGGAGATGTTCGGAATCTGTTGAGTCGACAATCTATATTTCAAACGATAGCCAAAGAGAGTTCGTTCAAGGCGAGCATCTCTGATAATCCGCCAGGAATAGCAATCGAAAGTGGTGCGAATACGAATTTCAATATTCCATATGATTCGGTAATGGCTTTTTGGCAACAGCTTCGAACGTACGGATTTTCCATGCGACATATAGCGCCAGGCATTGATAGAAAGCTTTCATATCTGGTGGCTATTTTTTCTGAATTGGAGTATATCAAACCAGTTTACGTAGCAGACCAGTTCGATGGATTCGGGAAATACCCCGTGACAGGTTTACAAGTGCTACCTTCCGCTTTTGTTCGTTCACAGCCGTCAGCACAGTTGTCGCTCTTTACGGTCGAATGAGTAATGGTCGCCCAGAAAACTGACTCAGACAAGATACGACAATTTCTGACCGATCTGTCACAGCAGTCATGGCTGCAACGCGCTGAACGCTTGTTGTGGCCGCGTTTTGTTTTCCATTATAGCGATTTGCAAAACGCTATCAGCATCTTAACTGATGGGTATATGTATAGCAGGGCTGAAGCAGAAAACAGTGGTAAATTGATCGTTAGCAGTGGCAGTAATCAGGTGCTATCCGGAACCAGTGAATTTGTCAAACAATGTGTTCGTTTCTATTTCAGGCCAAAGACACCGACCCAATTTTGGGCTGAAGGTATCCGGTCAAACCTAACACTGAATTCGTCAAGATTTCCTGATGCGCACTGCCCTATTCCGATCTTTTTTCTGTTTGACTCGGCCGAAATTCTGACGCGAGCCGATTGTCAATTCTCAGATGGTAATCTCGCCCGTACTGGTCATCGAATCTTCTCAACTGCGGAACAGTTAGCGGCTTTGCCGTGGCGAAAGATTTACCATAACTCACGGATTCGAGCGGATGAAACGGACATAAGCTTCCACCGGTGTGCAGAGGCAATCATTCCTGGAAAAGTTAAGTTAGATGCTTTGCGCTATATCTGCTGTCGTTCGGAAGCAGAAAAAGAGACCCTTCTGTACCTACTCCCACCGGCCACGCGAAAGCAATATCGGAGTAAAATCACTGCAACGAATCGGATTGATTTGTTCGAACGCAAACATACTTTTGTGGAGTCTGTTCGCTTAACCTCAGAGGAAGCATTCTTCTACTTCTCGCCCGATTCCTTGTCACCTGGTCCTTTTCATTGTGTTGTAACAGTGAAATCGGGAGATCGCATTCGTACTGCCGATTCTCCGGCACTTGACTTGAAGGCCATCGACTAGCGTTACGGCGGTACTTTGCGCGAACCTGTGGATAGCTACGAAGTTACACTAACCCTTGACGGCCATATTGCCTACGCAAATCGTTACGACGATTTAGCTGACATCCCCTTCTAAAACATTTTTCTGTTTTTGCATCATCTCCTTCTGTCACACTTTCCCCCACACGCCAGTCATACTTTCCCCGATACCCCTCTTTGCTCCCCTCTGCTATCCTCTGTGTACGGCTAATTTGTGAACCAATTCACAAAGAAAAGCCAGTTGGCTTTACAGAGGAACTTACCGATGAAAATGCGCCTGATCTTCGCCATCCCGGAAGATGATGCACTCAATCTTATGCACTCGTTGCTGACGTCAGCCCTGCTGCTCAACCCGTTGGAGGTGGAGGTGGCAGAGGTCTCGACGCTGGACGCGCTGATGCAGCGGGTGGATGCGGACACGGATGATATTGTCCTGCTGGACTGGCTGCTGGCCGAGGATCGGACAGCGGAGGTGGTGGAAGAGATTTTGCAGCGCAACCCGAAACTGCGGGTGGTGGCCCTGCTGCCCCTGGCCTATCGTCAATACCGCCAACAGGTCTGGTGTGCGGGCGCATGCAACGGCATCCCCAAAGAGTATATGGACCAGGAGTGGCTCTCGACTGTCCTCTGCCTGATGCAGCGGGCGATGCAGCGGGAGGCGCGGCTTCTACAACGAATCAGTCTAGCGCCGGTTGAGTAGGCTGGTGCTGTTTCCAGCCGTATCGAAACCAAGCGGGTCACACCGAAAAGCAACGAAATCTGCTGTAGACCCGCCGTCTTGGTTTCGATACGCCGCCACAAAGAGAGCGCGAGTTTGAGAGAAGTCTGCGGCGGCTACTCAACCGGCGATGGCTAGTCCCGAACAGATTCCAGCGTATTACGAAGGACAAAACAATGGCACGCGTACAATTAGAAATTTCCCGACGTACTTTTCTCAAATCGGCGCTGGTGGGTGCAGGCGGCGCGGCGTTGGCGGGGTATTCCCTCGAACCGGCCAGCGCCGCGCCACCCCTGGACACAGCCCTGCCCTGGTTTCGCCAGGGCGAAATCGTCACGACCTACAACATCTGCGATATGTGCCCCTGGCGCTGCGGGGTGACTGTGCAGACGGTCAACGGCATCGTGCGCAAAATTGATGGTAACCCCAAAGACCCAAAGAGTCGGGGGATGCTCTGCGCGCGGGGACAGGGGGGCGTCTCGTTTATCTACGACCCGGACAGGCTGCAAGCGCCGATGGTGCGCACAGGCGAACGGGGCGAGGGCAAGTTCCAGGAAGTGACCTGGGAAGAGGCCCTGGACCAGAGCGCGGCCAAACTGGCGGCCATTCGCGACGAGTACGGCCCGGAATCGGTGGCGATCTTCGGCCACACCGGCGGCGACTTCTGGTTCACCGACTATTTCGCCCAGGCCTTTGGCACGCCCAACGCGGCCAAACCCTCCTCCTCTCTCTGCACGACACCACGGGAAGAAGCCGCGCAGTACACCTACGGCCTGACCGTCGGCGGCCACGAACCGGTGGACTGGGAGAGCATCGGCTGCATCACCCTCATCGGCAGCCACATCGGCGAAGATGCCCGCAATACGCTGATGCAGGACTTTTCCAACGCCTGGGCACGGGGCGCGAAGGTAATCGTCGTGGACCCCCGCTTTTCCAGTGTAGCGGCCAAAGCCGATTACTGGCTGCCCATCAAACCGGGAACCGACACCGCCCTGCTCCTGGCCTGGACAAATGTCCTTATCACAGAAGAACTCTACGACAAAGAATACGTGGCCGAGTGGACACAGGGCTTCGAGCAACTGGCTGCCCACGTCCAGGACTATTCCCCCGAATGGGCCGGGGCCATCACCGAACTGGACCCGGATCTGATCCGGGAGACGGCCCGTGCGATGGGGGCCAATTCACCCAAAGCCGCGATTGTGCCGGGGCGTCACGTCACCTGGTATGGCAACGACACCCAGCGCATGCGGGCAGCTTTCAGCATCAACGCACTGCTGGGCGCCTATGGCCGAGAAGGCGGGATGTATCTGAACAAAAGCCCGTACATCGAAGCCTACCCCCACCCGCCTTTTGAAGTGACCGGCAGTTCCGGCGGCTGTTCGGCAGAGCCGGGGGCAGAGAGCGACGAATTGCCTCTTGGCCCCAGCGGCAAGGCCAGGGCCGACGGTGCACGGCAGACTTTCCTGCGCGGCGCGACGGCTATGCAGGAGCTAATCGAACCGATGATCAGCGGCAAGCCCTATCCCATCAAAGCGCTGATTATCTACGGGGTCAACGCCCTGCACAGCATTCCGAATGTGCCGCGCACGATTGAGGCATTCAAGAAACTGGACTTCATTCTGGTGGTGGATGTGCTGCCCCAGGAGCACGTGGCCTGGGCGGATGTTGTGATGCCCGAAGCGACCAATCTGGAGCGCCACGACGAACTGTGGACAGTGGCCCACAAGACGCCATACATTGCCCTGCGCGAACCGGCGATTGAGCCGCTCTACGACACCAAACCGGCCTGGTGGATGGTCCGGGAGTTGGGGATGCGCCTGGGAATGGAGAAGTATTTCAAGTGGGAGACAGCCGAGGAATATCTGAACACCCGGCTGACTTCCATCGGCAGCAATCTGGAAAAGATGCGGGAAGAAGAAGGGATCGTCATTCAGAAGGGCAAGCCCTATCTGGCCGATTTCGGCGACGCTTCCCCCTTCCCCACCCATTCTGGAAAGATCGAATTCTATTCGGACATTCTGGGGCTGGCCGGTCTCGATCCAATCCCCGTCTATGAAGCGGTGGAGCCGCCGCCGGATGGTTTCTTCCGCCTGCTCTATGGCCGCCACCCGGTACACACCTTTGCCAAAACCCAGAACACCCCCCTACTCAGCGAACTCTACCCGGAGAACGAAGTGTGGGTGAATGGGGACAAAGCCGCGGCGATGGGCGTGGAAAACGGCGCGTATGTGCGGCTGGAAAATCAGGACGGCGTACTCAGCAGCCCCATCAAAGTCAAGGCCACCCAACGCATCCGGGGCGATGCAGTTTTTATGGCCCACGGCTTCGGCCAGGACGCGCCGGGGCTGAGCCGGGCCAACGGCAGAGGGGCCAGCGACGCCAAATTGCAGACCCGCTATAAGCTGGACCCCATCAGCGGCGGCGCGGGGATGCGTGTCAATTTTGTACGGATTGTGAAGGAGGCCTGACGTGACAACCTATGCATTCTTACTCGACATCGGACGCTGCATCGGCTGTCAGGGCTGTGTGGCCGCCTGCAAAACCGGCAACGAAGTGCCCGAAGGCAGACAGTACATTCAGATTGTCGAGCAGACCCGGGGCACATTCCCCAACCTGCAAGGCTCTTTCCAAAACCACCGCTGCTACCACTGCGCCGACGCGGCCTGTGTGACAGTCTGCCCCACCGGTGCGCTTTTCAAGGAAGACGGGCTGACCCGGCTGGATCGGACCAAATGCAGCGGCTGCACCTATTGCGTGGACGCCTGCCCCTACGACGTGCCGGAGATGGCCGCGGACGGGCGCAGCAGCAAATGCGATGGCTGCGCGGCGGTGGTGAAGGCGGGCGGTCAGCCCTGGTGTGTCAAGACCTGTCCCAGCCACGCGCTGATGTATGACACGAGAGAGACGATTTTGGCCGAAGCCCACAGCCGGGCCAACGCGCTGCGGATGCGCTATCCCAACGCACAGGTCTACGGCGAGACGCAAGCTGGTGGATTGGGTGTAGTGATGGTGCTACCCGACGATCCGGTGACTCTGGGCCTGCCAGCCAGCCCGGATGTGCCGGTCTCGCTTAATGCGTGGCAGAAAGTTCTGCAGCCCGCCAGCCTGGGGCTCACCGGCCTGAGCATCGCCTTCACCGGTCTGGCCGCGGTGATTGCCCGGCGCAATCATCTGCAGGAAGTGCGGACGCTGGAAGCCCGACAGAAGGTCGAACAGCCGATGCCAGAAGCACAGGAAACAGAAAACCAGTAGGTGCGGTTTGTAACCGCACAGGCTGGTCCACCCCTAATCGTGCGGTTGAAAACCGCACCTACGGCTGGCCTTGAATTGTGACGAAGAAGGAGAAATAGAATGACGACCCAAACCCTGCAACCCGAGCGTAAAGTGTTGCGCTATCGCATCGGCCCCCGCATTATCCACGCGATGCTGGCTTCCTCGTTTCTGGTCCTGCTCATCACCGGGCTGATGCTGGTCTGGGGGCCGCTGGCTCCCTACGCCGCGGGCGGCGGATCGAGGCTGCTCCACCGCATCGGCGCTGTCGTCTTTATGCTGATTCCCGTGGCCTATCTGATTTTCGACCGGCCCGGGGCCAAAGAGCTGCTGTGGGACTCTTTTCACTACGACCGGGACGACTGGAAGTGGCTGAAGCAGGTGTACCGCTACTTTCTGGGCCACGCGGCGGAGATGCCCCCCCAGGGCCGGCTGAATGCGGGTCAGAAGTTGCACCACGCGGGCGTGGTCATCTTCTCCGCGGCGATTGTAGCCTCCGGGCTGGTGCTGTGGGCGGCCAAAGGATCGCTGACCCCTAACGGGCTGGCGTTGACGGCGATGGTCCACGACATTTCTATGCTGGTACTGACGGTGCTGCTGGTGGGCCATCTCTACTTCACATTCGTCTACAACGCGCTGCAAGGGATGGTGAAGGGCTATATCCCGGAGACGGAAGCCCGGCTGGAACACAGCAAATGGGTGGAGTCTCTGCCGGAGACCGAGCCGTGGATTGTGGAGGAAAGCAAGAAATAGGAATGGGACGCGGATGACGCGGAAAAAACTGATGTACGCGGATAAAATCCGTAGGTATCCGACCTTTCCGCTCAATCCGCGTTCCATTTTTGCAAACAGAATCAGCGCAGATCAATTCAAATCATGAAAATCTGCGTCCCTTTTCTATCAACTCCGAAGGAGCTATACAAATGTCTAAGCGATTTTCCCCTATCGTTTCGTTTCTGTTGATTTTTATACTGGTGCTGTCGGCCTGTGGCGGCGGCGCTGAACCGACCGCCGAGCCGGTGACCTCTGCACCCCTGGCCGCGGTCGCGGTGGCTACCCCCACAGTCGCGCCCACTGCCGCGCCGGTTGCCGCGGCTGAGATGGACCTGACCGCCGCGGTCAATGATTTTATGTCTACTATCCCCGAAGGCTGGATGGCCGTGGGTTCGGTGGACAAGCTGAAAGAGATGATGGCCGCCAGCGATATGGCCCTTATCGACGTGCGCGAAGCGAGCGAATACGAAGCCGGTCACATTGCCGGTGCGGTGAACATTCCCCTGCGCACCCTGGCCGACAATCTGGACAAAATCCCCACGGACAAGCCGGTTGTCGTCTACTGCGCCTCGGGCCACCGGGCGGCTATGGCCCTCTCCTCGCTGGGGATGCTGGGCTACACAAATGTGAAGTCCTTCCCCGCCAGCTACAAAGGCTGGACCGAGGCCAACGAGCCGGTGACGACGGACGTGCCGGCAGCGATGACCTACGCGGTGCCGGAGATCGGGGCTGATCTGCTGGCGGCGGTGGACGGTTTCCTCAGCACCATTGCCGAGGGCTGGTATTCGGTGGGCACTGTGGAGAAGCTGGCCGAAGCCACGGATGCGGGCGCGGTGCTGATCGATGTGCGCGAAGTGTCGGAGTTTGCCGATGGCGCCATCACCGGCGCTGTGAATATCCCCATCCGCACCCTCATCGACAATCTGGACCAGATTCCCACGGACAAGCAGGTAGTGCTCTACTGTGGCTCCGGCCACCGGGCGGCCATCTCTCTGGCCGCGCTGCAATCCCTGGGCTATACAAACATCCGCAGCTTCCCGCCCAGCTACAAGGGGTGGGCCGAAGCCCAGGCTGGCGTTCCCGCGGAAATCGCAGAGGCGATGGAGTCCGACTTCGCTGTGGTGAACGCGGTGGACGCGGCGCTGATGGAGATTCCCGAAGGCTGGCTGGCCGTGGGTTCCGTGGACGCCCTGACCGAAATGATGGCGAATACGGACGTAGCGCTGATCGACGTACGCGAGGTGAGCGAGTATGAAGACGGCCACATTGCTGGTGCGGTCAACATTCCCCTGCGCACCCTATCCCAGAACCTGGACAAAATCCCCACGGACCGCCCGGTGGTGGTCTACTGTGCCTCTGGCTTCCGGGCGGGGATGGCGCTCTCGGCCCTGGATATGCTGGGCTATGAGAATGTGAAAGCCTTCCCGGCCAGCTATGCCGGCTGGACCGCGGCAGACCAGCCGGTGACGACGGATGTGCCGGACGCTGCCACCTACGCCCTGCCCGAAATCGAACCGGAGATGCTGGCCGCGGTGGATGAGTTCCTGGTCAATATCGCCGAGGGCTGGTATTCGGTGGGTGCGGTGGAAAAGATGCAGGGCGCGATGGACGCCGGCGCCTTTCTGGTGGATGTGCGGGAAGAGACCGAATATGCCAAAGGCTACATCGGCGAAGCGATCAATCTGCCCCTGCGTAGCCTGGCCCAGCACGTGGACCAGATTCCCACGGACAAGCAGGTGATCGTCTACTGTGCCTCCGGCCACCGGGCCGCCCTGGCCAACGCCGCGCTGCACGTAATGGGCTATGACAATGTGCGGGCCTTCCCCGCCAGCTACAACGGCTGGACCGCCGCTGGGCTGCCGGTGACGCTCCCGTAGCTTCCTCCTTTCTCTCCTCCTTTCTGTTGGGCGGGCGGGCGATCCCGGGGTTTGGGGTCGCCCGTTCTGTTGTTTATGGGGGGAGGAGTGGGTATAATGGGAACGCAGATTGGGCAGATGGTGGGAGAAATGGATGTAAAACGATACAATTGGATTTTGAGTAGCGAATGATGCGAACCACACCGACTGAATTGCTCCAAAATCAGACAGTCAGAACCGCCTTGCAATCAGCCTGGGATGACTCATCCCCTGGCATTGCAGGCGCTCACGAAGAAGGCGGTTTTGTTCTACAGCGTCCAGACGGAGAGATTTTCGTTCAACGCTGGCCGATTGGAGGAGAGAACCAGATTTCCGTGCCGGTGCATCCCAATTGCCGGATTGACGAAAACGACATTCTGGCTTCCTTCCACACACATCCAAACACAGGCACTCTTTTTCTGCAGGAACCCAGCACGACCGACAAGCGCGCAGTGCGAGACGATCCGCATCTCAAAGGTATACTGTATGTCGGTGAATATGTGATTGCCAATGATCAAATCTATCTGATTCGACCAGACGGTGATGTACTGAAAATGGGGCGTAGACGCGAGTTGTTCGAGGAGGATTGAAAATGGCCGTAATGCTGACCGCAGAAGTCTACCAAGACGATATTGCGGTAACACTTGCGAATGTACTGGCGACAGCCAACAAACGCGCCAGTGAGATGGGCGTGGATGTTGCGGAAAGCCTGCTCACCCTCACCCAGCGCGTTGTGGACGACGCACTGGTTTGGCGCATCAACTATGGCCCCAAAGAGTACATCAATCGACGGGGCGGCGATCTTGTGGTCGATGTGGCAGCCACCAGCGGGAAAGTGGCCCAGGTGCTGTGGGGGCAGTAAGCATGCAGACATACCTGCAACTGGCCGAGGACGCCGAAATGTTGCAGGATATTCGCGACTACGACGCTGTGAAAGCGGCAATTGCCCAGGGGACGGAAGAACTGATCCCCGCAGAAGTCGCATTTGCACTGCTGGATGGCGGCAATCCGGTCAAAGTATGGCGGGACTATCGGGGGCTGGGCCAGCAGCAGTTGGCCGAAATGGTGGGAATCAGTACCCCCTATTTGTCCCAGATCGAGACTGGCAAACGCAGCGGAACCGCAGAGATGCTGCGCGCCATCGCTACAGCGTTGGGTGTCGGCTTGGATGATATTGTCCCCCAGATTCAAGAAGTTTGAAAAATGATTCCACTGCAAAAGAGAAAAAGACGTGTCAGGGGAAAGTGACCTTTGAAGAGGCCTCCACAGCATTGGAAGATGCGTTATCGCTCACAGGTGATGACCCGGATCATTCGATCGTTGAGGCGCGCCTGATCACATTCGGCGTTTCCAGTGCGGGACGATTGCTCACCGTTTCGCACACGGAAAGGGGCGAACGGATTCGTATTATCAGCGCCCGACCTGCTACGCGGGCAGAGAGAAAATTTTATGAAGAAGGATAAAATGGTAAATGATGATCTGCGTCCTGAGTATCGTCGTGAAGACTTCGGGGGTATGGTGCGGGGCAAATACGCAGCACGCCTGAAGGAGTCGTCAAATGTCGTCGTGCTTGACCCGGAGATCGCCGAAGCTTTCCCCAATACCAAAGCTGTCAACGACGCCCTGCGTGGCCTGCTCGAATTGGCCCGGATTAGCGCGCATCTGCCCGCGGCGTCAGCCTCCACGCCCCCAACCACACTCCATTCCTAACACCCATCGAATCTGCCATATCCGGGATGTTTGTATACACGGATGGGAAAGAACACAGATGAAAAATCCACATCATCCGTGTTCTTTCCCATCCGTGTATACAAAAATAACACCGACTTCGCAGCGACGGCCCACACAGATACAGAAGTTCGACTTTTCAGAAAAAGTCGAACTTCTCCCACCACCCCCCAACAGGAGAACAATGGCCCAGCCACAGACAACCGCCAACAACGACAAAGGCTTCGAGGAATCCCTGTGGGAGTCGGCCAACCGGCTGCGGGGCAGTGTGGAGTCGTCGGAATACAAGCACGTCGTCCTCAGTCTGATCTTCCTGAAGTTTGTCTCGGACAAGTTTGAGGAGCGCCGGGCCGAACTGCTGGCCGAGGGCCGGGAGAAGTACGCGGAGATGGTGGAGTTCTACACAATGCGCAACGTCTTCTACCTGCCCGAGACCTCCCGCTGGCGCTACATCCAGCAGCAGGCCAAGCAGGCGGACATTGCCATCAAAATCGACACAGCCCTGGCCGATGTGGAGAAGAGCAACGCCTCTTTGCGGGGCGCGCTGCCCGACAACTACTTTTCCCGGCTGGGGCTGGAGAGCAGCAAACTGGCCGCGCTGATCGACGCCATCAACAACATCGACACGATTGGAGATCAGGGGGCGGACGCGCAAGAGGATGTGGTGGGCCGGGTCTACGAGTATTTTCTGGGCAAGTTTGCCGCGTCGGAAGGCAAGCTGGGGGGCGAATTTTACACCCCCAAATGTGTGGTCAATCTGCTTGCGGAGATGATCGAACCCTACCGGGGCACAATCTATGACCCCTGCTGCGGCTCCGGGGGGATGTTTGTGCAGTCGCTCAAATTTGTGCGCAGCCACCACGGCAACACCAAAGACATCTCCGTCTACGGCCAGGAGTATACGGCCACCACCTACAAGCTGGCCAAGATGAATCTGGCCCTGGCCCGCAAAGTCAAAGTCATTGTGGATGACAAAGCCCAGTACACCGATTGGAGTCGGCGGGAGGACATCAAAGCCGAACTGAAGGTGGACCTGATACTCCTCCTGGCCGAGAACGGCTACCCGCCCGTGGACCGGGACGAGGTGTATAAGGAGATTTTCGAGCAGGCGGAGAATTTCAAGAAGTATCAGGCGTCTGGGGTGCGGGGTTTTTGAGCCAGGGATGAAAATGGGACACTGCCGATTGTAACCCGCACTGTTAGTGCGGGCTGGCGCAAGCTAACAGCTTGCGTTACAGGGCTATTTATACATCAGTTGTACACGAGGAAACACACCCATAATCAATGAAAATCAGAACGCAGATTGCGCAGATTTTCGCAGATTGAATCCGTGCGAATCTGTTCTTT
>JAANMX010000699.1_pt1 | contig 42514 bp, 44 predicted proteins | sample 7279681 | NCBI WGS metagenome assembly JAANMX01 (sample SAMN14094542, study PRJNA606508) | bioreactor metagenome | isolation source: A lab-scale SPAN reactor treating ammonium-rich wastewater day 351 | place: Ireland: Galway | collected 2018-01-01
TGCCGCTTTTTTCAGATAAGCAAATGCTTCAATAATTTCTTTCGGCATTTTATTGAAGTAATAGGCACGAATCAAATGACGTCCAAAACGATTTCCAGAACAATCATCCATCGCAATATAGCCTAACGATTGTACTTTTTGATGTAACACTTTACCATCAAAATAAGAACAATTTGAACCCGTTCCTAAGATACAAACAATCGCTTTTTCGTCTTTTGGTGTGGTGGCATAAACTGCAGCATACGTATCTTCGTGAACGACTACAACTGCATTTTTAAAATATTCTATAGCGTAAGGGTCTATAGCGCTTATTATGGAATTAAATCTGTCTACATCTTGTTGAAACGGCTTTTTCCATTTTCGCCAGCTTTCATAACCTATATGACTAAACCACCCTATAACGCCGCAAATTGCGGCGCCAAGCCAGTCGGGCATTTGCTTGATAATGTCGATCATCATCTTTTCTCTAGAGACATCTTATCAGAAAGATGATTTGGCTCATAAGGCCTGATGCGAGATATGGATTTTCCAGTTTCACGCCGCACTTCCATCATATCGTAGGCGTTTTGCAAGCGCAGCCAGTAGCCTTCGGACAGGCCGAAGTAACGGGCGAGGCGCAAATCCGTATCCGCTGTCACGCCCCGGCGGCCCCGGACAAGTTCGTTGATCCGGTTGGAGGGAACGCCGATTGCCTGCGCCAATGCATTTTGGGACAGACCGAGGGGGGCGAGAAACTCCTCTTGCAGGATTTCGCCGGGGTGCGGGTTTTTCAAAAATTTGGTCATGTTCGTTTGGCCTTAATAGTACCAATTATTTATACGCTATCCTTACCATAGGCATGTAGTGTTATTTCCGGCCAACGTCGAATGGGATTTTAACCCACGCCATCCTCATTCCCTCTCGACATTCGCGCCGGGCTCTGCTTTAAGCCTTGTGCCGCGAGTTTCTCTGACTCGTGTCTACGGTATGCTTGAGTCCAGCCACGGAAAGGAACATTTACATGGATATCTCTAAGATCAGCATCGGGGTGAACCCGCCGGACGATATTTACGTTCTCATCGAGATCCCGCAGGGCGGGCATCCGGTCAAATACGAGATGAACAAGGAGTCGGGCGCGATGTTCGTCGACCGTTTCCTGCACACGTCCATGATCTATCCGGGCAATTACGGGTTCATTCCGCACACGCTTTCGGAAGACGGCGACCCGTGCGACGTGATGGTGGTGGGGCAGTCCCCGGTCATTCCCGGCGCGGTGATCCGCTCGCGCCCCATCGGCGTGCTGCTGATGGAAGATGAGAAGGGGCTGGACGAGAAGATTCTGGCCGTGCCGGTGGACAAGCTGCACCCGTTTTATTCCAAGGTGCAATCTTACGAAGATTTGCCGGAGATTTTGACGGAGCAGATCGCGCATTTCTTCGAGCATTACAAAGATCTCGAAAAGGGCAAGTGGGTGAAAAACATCCAGTGGGCCGGGCCGGAGAAGGCCAAGGCCATGATCCTTGAGGCGATTGCGCGGGCGAAGGCTGAAAAGGCTTAAGTTTTATCTATTCGGGCCTGCGGCGCACATCGTCGCCGCGGGCTTATTATTTTATCGACCGTGTTTCAGCCGATGCCGTTCGCGGCCAGTTCGAGCGCTGGAGCCGGAGCGTCGTCAAGGATTTCCTTGTGGTAGCGGCCCCCGTCGCCCTTGTAGAAATGAACAAGCTCGGTGTTGCCCGCCGTGTCCTGATGCGCGAGCAGCCAGTCGTCGGAACGGCCCATGAGGATCGCCTCGATCGAGAGGACGCCCAGGCCGTGCGTCACGGCGATGCGAGGCTGGCCGTCCTGGCCCGCCTCCCGCAGGAAGCGGCCGACGCGGTCGATGACGTCCAGAATACTCTCTCCGCCCGGCGGGCGGGCGACCAGAGGGCCGTTGAGCTTAAGATCTTCCTGATAGCGCTCATATGCTTCGGGGCAGGCGTGCTGTCTCTCGGCGTCGCTGAACAGGCCGTCGAACTGTCCGAATTTTTGCTTGTCGATGCGCCTGTCGGGCACGACATCCGGCGTGTAGGGCAGGGCGAGCAGGATGCCTTCCCCGGTCTGGAGCGCACGCAGCGAGGTGCTGTGATATAGGGCCGCAACATGGATATTGAAGGATCTCAAAAGCTCGCCCGCGTGGACGGCCTGCACGTGCCCCAGATCGGTCAGCGGAATGTTGTCATCGCCGCAGATGCGGTACTGGTCGATATCGAGCTGGCCCTGCGACTGGCCGTGGCGGGTGACATAGATGTGGTCTGGGCCGAATACGTTCCGGGAATGGGTTTTGATCAAATGAGCCACGATATCCTCTCCATAGGCGGTTTTAGCGCCTGAGCCTTGCTGTTTTCACAATTCGGAGGGAAATCTGAGATTTTCCCGCCGGGTTTCCAAAATTCGGATACCACAGGCGGATTGAGCCGTACCGTGGCGCTTTAGCTTTGTTTATGCGGTGCAAGCTGATCCTTCAAATTCCGCAGCTTCGATCAAGAAGCCATAGATTTGTTAGCGTAATACGCCTTTCCGCGTCAAACATTTTTGGTAGATTTTTAAGGTTTTTGAGCGATTTCCTGAGGCGGATTTCATCTTTTTTGAGTGTGCGATCGGCTGAAAACCGCGAAAAATCAGGAATTCGGCAAACAAAAATTTGACAAGGGTGGCGGAACCTGTCATTAATCCCGCACAGTTTGACGAACGCTTACTATGAGAAACGAGCTTACAAGAAAATAAAGTATCAGTGCTTAGCAACGATACGTGAACGTTAAAACCTCACCTTCATTTTCCGAAAAGTTCAAAACATTATAGGTTGGTGCCTTCTATCAGGCTTAAGAAAGCGCTCCTGCGTTGTTGCAGGGCGCACAATACATATTTGAACGTTAGGAAAAAATATGACGACGACTACCACTGGAACTGTAAAATGGTTTAACGAGCAAAAAGGCTTTGGTTTCATCCAGCCCGACAACGGCGGACCCGATGTGTTCGTTCACAAGAGCGCGGTTGTAAAAGCCGGTATGCGCACCCTTAACGAAGGTCAGAAGGTCAGCTTCGACATTCAGAACGACCCGAAAAGCCGCAAGAGCAGCGCAGCAAACCTGCGGGATGCTGCATAGATTGCGGGACTGATGGGAGCGGAACACCTCAAGATTCACATCGTGATTATCGACAATGACGTTTCAGAAATTGCCGAAATCCAGACGTGGCTTGAGAGCGATATGCGCGTTCCGTGGACCATTTGTCATTGCGTCGATGTTAAGGAAGCAAGATCGGTCATACATAAGGCCGATCTTGTTATCCTGAAGCCGGATACGGACGACCTGCCTTCCTCGAAAGAGGTTTTTAAAAGCCTTGAAGGCATGGTTTTTGAAGTTCCGATTATTGTCCTGACCAATGCGGAAGACCAGCACGGTCTCTCCACTTTTGTGATGGAGCAAGGGGCTGCGGATACGATTATCCGCGGCCAGTTTGCAAGGCTGGTGGATGCGATTGAATTCGCCCTCATCCGCCAGAAAATAACGACAGATGCAAGAAGGGTGGCCGACCAAGCCCTTTCCGACACTCATGACAAGCGCGTTTCAGATCTTAGCGAAACGGCGCAGGTTAGGGCTTCGGAGACAGAAAAGAGCCGCCAAATCCTACGCATGTTCAGTGGCGATTATGCTGTGGACGCGCAGGATAAAACAAAAACAACGAAATAATACAAGAAAGACAAGTTATGAATAATTTTGAAGGCTTCGGCCTCTCACAAGATCTGAATAGATCCCTTAAGAAGATGGGCTATACTGTGCCCACGCCTGTTCAACAACAGGCGATACCCTTGGCCATGCAAGGCCGGGATATTCTCGGCTCCGCACAAACGGGGACGGGAAAGACGGCTGCGTTTGCCATTCCGCTGGTTGAGGCGCTGCTGCGTTCTCCGCGCGGTTCGGCGATGGTTCTGACACCGACGCGCGAACTCGCCAAGCAGGTGCTTGACGTTATCCACCAATTGCTGGGGCATCAAAGCCCGATCAAGACCGCCTTTATCATCGGCGGAGAGTCGATGGGTAAGCAGATGAGCCAACTTCGCGCAAAGCCCCGCATCATCGTGGGTACGCCGGGCCGGATCAACGATCATTTGGGTCGCGGTTCTCTGAATCTGCATGATACGGCGTTTTTGGTTCTGGACGAGACTGACCGGATGCTCGATATGGGCTTTGGCGTGCAGCTCGACAAGATCCTCAAGTACCTGCCTGCTAAACGGCAAACCTTGATGTTCTCGGCGACGCTGCCGCAGGGCATTATCCAGCTTTCGAGCAAATATCTCACGAACCCCGAGCGGGTGTCGGTCGGCGCAACGAATGTCGTGGCGATCAACATCAAGCAACAGATCGTTCGTATCGATCAGGAGCAGAAATACGGCGAGCTGGTTTCCCAGCTTCATGAGCGCACCGGTTCGGTCATCGTGTTTTCGAAGACCAAGCACGGCGCTGACCGGATTGCCAAAAATCTGCGCCGCGACGGGTTTGAGTCCGAAGCCCTGCACGGCGATTTGCGCCAAAGCAAGCGTACGCAGGTGATGCAGAATTTCCGCAGGAAGAGTTTCCGGGTTCTCGTGGCGACCGACATCGCCGCGCGCGGCCTTGACGTTCCGCATATCGAGCATGTCATCAACTATGACCTGCCGCAGGTGGCGGAAGACTATATTCACCGCATGGGCCGTACGGCGCGTGCGGGGGCCGAAGGTTCGGCCGTGTGCTTCATCTCGCCGCAGGACGGCCAGAAGTGGCGCGCGATCGAGCGTCTGCTGAACCCCGGCGCGGCCAAAGGCGGCGACGGCAAGGGCAGCGCGGACGGGAAGAAGGGCGACCAGCCTTTCAACAAAAAGCGCAGACCCAACAAACGCCGTTTCCGCAACAAGGGCCCGCAGGGCGGCCAGCAGAGAATGGCAGCCTGATCGCCTGAACGCGATATACAGAATTAAGGACGCAGGCTTGAGAGGGCCTGCGTTTTTTTGTTGTTATGATGAAGCTGCGGTGCGGGGGCGATGGATATAACTTGGCGACTTTAGTTTTCAAACTCTACAAACTCTAAAGCTTCAGGAGCAAAAACGTTGATATACGGGGTATTAATGTCTTGCGAAAATTCAAGCAGTAAGCGGCGCTCTTTTTCGTGGGCGTATTTGGAAGGTTTTGTAAACACGCTTCCCATAAGGGCGTCACGATAGACTATATCTGAACCTGTTATGTTTAAGTCATTTATTATTCTCCGATCTAAATTTTTATTAGGATGAGGGTTGTTTAGAAGTATATTTAGTAGAGGTCTATATTCATTATTCACTGTATACACAGATTTTATGTCTCTGTATTGGACATCTCGAATGCTTAATTTATCACACGATAGCTTTTGGTTTATTGCTTTTGCGAAGCCATCAATGTCTGTGATTTTTACTATGCGGCCTTGCGATCCGCCGAATTTTTTACGCAAATCCTCCAGCTCACTAAAACTTTTTGTGTGGGTGGTGCAAAATATAAGACAATTATAGCCTGCTCTTACAAGGCTGTTTAGCGTGTACTCATCAACGTCTATACAAAGTGATGAAAAACCTTCCCATAGATCTTCTCTAGGATCAGTTGATAGAGTTGAATAGTAGAGGGGTGTCGCTAGCCGAAATCTTCCGCTTCTAAGATATTGTTCAACCTCAGGCGTTACGCATTTATATGCTTCTCCATGAACTATCGGAAATTCGTTTGAACTTAATTCTAAAGTATGTTCGTTGTCAAAAGTATTCCCGTTAGTTTCAGCAAAAAGTCTTATAATAATTTGAGCTAAGCCCTCACGTTGTTTTTTGTTTAATTTGTGTGCAACGCTTAAAGTATTTAATAAAACAGATTTGCCCAAGAAGCTTAGACGATACCCTTGGTCCCGAATAAATGTTTCACTGAATACATTTGTGGTTTTCATGCGAAGGCATATTAGTAAAAAATTGGAGTGGTGTTGGGCCAAAAAATGGTGGAAGGGGTAGGATTCGAACCTACGTACTCCGGAGAGGGCAGATTTACAGTCTGCTGCCTTTAGCCACTCGGCCACCCTTCCACTCTTGAAACGACCGGGGCCAGAGCCCGCCCGTAAAATTAGCGTCCCTGAAGAAAAGAGATTTTGCATTTGATGTCAAGTGTGCAAATGTCTCAAGGCAAAAAGAATTGGGGTCAAGCGCATGAAACACCGCCTGCATAAGGGCCATAAAAAGGGCCCGCACAAACCCGCCCGCAAGCCCGATCAGGCGCACGATCAGGGGCCGCAGAAGGCCTATAAGCGGCCTACGCTTTACGGTTTTCACGCCGCGCGGGCGGCGTGGCTCAACCCCGAGCGGGTGATCGAGGCGCTTTACCTGACCGAGCAGGCCGTGAAGGGCTTCGAGGAGACGGTGCAGGAGGGGCGGAGCCTTGGACTGCGTCGCCCGGGGCCGGAGATCATCGACAAGGCCCGTCTGGAGAGGCTGCTGTCCCCCGGGGCGGTGCATCAGGGCGTGGCGCTGTGCGCTCAACCTCTGCCCGAGCGGGACCTTACGGACCTCATCATCGCCGCGCAGGGGCGGGGGCGGACGGTTCTGGCCATGCTGGACCAGGTGACGGACCCGCATAATCTGGGCGCGATCCTGCGCAGCGCCTGCGTTTTCGGCCTGCATGGCGTGATTCAGCAGAAAAAGCACGGGGCGGAGCTGGACGGCGTGGCGGCCAAGACGGCCAGCGGCGCGGCGGAGCATGTGCCGCTTGTGGACGCCACGAACCTTACCCGTGCGCTGGACGAGCTTAAGGAGGCCGGGTTCTTCGTCATCGGGCTGGACGAGCGCGGGGAGCGCACGGTGGGCGAGGCTTTGGCCCCCCATACGGGCGATTCCGCGAGAATCGTTCTGGTTCTGGGGTCGGAAGGGGAAGGGATTCGCCGCCTGATTCGGGAAAATTGCGACGTTCTGGCCCGTCTTCCGGCGCCCGGACCGATCCAAAGCCTTAATGTTTCCAACGCGGCGGCGGTGGCGTTCTATGCGGCTTGCGGGTCGTAAGAGGCTGATTCTGCCGTTGTTTTTGAGGCTTTGTGTCAAGCCAAAAATGTTTTCTAAAAATAATTTAAAATTTTGACAGGTTGGAAGCGATGCTGTTACACTGTGATTAGTAAAGACAAGAACAAGCGCTCCTGCTAAAGGGGCCGAGTCGAAAGGGTTTTAAATGTTCATCGCGACTGCTATCTTGGCTGCATCTGTTGCCCTGTATGTGCAAGTCGCGTCTATGCGCAAAAAACAAAGAATTACAGTTCGGGTCCATAAAAATAACAATGGACAAAGAGGATCCGGATACGGTAGATAAAGTCAACCCGCTGCTAACGAAATTATCTGGTAGTTTCGTTAGCTTATCACCCCAACCTCAAAGGCCCCAGTGTTCTACGCCGGGGTCTCTTTTTTTGTGCCAAGCGGATCGAAAACGCGATGTCTGAAGACGATGTAAAACCGATTTACCGATACGGGGTTGCACTCCTGATTATTCATCCGAGTATGGACTCGGACGAGATTAGCCATACACTTGGGCAGATCGGGATTGATCCGTATATGATGCACACGGCTGGCAAGGTGACGCGTACTCCCAAGGGTACAGAAATAGGAATAGCAACGAATACGCGCTGGAACGCAGTTTATGAGTTTCATGACGACGAGCGGCGTTTTTTTGAGGTCGTCACCCAAATGGTGGACAAACTTCATACTCATTTTAAGGACTTTTTCAGGCAAATAGTCCTAGATGGCGGCAGGGTGGAGCTGGTCGTAAATCTGCCCGGAAAGCACCATAATGGTAGTAGTATGGCCCCAGAAACGCTTGGCAAGATGGCCGATATGCTTGTTACACTCGGAGTTGAAGTGTTTCCTAAAAGTAATCGGTTCGATGATTAGCCCAGAGAAGCGTGGATTTGTCGTTCGTGTGTTCTTTTTCTGGCCGGGAATCGCCTCTTTATTTTTTTGCTTAAACCATGCTTATCGGCCTATAATAGGGGCATAAAATACAGACGGGTTTTGCCATGAGCAAAAAGACAAATTTTATGAGTGCCGCCGCGTTGGCGTCGTTAATCGCCCTTGGGGGGTGTGCGGCGACCGATCAGCAGGGCGAGACCCGCGCGGACGGGCAGGGCGGGCAGCCCCTTACAGTGACACAGCAACAAGACGGGCGTTCCGTCACGATTGAGCGTACGCCGGGAGCCGAGGGCGGTCTAGCTATTCCCGCGCAAACGGTGACGCCCACCGTCAAGCCCGACGATGCCAGGGGCAAGAAACCTAACGATAAACCGAAAGATGCGAGTGAGGCCCTGAAGGTCGAGCCGCAGGCCGGCACGGACAGGACCGTGATTTCGCGTGAGCCGGGTGCGGCGGGGGGGCTTCGAATCCCCGCGCAGGTGATCGTGCCGGAAGTCAAAATCAAGAAGGACGAGCCGGAACCTCCTCCGGCCGGTCCGGAATTATAATCAGCGTGCGGGGCGAGGCGGAGCGTCATGGCTAGAGGGTTTTGGTCCGATCTCAGAAGTCTGTTCGTAGACGACTATAAAGAGGGCGTCCGCGAGACTTCGGGCGTTCCGGTTGTGTTCATCGATCCTGATAAATTCGACCGTGGGCATTTTGACAGAACCGGTACGGTTCATGCGGATGATGCCAGGAAGATGCGCGAGATGCTCGAAGAGCAGCTGCCCGGAATGACGAGGGGCATGTCGGATTCGGATATGAGATCCGCGGTTGCTCAATCCCTCAGTCTTGGGCCGTTTGCCGTGCGCGGCGAAATCGTGCCGCCGACAGGATCAACGGCTGCCCCCGCGCCCATTTGCATCGTTAACGAACCCGGAAGCCGTCTGAATCACAAGAACGAGCTTATGCCCTTGCTGTCCGCCCAGGATCTGAGCCGGATCAGGGAGATTCCCGGGTGGGACGATCATTGGGACCGCATTATCGGTATCCATGAGGGCGTTCACTGCAACCAGCCGCCGCTGAACACGGCGGGGATGACCCGCGATCAGGCGGCGACTGCCGTTCTGGGGCGCGAGGTCGAGGCCGACCGCGCCGCAATCAACTGGGCGCGCAATAACGGGCTGAACGATATGGCGCAGGCCATGATCGATTTCCGGGCGCTTGGCGCTGCGGGCGATCCCGAACATGCTACGGCCATTTTGATCGACAGGCCCGGACCCGCGACGCAGGCGCATATCGACGCCTCGCGCACGTTCCGGGCGGAGATGATCAACAAAGTTGCCGCCGATCAGGGCATTTCCGCCGCCGATGCGGGGCGGATGCTTGATGACCGGCCCGAGGAATTCAACGGCCATCTTAAACGCCTTATCGGCAACGGCGCGTTCGATGGCCATGCCAACCCGCATGTGAAAGAATCCATCGAGGCGTTCTCCGGCGCAGTGCAGCGCCAGATCACCGATCGCCGGGTGGAGCGCGAGCTTGAGCAGCAACGCCGCTTCGAAGGGAATGATCGTCACGGCGCCCTTGAGGAGTCTTCCCCCGTGCTTCGCGCGGCGGGACCGGATGCTGCGCCCGTGCAAACGGCGAGCGTCGAGGTTGCGCCCGAGGAGGCCGCTCCTGTTCAGGTCGCCCCGGTTCAGGTCGCCAGCGCTTCCGTTTCTATGCCCAGCGCCCATGCGGATATGGATGTCAGCTCTATTCGCGGCGGAGCCGCCGTGGTGGCTTTGGCCGATGGCGATCAGGCGTCAATTAAAATTGGCGGCGTTAGCGCCTCAGCGTTTTTTGCCAGCCATGCCGACAACGATCTCGCGCTTCAACGTATTGCGCTGGAGCAGGAGTCGGGTGTAAACCTTGAACGTCAGTTCCAGAGATCCTCGCCCAGCGTTTCTTCTTATGGCGTGGCTTAGTTTTTGCGGTCATTGATGTGATCGATCATTGCCTTTGCGGGGGGCGCAAGGGTGTCTTTTTTTGCTTTCTGAAAGGATTTTTACTACATGGCTGATGATAATACCAAGCCGGTCGAGCTTCTTGAGCTTGCGCTCAAGGCCAAGCAAGAGGGTAATCTTACGCTGGCTTTGAAGATGATTGATCGCGCGATCATGGAAAATCGCGAGCACTGGTATCTCTGGGCCACAAAGGCCAGTTTTATTTATGCCAGTCCTGAGAGATTTGAAGAGTCGGAGCGCTTATTTCTTGAGAGCATAAGGCTTAATCCCAAGCAGGCGGTCGTGCGGAAATTATTGGGTTATCTTTATTTTCAGAATGGCCGGTTTGAGTCGGCCATAAAGCAGTTTGCGCGGTCGCTTGAGCTTGAAGAAGATTTTGGCACACTGACCATGATGGCCGCGGCGGAAATGAATGTGAATGTCGAAAGTGCCCTAGAGCATGCCACACGCGCGATCGAACTGAACCCCGAGTGGGATCAGGCGCACGCCATCCGGGACAGGGCGCTTGAGGCGCTCGGTCGTTAAGATTGAGATATGTCCTGTTGCTTGTCCTGTAACAGCCCTTCGGGAAAGTCTCGCAAGTTAGCATCTTCGCGGGGATCGTAGGGTGGCAGGTCGGGGTCGGTGCGCTGTTCCTGCATATAGAGGTTTTTGGGCACTTCGCGGTCGTCTATGTAGAATTTTGGGTAACCCTCGGCCAGATGGCCGTCCTCGGTCCAGTGGCGTTCGATTCCATGCAGAAATCCATCTTTCCAGCTGCGTTCGCCGATAATCGTCTTTTGATCCTTGTTGAGCCACCATTGAAAGCCGTGGAGTTTTCCCTGTGAAAGAGAGTGGATTTCGGCCACATAAACCACGCCGTCCTCCTCGTCCTGCTTGCGCCATATATCTCGGCCCGTGCCGTCTTCGAGCGTATAGCTGCCCATGAGGTCGCCGTCTACGGTCCATTGCTTTGCTGTGCCGTGGACCTTGCCGTTTTGGTAAGGTTCGGAAAGGCTGAGGCGGTCGGGGGCGTACCAGTACCATGTATATTCCGTGCCGTGCTTGCGCATGTCCTTCATCGGGGTTTCGATTATGAGGCGGCCGTCATGGTCGAACTGGCGGTATCCGACCAGTTCTCCGTCCAGAATGTATTCGCGGCGTTCATAGTGGATATTGCCGCCCTGCTGGCGGGCGTTTTCATCTTCGGTGTAGAAAGAGACGACGTTTTCCTTCGCCTCCGCCGGGATATCCGAGCAGTAGGCTTCGTCAGCCGGGGTTTTTTCCGGCTCCTCGTCGGGGGCGGGCTTTTCGGCGGTCATGCTCATGCGGCCATCAGGCTCCGTAGGCTGATTTGCGGGCGGGGGCCGATGTGGCTGATCACTTCAGCGGCGGCCAGTGCGCCGAGCTTGGCGCTTTCCTCCAGAGAGCGGCCATGCGTAAAGCCATAGAGGAACCCGGCGGCGAACTGGTCGCCCGCGCCCGTGGTATCCACGACCTGTTTGACCGGAGCGGCGGGGATCGCGAATTCCTTGCCTTTGGACACGACCACCGCGCCCTTTTCGCTGCGGGTCAGGACGGCGATTTCGCAATGGTCGCCGACGGCGCTTTTGGCATCATCGAAGTTGTCCTGAAGGTAGAGGGATTTGATCTCCTCCTCGTTCGCGAAGAGGATGTCCACGTGGTTCTGCACAAGCGTCAGGAAGTCGTGGCGGTGGCGATCGACACAGAACGGGTCGGAGAGGCTGAGCGCCACGCGGTGGCCCGCTTCGTGCGCGTATTCGGCGGCGGTGATGAAGGCCTGTTTGGCCAGTTCGCGGTCGAACAGGTAGCCCTCAAGGTAGGTGATCTTGGAGCTTGTAATGAGGTTTCGGTCGATATCCGTGGGGCTGAGCTCTACGCTCGCGCCCAGAAAGGTGTTCATGGTGCGGTGCCCGTCAGGGGAGACGAGGATCATGCAGCGGCCCGTGGGCGGTCCGGCGATCAGGGGCTGGGTGGTGTGATGGACGCCGATTTTTTTCATATCGGCCTTGAAGGTCTTGCCGAGCGCGTCGTCGGCGACCTTGCCGATGAAGGCGCCCTTGCCGCCGAAGGAGGCGAAGCCCGCCATCGTGTTGGCCGCCGAGCCGCCTGAGGTCTCGATTTTCTCGGGCATCTGAAGATAAAGCTCGACCGCGCGTTTTTCGTCGATCAGGGTCATGGCGTCGCGCTGCATGCCGTATTTGCTGCATTGATCGTCCAAAAAGGCGTCGTCCACACGGGAGAGAACATCCACCAGAGCGTTGCCGACGGCGACCAGATCGAGAGAAGCTTCAGACATACTTTTTTCCGTTCCTTGTGCGTTTTCGAAAAATATTGTTTTATCGTCCTATCTCTCTACAGGAAAAGCACAGGAAAGGGCAATTCCGTGGCCGCAAAAACCCGCAAAAAAAGTGCCGGAACGCCGGATATCCGCCTGATCGTGGTCGAATCCGCCCTGGAACTGGCGGCGGAACAGCCTTGGGAACAGGTCACTTTGCGCGATATCGCGGCCCGTTCCGGGATTAAGCTTGAGGACATACGGGCGCATTTCGAGGACCGGGGCGATATTATCGCGGCGCTGGGGCGGATCATGGACCGGAAGGTTCTGGCGGGCGTTTCTGCGGACACTGGGGATTCGAGCAGCATGCGCGAGCGGTTGTTCGACCTGCTGATGGACCGCTTCGAGGGGCTGAACGAATACCGGGAGGGCGTGAAGTCGATTTTGCGGAGCTTCCGGCTCGACCCCAAGCAGGCGGTGATCTGCATGCCGCATATCTGCCGCTCGATGAGCTGGATGCTCGAAGCCGCCGGGGCAGACACGGCGGGCTTAAGCGGCGCGGCGAAGGTGGCCGGGTTGAGCGGAATCTATCTCAAAGTGCTCAAGGTCTGGGCCGAGGATGAAAGCCCCGACCTGCCCAAAACCATGGCGGCGCTGGATAAGGCGCTGGGCCGGGCGGAGGCGGCGGTGAACACGCTCAAGGGGCGGCGCGGTGCTGAAGATTAGTTTTATTTAGGAGGCATCTGTGGTTACTGAAAATGATATTACACATTTGGAGCAACAAATTAGGCTTAGAAATGCTCTAAGGTCATCTTCCCTAGTAATAACTGAAAAAGAGATCATGTTGCTGAATGTATTAGCATCCAATCCTGGAGCTACAGCAGAGCATTTGTCACAAAAATGCGGATATCGGCGTCATCCGGCTGGCTGGAATGGACAATTTGGTAGCTTTTGTAAAAGGCTTGAACCCAGACTCTGGGTAGCTCCAGATTCTATTGATCGTAAAGGTGAGAGGTTTTTTTCCGGGCTGTTGACAGATGGTGGGGGACATACTTTTACGCTAAAGGGCCACCTAGAGGTCATATTCCGAGAAGAAGGGCTTATTAGGTAAGCTCTAAGTTTTTTAATTACACACTAATTAAACAATTTTTTGTAACGACATATTTTTTTCCAAGGACTTTGTTTTTCGCTGCGTCTCACTCCCAAGGTGTATATTTTTTTGAGGCCGATATGACAGCAGCCAACCTTTTTCAGGTGTTCGTGCGCGACCCACGGCATTTCCAGATTTCCACGCTTTCGTGCCTTGTCGCGTTGCAGGTCTTCTGGGCCGATTTCGGGCCGACCGGGCTGATCGTGCTTCTGGCTGTGGGCGGGTGTTTGCTGTTTCAATTCGTGTTTTCCGGTTTATGGCGCGTGCGGCTCGATCTGCGCAGCGCCCTGATCAGCGGGCTGTCTCTGTGCATTTTGCTTAAGGCGTCCTCGGTGCTGTTCTATCCGCTGGCGGCGCTTCTTACGGTGGGCAGCAAGTTCGTGATCCGGTTCCGGGGCAAGCATGTGTTCAACCCGACCAATATCGGAATCGTCGTTCTGCTGTTCCTTGCGCCGCACGACGTCTGGGTTTCGCCGGGGCAGTGGGGGCAGGCGGCGTGGCTGGTGTTTTTGCTGAGTTGTTGCGGATTGCTCGTTCTGTACCAGATTCCCCGGCGCGACATGGGGCCGATGTTTCTTGTGATGTGGGCGGGCGTTCTGTTCGGGCGGGCGCTGTGGCTGGGCGATCCGCTGGAGATTCCCCTCCACCAGTTACAGAGCGGGGCGCTGCTGATCTTTTGTTTCTTCATGATTTCCGACCCCAAGACCATTCCCAACCGTTTTGCCGGGCGGGTGATTTTCGGCCTGCTGGTGGCGTCCGTTGCCTATTATATCCAGTTCAAGATGTTCCGCACCGACGGTTTGTTGATTTCTCTGGCGCTGGTCAGCGCCTTCACGCCGCTGATTGATGTCCTGTTGCCCGCGCAGGGCTATAACTGGGGCGACCGTATTCAGACATTCAAGCACAAGGAGACACTGCCATGCGTCAATTCAACACCCTGAAATTTTTCGGACGGGCCTTTATGGCGCTGTCGGTTCTCGGGGCTGGGTTTTCATCCGGTCCCGCGCAGGCGTTTTGCGGGTTTTATGTCTCCAAGGCGGATTCGAGCCTGTTCAACAAGGCGTCCAAGGTCGTGCTTTCGCATGCCGAGAACCGCACCGTCATCACGATGGCCAACGACTATCAGGGCGATCTGAACGAATTCGCCATCGTGGTTCCTGTGCCCGAAGTGTTGCGGGAAAACCAGATCAACGTCGCGGACTCGCGGCTTGTGGACCATGTGGACGCCTATACCGCGCCGCGCCTTGTGGAGTATTACGATTCCGATCCGTGCCAGCCCGTTATGCGCGAGATGATGGCGATGAGCGCGATGGATAAGGCGGGCGGCGCGTCCGCTTCCGAGGCCAAGCAATCCGCAAGGACGCTGGGCGTCACGATCGAGGCGGAATATACGGTGGGCGAATATGACATCGTGATTCTCTCCGCGAAGGAAAGCTCGGGGCTTCTGACCTATCTGAATCAGGAAGGCTATAAATTACCGCGCGGGGCGGACCGGATTCTGGGCAGCTATATCAAACAGAATCTGAAATTTTTCCTCGCCAAGGTGAATCTGGAGGAGCAGAAAGGCACGGGTTATACCTATCTGCGCCCGCTGCAGATCGCCTTCGAATCGCCGAAATTCATGCTGCCGATCCGGCTGGGTACGCTGAACGCGGACGGCCCGCAGGATTTGCTGTTGTTCACCCTTACGCGCCATGGGCGGGTGGAGGCCGCGAATTACCGCACGGTTAAAATTCCGACCGACATGAATTTGCCCACCTTTATCCGCGACGGTCAGGAGTTCGGGGAGTTTTACAAGGCGATGTTCGATCAGGCGGTGCAGAAGGAAAACATGAAGGCCGTGTTCCTCGAATATGCCTGGGATATGGGCTGGTGCGATCCGTGCGCCGCCGACCCGATCCCCAACGACGATCTTTTGACCCTCGGGGCGTGGTGGCTGAACATGCCGGTTACCTCAAACTGGCAGAACCGGGGGATCATGCCGCCGCAACAGGCGCCAAACGTCTATATCACAAGGATGCACGTGCGCTACGATGCGGAGCGTTTTCCAGAGGATATTGTTCTGAAGGAAACGGGCGACCGCGAAAATTTCCAGGGCCGTTACGTTTTGCAGCACCCGTGGACCGGTTCAGTGAACTGCGCGGCGGGTCAGGAGTATCTGCGCAGCCTACCGCCCCGGTTTGAGCAGGAGGCCAAGACTCTGGCCTCGCTGACGGGGTGGGATATCAACGATATCCGCCGCAAGATGAAATATAACGGGCAGAGGCCTGAGCCCGGACCGATGCCCAGACCGGAGCCCGAGCCGATTCCCGTTCCGGGACCCGGCCCCAAGCCTTGGTACGACGATATGTGGGGCAAGGACTAGTTTTGCGTCCGCCGGCCTCCCCACACGGCCGGCGGCCTTACCACCGGAAGGGCCGGATTCGTCCGGCCCTTCTTTGATTCGGCTCTTTGATTCGGCTGGGCGGGCCTACGCCGGCATTCAGGACCGGGTTGGTCCTGTTGGTCGCTGCGGCCCGGAAACGCTTGATTTTCTGGCGGACATGACAAAGGTCAAGGATAGGATGGTGATAATCCTTTATTCGGCATAGAGGGCGCACAGGGCGCATGTTAAGCTGTTTATCAGCAAAATATGCAGGAAAGCCTTGATCTTCGCTTCCATCGGGACTAAGACAGGCAAAAGCAAGGACAGTCAGAATGACGATTGATTACGACCGCGAATTCCAGCAATGCGTCGATAAAGTCAAGCAAGAGGGGCGCTACCGGGTTTTCGCCACGATGGAGCGGATTGCCGGGCGGTTTCCGAGAGCCAAATACCACGCGCCGGACGGTTCGGTCCGCGAGATCACCATCTGGTGCAGCAACGATTATCTGGGCATGGGGCAGCATCCCGTTGTCCTGAAGGCCGCGCACGAAGCTCTGGACGCCTGCGGCGCCGGGGCGGGGGGGACGCGTAATATTTCCGGCACCACGCGTTATCACGTCGAGCTTGAAGCCTCGCTGGCCGATCTGCACAACAAACAGGCCGCGCTGGTGTTTTCCTCCGGCTATGTCGCCAATCAGGGCGCGTTGGGTACGCTGGCCCGGTTGCTGCCTGACTGCGTAATCTTTTCCGACGAACTCAACCACGCCTCCATGATCCACGGGATGAAGGAGAGCAAGGCCGAGAAGAAAATCTTCCGCCATAACGACGTCGAGCATCTCGAAGAGCTGCTGAAATCGGTCGATCCGAAGCGGCCCAAGCTGATCGCGTTCGAATCCGTCTATTCGATGGAGGGCGATATCGCGCCGATCAAGGAGATCTGTGATCTGGCCGAGAAATACAACGCCATGACGTATCTGGACGAGGTTCACGGCGTCGGGCTTTACGGGCCGCGCGGCGGCGGCGTCGCCGAGCAGATGGGCCTGATGGACAGGATCGACGTGATCGAGGGGACGTTCGGCAAGGCTTACGGCGCGATGGGCGGGTTCATCACGGGCAGCGCGCCGATGGTGGATGCCGTGCGCTCCTATGCGTCCAGCTTCATTTTCACGACCAGCCTGCCGCCCGCCGTTCTGGCTGCCGCGAGGGCTGCTGTCGAGCATCTCAAGGTTTCGGATGTCGAGCGGATGCGGATGCGCCGCAACGTTGAACTGTTCAAGGATTTACTGACGCGGGCGGATTTGCCGTTCCTGCGCGGGGAAAGCCATATCGTCCCGCTGATTGTCGGGGAGCCGAATTGCTGCCGCGAGGTGAGCGACATGCTGCTGCGCGATTACAATATCTACGTCCAGCCGATTAATTTCCCGACCGTGCCGAAGGGCACGGAGCGGCTGCGCCTCACCGCCACGGCGGCGCATTCGATGGAAGATGTGCGGTTTATGGCCGGAACGCTGGAGCATATATGGAACAGCCATCACGCCCTGCGGGCCGTGGCTTAAAGCCTTCGTTTTTTGCGGACAATAAAAAAGGCGCTGTGAGCGCCTTTTTTGGTGAATTTTTTCAACCCTTACGATGGGTCGTGGTCGAGGTCGATCAGGTAGGGGACGTCCTGACCGAGATGTTCGACTGCGGAGCGCCGGCCATTATGTTCGGATACGCGCTGGAAGTCCTGATTGCTGCCGCGATAGACGACCTTGTCGAGCAGCGGGCGCTGCTCGTCTTTGCTGCCGTGGGTCATAACCGAGAAGGTGAGGGCGTCTTCCGCCGTGTATTCGTCCACGGCCAAAGTGACCTGGAGGGTTCCGTCTTCTCTTAGGACCGTGTCGATGTTGCTCGCGCTGCGCTTAAGGTCGTTGAGCGCGTTGAATTCGCGCGCGGGCGTCACGTCATGAATGCCAAAAGTGGGAACCTTGGCCGACTTGTTCGTGAACAAAGCCGCGAGGCGCGGGTCGTGGGTTTCGATTTGAACGATAAAATAGCCGGGATCCTGGCGGATATCCTTTTTGGCTTCGGCTTCAGCGCCGGTTTCCTGAGAGACGACTTCAGACATAACACACCCCTGTTTTCTTTCTGTTATAAATTATGGACACTTCCGTGCCCTATCGAACCCTGTATCCGATATGGGTAAAAAAGTATCATTTGGTCGATTTTTATGTCAATGCAAATATTTTAGCGTGCGGCGCAGCAAATACAGATCACAAAGGCGGGTTTTTACTTGCCGATTTTTTAGCTTAGGCTTTTACATCAAGGCGCGCGCCACGGCCAGAGAGCGCCGCAACCGTGGTTGCGGATTCCTCAAGGATTTTGGCGACTTGCTGGGCCTGTTCGGCATTTTGCTTGATGACGGAAAGCGCCACGTTTTGACGGGCGAGGGCGGTTTCGGCGGCGATGGTGGCAGGGATATTCACTGTCGAACTCCTTTCAACATGTTTAAATATACAGCATTTTTTCTTAACTTTCGATGAAAAAACCTAAATTGTTCATGTTTTCAACGGGTTTTACATCAAAAGTTGGGTATTATTTTCCATACGCCGTTGTCGGTTATCATAAAGAATCGTAGAATCTGAGGGTTAGCAAACGAGAATCAGGCATCCGTGGCCAAATACAGAGGCAGACCCGCATGGATACGCGGCAGATCATAATGAACTATACGGTTGCGCCCAGTGTTGATGATCTTCAGGCGCTGGCGAACTCCATTTTTGACGATATTCCAGAGGAGTTGGTGGGATTTTGCAAGGATTTGCAAGTTATCGTAGAGGATTTTGTCGATGAAGCCACAGAGATTGAGCTTGATCTTGACGATCCTTACGATCTTTTGGCGATTTATCGCAACGGCAAGGAAATTTCGCCGGGCGTTGAAAAAAAGAGCTCTGAAACCGCTGATATGCTGGTTATTTACCGTCGATCTGTCTTGGATATGTGGTGTGATACGGGCGACGATCTGACCAAGCTGATCCGGCAGGTTATGATCGAGGAAATCGGGCGTCAATACGGGTTTTCGGACGAAGAAGTCGCGGAGATGGCCGGGCGCCATTATCAGGGGATGTTTTGAGGGAGAGCGGCGGACTGGTTCCAAGTGTTAAAAAATACACAGGAAACTAGGCAGAGGCTTTTTCTGTATGCTAAAGTAGCTTGTTGCACGTGTCACTTTATCGGGGCTAAGGATTTTGTTCTCAGTTTTCAGGGCTTTTGCGGTTGCCTGTTTGCTCATGGTGTCTTCCACCGCGGCGTATGCCGGGGCTGCCGCCGTTCCACCGACCTGCGATGTTAACTTCTGGGACGTGCTGCGCGCCCGCGCCTGGGAGGAGGCCAACCGGGAAATTACCCAGAATCAGAACCTGATCGCCAAGCCGGACAGCGTTCTGTCCTACATCTGCTTTGACAATTATATGGACCACCTTGCCCGTTATTCCGAAAATGGCGGGCCGGAAGACCCTGACGGCACGGGCGGTATTTTTTATGATCTTTACGTTTTGATACGCCAGATTCCGGGGTTGCTGGACCCTGCCCTGACCGATGGTCTGGACATGAACAGCGTCCTTGAAATTCTTATTCTGGACTCTCTTGAGGACGGGGTATCCGTTTTGTCTATTGCGGATGCGGGCGGGCCGGAGGCTGCGATTTGCGGCCGGGATCATTACATCGATGCGAATTTCGACCACACCATGCTCGGCGGTCGTTCGGGTCTGAGCGGCGCGTTGAGTGACAGTATCAGCGATTCGAACTATACCTGTAACCGGATGCGGCAGGTTTGGGATGCTGCCAAATGTTACAATTTCCAGACGCGTTCTCATGATGCGTTTTTCATTTTTGACCAGTATCGGGCGACCGAGGCTGCTGACAACGATTACCGCCAATTGCCGGTCGAATGTACCGATCTGGATACCGATTTTGCCGATGTTGCCTGTAACTTCATCATTCACGGCTTTCCTTCCTTGCCCATACCTCCGGGATGGCCGTGGGGCGGTGGAGTGCCGACTGAATGGGCTACGGCTTTTCCGGCGGCTAACCCTGCGCCCGGCGCGGCGGGAGGGGCGGACAGTTCGCTTTCATTCTGGAATCTTCTTGATCCTGCGGCCTGCGGCGCTCTTGTGCCTGTCAGAACCGGCCTGATCGTCAACCGACCGGGCGTCGGAACCTACACGGATGCGGTCTGTCCGGCTCCCGGATGCTGGTATCAGCAAGGCGGCAGTGTGGCCGCGGCGGGAACCTGCAACCCTTAAATCCTGTCTCTTCTTTTTTCACTTTTTTAATGCCAAGGGCCTCAGCTTTTGCTTCCCTCGAGTGCGCGGAGCATGATCTCCGACATCCGGCGGGCGAAGGCCGATGGATCGGCCAGCGGTTCGCCCTGAATGATGAAGGCCTGATCGAGGAGCAGGTCTGCGGCTTCGGCAATATCCACGCCAGCCTGCGCCTGTTGCGCCAGAAGCTTGATGAGCGGGTGGTTGGGGTTGATTTCCAAGACGGGTTTGGTGCTGGCCTCGTATTTTTGGTGGATTTTCAGGACGCGCTCCATGTGCATGTCTACGCTGTTGTCCGCGGCGACGAGGCAAACGGGTGAGCCGGAGAGGCGCTGCGACCGACGCACGTTCTGCACCCGGTCGCGCAGGATATTGGCCAGCCGGACAATCAGGCCGCCGATATTCGCGGCGTCTTGTTCATTCTTTTCGTCTGGTTGTTCGGTTGTGTCTTTTTGATCGTTCTGTTTCGTTTTGAAATCGTAAACGTCGAGGTCTACGTGGCCTTTTGTTATAGATTTAAAGGGCTTGCCGTTGAAATCTAAAACTTTTTGCAGCCAGAAATCATCGATTGTGTCGGTGAGGAAGATGACTTCCAGGCCGCGGTCGCGGAAGCCCTCAAGCTGGGGGCTGTTTCGCAGGGCGTTCAGGGACTCCCCGGTAATATAGAAAATCTGCTCCTGCCCTTCTTTTATGCGGGCGATATAATCCTCAAGGCTGGTCAGCCGTTCGCCGTTATCGTGGCTGCTGAAAAAGCGGCAGACCTTCAGAAGCTCCATGCGGTGTTCGGGCGCGTCGTAAAGCCCTTCCTTCAGCACGGCGCCGAACTGGCCCCAGATGGAAGCGAAGGTCGGCGGGTCGATTTGCGAGAGCTTGTCGAGGTCGGTCAGGACGCGTTTTGCGACCGCGCTTCTGATCTTGCTGACCACAGGATTGAATTGCAGGCTTTCGCGGCTGATGTTGAGGGGCAGGTCCTCGCTGTCGATTATCCCACGAACGAAGCGCAGCCAGGGGTACATCAACGTGTTTACATCCTCGGAAATAAAGACCCGGCGGACGTAGAGCTTAACGAAATGGCGGCGGGAGGGGTCGAACAGATCCCACGGGCGCAGGGTCGGGATGAAGAGCAGGCCGGTGAATTCGATCTTGCCTTCAGCGCGCCAATGCGCGGTCATGCTCGGTTCATCGAAGCCGCCCGTAAGGTGGCGGTAGAATTCGGTGTATTGCTCTGCCGTTATTTCGTTTTTCGGGCGCATCCAGAGCGCAGACGCGGTGTTCAGCTTTTCCGACTGATCGTGCTTCGTGTCATGGGGTGTTCCCATATAAATCGGAACGCTGATGTGGTCGGAGTACATGTGGACGGTCATCTTGATTTTTTCGTCCAGAAGGAAATCGCAGGCCTCGTCTTTAAGATCAAGGCGTATGGCGGTGCCACGTGCGCCGTCGAGGGTGGCGGTCTCATCGCTGGTGGCTTCGCGGACCGTGTAGCCCGTGCGGCCGTCGGATTCCCACGTGAAGGCGCTTGGTTCCCCTGCCTTTTTGCTGACGACGCGGATTTTATGCGCGACCATGAACCCCGCGTAAAAGCCCACGCCGAACTGGCCGATCAGCTTGAGATCAGCGCTTGCGCCTTGCTCCTTCATCTGTTTCATGAGGGCGGCGGTGCCTGATTTAGCTATTGTGCCAAGGTTATCGGCCATTTCCTGTGCGCTCATGCCGATGCCGTTATCGATCACACTGAGGGTACGGTCTTTGGTGTCCTTGAAGACATGAATGCGGAAATCCGGGTTGTCTTTAATGAGGCCGGGGTTCTGAATCGAGTCGTACCGTAAGCGGTCGCAGGCGTCCGCGGCGTTAGAGATCAGTTCGCGCAGGAAGACATCGTGGTTCGTATAAAGCGCGTTGGCGACGATATCCAGAAGCCGGGCAACGTCTGCGGTAAAACTCTGTTCGCCGGGTTGGGGTGTTTCGGTTTGTTTCGCGCTGTTCATGTTTTTGCTCATGGGGCCATTTATGGCGCTGTTTTTCTGGGGAATCAAGGGTAAAGGCGTTGGATGGTCCACAGGCCATCTGCGCCCTTTTTGTATTCGAATCGGTCATGCAGACGGTCACGGTGGCTCCACCAGAATTCGATCCGCTCGGGTTTGAGGATGTAGCCTACCCATTGGGGCGGGCGCGGCACTTTGCCCTCGGGGTACTGGCCTTTTAGGGTATCGATCTTTTTTTCCAGAATTTGTCGGTTTTCCAGCGGGCGCGATTGGTCGGAGGCCCATGCGCCGATCTGGCGTTCATACGGGCGGGTTGCGAAGTATTCGTCGGCCTCCGCCTCCGGCGCGATTTCGACCTTTCCCTGCACGCAAATCTGCCTGCGCAGGGATTTCCAGTGAAAGCACAGCGCAGCGTGCGGGTTGGCGGCCAGATGGCGGCCCTTGAAGCTTTGTTCGTTGCTATGGAACTTAAAGCCGCGTTCATCGGCCTGTTTAAGAAGGACCATACGCACGATCGGCCGTCCGTCCGGGGTGGCGGTGGCTAGAGCCATGGCGTCCGGGTCGTTCGGCTCCCCGGTTTGGGCCTCTGCAAACCACTTATGGAAGAGCGGGAGGGGGGCTTCCGGAAGTTCGATCGTTTCCTTTTCCATATTCTTTGCTCTTTGGTTTTTTAGAAAAATTTTTCCCTGCGGAGGGTTTTTCCTTTATACACGTAGCATTGTCACGCTGCGTTGTGAGCGGCTATAGTATAGAAATGCAGAGTTTATTCCAGAAGCAAAGGACTCATTGGATGAAGAAAATAGCACTTGTGGCCATGGTGGTCTCCTCTCTTGCCCTCACGGGTTGTGAGACGATGAACAACACCGGCACGAAACAGTTGATCGGGACCGGCGGCGGCGCTGTGGTCGGGGGACTTCTCGGTTCCAAGATCGGCGACGGGTCCGGGCAGCTTTGGGCGACCGGCGCGGGCGCCTTGCTTGGTGCTTTAGTGGGCAGTGAGATCGGCAAGTCGCTTGACCGCGCTGACCAGCAGTACGCCTCTCAGGCCAACTATCAGGCGCAGAACGCTCCGATCGGCGAGCCGATCAGCTGGAGCAACCCAGAGACCGGAAATTACGGGCAGGTTGTCGCCACAAAAGACGGTTACAGCCAGAGCGGTCGTTACTGCCGCGAGTTCCAGCAGACGATCTATGTCGGCGGACGCGAAGAATCGGCCTATGGCGTGGCTTGTCGCCAGCCGGACGGAAGCTGGCAGATCGTCCAGTAATCCCGGTTTGAAGATTATCGAGGGGGGCCGCGTTTCTAAGCGCGGCCTTCTTTGTTTTGGGGGTTGAAACCGGCGTCTTTGAGGGGATGTTGCAAGCCGTGGGAAGAGAATTTCGCATCAATCTGGTCCTTCGCGTTGTGCTGCTGACGGCCCGGACCGGCTTGCTGATTTGGTTTTTGTACATCGTCCTGTCGCATGTGCTGGATCAACCGCTTTCGACGGACGACAAGACGCGCTCAGCCACCGAGCAGTCGGGCAATGATGTGAATGACTAGAAGACAAGCGGAGCGTTAGACGAAGCGCAGCTTTTGAAGTTTATATAGTACCGCAAATGTAAGAGGATTTTATGTTTGGTTATTTTAAATGGAAGCGAATAGTAGGCCAGAATCTAAGTTTTATTATGGGGCTTTTAGCGCCTTTGGGAGAAAAAATCCCAAACCAGTGTTTTGCGGATCCTTATGTTTTAGGATTTTTACAGATTGTTACTGTGAATTTTGTGTTAGAGCTAAAGCCTAATAGCACTCCTGCTTATATAAGTTCTATTTTTCTCTATACACTAGAAACAATAATCCCTCAGCTTAAAGGCAAAGTACAAGACATGCTCGTTACAGTTAATGATTCTAGCCACCCTTATTTTGCAAACTATTCTGTTGGTCGAACGGAAGGGAGTATACTTATGAAATCAAGGAAAGGTTTGGTTTCTGCAGAAGAGGGTAAAATTGCATTAGAAAGTTTTTATAATTTTATTAGGCGCAACTACATAAATGATTGATTGTGAATCTAGTTTTTTTGAATGCTGTTGGTTTTAATTACTTCAGCGCGTTGGGGCTGATGAAGCGTGCGAAGCTGCCCTGTGTGCCGGTTTTGTTGCCGTGCTGTTCGCTCGCAGCTTCGGCGAGTGCGGACATTTCATCGAGTTTGGCGAAGGTTTCCTTGATGATGACCAGATCCTCGGTCTTTCCGGGAATCGAGGCGATCATGGCAGGGGTAATTTCATGGCCGTCGCGGCGCTGGCGGAAGATAAAGCGCGCGAACGTGCGGAGATTTTCCCAGCTTACGCGCTGGAGCTGCTGTTCATAGAGGTTTAGCAGGCGCGCCTTTTGCTCCGCCAGGGTCTTCGCATCAAGCAGGATCACTTCGTCGATCAAGTTGAGAAGGGCATGTGCCGACCAGCCGACCGGGTTGCCGGCTCTGAGTTTCTGGCACTGGGCGAAGGCTTCGTTCAGGAGCATCCGGTGATCTTCGGGCGTCCGTATTTTTTCCATCGCGGTCTTGAAGCTTTCCATCGCCATTTTTTCATGCAGCCGCTTGTTCATTTCCTGATCGGCAAAAGGGTTGTAATCGTTCAGGTTTGAAAATATTTTCGGTTTGATTTCAAGATGTTCGGACACCATGTCGGCGATTGAGCGGACATAGGTGTTTTCGTTTGTGTAAATCGCAGCGCCGAGGATGGTTTCGGGGTCGAAACCACACCACGCCATTTCCTGTGCCGGAACACAGAAGGCGCGCCACTGCTTTATCGCGTTGATTTTGTAGGTCATGCCGATTTCGCGGGTAATTCGAACGGCGAGGGCGACCCCCTTTTCCTTTTTGCCCGAGGCGCTGATGCTTTCGGAAAAGAGAAGTTCGAGCGTTTCCATGCTGACGGGGTAGGGGTAGCGCTCTGAAATGAAGCCGATCTGCGGGGTTAGCGTGTCGAGCATCCGCTGCTTGGCCAGATTGCGGATGGCGTTTTCTGTGCCGTGGATGGCCTGGAACGTTGCCGAGAAAATATCGGCCAGAAGGTTGCGGTGGTATAGGTCCTGTGTTTCCAGTTTCGTGACAATCACGCCGTCTTGAATCTCCAGCCGGGATTCGGGGGATTGTTCTTGCGTTCCGGCGGCGGGTGCTTTGTTTTTTTGGCTTTGCCCGTCCGGTTTCTTGCGTCTGGGAGCCGGAAGCGTTCCCGCCTTCTGGTGCATCATCTTCTGGGCGGCGTTGAAATCGTCATAGACCGCCAGCGCATGCCAGACCATGTGAAGTGCATGGTTTTTGAGGTCTTCTTGCGTATTGAAGCGGTCGCAGTTAACGAAGAAAATCCCCATCGTGGCGGTGGAGCGGAAGAAGCCAAGGATTCCGGGGTTGTTGTGCTGGGCGAGGCCGACAAATTTGGAGCGGTTTCCGGTAATCTCCTTGTCCTTGCTGGCGAGGATGTAGTCGAGCAGGGTCTGGCCGGCGGGGTGTTCCTGTATGTTTTCGGTTTCGCGCACGACCGCCTTTTGACGCTTATGTTCCTCGTGCACAATGAAATTCAAGTGCAGATCGGGGTAGCCGTTCTCGATCTGGCGCGCTATCACCTTGCAGATATGAAGTGCCGTTTTACGATCAACCGTCATGCCAAAGACTATAGCCGCGCTTTCGGGGATTTAGCAATCAAGTCCGCATTCTAGCAAAAAATCCTACAGGATAAAATGAGGGGGTCCCGCGCGGGCCGCTTATGCAAAAACGTGGCTCTGGCCTCTAGACGCAACACCTGAAATGTGTAGGATACAGGGGGCTGACATTAAAATTCGTGACGTGAGAGATGAGTGAATTTCTGAAAGGCAAACGTGGTTTGATTATGGGCGTGGCGAACGACCGTTCGATCGCGTGGGGCATTGCCGAGGAAGCCGTGAATAGCGGCGCCGAACTGGCGTTCACTTATCAGGGGGAGGCGCTTGAGAAACGTGTGCGCCCCTTGGCCGAGAAAGCCGGATCGAAAATTGTCCTGCCCTGCGACGTGACCGACGAAGCGAGCGTGGACTCCGTGTTTACCGTTCTGGAAAAGGAATGGGGTTCGCTGGATTTCGTTGTCCATGCCATCGCGTTTTCCGACAAAAACGAGTTGGATGGGCTTTACCTCAATACCAGCCGCGCCAACTTCCTGCGCACCATGGATATTTCCGTCTATTCCTTCACCGCCGTGGCGCAACGCGCCTATCCGCTGATGAAAGAAAAGGGCGGAAGTCTTCTGACCCTGACCTATTACGGGGCGGAGCGCGTGATGCCGCATTACAACGTGATGGGCGTGGCGAAGGCCGCGCTGGAGGCCTCGGTGCGCTATCTGGCCGCCGATGTGGGCAAGGATAATATCCGCGTGAACGCGATTTCCGCCGGCCCGATCAAGACGCTGGCTGCCAGCGGGATCGGCGATTTTCGGTATATCCTGAAATGGAACGAACTCAATTCCCCCCTGCGGCGCAACGTCACCATTCAGGATGTCGGGCGGGCGGGGCTGTTCCTGCTTTCCGATCTGGGCAGCGGCGTGACGGGCGAAATTCTTCATGTCGATGCGGGCTATCATACTGTCGGGATGGTGGCGGTGGATTCCGCCGCGCAGACCGCCGAGCTTCTTGCGGGCATTTCGCCCAAATCTTCTCAGGACGTGGCCTGATGCCGCAATTCGTGGTGATCGCGCGCGATGCGAAGGACGAGGGGGCGCTCGCCCGCCGCATGGAGGTGCGGGAGGCGCATATCGCGCTGTGCGATTCCGCTCTGGAGCGGGGGGAACAGATCTATGGCGCGGCGCTTTTGAATGACGACGGCGCGATGTGCGGGTCGGTCATGGTGTTCGAGATGGAGTCGCGCGCGGCGCTGGATGCCTACCTCAAGAATGAGCCCTATATCACGAACAAGGTTTGGGGCGAGGTTGAGATTATTCCTTGCAAGACTGGGCCGAGTTTCTTGAAGTTGTTCTCAAAATCCTAAAATTTCCGGCTATTTGATCTCGCGGTCGAGGCTGCGGTCGTGGAAGGCGTCCCGCACGTAGGGGTTGGCGTTGATGTGTTCGGTCGGTCCGGCGAACAGCCCGTCCATGTGCATGCCCCATGCGCGGCTGCGGTCGAGGCCGTGGCGGACGGCGCTGGCGGCGCGGTAAACCAGAAAGTCGGCGCGCAAGGCTTGGCGGATTTCCGGGTTGTCGGCCATCGCCTTGGCCAGTTCCTCGAAATATTCCGGGCGGTAGTGGCCTACGGTGGCCTCGTCGGGCAGGCTGTCCAGAGCCTGCTTCGGATCGTCGGGCATCTCGATCAGAAAATGTACGGCGTCCATGTAGCCGTTGGCGTCGCGGGGACGGTTGCGCGTCTCGATTTCGGTGGCCATGTGATAAAAGCCGGGGTCCTGGCCGTGCAGATAGGCGATGGTGTATTGAATGGCGGCGAGGGTGTAATCCTCGCCCATATCGTGATAATCGCCCATGCCGAGCGCTATGCCGGTATTGCGGAATTTTTCGGCGATCTCGCTGCCGTTCTCCATCAGGGTGCGTAGGGCGAGGATCATTTCGACCTTGTTGATATTTCGGTTCTCGAGGGACATGCCGAGAAACTGGCGAACCTGTTCTTCGTCCGTGCCGTTTGCGCAAATTTCCTGCGCGATGGCCTGCGGGTCGGTGAGTTCATGGCCCATGAATGTCGGGGGCGGGCCGTGCCATGCGCGGCGCAGCTTACCTATGGTTCTGCTGAGGGTTTCACTGACCGTCATTTCGCCTGTTCCGTCTTTTCGTTCAGGCATCATTCCAGAGGAAGGGGTTTATTGTCAAACTCCGGCGTTCGCGGCTTGCATTTCGGGGGCGGCGCGGCCAAAATGGTGCGGCGCGGCAAAAACTCTTGCCGTTTCCTCGACTTAGCGTTAATGGATAGGCCATGAGTGCCGAAGCCTTGCCAAAACTGATCCTTGCCGTTCCGAAGGGCCGAATCCTGAAGGAACTCTCCCCCGTTCTGGCGGCGTGCAACATCGTGCCGGAGGCGGAATTTGCCAATGAAGACAGCCGGATGCTGCGGTTTTCCACCAACCATCCGGGACTGGATATCATCCGGGTTCGGGCGTTCGACGTGGCGACCTTCGTGGCTTACGGCGGGGCGCAGCTCGGCGTGGTGGGCAGCGACGCCATCGAGGAGTTCAATTATTCCGAGCTTTATTCGCCGCTTGATCTCGGGATCGGCAAGTGCCGCCTCTCGGTGGCCATGCCGGAGGCGGACCTTGAGGCCAAGACGCCCAATACGTGGAGCCATATCCGCGTGGCGACGAAATATCCGTCCCTCACGGCGCGGCATTTTGCGCGGCGCGGGGTGCAGGCGGAGTGCATCAAGCTCAACGGCGCGATGGAGATTGCGCCTGCTCTGGGTCTTGTGCGCCGGATCGTGGACCTTGTGTCTTCGGGGGCGACTTTGAAGGCGAACGGGCTGGCAGAGGTCGAAACGATCCTTAATGTATCGTCGAGACTTATTGTGAATCGCAGCGCCTTCAAAACGCGGCCTGAGGAAATCGGATATTGGATCGAGGCGTTCCGCAAGGCCGTTTACGCACAGGGGTAGGGCGATCAATTATGCCCATGAAATCAACAACCAAAAGCAAAATTCGCACCTTCGACCTGAGAGGGGCGGATGACCTTGCGCCTACGGCTCTGATCAGGCGGGACCATGAAACGGCCCTGCGCGATTTGAAAAGCGACAGTTTTTTTCAGCCCGTCAAAGATCATCACGGGCCTTATGAGGTGATTTTGTCGGTGGAGGAGAACCGCCTGGTTTTTCGGATCATCAACGACGCAGGGCAGGAGCTTCCGATGCTCGTGCTTTCGGTGAAACCCTATCAGCGTCTCATCAAGGATTACTTCCTGATCGTGCATAGCTACGACGAGGCGGTGCGGGAGGGCAAGCCCTCCCGGATCGAGGCGATCGACATGGGGCGGCGCGGGCTGCATAATGAGGGGGCAGAGCTGCTGATGGAGCGGCTGAGCGACAAGATTTTGCTCGATCTCAATACCGCGCGGCGGCTTTTCAGCCTGATTTGCGTCCTGCATAGCGGTAAAGCGCTGATGTGGCGGTAGGCTTTTCAAAATTTGGCGCGGATATTCGGGAAATTGCCGTTGCTTTTTCATGCCGTAAGGGTGTAAAACGTAACCGACTTAAAATATTGGAGTTTTTTCTGACTGATGGCTAAAGAAGACCTCATTGAATTCAAGGGCGTGGTGACCGAAATCCTTCCGAACGCGATGTTCCGCGTCAAGCTGGAGAACGATCATATCATTCTCGCCCATACAGCCGGGAAAATGCGCAAGAACCGCATCCGCGTGCTGCAGGGGGATGTCGTCGTCGTTGAAATGACCCCCTACGACCTGACCAAGGGCCGAATCATCTTCCGTGAAAAATAACAGGCTTATCCTCGCTTCCGCCTCACCCAGACGGCTTGACCTTCTGAAACAGGCGGGAATCGTGCCTGCGCTTGTCTCCCCCGCCGATATCGACGAAACGCCGCTGAAGGGCGAATTGCCGCGTGAACTAGCCGTGCGGCTGGCGCGCGGAAAGGCCGAAGCCGCGCGCACCGCTTGTGGGGCGCAGGCCGAGGGCGCGTTCATTCTTGCGGCCGATACGGTCGTGGCATGCGGGCGGCGAATCCTGCCCAAGGCCGAGATCGAGGCGCAGGCGCGGGATTGCCTCAAGCTTTTGTCCGGGCGGCGGCACCATGTTTACGGCGGGATTTGCCTCATCTTGCCCTCGGGCGCTGTTTTGACGCGGCTTTGCGATACGGCCGTGAAATTCAAAACCCTGAGCGCCGAGGACGAGGCGGCCTACATCGCCAGCGGCGAGTGGCAGGGCAAGGCCGGAGGCTATGCGATTCAAGGGTTGGCGGCATCGTTTATCCCGTTCATTCAGGGATCGTATTCCAACGTGGTCGGGCTGTCGGTTTATGATACGGTTCAGCTTCTGGCCGGGAATGGTTTCTTCAGGTAGAATGAAGGTCTGATCTGTGTGTAATCTTGGGGAAAATCCGGGGATACTTTGGATATACTGATTGAGGAATATCAGGGCCGGATATGGTCCGCCGCGCTTTCGGGCAATCGGCTGGAGGGGCTTGAGGTCGATCCGGTGCATGAGGCCGTGCGCTGGGGCTCCATCTACTGGGGTAAGGTGACTTCGGTTAATCCGGCTCTGGACGCCGTCTTCGTCGAACTGGACGAAGATTATTCCGGGATTCTTTACAACAAAGACGTGCGGGTGAAGGCCAAGGACGGCACGATCATCAAGGGCGGGGAGAAGGCCATCGGGAAGGTCTTCAAGCCCGGCGACATGATCGCGGTGCAGGCCAAGAGCGCGTATCTGCCGCGTACGCTGGATTTCGATCTGGCGCAGGAACAGAAATCGGCGCAGCTCAGCATGGATATTTCTATACCCGGACGGCACCTGATTTACTGCCCTCTGATGGCCGGAAACCAGATTTCGCAGCGCATTCGCAAAAAGGATCTGCGGGCGGCGCTGACCGAGATGCTGGGCGCGCTGGAGGGGATGGAGGGGTTTATCCTGCGATCCTCAGCAGCGGATATCCAGACGGATATTCTGGTGCGTGAAGCCAAAATTCTGCGGAATATTTGGACGGAGTTGCAGAATTACTTCGAAGGCAACGAGTCGGCGCTCATCATGCTCGGCCCCGATTCTATCCAGAGAATTCTAAGCGACAAGGCGGTCGAGAAGATCGACCGGATCGAGGTCGTGACGATGGATCACTACAAGCAGGTAGAGGAGTGGTGCTCTGTCTTTGCGCCCGACCTTGTCACGCGTGTTACGCCGATTGAGCTTAAAAACGCCACCAAAGATCTTGCCCTGTTCGAATACCGGGACGTTCTGGGGCCGATTGAGGCGCTGTTTCATGATTACGCCGTGCTTAAGAGCGGTGGAAACCTGATTATCCAGGAAACGGCGGCGCTGACCGCCATTGATGTTAACAAAGGGGCGGATAAACGCTCTCATCTGGCCCTCAATGTGGATGCTGCGCAGGAAATCGCGCGGCAGGTGCGCCTGCGCAATCTGGGCGGGATTATCATCATCGACTTTCTTAAAATGAAGACCCGCAAGGAGCAGGACGAGCTGGTCAAGGCTTTGGAAAAGGCTTTTGACGGCGATCCCTGCACTGTCCAGATTCACGGGCTGACCAGCCTTGGCTTGATGGAAATCACGCGGAAACGGCGGACTCCCACGCTTTTCGAGCGGGTGGAAGGGATTGAATTTTAAGGATTTAGGGGGTATCATGCCTCCCAAAAACTTTACATAACAAGTTTGGCCTATGCTAGACTTTAGGAACTCATAGAGGGGTGAATGAGATGAGCGGCAATGATCGCAAGGGCGGATTTTTGGGCGCTACGGCTGGGGCTGTGGCCCTTGGCTTGGCCCTTGCTTCTTGCGCGACCACCGAGACGGCCACGAAAAAGCCCGCGACCGCGCCTCAGGATACAGTCGAGCAGAGCCAGCCGGGCGTTTTGCGACAGCCGTTCCACCCCCCGTTTGCCAGCCCGATCGACCCGGAAAAGGGCAAAAAGAAAACAGACAGCACCGAACATGACGGTTTCGGCGCTCTCCAGCCTGATTAACGGCGGGGCGCTTGATGGGTAAACCGTTTGACCCCACTGAAGACAGACGCAGAGAAGAGATGGTGCGTGACCGCTCCACGATGGCGGAGCGTATCGACGCCTATAAGCAGGGCGTTGCCGAGGCCACCCGCGTTCCGGTGATTTTCGTCAATCCCGACGATATCCGCGAGATCGATTTCCGTTTTTCCCAAAGGCCGCCTTACCACCGCAATCCCGGCTATCATCTTGAGCGTCAGCTCGAACGCCAGGTGCCCGGCGCGACGGACGGCGTTCTGAACCGCATGAACGAGGGCGTCATCCGGGATTCCGACCGGGTAAGCCTGACGCGTCTGGCGCGTGAGCTGCGCGAGTCCGGCCCCGCCGCGCTTTCGCGGGTGACGATCAACGGGCAGGAATACGGTCTTGTCGTCATGCCTGATCGGGGCTTTGACACCAAGGAGGAGATGACCAGGGGGTTTTTCCCGCATCTCGACCGTCAGACCCGCGAGGCGATCGTCCGCAATACGCCGGGAACCGATCTGCAATGGATGCGGCTCATCGGCAATCACGAGGGCGAGCACCTCAACGATCCGCATGACCAGAAGACACCCCTTGAAACCCTTGTTGAAGAAGTGCGTGCCGACCGTTCAGCGCATCAGCGCGCGATTGAGCGCGGCGACGGCGATGTGGCTCTGGCGCTCCGGGATTTCCGCGCCTTGCGCGCGTTTTACGATCCCGAGCATGCGTCCAGCGCACTTTTGCGTTCGAATGATGCCGTAAACCATATGCATTTCGATGCGGCGGATAACAGCCTGACGCGGATGAATACTGCGGTTGGCGCGAGCTTTGACTGGTCCACCTATAGCGGAAAGGCGACGACGCCCGACGAGTTGCTCAAGGAGAACCCCGAGGCCTATTTCACCGCCGCGCAGCAGAGCATCGAGGCTTATCGTAATCGCGTGATGGCCGCCTACGAGGCCGACCCGACATCTCTAGACGCGCAGCGCGACGTGATTCAGGCGCAGATCCAGATCGATTACGCCAACGATTTCGAGGACGCCTACCGCCGCCGCGTGCTGGGGCAGCCGGTGCCGGAGCGCGTGCCGACGCAGCTGATTACTCAGGAGCAGGAAGACGCCTATTTCAAGGAAGTGGCGTTCCAGTCGCGCATGGGGCTTGAGAAATATCAGGTTCAGAGCGAGGCGAGCGCGGCTTTTCCCGACGAGCGAATTTTTGAGGGAGTCGATCTCTCCGGCGAGGGTGAGGGGATCGAGACGAGGCAGGATCTGTGGAACGCCGATCCTGTTCGGTTTCTTGAGATCGCGCAGGAGCGCCTGAACGTCCTGAAAGACGAAGCGCTGGCCGCTCATGCGGCGGATCCGAGCTATGAGAATCTTGAGCGATTGGTTCAGCTTGAGCGTGTCATTGACGATAACGATTTCTCGCTCGGTTATGAGCGTCACCGTGTTGCCAATCCGGGCGAGGCGGTGAACAGTTATGCTGCCGGCCCTCCGGTCACGCTCGTCAGCGACGAGCAACGGCGTTCGTATTACGAGGAGCGTTTCGCGCGTAAAGATGCCGGAACGTGGACGGCGCCTGAGCCTTACGTTGCCCCTGCCGTTCCTGAGGCGGCTGCTGAAGAGGCCGCTCCGGTTCCTGCTGCCGAAGAGTCCGAACCGGAAGCCGCGACGCCTGAAACTACCGCCAAGCCGGTTGAAGAAGGCGCAGGTTCATCGCCGGACGGCGCGACGGGTGCGAGTGTGAAGGATTATCAGCAAGGCGTGGACGGCACGGCCTATACGGCGGTCGTGCGCGGCTTGCCGATGGGTGCGCCCATCATTGATTTTGAAGCCGATAAGCGTATTTCCGTGGCCGGTCTTTCCATGGGTGCGGTCTTCGGGCAGTCGGCGGACCCCGATCCGTCCGCCATCTCGCTGGTCAATGCCCGCGAACCCGCTTTGGAAGAGGGGATCGGCTTTGTTCCGCCCCCGGTCCAAGTCGAGCGCTCGGCGCAGCTCGGCGCGCCCGCCTAAGCGGCCTTTGGGGCTGATTTTTTCCCGTTTTTTCGCGGTTTTGAAACTAGGGCTGGACAGGCCCTTTCCATTCTTTTATAAGCCGTATTCTAGCGTTTTATCCCGCTTTCCCATGCCCGGGTAGCTCAGGGGTAGAGCAGGGGATTGAAAATCCCCGTGTCGGTGGTTCGATTCCGCCCCCGGGCACCATTTTCCCAAAATCGATCAATGAATTTTTCGGGTTGGCGCGGGCTTATCTCAGGCCCGGGGCCGTGCGGATTTCGGGCTGGGCCGATGGTGCTGCGGCTGGAGCCGGGGTTTCCGGCGTCGATGTCCAGCGCTCGCCCGGGCCGGGGTCAACGTGGTAATCGCCCTTGAACAGGCCTTGCGTATCGCCCGCCGAAAAGGTCGGGAAGCCCAGAGATTCGTCCAGAACCATGGGTCCGGTGTTATGGCCGGGCAAACCTTCCGTGAAATGACCGCCACCGCCGAAGACGATCACGTTGTCCACTTCTCTCGCGGCATCCCTGATCTGGCGGTCCCAGCCGAAATTGCTGGTGACGCCGCGCGCTTCGAGGCCGAAATTGTCACTGACCTGGCCTTCCTGAGCGCCGCCGAGGAATTCGAACTTTATACCGTATTGCGTGTAGGCTTCCTCGATGGTGCGGATGGTTTCGGCGTCACGTTCACGGAGTTGGCCGAGTTGTACCTGTTCCGCAGGTGTGAGGGCGCGTCTTTCAGCAATATTCTCAAGATGCGCTGTGAAGGACGACTTTAGAGACTGAAGGTGCGAGGCGTCCCCGGTTTCATAGAATTTCTGCAACGGGTTTTGTTGGTTCAGGACGATCAGCCCTCCGGCCGCCGTGCCGGTGTTGCTGCCCGCGTTTTCCAGCAAGATCCGGGCCGTGCCCCGGCTGGCGATTTCGGGCAAGCTGGCGCGCAGGAAGCTCATGGATTCCGGGCGTACATGATTGTCCATGATGACGGCGCCGCCTCGTGCGCTCAGGGCTTCGCCCAGCTGGTTCGCGCCATCGCGGGTTTGCGGCACGGGCGTCTGGCCCTGCGGGGGCGGGTGGAAATGCTCGAAGTTGCGGCTCATGGCTTGCAGCACGGGGGAGGTGTCGAAGCGGGTGTTCTGTGATTGCTCGATGGGGACGCCGAGCAGAGCTTCGACCCGACCGCTAATATTGGCCTGATCGACCATGCGTTGATAGGTGTCGTGCTCGATGCCGGGCATAAAGTTGTTTCTGCCTACATTTTGCTTTAGCTCCATCAGTAGGCTGTCTACGGTCATGTTGCGGTCGGCCAGTGTCTTCTGGAGGTCCTGTCCGGTCGGGTTGGCGACCAGTTGTTCGAGCAGGGCCACGTTTCCTTCCAGTCTTGAGAAGCTCTCCTCAATCCGGCGGGCGGATGCGGCGGGGGGCGCGGCAAAGTCCGGACCTTTCGGGTCGAGACCCAGAGATGTAAATATCTCGGCGGAGGGCACGCGCTCGCCGCCGCTGCGCTGCATGAGCTCCATAAGCGCCGTATTGCGCGACGCGGCCTGGTCCCTCTGGTCGGTCAGACCCTCAGAGAAGAATTGGGTGTAGTAGTTGAGCGCGTCTCCGGGCAGTCTTGAGGCCTCATTTACAGTGCCGGTGGGGTCGTGCGTCAGAAAGGGGTTGAGCGGGTTGTAGTTCACTCCTGCTGCGGTCCCAAGGTTATAGGTCATACGCGGACTATTCACGCTTTCGGGGCCTACAGTGATCGCTCTGTCCTGACCGGGGCGAAGATTGAATCTCGGTCCATATTCTCCTGCGTAGGCGCGGGCCACCACGTTCATGTTGATTTCGGTGATTTCGCTGCGCAGTTCCGGGCTCATGCCGTTGAGGCTGTTGGGGACGGTGCGCTTCAGGGCATCAAGCGAATGGTACATGGACAGCGCGTCGCGGTCCACGGGGTCGAGGCTGACGATCGCATCCCGCCCGCGGTTGAGGCTGATCATGCGCTGTCCCGCCTGTCCTTCCGCGCCGATGGATTCGAAGGAACGGGCGGCATCGGGCGTGTAGGTCGGGTCGGCCCGCGATTTCAGGTGTTCGACCGAGGCTTCGGCAAATCTCGCGTTCAGGCGGGCCTCTTCTGTGAATTCGTCTACTCGCCCGACGAAGGTCTGGCGTCTTTGGTCGATGTAGGCCTGACGTTCGGCGGGGTCTGTTAAGGCTTTGGCTTCCTCTTCGTTCGGCACGTCGAGGGCACGCTGATAATCGCCGATGGCCGTCACGCCCCCCTGACCATCCGGATTAACGACTAGATTCAGGCCTTGAGAGACGGACGCGAGCGCGCCCATTCTTTGAAACGTGCTCAGATTCGCGCCGTCCTGCTGGCCGAGATAGTCGAGGGTGCTTCGGGCTTGATTGTAGCTGGCTTCAACATCCGAGCGGATGGCGGACAGGCGTGGGTCGGACGCAGCGCTTTGCCGCGTATCCTGCAAAAAGCTCTCAATGGCCCTTAACTGCGCCTCTGTTTTTTCGACCAGTTCCCTGGCGGACGCTTCATATTCCGTGCCATTGGCCCGATCTTTCACCGATTGCCAACCCATAGAAAACCGTAACATAGGGCTTAAAAGGCTGCAAATTTGTTGTTATGTATTTGAAAAATAATAATTTTTTTGACTATATCCGGCCCGTAAATCCATAATTCTGGCTCTGGCCCTGTGTTTGCGGCGGGTGGCCGGAGAGTTCGAACAGGTCGTAACCTTCCTTGAGGTTTTGCCAGAAGGGGGTCCAGGGGCTGTCCTTATGGCGGGCCATGTTCGCGTCCGTCATGCGGAAAGGGAAGATGTGCACGGGCACGGCAGGCTGGCCGTTTTTCAGGGCGGATTCGACCAGCAGGTAAATTTCCTCGATGCCCTCGTTGGTCATGGCGAAACAGCCGATGGACACGCAGGCGCCGTGCACCATGATGAAGCTGCCCGTGCGGCGTAGGCTTTGGTCGTAAGCGTTGGGATAGCCGATATTGAAGGCGAGGTGGTAATCGCTGGCCGGGTGCAGGCGGTCTTCGGTCACGTCGTAGAAGCCCTCGGGCGTTTGGAAATCGCCCTCGCGCTCCTTGGGGCCGAGCTTGCCGGAATAGGCGCAAACCGGGTAGGTTTTGAATTTCCGGTACGTTCCGGTTCTTATATCGACGCCCCAGATTTCAAGCTCCTTTTCCTCCTTGAAGATGCGGATGAACAGGTCGCCGTTCGCGGCGAGGCCGAAGGCGTCCAATTCGCGCTCCAGCCCCGGCCAGATGCGGGCGCGGATTTCGTTCAGGTCCGCCTTGCCGGGGACGAGGACTTTATAGCCGTAAAACAGCCCCGCGCCGAGCAGGGCGAGGAGGAGGGCGGCGATGGCAAGGCGGCGGTTTTTCATGGGTTTCGGCTTTCGTTTGCGCAGCCTAACACCTTGCGCAAGCGGGGAAAAACAAAAATTTTGTTCCGGCGGGCCGAACCGACTATAATGGCCTATATAACAAGAATAACGGTTTTGGGGTGCGTTGTGGGTGTCAGCTACCGGAAGGGTTTTTCAGACGAGGATATCGCGGAGATCGAGGCGGTCATCGACGGGATGATTGATGCGCGGTTTTACGCCAAGCAGATGGACCGCGATCCATCGCGCCCCGTCTATAACGTCGATCTTAATACCTTGTTTGAGACGAGCGCCGATATCCGCAGCAAGATCGAGCAGGATTTGCGGCGCGGGGTCGAGCGGTTTCCCGAGAGTCTGGATTTGCATGCGTTTTTGTCATTGAATCTGCGCGAGCAAGGTCGTTACGAGGAAGGGGTGGAGCATATGCGCGTTCAGGCGGAGCGGCACCCCGACGATGCGGACTGGCAGATCGCGTATGCCGGGTCTTACATGGGTTACGGTGCGCGGTCCATCTATAAAGGACGTGACGGGCATGCGCAGTTGATGGCGGCGCATGAGCATGGCCGCGCGAAGTTTCACGAGATCGCGGATCGGATTTACCGGATGAAGCTGACCAACCCGCAGAAGGACACGCTCAATCAATTTTCTGCGGCGATCGACCAGAAGCCGCGCGTGGAATTCGTCGATGCGCGGTCGCCGCTGGTGCGGACGCTGGACGATGCCGGGGCGAAGGCCGTGAATAAATTGGGCGAGTGGCTGCGCGGCGGTCCGGGCGAGGATTGAGAGGGCTATCTACTCCCCCGCCACCCGCTCAATATCCGCGCCGCAGGCGGAGAGCTTGCCCGCGATGTCTTCGTAGCCGCGTTCCAGATGATAGATGCGGTTGATGGTGGTGGTGCCTTCGGCGACTAGCCCGGCCAGAACCAGCGCCACGGAGGCGCGCAGGTCGGTGGCCATGACTTCGGCCCCTTTAAGTTTTTCCACGCCGCGCACGATGGCGGAATGGCCATGCACGGTGATATCCGCGCCCATGCGGGCCAGTTCGGGGACGTGCATGAAGCGGTTTTCAAAGATGGTTTCGGTGACCATGCCCGCGCCTTCGGCCAGACAGAGCATCGCCATGAACTGCGCCTGCAAATCTGTGGGGAAGCCGGGGTAAGGTTCGGTCATGATATCGACGCCGCGCAGTCTTGAACCGTTGCGGCTGACGATCACGGAGTCGCCGTCGCGCTCGACCTCCACGCCCGCCTGCGACAGGTGGCCGAGGGCGGCGGTGAGGTGTTCGAGGCGCGCGTTTTTCAGGCGCACGGTGCCGCCGGTCATGGCGGCGGCGATGATATAGGTTCCGGCCTCGATGCGGTCGGGCAGGATTTGATGGCGTGCGCCGGAGAGGTGGGGCACGCCCTCGATGGTGATCGTGTCTGTGCCGAGGCCGCTGATTTTCGCGCCCATCTTGATGAGACATTCGCCGAGGTCGCTGATCTCCGGTTCGCGGGCGGCGTTGATCAGGGTCGTCGAGCCCTTCGCCAGCGTGGCGGCCATCATCAGGTTTTCGGTCGCGCCGACGGAAACTTTGGGGAAGCGGATGGTTGCGCCCTGCAAGCCGTTAGAGGGAGCCTTGGCGTTGATATAGCCTTCCTCGATTGCGATCTGTGCGCCCATTTCCTCCAGCCCTTTGAGGTGGAGATCCACCGGGCGGGTGCCGATGGCGCAGCCGCCGGGCAGGGAGACGCGGGCCTGCCCGAACCGGGCCAGAAGCGGGCCGAGGACGAGGATGGAGGTGCGCATCTTGCGCACGAGGTCATAAGGGGCGGTGAAATTATCCACCGTGCTGGCGTTCAGGGCCATCAGGCGGTCCTCGCGCTTCACGGCGCAGCCGAGATATTCGAGCAGGTCGGATTGGGAGCGGATGTCGCGCAGAGCGTTGGGCGCGTTTTCAAGATAGAGGGATTCGCCCGTCAGCAGGGCGGCGGACATGAGTTTCAGGGCCGCGTTTTTTGCGCCGCTGACACTGATTTCGCCGTTCAAGGGGTTGCCGCCGCGCACACGGATTTTATCCAGCGGCGAGGCCGGAAGGCTGGGCGGGGCCAGAGGCGCGCCGAGTTCGGGCTTAAAGCTTGGGGAGGGTGACTCCACGCTGTCCCATGTATTTTCCGCTTCGGTCGGCGTAGCTGGTTTCACAGATGCTGCTCCCTTTAAAAAATAAAAACTGGGCTATGCCCTCATTCGCATACACGCGCGCCGGAAGCGGCGTGGTATTTGAAATTTCTAGAGTCACATGCCCTTCCCATCCGGGTTCGAGCGGGGTGACGTTCACAATCAATCCACAGCGCGCGTAGGTGCTTTTCCCCAGGCAAATCACCAGTACATCCCTTGGAATCCGGAAGTATTCGACTGTGCGGGAGAGTACGAAACTGTTGGGGGGTATTACGCAAATATCGGTCTTCCTGTCAACAAAACTCTGCTGGGAGAAGTCTTTGGGGTCCACCAAGGCATTGTCAATATTGGTAAAAATCTTGAATTCGTCGGCGGTGCGGGCGTCGTAGCCGTAGGAGGACAGGCCGTAGGAAATCACGCCCTCGCGGCGCTGTTTTTCAACGAACGGGTCGATCATGCCCTCATTTTCCGCCAATTTGCGGATCTGATGGTCGGAGAGGAGGCCGGGCATGTTTTGCGCTGCGGCTTCGGTTCCGGCTTGTCCTTGCAGAATTTTGGCGGATTTGGGCATGAATCGGTTACTCCTTACGCATCGTTCTTGGTCTTTTTGGCCGTTTTCGTGGCTTTTTCCGTCGGTTTATCCGTCTTCGGCTTGCGGCGGCGCAGGTTATCGCGCAACGCTGCAGCGCGTTTTTGCATTTTGTCGGTTTTGCTCTGGGTCATCGGGGGGAGCCACAGTTGAAATTAAAAAAACGTGTTTTTCCAAACTACATCACAAATAAGCAATAAATAAGGCCCGGTCACGGTTTTCCCCAAAATTTTTGCCGGGGGTCAACCGTATTCCGGGGTGTGGCCGGGGTCGGGGTCGCGCGTATCGACGATGTTGGGCTTGTTGGACTTAGAATCCGTGCCGGAGGGGGCGGTGAAGGCCTCGGGCGGCAGAACGTCCTGATAGGCTTCCTTGAGCTGGGCGGCGGTGTAGGGTTTTTGCAGCACGACGTTGACGCCGCTGTCTATTGCCACTTTCTTGGTGCGCTCGAATTCCGCATCGCCGGTGCACATGACGATGGGAATGCCGTTGAGGTATTTGTTCTGGCGGACTTGCTGCGCCATTTCGGCGCCGGTCATGCCGGGCATGGAGTTGTCGGTCACGATCACGTCGATGGCGTTGCCGCCCGCGCGTTGCAGCTTCATCAGGGCTTCCTGAGCGTTGTTGGCGGTCTCGATGTTAAGTTCGTGCGCGAAGAGCAGCATTTCCGAGAGGTCGCGGGTCATGCCCTGTACGGCCGGGTCGTCATCGACGATCAAAACGTGAAGTTTTTCCAACATGGTGGTTTTCTTCCCTTATTGAGGTTTTTCGAGCTTTTCCCCGTGCCCGGCGAGTCTGGCACGGGGGTGGGCTTGCGGGCAAGGTTTTTATGGGCTATTGGCTTCATGAGGGCGGGTGTTTCATGCGGTTTTTCCGGTTTTTTACTTTTGCGCTGTTTTTCGGTGTTCTGTGCGGTTGCGCCTCAAAGCCGCCGGGGACGGAGCGCGTGTTTTTTCCAACCGCTTCGCCGCGCTGGCTGGACGATATCGGGCATCCGGCGCTCAAGCCCGTCCGGGGGCGGGGGGCTCTGGTTTATCCGCAAAATGCGGGGGCGGGGCCGTATCCGGCCGTGATTTTGCTGCACAGTTCGCTGGGGCCGGGGTCGCTGGAGTGGGATTTCGCCAAGCGCGTGCTGGCGCAGGGGCAGGCCGTTTTGATGGTCGATTCCCTTACGCCGCGCGGGCTGGTGAAGATTACCGACGATCAGACGGCGGTGAGCGAAGTTTCGATTCTGAACGATCTGTATGCCGCGCACGGGTTTTTGGCCGCCGATCCGCGCATCGACCGGGGACGGATCGCTGTGGCGGGGTTCTCAAAGGGCGGTTTGCCGGCTCTCTATTCGGCTTTTTCCACTATTCATCAAAGATTTGGATATAAAAACGATCCGTTTTCGTCCCATCTGGCGTTTTACCCTTGGTGCGGGCTGGAACTGGCCGATCCGAGTCTTTCGGGACGGCCCGTTCAAATTCATTCTGGCGGGGCGGACGAGATTACCCCGGCGGCGCTCTGTGAGGGGCTGGTCCAGACCGTGCGGCGGGCGAACCCCCGCGCGGCGGTGGATTTCTACGTTTATGAGGGGCAGGCGCACGGCTTTACGCATCCGGCGCTGGACCGGCTGTCCATGCCGGTCGGGTATCCGTATCCTAGGGATTGCCGCATAGCCGAGGGGCCGGACGGGCGGTTTATCGAGCGGTCTTCGGGGCAGGTCATCACCGGGCGCAGCCTTTCGCCGATTATCAAGGCGTGCAGCGACAAGGGCGCGTGGGTGAGCGGGGATGCGGATGCAGGGGCGCTGGCTTACGACCGGGCGCTGGCGTTTTTGGCCGGGGCGCGGCGCTAGGATCGCCGGACACGCCCTTGGGGCCTAAAAAAACAGATGACAGGGGGGGATTTATTCGCTAGGTTTCCTCCACTTTTCGCGGGGTCAGGCCCCGTCAGGCTGCCGTAGCTCAGTGGTAGAGCGCGTCATTGGTAATGACGAGGTCGGGAGTTCAATCCTCCCCGGCAGCACCAGTTAGAGAAATTTGTATTTTATCATCGTCTGACAATTGTGCCGTTCGCTAAGGCAAAAACTAATTCTTATCTATCAACGGGGTAAGATATTCTATAATCATATCCAGTTGTTCTACAGAATTAATACTTGTTTCGTTATTTATCCGCGCCAAATTTTTTCTGGAATCCTTCGCCAACTTTAGAACATCAAGGCCATTGGGCTTTAAATCTGCACCCAATTCCACTAACCGCTTTACAACCAAATAATTACTTTTCATCACTGCCAAGGCCAAGGGAGTATATATCCTTTCGCCGCCGTAAAACTTTGCAGGCGACTCAATATCTGCGCCATGTTCAATTAAAAATTTTACTAAATTCGGATTATATACTTTTTGCTTTGACTTAAAATCAAATGCGCTACTAACAGCAATATGTATTGGCTGCCTATCTGCTTTATTACGAGCATTTATATCTGCACCATGATCCAATAAATATTTAACGATACGAAACTCTGTTACTGTTGGTTCTGACGCCAAATGAATGGGCATATTGCCGTCTTTATTTGGCTTGGTAATGTTTGCCTCCTTTTCTGCCAATAATAAAAATAGCTCATAATTATTGGACAATATTGCTTTTTCAAATGGTGTGGAAGCGCCACCGATAACTTTCGTTCTTGGCTCGTTTACATTAGCCCCCGCAGCCAACAATTCTTTAACCCTTCAGGTCGGCGATCTCCGCGATGC